>WNGK01000200.1_pt1 | contig 98532 bp, 98 predicted proteins | sample 5400601 | NCBI WGS metagenome assembly WNGK01 (sample SAMN13153376, study PRJNA577476) | soil metagenome | isolation source: 60 cm soil or saprolite under Garry oak tree replicate 1 | place: USA:California | collected 2016-06-15 | reverse complement strand
ACCTCAGTTACTACAACTACGAGCGTGCTCACACCGGCCGGAGGAATCTCGGTCGTGTCCCCGCCGAGCTGGTTTATGGTGCTCGGAAGATGCGCCCACGATGAGCCGCGACTGGCGCGACATCTCGTGCGCTGTTCAGACTAGACGACGAACTGCTGACCCATGACGGGTTGCTCATACGTCCGGTGCGTCTGCAAGAAAGCGAGAACATCAGCTTCCGGCGCTGGCGTGCCAGCCGAGATGCCCCGTTCTGCGGCAACTTCGATTGCCTCTTGTACCGCCCTGCGCAAATTCTCGAAAGCCTCGCCGGCGCTATCGCCGTCGGCGGCAATGTCCAGCTCCAGACACAACGCTGACCAGCGCTGGCCGTCGAAGACTGCGGTTGCCGTGAAGACCCTACTGGCACCGGCATGGGGAGGGGAAGCAGGCTTTATCTCAACATGCTCCAGGAGGTTGGCGACGGCCGTTTCTGCAGTAGGGCTCACTTGCCGGATGGTACACGGCTCCGGTCGAACACGCGCTCGATAGAGGTACTTTGTGGTACAAGCGGGCCCGGCTTCCGGTTGCGCACGCGATGGCCCTCGTACAGCAACGCCGGCGATAAACCGCGATACGTAGCGGCACTCAGCGATACTTGGCGAATTCGCGCCGCCATTCCTGAACGGGGCGCAGCGATCTGTTAACCGCAAGGTTCGGGGTTCGAATCCCCGCTCCGGAGCCAAATCTGAACTCGAGCCCGGTCATCTCATGTCTCCAGACCGCTGGGCAAAAGACAAGTTGCGCACCGGTGGCCGTCGGTGGCGCCGTCTGCGGTGGCGAGCGGGATCACTCCAGTATTACCAGCACCTGGCCTTCGCTGACGTTATCCGTTTCTTTGACCCTGATTTCCAACACGGTGCCAGCTCGGGGGGCAACTACCTCAATCTCCATCTTCATCGACTCGAGAATGAGCAATGGCTGGTCCTCGACGACTGCATCGCCTGGCTTGGTGATGATCTTCCATACGTTGCCCACCAGCTCAGCCTTGACTTCAATCAATGTCGATCTTCTTGCAAACGGCCAACTGGCAGCAGGTTCGAGAAGATCGCGTGGGCGCGTGCGCACCCCCCCTGTCAGACAGTTAACCAGCCTCCGTCGACGTACAGGGTAATTCCTGTTATGTAGGCGGACTCGTCGGAAGCTAGAAAAACGGCGGCACCCCTGAGGTCAGATGGTTGGGCTATTCGGCCCATCGGAATCCGGGCAAGCGTGGCCCGTAGGACGTCGGCCTCATCCAATCTTTCTCGACTGAGCTCCGTATAGACTGCCCCCGGTCCGATTGCATTAACCCGTACTCCGCGGCGTGCCAGCGCCAGCGCCATCCCTTTTGTCAAGGTCTGGACCCCGCCCTTGCTTACGCAGTAATGGATCGTGGTTGGATTCAGGCTCTCTGCGTTAACGGAGGCAACGTTGATTATCGAGCCGGAGCCCTGTGTCACCATCTGACGCGCTGCTGCCTGGCCACACAGAAACGCTCCCTTCAAGTTGACGTTCATGACCCGATCCCATTCGGCTTCCGAGATGTCAAGAAAGTTGAGGCGCCCGATCAGACCGGCGTTGTTGACGAAAACATCGACTCTGCCGAAAAGGCTCACCGAATCCTCGATGATCCGGACTGCATCCGCCGCCAGGCTAACGTCGGCCGCAACGGCGATCGCTCCTCGTCCGATTTCCTTAGCCGTGCGCTCCGCGGCCTCTTCTTGGATGTCCACAACAACAACGCGCGCGCCCTCGTCGGCGAAGGCTTCTGAGAAAGCGCGCCCGTTGCCTTGCGCTGCGCCGGTCACCACTGCCACCCGATCTTTCAGCCGGTCACCCATCCTTGGTCGGGGCGCCTTTTCGATCGCCAGGTTTGCCGGAGGGCCGGCATCGACCGGCCCTCATGCCCCAGGTTGAATCCGTTTTGCTACGAGGGATGCACCCAGTTCAGGCCAAAGGTGTTCGTGTACATGCCCGGCAGCTGAGCGTTGTCGATGTTGTACGAGATCCAGTTGTCCAGCCAGCGCCACCAGAGGAAGTCGCCCGCAAGCACACCCCAGCAGCCGAACTCGGTCGCCACCGCCTGACCGTTGTTCATCAGCTTGACGTTGGAGTGCTGCGCAATGAAGGGTTTGGCCAGGTAATCCTCGACCAGGCAGGCGTCGGCCTTCCCAGTCGCTACATCCAGCAGAGCCTCGTCCTGGGCCAACGGGATCACTGTCGCCTTCGGGAACAGGAGCTGCGCGCGGAAGAAGGCAGTGGAGGCCTGGAGCGCGGTGATCTTTTTGCCGGCCTTGTTGAGGTCCGCAATCGAGTTTATGCCCCCGTTCACCGTCACCATGAGGATCTGGGTATAGGGAACGTAGCCCTTTGTGAAGTTCATGACAAGCGCGCGCTTCGGTGTGTTGACAAGCCCTGCGCTGACCATGTCCGCCTTGCCGGACTGGACGTTGGCGATGTTGGCCGCATTGTCCGGCACATCGATGATGTTGAGTTTCACGTTCAGGTCTTTGGCGACCATGTTCAGGACATCGATGTCGTATCCGGCAGGCTTACCGTTCGAGTCCTTGTAGAACTCGGGCGGATACAGCAGCGAAGTAGTCACGTTGAGCTGGCCTCGAGACTGGATCGTCTTCAGGAGCGACTGGGTGCTGCCCGATCCCTGTGTGTTATTGGCGGTGCTGGTCGAATTGCACGCAGCCAGCGCGACGCCTCCGATGGCGAGCGCCGCGCCTCCAAGGAGCGTTCGGCGGCTTACGCTCGAGCCAAGCCGGTCTGAGTCTCTGCTGTCATTTTTCGGCTCTCGATCTGTCTCGTCGGCCATTTCTTTCAAGCCTCCAAAAAAATCAGTGACGGCTCAAGCTGCGGTTCGGATCGTGGGGGCGCTTTGTGCGACGCGCCGGGGCTGGACCCTGAGGCTGCGCGCAGCGCGCTGCTCCAGGAGGCTCGCCATCCGAGCGATGGCCAGCGTCAACACGATGTAGATGACCATCGCGGCGGTATACAGCTCGAACGGCCGGAACGTAAGCGAGGTCGCGATCTGGCTCTGCCGCATGAGCTCGTTCAGGCCGATGACTCCGACCAGCGACGAGTCCTTGATGATGCCAACGAAGTTGTTGGCCACCGGCGGAATGATGATGCGCCACGCTTGCGGCCAGATGACCTTGGCAAACGCCCGTGTGCGGCTCAGACCGGTGGACAGGGCCGCTTCGCTTTGGCCCTTGTCGATCGCTTGCAACCCTGAACGATAGATCTCGGCCAGCCAGGCTGCGTACTGCAGGGATAGGCAGATCACGCCCGACCAGAAGGCTTCGATGTTGAGGCCACTGACCAGGGTCACGCCGTAGTACATCCACAGAATGAATACGAGGGGTGGAATTGCGCGGAACACAGAGATGTAGAGCGACGCGAGCGTGCGTACAGGCCAGACCGGTGACATCCGCAGCAAGGCGACGAAGAGGCCGAGGACCATGGCGAAGGCCATGGACACCAGGGCGATTTTGAGGGTCAGGATGACCCCTTCCAATAGCCACAGCCGGTACTGGCCGACGACTTCCCAAGCGAACTGATAGTTCGTCGGGTTCCAGTCAAACCCCACGGTGTTGAAGCCTCGTCCAAACCGGGCCTGTTGTCAAGACTGAAATCTAACAAGCGTTCGTTTTGATTGAATTCCGCGGGCTGAGCGCTAATCGGGCTACAGGACCGCGTCCAGGAAAGCCTTGGTCCTGTCCTGTTGTGGGTTGGACAGCACCTCCTTGCCGCCCGTCTCGGCGATCACGCCTCCCGAGATGAAGACCAGGCGATCCCCCACGCGTTTGGCGAAACCCATCTCGTGGGTGACGACGACCATCGTCATGCCCTCGCGGGCCAGCCGCTCCATCACTCCCAGCACTTCGCCGATCAGCTCCGGGTCCAGTGCTGACGTGGGTTCGTCGAAGAGCATGAGCTTGGGGTCCATGGCCAGCGCGCGAGCGATCGCCACCCTTTGCTGCTGGCCTCCCGAGAGCTGAGCCGGGTAGTGATCCGTGCGGTCCTTCAGGCCGACATCAGCGAGGCGCTCGTGGGCCTTATCGCGCGCAGCCCTGCGAGACATCTTCTTCACGTCGGTCAGGGCGAGCGTGACGTTCTGAAGGGCGGTCAGGTGTGGGTACAGGTTGAAACGCTGGAACACCATGCCGATCTGGCTGCGAAGCTGCTGTAGGCGCGCGGCCCTATCGAGCAGATTGCCTGGATGCGGGAAATACCGGCGATCCTCGAAGCTGACTGTTCCCGAGTCGGGGAGCTCGAGCAGATTCATCATCCGCAGGAGGGTGCTCTTGCCCCCGCCGCTCGGGCCGAAGATCACGACGTGCTCGCCCTTCCGCACAGTAAGGCTGATGCCCTTGATCACGTCGACGTGCCCAAAAGATTTGCGCACGTCGACCAGCTCCAGTAGCCCTCCGCCGCCTGGGGCCGGCACGGCGGTCATCCTAGTTGGTGGCGGCTAGGAAAGGAGCCAGCCGCCATCGGCGACGAGGGTGTGCCCCGTGATGTAGTTCGCCTCGGGCGAGCAAAGGAAGAGAACGACGCCGGCGATGTCGTCGGGCTGGCCAAGGCGGCGCATGGGAATGCGCGCCAACTGCCACGCCTTGCCCTCCTCCGTGCTTAGGCTGCCGCGCGTCATCTCGGTTTCTATCGTGCCGGGCGCAACCGCGTTGACGTTGATGCCAAATGGCGCCAGCTCGGCGGCCATCGAGATCGTCATCTGCCGCACCGCGCCCTTACTCGTGTCGTACGCGACCCCAGGTCTGGAGGACGCGACAAACGCCGACGTAGAGGCAAAGTTGACCATCTTGCCGTGGCGCTGGGGGATCATCAGCCTCGCCGCGGCCTGTGAGCAGAAGAAAACGCCTTTTACGTTCACGCCCATCTGACGATCCCAATCCGCCTCGGAGTAGTCGAGGATCGGTTTCGCGACTGCTATACCGGCATTGTTGACGAGGATGTCGACGGTGTCGAACGCGTCGACCACCTCGGCGAAGAGCCGCGTCACCTCTTCGACCCGTGACACGTCCGCAGTGACCGCCGAGGCGTTACCGCCGCGGGCACGGATCTCCCCAGTGACCTCGATGCCGTGCGCCGGGTTCAACTCGGCAACGACCACCTGCGCTCCTTCCTGGCCGAACGCAAGCGCGACCGCCCGACCCATCCCACGACCGGCGCCCGTCACCACGGCGACTTTGCCCTCGAACCGGTTCGTCATCTCGAATCGATGCCTGGCAGATCGATGCGATGCAGGATCGAGGGATCGATCGCGTCTACCTTCCGGCTGCCGGTGATCGACATCGTGCGGCCGAGCTCTTCGTACAGGGCCTCCATCATCGCCCGGACCCCGTTCCGTCCCCCGCCCGCGCAGGCGATCAAGAGCAGGGTGGCGAGCCCGACGCCGTTCGCGCCAAGGGCGAGGGCCTTGAGCACATCCGCTCCGCGCCGGAAGCCGCTGTCGATGAGGATTGGCAGATCCGGGCACTCGCGACGCACGGTCGGAAGGGCCTGCAGCACCGGCATTGCGTAATCGATGGTCTCGCCGCCGTGGAAGCTCACGATGAGAGCGTCCGCCCCGATCTCGCGGGCAAGCCTGGCGTCATGTGCGCTCAGCACGCCCTTGACGACGAACGGCAATTTAGTGGCGGCGCGGTAGCGTCGCATGTCGTCTAGGGTCTTGTGGCCGAGGAGAGCCGGCCCCGGCACCTCATCCCAGGCTTTTTCGAGGAAGAAGACATCGACGTCCATGCCTACGGCCACACAGCCGATCTCGGCCGCTCGCTCGAGGTGGCGGAGGACCATCTCGTCATCTTCAAAAGGCTTGACGATGTGGAGGACCGGAGCGCCCGCATCCACGATCCGGCCGAGCTCGTCCAGGCCGACCATCCCTGTCGACATCATGCTGCCGGCCTCCGCGAGCCCGGCTGCGATCTGCTCGAGATAGGGTGGATCCCACGGCCCAAGCCGCTTGAGGATCCTGGACTCACAGATGGCGGCGGCCACGATTGGTGCGCGCAGGCGGGCCCCGAACAACGTCGTCGAGGTGTCCGCCGGTTCCGAGTCGAGCAGGCGCATCTCGAATACAAACGAGTCCATGTGCTTGCGGTTGAGGCGGTTTTGGGAACGCGACTCTGCGCCCAGGTCGAGGTACTGCTCCATGCCGATCGATCGCACCCGCTCGAGGCCCTGTTCGTAGATCTCGCTATAACCCATGGTTCAGCCCCGCCACGCAATCGATCTGGACGCGAACGATCTCGGTTCCCGGCTCCGAAGCGAGAAAGCTCACGCCCCAGATGGTCCGCACCGGCAGCGGCGAGTCGAATCGACGCGCATAGGCCGCGTCCATCGCCTCGGCGTCAGCAGGGTCGGTGTACATGATCTGGGTGCGGATCACGCGGTCGAGTGAGCTGCCGCACTCCTCGAGGATGGCTTCGAGGTTGCTGATCGCACGGTCCAACTGGCCTTCCATCCCGCCCTCGACGAGCTCTCCGGTACGGGGATCGCGGCCCGCCTGGGCGGTGACCCAGACCATGTTGTCGTGGATGTGGGCGTGTGGATAGGATCCGGTCGGCTGCGGACCGCGTCGGCTGACGACGCCTCGATGACCGCTCATTCAAGCGTCGCGATACAGTCGATCTGCACCCTGGCGCCCTTCCACAGGAAAGCCGCTCCGAAGCTCGTCCGCGCTGGAAGCGGTTCGTGGAAACGTTCGCCGTAGATCCGGTTCATGGCATCGAGGTCACCTTCGTTCACGAACTCGATCTGAGCCTTCACGACTCGGTCGAGAGACGAGCCTGCGGCCTTGAGGATCGCTTCCAGGTTGTCGATCGCCTGGTTGAATTCGGTCTCGAAACCCCCCTTGACGAAGTCGCCCGTCTTGGGGTCGCGACCGATCTGTGCCGTGACGTAGACCAGTCCGTCGTGCTGCCGGGCGTGGACGTACGGCCCGCGCGGTTCCGGCGCCTCCTTGATCGTGATCGTCGAGTCTTTGGTCATCTTCGTCTCCTCCCGAGCGTGTGGTTCATGCCGCGGCGGATTGCAGGGTCTCGAGGCTTCTTGACGGGCCATGGTCGCCGTCCCAGTCGACATCGACGATGAGCTCGGTCGCACCGGCGGCGGCGAGCGCGTCGAGTCTGGAGGCGAGCACACCCAGCTTGCCATCCGTCCCAGTCACGCGAACCACGATTCGAAATCGCTCGACTTCGCTCGGCGGTCTGCCTGCCTCATCCGCCGCCGCGGTCACGGTCGCGACACCCTCCGCGACGCTTCGTTCGGACAGGCTTTCCAGCGAGTACTGGGCGAGCCAACCGTCGGCGATCCGGCCGGATCGCTCTTGAGCGAGGCGTGACATTCCACCGATCAGCACGGGCACGTGGCGCGCGGGGGTCGGCCGGCAGTAGATGGCCTCGGTAAGGCGGTAATGGCGACCCTCAAAAGGCTCGACTTCTCCGGTCCAGCAGCGGCGCGCGATCGCCAGCCATTCGTCCAGGATCTCGCCTCGTGAGTCGAAGTCGGCGCCGAGTGCCTCGAACTCTTCCCGCAGCCATCCAGCGCCAACGCCGAGCACGAGCCGGCCGTTGGCAATCGCATCGATGCACGCCGCCTGCTTGGCAAACAGGATTGGGTTGCGCATCGGAAGGATGAGGACAGATGTCCCTAGCTCAGCTCTCGATGTGGTCGAAGTCATGGCGCTGAGCGCGATAGTTGGTTCGAGGTAATCGACGTCTGCCGGCCACGTTATGCGCCCATCCGCGGAAAAGGGGTAGCGAGACCTGACCTCGCGCGGAAACACAACATGATCGCTCGTCCAGATCGAGTCGAAACCCGCGGCTTCGAGCATCGCGGCCATGCGCGCGACGCCGAGCCGAAAAGGCAGCTGGCCGCTGTTGGGCACCTTCGCGCCAAGGCGGAGGCGTTTGCTCACCAGGCGGCGAGCGTGCCTCCGTCGACGGGAACATAAGCGCCGGTCATGTAGGACGAAGCGTCCGAGGTGAGGAAAGCGATCACGGACGCGATCTCTTCAGGAGGCGCCGGCCGCCCCAGGGGCGTCTTGTCCATCATCCGGGCGCGTTTTTGAGGATCGGCCAGGCTCCGCGCCGACATGGGGGTGTCGACCACACCCGGCCCGACGATGTTGACCCGGACGCCAAACGGAGCCCAGTCCAGCGCCAATGTGCGGCCCAGCATCAGCACGCCACCTTTGGATGCGCAGTAAGCGCTCGCACCCGGATTGCCTCGCACCGAGTTGATGGAGCCGATCATCACGACCGTCCCTCCGTGGCCGGCCTGGATCATGGCTCGAACCGCTGAGCGTGCCGACAGCCATGTGCCTTTCAAGTTGACCCGGATGATCCAGTCGAAATCTTCTTCGCTGAACTCGTGGCCCGGCCCGTGTTTCTCTACGCCCGCGCACGTCACGACGCTGTTCACATCGCCGAATTGCCGCATCGCTGCCTCGACCATGCGATCGCAGGACTTCGCGTCGCTGACGTCGACATCGACGGCGATCGCGTTTCGGAGCGGCGCCGCGGTTTGCTTCGCGGCTTCGATGTTCATGTCCGCGCAGACGACCTGAGCGCGCTCGGCGAGCACCCTTGCGGTCGCGGCGCCGATGCCCGAGCCGGCGCCTGTGACGATCGCGACCGTCATGCGGTCCTCCCCAATGACTAACGAGTGTTTGTTCTTATTTTGAGCCCGCGGTATTATGGTCGCCGTCTCAGCCTTCCGTCAACGCACTCCCGTCCTGCTTACCGGGGAGGTTCAATGCGCTTCGGGGTCGGACTCTTCAGCCTGCAGTGCACCGCCATGCAGCCGGCTCATTGGGCCGGAGCATACCGGGACATGCGCGAGTACGCCACGCTGATGGAGGAGCTCGGCTACGACGAGCTGTGGCTGTCAGAGCACCATTTCTTCTACGACGGCTACTGTCCGGCGCTGCTGCCGGCGGCCGCATCCGTCCTATCGGTCACCGATCGATTGCGGGTTGGCACCGGCATGCTCTTGCTCCCGCTGCAGGATCCGCATCGGCTGGATGCCGTCGCCCGAGATCTCGGAGTGCGTTCTGGAGGCCGCCTCGACCTCGGCGTCGGCATGGGCTATCGAGACGTCGAGTTCGACGGGCACGGCGTGTCGCGCAAGGACCGCCTGCCTCGCATGGTCCGGGGTCTCGAGGTCATGGAAGCGTCGGAAGCGGCCGGAGGCCCGCCGCTGTGGATGGGCGCCCAGCTCATCGACCCGGTCAAGCGCGCCGGATTGCGCGGCCATCCAATCCTTTTCTCGGCCGCGCTTCCATTCGAGCGGTGCAAGACGCTGGCCAGGGTTTGGGAAGCCGGCTGGGTCGAGGCTGGCCGCCATTTGGCATCGAAGCCCGCGCTTGGCGCGCTGAGAAACATCTGGCTCACCGAGAATCCGAAGGAGCGCGAGGCTGCGCGTGACTGGGTGCGGGCGAGCTACGTCCAGTACGCCGGGCTGGGGTGGACCCTGCCCGCGGTCGGCGAGCACGAGCAGGCCGACTTCGCGATGGAAACCGACAAGGCGATCGCCGACACGGTCGAGACCACGATCACCGGATCCGCGGAAGAATGCGTCCGCCGGCTGCGCGAGTTCGAAGCGATCGGAATCGGCCACATCGCGTTCCGGCTCATGCTCGACGGCGCGCCGCGCCCGGCGCTCGAGTCGCAGATCCGCCGCCTGGCCAAAGAGCTCATGCCCCACCTTCGCGACAAGGTGGCCGCGTGAGGCTAGGACTGGCGCTGGCCGAATTCCGTGAAGCAGAGATGGCGAGGCTGGCGGAGGCGCACGGCCTGTTCGGGGTGCTGGCAGGGTCGGGCAACCCGCTGACCGCCATCAACGCTGCCGCCTACGCATCGACCGCCACTCAATTCGTCCGGGTGGTGACAAACGTTCAGCTGGGCCTCGTTCACCCTGTGACCTTGGCCGAGGAGCTGTCGGTCCTCGACAACGTCAACAACGGACGGACGATCGTCCTTGCCGATACCGGCGACCTCAATGCGGCGTCCGCGGCGGACGAGATCGCGGTCTTGCGTGAGGCACTGTCCAGCCGCGCGATCCAGCACGACGGACCCAGGTGGAAGGTGCCGGCGGGCCTGCCTGCGAACACGACGGCGCCGACATCCATATCGGTCACGCCAAAACCCACGCAGCTGGAGATTCCATTCTGGCTGACCGGATCCGTGGCCCTCGACGTACACGAGGCCGCCAGGCTGCCGGTCCTGGCGCGCCAACCCCGGCCCATCGACCGGCCCAAGCTCGTTGAACCGGGCCTGACCGCCATCACCGGGAACCTGAAGGCGGACCGCGATCACGTCGCTCGGTGGGCGGCAGCCGGCGTCAGCCACTTGCTGGTGGAGCTGCCGTCCGGGGCCGAGCTCGCCGAGATCATGACCATGGTGTCCCGATACCTGGCCCCGGAGGTGCTGATGCCGCATTTTCCGCGGGTGATGTCGGATTCCCGGATCCCGCTGCCGTGGCCGGGTGATGGCGTCACCTAAGGTAGCTCCGATGTTTGACTACGGCGAGCGCCGACGCAAGCTCGATGACGTTCTGGAGCAGGAAGGGGTGGACGCGCTGTTCCTGGGCCTGTCCTCAGACCTCGAATACCTGAGCGGTCTCGAGCGAAACATCCCAGCCTTCGGCAACATCTCCTACGCGCACGGCTGGGTCGGGGGCGGTTTCTTCCGACCCGGCAAGGAGCCGACGTTCCTCTTGCCTCGCATGTTCGCCGAGTTCGACCTGCCACATGGCGTGGCCGGCGAGCTGGTCGTAGTCAAAGAGACGGACGACGGCAGGGCGATGTTCGACAAGGTCGCGAAGAGCATGGGCCCGGTGAAAAACCTCGCCATCGGATCCCGGCTGTGGGGCGAGACGGTCATCAACCTGGTTCGCGTCTTCGGCTCTCCGAACCTTCTCAATGCCGAGCCGATGGTGAACCGCCTGCGCCGGGTCAAGTCCAAAGAGGAGCTCGACGTGATGACGAAGGCGTGCCGGATCGTCGACGACACGATGGGGGCCGTGTCCTCAGACGTGAGGCCAGGCGCCACGATGCACGAGCTGGTCGAGCACGTCGAACACGAGATGCGCGCTCGCGGATCGCGGACTCCGTCGTTCACGACGCACATCATGTCGATGGGCATGGAGGACGAACGCGAGTCGATCGACAATCGGGGCGCCCTGCCGCTGCGCGAGGGGGAATCAGTGCTGTTCGATTTCGGCGCGGTTCTAGACGGCTACTGCTCCGATTTCGGCTGCACCATCTTTTGCGGTGAGCCGACGGCCGAGTACCGGCGCGCGCACCAGGCCATGATCGATGCGCAGGCGGCCGGGCAGGCGGCGGCCAAACGTGGAGCGACCGCCGCCGAGGTCAACCGAGCTTGCCGGCAGCCAATCGAGGACGCGGGCTACGGCCCCTACTTCCGCCACCGGATGGGGCACTGCATCGGGATGGACGTACACGAGCGTCCTTTCATCTCCGAAGAGGACCAGACCTCGCTCGAGGTCGGCATGACCTTCACGGATGAGCCGTCGATCATGTGGCACGGAAAGGTGGGCGTGCGCATCGAGAACATCGTGGTTTGCGAGGCCAACGGCGGTCGCAAGCTGAACTCATACCCGGTCGACCTGGTCGCGAACGGCTGAGTCGCCGGCGGCGGTCAGCCGCGCGAACCGCGATGGGGAGCGCTCGGCGCCGCCACGTTCGTGTAGCCAGCACGCCACGCGGCGTCCGTCGACGATCTCCGCCAGGGGAGGCGGGTCTGTATAGCAGCGATCGAACGCATAAGGACACCGGGGATGGAAGCGGCACCCGGACGGCGGGCGCGCCGGGTCGGGCACCTCACCTGGCAGTGCTTCCGGCAGCCAACCGCTCCCATCGGCGCGAGGGATGGCCTCGATGAGAGCTTCCGTGTAGGGATGCAGCGGGGCCGACCACAGGCGGCGCGTGGGGGCCGTCTCGACGACCAGCCCGAGGTACATGACCGCGACCACGTCGGCAATGTGCCGCACGATCGCCAGGTCGTGAGAGATGAGGAGCAGGCCGACGCGCAGCTTTCGAGCCAGGCCCTTCAGCAGGTTGGCAACCTGGGCCTGGGCCGAAGCGTCGAGGGACGACAGCGGTTCGTCGAGCACGATCACCGACGGTTCGGCGGCGAGGGCACGAGCGATCGCGATGCGCTGGCGCTGCCCGCCACTGTACTGGTGCGGGAATCGCTGCGCAGCGGCTCGCGGGAGCCCGACCTGCTCGAGGAGATCGGACACGCGACCGCGACGTTCACGAGCCGGCACGAGGCCGAGGATGTCCATCGCATCGGCGATCTGGTCGCCCACCCGCCGGCGGGGGTTCAGTGAGCTGAACGGGTTTTGAAAAACCATCTGCAACCGCGAGTCGACTCGGGATCTGGCCCGTCGCCCCAGCGCGTGGACCTGGCGGCCTTCGAACCACACGGAACCGGCGGTGGGCGCCAGCAAGCCGACGGCAGCTCGCGCCAGGGTCGACTTCCCGCAGCCGGTCTCGCCCACCAGTCCGACCACCTGGCCGGCGTCGACAGAAAGGCTGGCCCCTGCCACGGCGCGCACCGGTGGTCGCCCGGCGCGGCGGTATTCGACCTCGACCTCGCGCAGCTCCAACAAACTCATGCGCGGACCATCAATGGGTCCACGGGACACGCAAGCCGGCGCTCGTCGCCGACCTCGAGCAAGTCGGGGACGTCGGTCGCGCACGAGGCGATGGCGTGCGCGCAGCGGGGATGAAAAGCGCAGCCGGCCGGTCGGGCCTGCGGGCTGGGCGGCGTCCCCGAGATCGAAACCAGCGGAGTGTCCTCGACCGCTTCGGGATGCGGAAGCGCGGCGAGGAGCGCGGCTGTGTACGGGTGGCGGGGCCGCGACAGAACCTCTGGGGTGGGTCCCGACTCGACCACGCGGCCCGCGTACATCACGGTGAGCCAGCCGGCGATGGACGACATCACGCCCAGGTCGTGGGTGATCATGATCACCGACAGACCTGAGTGGCGGCGCAGCCCGTCGAGCAGCCGGAGGATGCCTGCCTGCACCGTCACATCGAGGGCGGTCGTCGGTTCGTCGGCGATGAGCAGCCGCGGGCGGCAGGCCAGCGCGATGGCGATCGCTATGCGCTGTCGCATGCCCCCGCTGAATTGATGCGGGTACGCTCCGAGCGCGCCGGCCGGGTCTGGAATGCGGACTTCCTCGAGCAGCTCGACCGCCCGCGCCCGCGCGTGAGTCCGATCGAGGCCGAGGTGGTAGCGCACATGCTCGGTGAGCTGACGCTCGATCGTCATCATGGGATGCAGGGACGTCTGGGGGTCCTGGAAGACCATCCCGATCTCGCGACCGCGAACGCCGAGCAAAGCGTGCCGGCCGAGCTTGAGAAGCTCCTTGCCTTCGAACATCGCCGAACCCTCGACTTCGGCTCCGTCCGGAAGCAGGCCGAGGAGGGCGAGCACTGAGATCGTCTTCCCGCTCCCACTTTCGCCGGCGAGGCCGAAAACCTGTCCCCGCTCGACCTCATAGTCGACACCATCGACCACAGTCACCAGGCCGGTGGTGGTGGGCAGCCGCACCCGCAGGCCGTTGACAGCGAGCAGCGGCGTCACCGATCGCGCCCCTGAACAGCCCACGACGAACGCGGGTCGAGGGCGTCGCGCAGGCTGTCGCCAAGGAAGTTGAACGCGAGCACGACAGAGAGGATCGCCAAGCCCGGGAACGTGCCCACCCACCAGCGCGCAAAGTACTGCGTGCCGGTGTTCACCATCGAGCCCCACTCAGGCGCGGGCGGCTGCGCGCCCAGGCCGAGGAACGAAAGGCCGGCGAGCAGGAGGACGGCGTTGCCGAGGTCGAGCGTGGCCAGAACCAGCACCGGCCCGGCGACGTTCGGCAGCACGTCGACTACGAGAGCCCGGCGCGACGAGGCCCCGAGCAGGCGGGCTGCGCTCACGTAATCCGACTGGCCCAGGGACATCACGAGGCCGCGGACGACCCGCGCATACGAAGGCCAGAAAACGACGAGCACGGCGAGCACGGCGTTGCGAAGGCTCGGCCCGAGAGCGGCTGTCACGGCCATCGCCAGGATGATGGTCGGGAAAGCGAACACCAGGTCAGTGGCCCGCATCACCACCTCATCGACCCAGCCTCCGAAATAGCCGGCGATACCACCCAGCGCGCCGCCGATGACGACCGCCATCGCGACCAGGAAGAAGGCAAGTGGAAGCGAAAGGCGCGACGCCCACAGCACCCGGCTGAAGACGTCTCGCCCGAGCTCATCGGTCCCGAACAGGTGAGCGGGATTCGGGGCGAGGAACAGCTGGGAGCTCTGCGCCAGCGGGTCGTACGGCGCGATCAGCGGAACCAGCACGGCGACTGCGATCCAGGCGCCCGCCAGGACCATGCCGGCAATCGCCAGGGGCTGCCTCCACGCCGAACCGAGGGTGCCCGGCCGCCGCCTGAAGCTGACGCGAAACGGAAGAGGTAGAGGCTGCGCGCTCATGCCACACGGATCCGAGGGTCGACGACGCCATAGAGGATGTCGACCAGGAAGTTGACGACGATATAGACGATGGCGACGAACAGGCTCACGCCCATGATCGCGGGCAGGTCAAGGGTGGTCGCCGAATGAAACGCGTACTGCCCGATACCCGGCCAGGCAAAGATGCTCTCGACCAGTACCGTCCCGGTCATGACGTTCGCGAACGCGAGACCCCCGACAGTGATGATCGGCGGTAGGGCCGCGCGAAGCACGTGCCTCAAGACGACCGTGCGCTCCGGCAGTCCCTTGGCGCGAGCGGCCTGCACGTAGTCGTTGTTGGTGACCTCGAGCACCGCCGACCTCGTGAAACGCGTGAGGAGCCCGACGTTGTATGCGGCCAGCACGCAGGCCGGCAGGATCAGGTGCTGGGCCGCGCTCGCAAGCACGTCGAACTGGCCGGCCAGCAGAGCATCGACCGTGAAAAGACCGGTCACGTGTGGCGCCGGCAGCACGCCCGGGTCGAGGCGCCCGCTGCCCGGGACCCAGCCCAGCTTGAAGAAGAAAACGTACAGGGAGACCAGAGCAAGCCAGAAAACGGGCATCGAGATTCCGCCCAGCGAGATGACGCGCAGAACCTGGTCGGTCAACCGGTTGCGACGGACCGCGGACAGAATGCCGAGCGATATGCCGAGGACGAACGCGATCAGGATCGATGTCACCGCCAGCTCGGCCGTCGCGGGAACGTACTCGCTGAGGTCTGTCCTTACCGGTCGATGGCTTTGCTCTGACTGCCCGAGGTCGCCCGATGCGAGGTGCTCCAGGTAGAGGACGTACTGGACCGGGAGCGGCTTGTCGAGGCCGTAGTGCTCGCGGAAGGCGCGAACAGCCTCCGGGTCGCCGATGGCGCGCTGCCCGAGGTTCGCGGCGGCCGGATCGCCAGGCACCAGCTCGGTCAGCACGAAAGCCACGAACGTGATGCCGAGGCCGAGCAGGAAAAGCGCGGCCAGGCGCCGGGCGAGGAACCTCAGGAAGGGCCGGGACGGCAGCCGCAGCCGCCATCCCGGCCTGAGTTCGTGGTTAGCCGCTGACGCCGCTGACGTCGATCGTCCAGGTGGGGTTGTAGTCGGCGCCCTTCACGCCCTTGGTCGCCACCACCACCTGCCCCGGTTGAATGAGCGGGAAAAACGGTCCGTCAGTGTTCAGCTGGTTCTGGATCTGCTGGAAGAGCTGGCCGCGCGCCTTGTTGTCAGTAGTCGCGCCGGCCTGGGTACCCAGAGCTTCGAGGCTCGGGTCGGCCCCGGCGGCCCAGCCCGCCCGCAGGCCCACCAGCTGACCGGGCAGGAACACCAGGTAGTCGTTCGGGTCGGGATAATCCGGTCCCCACAGCCACAGCCCGAGCTGCTCCTTGCCGGCGCGATAGTCGGCGAGGGAGACCGAGATCGGACTGCCGGTCAGGTTGACCTTGATCCCAACGTCTTGCAGATTCGCCTGCACCTTCTGGGCGAGGGTGCTGAACGAAAGGCCGTTCAGCGTGAAGTCGCTCGGGAAGCCGAGGTTCACCGTTGGGTTCGCTATCCCCGAAGCCGCGAGCTCGGCCTTGGCTTTCGTCAGGTCGCGCTTCGCGGCGGCCGACTGCGGCAGGGCTCCGAGGAACATGCTCGGGACAACTCCTGGAGTCTGGATTGCGCCGGCGCCCGCCAGCTGCACGAACGACGCATAGTCGAGCCCGTACCGGATCGCATTCTGGAAGTGTTTGTTCGGGGTTATCGACGAGATCGTCGGGTTGTTGTTCGCGAGCAGGAAGAAGACGTTCGGTCCAGGAATGGCATTGACCTTAAGGGAGCCGCTGCCCGTGAGCGTCGAGGCCTCGTCAGGCGACAGGTCGAGGGCGACCTCGTTGCTGCCCTTCTGGATGTCGATGAGCTGTGTGGGCGCCTGGATGTTGCGCACGACCACGGTGTTGTAGAAGGGCTTGGGTCCCCAGTAGGCCGAGTTGGCCGTCAGATCCACCTCAGAGGTGGTGCTGAACGACTTCAAGGTGTACGGCCCACTGCCGGCGGAGGTGGTGTTGAGGAACGACTCTGCCTGGTCCGCTTTGTCGGCCCCGGGCTGGTCGGTTCCTCCGTGGGCCTTGACGACCTTGGAGTTGACGATCCCGAGTGCAGGGTTGGGGATGATGAATGGAATCGCGGGGTTCGCAGTCGCCGATTTGAGCACGACGGTGGAGCTGTCGGGAGCCGAAACTGTCACGCCGTCGAGCAAGAACGAAGGGTTGCCTTTGATGTTGATGAGCCGGTTGAACGAGAACACGACGTCGGCCGACGTCAACGCCGTGCCGTCCGAGAACTTGATGTCGTTCCGAAGCTTGAAGGTGTAGGTCTTCGCGTCCGAAGAGGCGGAGTAGGAGCTGGCCACAGACGGCACCGGCGTCGCCGAGTCCGCGCCCTTGAATGTGAGGAGGGTGCTGTACAGGGCCTTCGCCACGATCCCGCCCGAAACTTCGAACTCTCGCTGGGGATCTGCGGTTTTCATGTCGAAAGACTTGTCCACGACCAGGACGTGATTGGTGGGGGTGGTGCCGCCTCCGCAGGCGGCGACGACCGCCAATGCCGCCACCACCAAGCTCGTCAAGACTCTGTTACGAGGTCTACGGGCTGCAGCCATCGATGCCCTCTCCTTGAAGCGAACTCCCGCCGGTCAAGTCAAAAGGATCGTTGGAAGCGGGGCTGCAATAATATGCCGACTCCACGATGAGTGAACGCTCGTTTTCCTCGAGGCGGCGAGCGGTGTCCTCGGTTTACGACCTGCGCGTGACGGTCGACCGAATCGAAGGCCGGTCTGTGTGCGGCCTGGCTGTCGGCGATTACTTCGAGGTGACCGAGTCGAGTCGCATCCGGATTCCTGACGGCCGTCACTTCTGCATGTTCGCCATCGCAGCGGTGCTTCCGCTGCTGGCTGCCAAAGCGCGGAAGCAGCCCGCCGGCGATTGGCTGGAAAAGGACTCGCTGGTCGCTTGTCCTGACCCTGATGAACGGCTCGTGATGCGAATCGAGCGCATCCGGCGGAGGAGGATCGCCACCGAGGCGCTGACCTGATGCCTGCCCGTTTTGGCATCGGGTTGCGAAGCGACCGCCCGCTTTCCGAATACGGCCCTCTGGCTCGACTTGTCGAGGAGCTGGGCTTCGCCGTCGTCACCCTGTTCGCTGACCTCGGCTACCCGCCGCCGCTGCCACCGCTGCTCGAGGTGGCCGCCGCCACGTCCCGCGTGAGCCTCGGCCGCGCGTGTCTCAATCCTTACACCATGCACCCGGTCGAGATCGCCGGACAGGTGGCGACGCTCGACGCCGTATCTAAAGGACGGGCCTATGTCGGACTGGCCAGAGGCGCATGGCTCTCGTCGATCGACCTGCCGCAGCCGCGACCGGTAACGGCCGTTCGCGAGGCTGCCGAGGTGGTGCGCCGCCTCCTGTCGGGGGACGCCAGCGGGTACCGGGGTGAGATGTTCAGCATCGAACCGGGCTTTCGACTCCGCCACGAGGTGGTGCGCCAACAGGTTCCACTCCTGATCGGCGCGTGGGGCAATCGCATGGCCGCCCTCGCCGGCGAGATTGCCGACGAGCTCAAGGTTGGGGGCAGCGCAAGCCCCCGCCTGGTGCCCGTGATGCTGTCGCGGTTGCGCGACGGAGCCGCGACCGCTGGTCGTGACCCGGGTTCGACCGGACTGGTCCTTGGCGCCGTCACGGTGGTCGACGCCGACGGTGGCGCCGCCCGCGACAGGGCCCGCTCCGCGGTCGCGATGTACTTCCAGGTCGTCGCCAATCTGGACCCGACGTTGGAAGTACCCGAGGACTTGATCGAAAGGGTTGGGCAACGTCTCAAAAAAGGTGATGACGCAGGCGCCGGCCGCCTCATCCCCGACGAGCTTCTCGATCACTTCGCGTTCGCCGGCACGCCCGAGCACGTTGTGCGGCAGGTCACCGACATTCTCGACGCCGGCGCGGCGAGGATCGAATTCGGCTCGCCTTTCGGGTTGGAGGCCGAGCGAGGGTTACGACTGCTTGGGGAGCGAGTGCTGCCCGAGTTTCGTTGACGCTACTCCTCGATCGCACGCCTCAACGCCGACGAAGCGCCGAAGAGCATGAGCTCGTTGTTGCTCACAGTGACGAACCGGACACCGTGGCCGACCCAGAACCGTGCTGAAGTTGCATCGGGCACCCAGATACCAACGGTAACGCCGCTTTTGCCGGACCGGTCAACGATTTCGGTGATCGCCTCGCGCACCTTGGGATGGTCGAACTGTCCGGGCAATCCCAGCGATGTCGACAGGTCATATGGGCCGATGAACAAAACGTCGAGTCCTTCGATGGCGAGGATGCTGCCCAGGTCCGACGTGGCGAGGCGTGCCTCGACCTGGAGCACGACCAGAGGTTGAGGAGCATCCGGAGCTGTGAGCGATGCGAAAGGGATCGCCGAGTAATGGAGCTGCCTGGTCGAGGGCGACGATCCCCGGCTGCCGTGCGGCGGGAGGCGGGTCAGCCGCACCGCGGCGACGCCCGCTTCGGCTGACGTGACGCCGGGAGTGACGATGCCGGCCGCGCCCAGGTCGAGCGCTTTGCCGACCTCGTGGGGCGCGGTCAGCGGAACCCGGACGAACGGCGTTATCTCGGCTGCCTCCGCCGCACGGATCAGGTGCGGAAGGCTTTCCGGACCATAGGGCCCGTGCTCCAGGTCGAGGATTACGAAGTCCCAGCCCGACCGGCCGAGAATCTCCACGACCTCCGCGCTGGGTGTTTGCACCCAGGTTCCGTAAAGGACCTGTCTGGCCGCGAGCGCCTGCCTGAGGCGCTCCTGCTTCATGAACCGGCTGTTCTGTTGAGGAGGATCTTGATAGTGCCTGCGACACAGAGGTCGCGGTGCTGGTTGCAGATCTCGAAATCGAGGTCCGCCAGGCCGCGCCCATCTCCCTTCGGCTGCAGCGCTGAGATCCGCGACGTGTATGTGATCGTGTCTCCGAGGAGGACCGGGTTGACAAATCGAACACGCTCGAACCCATACAGAGCCACCACGGCCTGACCAGAAATCGGCGCCAAACCAGTCATCATCGACACCAGCAGCAAGCCATGAGCGATACGCGTTCCAAACGGTCCCTTGGCGGCGAAGTCGGCATCATTGTGAAGAGGGTTCCAATCACCGCTTACCGCGCTGAACAGGGCCAGGTCCGTCTCCGTGACGGTGCGGCCGCGAGTGCCAGCGAACACGTCGCCCACGGCCAGCTCATCGAAATATTTGTCCAGCAAATGCGTCCCTCCAATCGGCTGGCGAGCCGGCAAATCATATACCCGGCGCGCAACATTCACGACGCGATCACCTCAGAAACGAACGCTCGTTAGCCAATAGAATGCATTCCGTTGAGCGGGATGCAGAAGTGAGGTTTATCGGCCAGACCGCCATCGTCACCGGCGCAGGACGAGGGATGGGCCGCGCAATCGCTCGCGAGCTCGCGGCCGAGGGCGCCAACGTGGTGGTCGCCGAGGTCGACGAACCCAGTGGGAAGGAAGTCGTCGACGAGATCCAGCGCGCGGGCGGACGCGGTCTTTCAATCAAAGTGGACATCAGCAGCGTCAAAGAGGTGCAGCTGCTGTTCAAGGAGACGGTCGCCGAATTCGGCACCGTTGACATCCTCATCAACAACGCCGGGATCGGCATCGCCAAGCCGCTGGTCGACTACACCGAGGCCGACTGGGACACGCAGCTGGGTGTCAACCTCAAGGGCATGTTCTTCGCCACACAGGAGGCCGCGCGCATCATGATCCCCAAGCGCCAGGGCAAGATCGTCAACTTTGCGTCCACTGCCGCATTCGTGTCGTCATCCACTCCCGAGACCGCCTACGACATCAGCAAAGGCGGGGTCAGACAGCTCACCGTCTCCGTGGCCGCGGAGCTGGCGCCGTACCACATCAACGTCAATGCCGTCGCGCCGGGCACGATCATGACCGACCTCACCCTGCGAGTGCTCGACACCGAGGAGAAGATGGACAGGGCCTCGGCGAAGATCCCACTGGGACGACTCGGAAAGCCTGAGGACGTGGTCGGGCCCGTTCTCTTCCTCTGTTCTGAGGCAGCCGGCTATGTCACCGGTCATGTCCTCGTCGTCGACGGAGGCTGGTTGGTTTTCTGACAGCACCACCGATGGCGGTCTCGGCACCCGCCTCACTACTCGGACTGCGGTGGCGGCTCTGGCTGATGACGCTCGGTCATCTGGTCATCGATTCCAATGCGGCGCTGCTCTTCGCGCTCCTGCCGCTCTTCGTGATGCGCCTGGATATCAACTTTGCGCAGGCCGGCGCGCTGGCCACCCTGCTGCTGATGACGTCGAGCGTCACGCAGCCGCTCTTCGGTTTCTGGCAGGACCGGCACCCGCTGTTCCCGATGTCGAGCATCGGGCTCTTGGTTGCGGGCCTGGCCATGGGACTGACCGGATTCGTGACCAGCTACGCCCAGATGATCGCCCTCGTGTTCACCGCCGGGCTTGGCGTCGCGGCCTTCCATCCACAAGCGGTCGCGCAGGCCGCACGCGCCAGCGCCAACCGTCAGGAATGGGGCATCGCCATCTTTTTCACGGGCGGGTCCACAGGCACGGCGATCATGACGCTGGCGATTGTGCCCCTTGCTTCGATCTTCGGACCTCACGCGACGCTGGTCGTCCTGATCCCAGCCGTCATCGCAACCGTTCTCTTTCTGCGCGCGTATCCAACCTGGCTCCGCCCGACGCCGCGGCGATCGGGCAGCGCGACGGCAGCCGCATCGATACGGGCCGTCGCATTACCCCTCTCCATGCTGCTCGTGATCTCGATCTTGCGTTCGGCCGTGATGACCGCCTATCTCACTTTCCTGCCCACCCTCGTCGTGGTGAGGACCGGCAGCCTTGGCCTCGGCGCGGCCGCGCTCGCGGCCTTTCTATTCGCGGGATCCCTTGGGGCGCTGCTTGGCGGCATGGCCGCCCGTGCTTTCGGCAGTGCACGGGTCGTCGTGGCGTCCCTGATCACGGGGTTGGGGGGCTTGCTGCCAGTGCCGTGGCTTCCTGAACCCCTGCTCGTGCCGTGGATGTTCGTCGCCGGAGTCCTCATGTTCGCTTCCGAAGCCCAGGTGACCGCGCTCGCACAACGGCTCCTGCCCGCTTTCATCGGGGTGGCGTCCAGCCTGATGATGGGTGTGGGCCTCGGTTTGGGCAATATCGGCGCCATCCTCACGGGGGCAATCGCCGACCGCCATGGCATCCAGGTCGCATTGACCGAGACGACGCTGGTGATGACCGGTGCCATCGTGGCCGCCGCGGTCTACGTGCTTTCGATGCGCCGAATTCAGCCCGCCCCGAGCGAGGAGCCATAGCGACACATGCGGTTCGGGATCGGCATGTACAGCGCCCAGAACCCACCCGGTTCACGCCGCTCCCATCGCGACCTGTATGAGGACATGCTCCGGCAGGCTCGCCTCGCAGAGGCGGCGGGGCTCGACTCTTTCTGGATCGCGGAGCACCACTTCGCCGAAGACGGATACGCGGCCGCCGTGATCCCGATCTGCGCCGCGGTCCTGGGCGCCACCAGGCGGCTGATCGCCGGGACCAGCGTGGCGATCGCCTCCTTCTACAACCCGGTGCGACTGGCCGAGGACGCGATCGCGGCCGACCTTCTCAGCGGAGGTCGCTTCGTGCTCGGCCTGGGTACCGCCTACCGGGTCGAAGAGTTCGCGGGTATGGGCATCGCGCCGGACACCGACGAGGCGCGACTCGACGAGACCGCCGAGATCCTGGAAATGGCATTCACCGGACGGCCGTTCTCGTACCACGGCCGCTTCCACGACATCCCCGAGCTCACGGTCACGCCGGCCCCGTTCACGCCGGGCGGCCCACCGATCATGCTCGCGGGCGACGGCGTCGTCGATCGCGATGCGGTTCGGGCGGCGCGCCGCGGAAAGCGCTACATGATCGACCCGTCGCTCCCGCTGAGCGAGGTGTCACGCCTGGTTGCCCTCTACGACGCGGCCTACCTGAGCGAGCCGGGCACGGAGCTCCCGCTGTTCAACTATGGGTTCGTCAGCGACGACACTGATCCCTGGGAGGAGATGCGCGAGGGCTTCACCTACCTCCGCCAGACCTACGATCGCTGGGCCAATCGGACCGTCCGCGCGGTACATCGTGAGAACCACAGGCTGATTCTCGGCAACGGGCGGCAAGTCGCCGAGCAGGTCATCGAGTACCACCGAATGTTCGGTGACCGGCTTCATTTCGTCCTTCGCCTCGACTACCCGGGCCAGGACCCGGCGCGCTCCGATCGCGCGGTGGAGCTTTGGGGCGAGGTGGCGGCGGCGGTGCGGCGCGAGCTTTCGGACAGGAAAGGGTCGTGACCGTCAGGACGGTCGAGACGATCGACACGCACACGCTCGGCGAACCGACACGAATCGTGCTGCGAGGATTCCCGGCGCTGAAAGGACACACGCAGAAGGAGCGATCCCGAGACCTCTTGCGCTCGCACGACGACCTTCGCAAGGCGTTGATGTGGGAGCCGCGCGGCCATCACGTGATGTTCGGCGCGGTGGTCGTCCCGCCCGCCGACCCCGATGCGGACCTCGGGCTCGTTTTCATGGATGGAGGCGGTGCGGTGGACATGTGCGTTCACGGCACCATCGGCGCGGTGACAGCGCTGGTCGAAACCGGCCGGCTGAAGCTCCCGCGTGACGGTGCTTTGACAGTCGAGACGCCTGCCGCGACCGTCCGGGTGCGGGTGAGGGGTACGAAGGCTCGGGTCAGCTCGGTCGAGCTCGACGGTGTGGCCAGTCGAAGCGTGGCCACAGGACTCCATTCCGAGGTCGGCGGCAGGGACGTCGCATATGACCTGGCCTACGGTGGCAACCTGATCGCGATCGTTCGTGGAACCGACCTGGGGATCAAAGTCAACCCTCGCTCGTTCCGTGCACTCCTCGAAGCGGGCATGGAGGTGAAGACTCAAGCGCAGAAGTCGTGGAAGGCGACGAAGGGACGGCTTGGTCCGTGGCACGAGGTCGTTTCGACCCTCATCTACTCGCGCTTGGGAGCCGGCCGCTACCGCGACCTCGTGGTGTTTCGCGACCATTCGGTCGATCGCTCGCCCTGTGGTTCCTGCTTCTCCGCCCTCATGGCTCAACTCCATGCGCAGGGCAGCCTGCGCATCGGCGAGTGGGTCGAATGCGAAAATCTGCTGGGACTTTCTTTTCGCGGCCGGCTCGTCGACGAGGGGGGCGAACTGGTTCCGCACCTTTCCGGGTGGGCGTTCATAACCGGCGAGCATCGCTTCCGCATCGATTCGCGCGACCCCCTTCGTCACGGGTTCCAGCTGGCGTGACCGCACGGCGCCTCAAGGTCGGCGTCGTCCTGCCAACGTACCGGCGACTTGCCGGTGCCGAAAACATCCGTCGGGCAGCACAGCTGAGCGAATCGCTCGGATTCGACTCGGTGTGGGTGACCGACCACGTGGTCGTTCCGTCGTCCAGCGTCGAAGCGTTCGGACCCACCTTCTACGAGGCTGTGACCGTCATGTCATACGTTGCCGGGATCACCCGCCGAGTGGCGATCGGCGCCGCGATACTGATCGTGCCGTACAGGCATCCTCTCGTCCTCGCGAAGATGCTGGCGACCGCCGACCGGCTGTCGGGGGGTCGTGTGATCCTCGGCGCCGGCCTGGGCTGGTTGGAAAGCGAGTCCAACCTGCTGGACGTGCCCCACCGCCAGCGGGCCCGCATCGCCGACGAGGCACTGGCCGCGATGCGCGCATGTTGGGAGAGTGACGAGCCCGAGTTTCATGGTGAGAGCTATGACTTCGCAGGCTTTCATTTCGCGCCCAGGCCGCACGACAACCGCCGGCTTCCAGTCCTCGTCGGGGGCGCCTCGACGGCGGCGCTGCGCAGGGCCGCGCGCTTCGGCGACGGCTGGATCGGCGACGGTCAGACATTCGAGGAGCTCGAGGTCGCACTGCGCCGGCTCAACACCGAGCTGGCTGCGCGGGGCCGCGAGATGCGCGAGATGGAGATCGCCATGCGAGCGGGGCTCCAGGTCGCGGCCGACGCTTCGGCGATCACCGAGTCGCCGTCCGAGAAAGGATGGAAGAGTGACGAGTTCCTGACGGCCGGGCGAACACCGTTCCGAGGCCTTCGTGCGGAGGTCGTCGCCGACTACAGGCGCGCCGCCGAGCTCGGAGTCGGCCACCTGGTGTTCGAATTCCCGGTCTCGCGCGGCGAAGAGTCCATGGATCTGTTCGAGACCCTCGCCGGCATCCGTGAGGAAGCTGGTGTCTGAGCTGATTCGGCATTTCGGCCGGGTCGAGATCATGGCCATCGACCCGGTGCGCCTGGCCGACGCGATGGCGGCGGCGCTGGCGATGGTCTCGCGCGGGGCGGCTGTCGCGCCAATCCGCGGTCATATCGACCTCGGCGACGGGGCGGGAACGTTTCTCATCTCGGGCGCGCTCCCCGAGCTGGGCCTGCTCAGCGTCAAGGTCATCAACGTCCGCCCGGCCAACCCGGCGCTCGGCCTCGAGCGCCTGCAGGGGTTCCTCACCGTTTTCGAATTGGCCACGGGACGGCCGCTGGCAACCCTCGACGCACGCGCCGCGACCGAGGCTCGAACCGCTGCCTGCAGCGCGGTTTCGGTTCGCTTGCTGGCCAGGTCCGATGCCGACGTGCTCGCGGTCTTCGGCTCCGGTCCGCAGGCGTCCGGCCACCTGCGAGCGCTGACGGCGGAGCGCGAGTTCGGGGAGATTCGGATCGTCGGCCGCACCCAGGAATCAGCCAGCAAGCTGGCCGCGGCTCACCCCGGCACCAGGGCGATGACGGCGGAAGCGGCGATGCACGGCGCCGGGGTCGTGGTCACCGCTACCAATTCGATGGCGCCGCTCTTTCCGTCGGCATGGGTGGAACCAGGAACTCACGTGGCCATGGTTGGCAGCGGCAGCGCCGCGGCTTCGGAGGTGGAGCCCCAGCTTCTAGCTCGCGCAGCCGCCATCCGCGTCGACCACCGGCCCACATGTCTTGTCGAAGCAGGGGAGATCGTCGGCGCCCTCCGCGCCGGGCTGATTGGCGAACAGGCGGTTCGCGAGCTGGGCGAGGTGGTCCTGGGCCGCGCTCCCGCGCGCTCCGGCCGGGACGACATCACGATCTATAAATCTGTCGGCAACGGCACGCAGGACGCGGCGCTGGCTGCGCTGCTGCTGGGAGTCAAGGCTCCCGGATGACCCTACGCCTGGGCCTCGGCATCTTCGGCATGCAGTCGGTCCCGCAGCGACCAGACCACCACGTGAAGCTTTACCGAGACGTTCTCGAGGACGCGGAAATCGCCGAGGGGCTTGGGTTCGATTCGATCTGGCTCTCCGAGCACCACTTCTGGTTCGACGGCTACTGCCCAGCAGACATCGCGGTGGCCGGCGCCATCCTGGGCCGGACCAAGCGTCTCGGCGTCGGCACCGCGGTGATGCTGCTGCCGATGCATTCGGTGCAGAAGGTCGCGGACGATGCCACGACCATCGGCAGGCTCGGCGAAGGCAGGCTCTCGCTGGGAGTTGCGCTCGGCTATAGGGATGCGGAGTTCGACGGCTTCGGCGTGCGGCGCAAGGACCGCGGGAAGTTGATGGACGTCATGCTCCCTCGCCTCGCGGTTTCATGCGCGGCAGGCGACCCGCCGGTGCCGGTTTACGTCGGGGTCGCCACATCGGTCGCGGCGCAACGCGCTGGGCGACTCGGCCTTCCTCTGTTCGCCGATTCCACGATGACCCCCGCGGAGCTCGCCGAGATGCTGGGCGCATACAACGCGGCCGCCGCCGCGGCGGGCGTGGACCCGCCGCGCAATCACGCACTCCAGCGCGATGTCTTCGTCACGGACGACCGTGAACGGGATTGGGCGATGCTGCTGCCCGAGCTGCGCTACATGCGGCGGCAATACGGAGCCTGGTCAAATCCTCGAGAGCCTGGCGAAACGGTGCCGGCATATCTTCGCCGGCTCGAGTCTGACATCGAGGCCAAGCTGACGAACTTGATCATGGGTGACGCCACATTCGTGGGTGCGCGGCTGCGCGAGTTCGAGGCGCTCGGGTTCGATCTCATCGTGTGCCGCAGCCAGTTCGGCAATCTGCCTCGCGAAAGCCTTCACCGCGCCTTCGTGGGATTGGGCCGTGTGGGTGAAGACGTGGCGCGATGAGGTTCGGCCTCGGTCCGATCAGATTGAATGGCGCGACGCGAGAGTCGCTGACACGCCTGGCGGCGCAAGCCGCCGCCTCGTCGTTCGATGCCGTCTGGGTTGCGGAGTCGCGGGAGGACGGTGCCGGCGGAGGTTTGGCCGCGGCAGCCTTTGTCGCCCAGGTCGTGCCGATCCGCATCGGGGCGGTCGTCGACGCGGGTCTCTACCACCCGCTGCATCTGGCCGAGGACATCGCGGTCGCCGACCTCACCTCGCAAGGTCGCATCGAAGTCCTCCTGCGAATCGCAACAGCGGGGCAACGCGACCTACTCGAAGAGCACATCCAGCTCCTCGCCTTGGCTCTGAGCGGCGCCCATATCAAGTGGATGGGCAAGCATCTCCGCGTCCCGGCCGGTATCGAGGCGAACCAGCCTGCCCCCTCGCGACTGGCCCTCAACCCTCGACCTGCCCAACCCGTTGTTCCGGTCTGGATCGAATCGTCCGAGACGTGGATGGAAGAGCTGGCGCGAAGTTTGGGGTTCGGCGTGGCGGTGCATTGGCGGCAAGGAGCGAACGCGCCGGCCGCAACCGGGCGGTGGCCTGGGATGCTGCTGTGCCCCACCGAGGTGGAGCCGAACGACCTGCTGAGTGCTGCGGGGGAGGGCGCCGGCTATTTCCTGATCGCCGCGCGAAATGCGCATGAAGCGGCGCTGGCGGGCACGAGGCTGGCCGGCCCGCTTCGGATGCCGGAATTTCCCGATTGGGTCAACGCCGGCGACACCGTCTAAACGAGCGTTCGTTTGTGCGAAATTCGTGTGCTATCGTGACCCGGGATGGGAACTGCCGGTGACGTCGTCCTCTACACCCTGAACAACGGAACCACCGATCCGACTTGACAGGAATGTTGCAGGGTGAGGGAGTTTCTCTCACAGAACTCGGTCGAGTTCGAGGACCGGAACATCGCCAAGGAACCTCGATGGCGGACGCAGCTCATTGAGCTCACCGGCGCGATCGTGGTGCCCGTGCTGGTCGTGAACGGCAAGCGGGTGATCGGCCTGGACGAGCAACGCATGGGCGAGGCGCTGGGGCTCGATCACATGGAATCGATGAGCAATCGCGACGGGCTCGCGGCGCCACCGGAGTTGATGTCGCTGCCGGTGCAGGCCACCGATCCAACGACCGACGCTCTCACCCATTTCGTGCGCCGCCTCCAGCGGGAGATGGAGTTCAACGCCCTCAAGGACGGCGCGCCTTATCGGGATGGCCAGCACGACGGAATGCGGTTTGCGCGAGATGCCATCCTGCGCATCCTCACCGGCAGGTACGAGCCGGAGGAGATGGTCATCGAGCGCAACGGCGGCGAGCCGGCCTGACCAGACGCCCAGGATGAAGGAAGCGGCGCCTGCCGCTCGCGTTAACCTCGACGGCGTGGCATCAGCGTCCGTGCCGCCGATGGTGAGGTATCTCGACGAGGACGGCGAGCTCCTGGTCTCGGACCTGCCGATGAGCGACGAGATGGCGCTCGAGGGTTATCGGGTGATGCTCAGGGGCAGGCGGTTCGACGAGCGCTCGGTCAGCCTGCAGCGACAGGGCCGCATGGTCACGCTGGCTCCAGGCATCGGGCAGGAGGCGGCTTCTGTCGGCGCTGCGATGGCTATCGACGCCAAGACCGACTGGTTCGTACCGCAGTATCGGGAGCTTGCGGGCCAGCTCTGGCACGGGTATCCGCTGCGTCTGGCATTCCTGTGGCACGTCGGCCATCCGATCGCGTTCCAGGTGCCCGGAGACCTGAAAATGCTGCCGTTCCAGGCCGCGATCGCCGGCCAGCTGCCGCAGGCGGTTGGCCTTGCGTGGGGCTTGAAGCTGAAGCGCGATCCGGGTGTCGTGCTCGCGATCTTCGGCGACGGCGGCACATCGCAGGGCGACTTCCACGAGGCGGCAAACCTGGCCGGAGTGATGAAAGCCCCCATCATCTTTCTCTGCCAGAACAACGGCTGGGCGATCTCCACGAGCATCGCCCAGCAGACCGCCTCCGAGACGCTGGCGCAAAAAGCTGTCGCATATGGTTTCCCGGGCATACAGTGCGATGGCAACGACCTCTTCGCCGTGTACGCCACCGTGCGCGAGGCGGCGCGCCGTGCCCGCGAGGGTAACGGACCGACGCTCGTCGAGGCGGTCACCTACCGCCTCGGACTGCACACGACGGCCGACGATCCGACGCGTTACGAGCCCCGTGAGCTGCACGACCTGTGGATCAATCGCGACCCGCTTCGGCGCATGCAGCTGCATCTCAAGTCGCGGGCAGTCGTCGACCAGGCTGCGCTGGATCGGATGGAGGAAGAGGTGAAGGAGGAGCTGCGCGTGGCATGGGACGAGGCCCAAAAGGAGCCCGCTCCAAGCCCGGCGTTCTACTTCGGTCAGACCCACGCCGAGCCATCTCTGCGCTTGCGGCAACAGCTCGAGCGATTTGAGAAGCCCGGCGGTGCCTGAGCTCACGGTCGTCGAGGCGGTAAACCAGGCCCTGAACCTCGAGATGTCGCGCGATCCACGCGTGGTCGTCTTCGGCGAGGATGTGGGTCGCAGCGGCGGTGTGTTTCGCGCCACCGACGGCCTGTACGGACAGTTCGGGGCGGATCGAGTCATCGACACACCGCTTTCCGAAGGCGTCATCGCCGGCGCCGCCATCGGGCTGGCGCTGGCGGGCTGGGTGCCCGTGGCCGAGATCCAGTTCCTCGGCTTCGCCCACAACGGGTTCAACCAGCTGGTCGATCAGCTTGCGCGCGTGCGCTACCGATCGGCGGGTCGCTTCTCGGCTCAAGTCACGATCCGGGCGCCATACGGCGGGGGCGTACGCGCGCCAGAGCTGCACTCGGACGGGTTCGAAGCGCACTTCGCCCACGCTCCTGGCTTGAAGGTGGTGGCGCCGGCGACGCCACGCGACACCAAAGGATTGCTTCTCGCCTCGATCCGCGACCCCGACCCCGTTTTGTTTCTCGAGCCTCTTCGTGGCTACCGGCAGGTGAGGGGCGAGGTGCCGGACGGCGACTACGTTGTCGATATCGGCAAGGCGCGGATCGCCCGCGAGGGCACCGACGTGACGCTGATCGCCTGGAGCGGGGCAGTCCAGGTCGCACTCCAGGCCGCCGAGGACGCGCAAGGGCAAGGCATCTCGGTCGAGGTCGTCGACCTCCGCACGCTCGTCCCGCTGGATGCCGCCACGCTGGCGGCTTCTGTGGCCAAGACCGGACGCGCGGTGGTGCTGCAGGAGGCCCCGCTGACGGCCGGGTTCGGCGCCGAAGTCGTGGCAACCATCCAGGAGGAAGTCTTCTTCTCGCTGCAGGCGCCGATCCGTCGCGTCGCCGCTCCCGATGTGCCTTATCCCGTGCAGATGCTCGAGGAGCAGTACGTTCCGAACGTCGAGCGAGTCCTGGAAGCCATCGTCGCCACGACTCGCGAGTAGATAGGTCGGTGGCCAGATACGAGTTCCGGCTCCCCGACATCGGTGAGGGTCTCGCCGAGGCTGAGGTCGCCAGGTGGCTCGTCGCCGTTGGCGATCGGGTGAGCGAGGACCAGCCGGTGGTCGAGATGATGACCGACAAGGCGAGCGTCGAGCTGCCCTCGCCTGGAGCGGGCGTGATCGTCGAGCGGTTGGTCGCCGAGGGCGACGTGGTCAAGACCGGCGCGGTCCTCTATGTGCTGGACACGGAGGCACAGATTGGTGGCTCTTCCCACGAATCGCATCCATCCGGTCCGACCGACACGTCTGCTGCCGAGGCGCCGGCCCCGCACGAAGCCACGGGAGTGCTTGCGCCACCCTCGGTTCGCAAGCTGGCTCGCGAGATGGGAATCGACCTGGCGGCGGTGAAGGGCACCGGTCCCGGAGGTCGAATCTCCGCCGATGACTTGAAGCGCCACGCATCCTCCCCGCCTTCCGCTCGGGCAGCAGTCTCTGGCAAGCGCATCCCGCTCCGCGGCGTGCAGAAACGCATGGCCGAGACGATGGCGCTGTCGGCCAGCACGATCCCGCACGTCACCGGATTCCACCAGCTCGATGCGGGGACCTTTGCGGAGCTCGCGGCTCGATTGCGGCGCGAGGCTGAAGGCAGGGGCATGCGCTTTCCCTTCGACACGTTGCTGGTGCGCGCCGCCGCGATCGCACTGCGCCGCCACCCGATCTTCAACTCGTCGCTGGATGAGGGGCGGGGCGAGATCGTCATGCACGACGAGGTCAATGTCGGCGTCGCGACAGCCACACCCGGTGGGCTCATCGTGCCCGTCGTGAGGAATGCGGATGACCTGGACCTCTCTGCTCTGGCCGCTGCAGTCGACCGTGTGACATCCGCCGCTCGCGAAGGCAAAGCATCGGTCGCGGACCTCCAGGGCGGCACCTTCACCATCAGCAACACCGGAGCCTGGCGGGGCGGACTGGGGACTTCCCTCATCCGGCCGCCTGAGGTTGCAATCGCAGCTTTTGGCCGGATCGAGGAACACGCCGTCGTGCGCGAGGGCAACGTGGTGGCGCGCCCGGTGATGCCGATGTCGATCACTTTCGACCACCGCATCATCGATGGAGAGGAGGGCCTGAAATTCGCGCTGACGCTGCGCAGCCTCATCGAAGATCCGGAGCACCTCGGTGCTTAGGTGGTAGCGGGCGACCAGAGCGACCCGGCCGACGTGCTCATCATCGGCGGCGGTCCGGCGGGTTATGTCGCCGCCCTGCGCGCAGCGGAGCTCGGCCGAAAGGTAACCCTCGTCGAGCGTCACCGCGTCGGCGGCGTCTGCCTCAACGAAGGCTGCATCCCGAGCAAGCACCTGTCGCGTTTCGCGGCTGTCAAGGCGTCGGCCGAGAGGCAAGTTCCCGGAGGCATGCCTGTCTTCTCAGGTCCGCCCGACATGACCGCTTTCCAGAAGAGCCGCGCGAACGCGATCGCGACTCTGGTCAAAGGCGTCTCGTCTCTCCTCGAGGCCGCCGGCGTGAAGGTCGTGGCCGGAAACGGACGGTTCGTGGGCCGCACTCGAGTGTGCGTCGAGATCGGAGAGGAGCGGGTCCGGTACTTCGACTTCAAGGACGCCGTCGTCGCCACCGGTTCCCAACCAAACGCCATGAAAGGGCTGCCGATCGACGGCGAGCGCGTCGTCGAGCCCGGCCGCGCACTCGAGTGGGACGTGTTGCCCGCTGCGCTGCTCGTTGCCGGCGACGACTACATCGCCCTCGAGATCGCGGTTGCGTACGCGCGCCTGGGCAGCCGCGTCACGCTCGCGGCCGCCGGCGGCAGGCTGCTGCCCGACTTCGACCAGGACCTGTCGACCGCCGCACATCGCGGTGCTCGAGGTGCAGGCGTTGAGGTGGTCGTGTCCTCCGACCCAACCGCCCTCGCCGAGAAAGCTGATCGGGTCGTGGTGTCGGCGGGGCGGCGGCCGAACCTCGACCAGCTCGACCTGCAGTCCGCCGGGCTGACGCCGCCGGCCGGCGCGTTCAAGGTCGACGCGCAGCTGAGGCTCGACCGCCATGTATTCGCCATCGGCGATGTCACCGAGGGATGGCTTCTGGCCGATCGCGCGATGATGCAGGGCCGGGTCGCCGGCGACGTGCTCGGAGGGAAGCTCGCCGCGTTCGACACCCGCGCCATACCACGCGCGGTCTTCACAGAGCCTGAGATCGCGACCGTGGGCCTGACCGAGGCCGAAGCCCGCGCGGGCGGAATCGAGATTTCCATCGGCCGCTTTCCGCTGGCCGCCCTCGGCCGCGCCGTGATCGAGGCGGCCACCGGCGGATTCGCGAAGGTGGTCTTCGCGAAGGATGGCGGGGCGCTGCTGGGGGCTCACCTCGCCGGTCCCCGTTCGACCGAGCTGGTTGCCGAGATGGCGCTTGCGATCGAGATGGGCGCAAGCGCCGAGGACATCGCGCTCACCGTTCACGCCCACCCGACGTTCGCGGAGTCGCTGATGGAGGCGGCCGAGGTCAGCCTGGGCACGCCGGTCCACGTCCGGCCCGCCAAAAGATGATCACGCGGGTGTTCTTTGCCGCTCGCAGGTCAGATCTGACGACGCACGCATGCCTGGCCCATTGGCGCGGCCACCACGCCGCCATCGGCGCCCGCATGCCGGGCATTCGCGCGTACGTTCAGAACCATGGAGTTCTGGCCGGCGGCCGCTTCCTGCTTCCGTACCCGGGATTCGACATCATGCCCGAGCTCGACTGGGACGACCTGGCCGCGATGGATGCCGCCATCGATTCGCCGGCGCACGAGATGGACTCTGTGAACGATGAGGCGAATTTCCTCGACACGAGTCGGACGGGCGTGGCTGTGGCGACGCGTCACGTCCTGAACGACGCCGTACCTGGCCGTGACGCCGTGAAGCTGATCACGATGCTGAGACGGGCGCCCAACGCTCCCGAGGCGGCGCTTGCAGAAGCGCTCATGGGGCCTTACGCCCTGGCCGTCGCCGAAGACGGTCCAGTCCGCCACGAGGTGCTGGTCACGCTGGCCGACCGCGCCGGCCGTCCGCCCTTCTGCGCGCAGGCCATCGACATGCTCTGGTTTCCGAGTCCAGAAGACGCACTTGCCTGGACCGCTTCGGAGGCGGCGTACCGCGCCGCGTGGCACCTGGCCGGCGTCGCTTTCGGCGCCGAGCGCCTCATCGCCCGCCCCAACCGAGTGGTGTGAATGCGCTTCGGGGTCGGCGACTTCAGCGGTCAACGCCCGCTGGGATCATCGACGACTCACAACCAGCTCTACGTCGAGCTTCTGGAGCAGGCGCAGCTCATCGAAGCGGCCGGCCTGGACTCGATGTGGGTGTCCGAGCACCATTTCGCGGAAGACGGTTACATGCCCTCCGTGCTCCCGATCGTGGCTGCACTGCTTGCGAGAACGAACCGCATCACCGTGGCGACGGATCGGCTGGCAGCCTCGCTGTACAACCCGATCCGGCTGGCCGAGGACGCGGTCGCCCTCGACCTGCTCAGCGGCGGCCGCTTCGTTCTGGGTCTTTCGCTCTGCTATCGGTCTCAGGAGTTCGTTGGTCTGGGTGTGAATCCCGCGAGCGACATGGAGCATCTCGAGGTGTCGGCCCAACTTCTGCGCTCGGCATTCGCCGGCACCACGACCAGCGTCGACGGCCGAAATGTGCTCATCACTCCGCGGCCACACACCTCTGGCGGGCCACGGCTGATGATCGCCGCCGACGGCGATGATGGCGCCGCTCGGGCCGCGCGTCTGGCCGACATGCTGATGGTCGATCCAACTGAACCGTGGAGCGTGCTCGATCGGGCGGTCGCGACGTTCGACCGCGAGCGCGGGGATGCGAATGGCGAGCTGGTTCTCTTCGCCTACGGCGCCATCTCGGAGCGAGGTCGAGATGCGGCGTGGGCGGAGGTGGCGGACGGGTTTCGCTACATGCGCCACACCTACGACCGATGGATGGGCCGCGAGCCGACCCGCGAGCTCCCTCCGAAGCACTACCGGTTGCTTCTCGGTACGCCAGGTGATGTGGGAGAGCAGGCCCGCGAATATCGGCGGCGTCATGGCGATCGCGTCCACCTCGTTCTGCGCTGCAACTACCCCGGCATGAGCGCTTCGGCGGTTGCGGAACAACTTCGACTCTGGGGTCTTGCGGCTGAGCTGGCGCGTTCGTAAGTGGGCTTCTGAGCGGCTTTCTAAACCGTGCCCAAATCGCTCTCGTACGAACTAGTGCGCGTTCGTTTGGGCCCTTGACACTGAGATCGATCCGGCTATCCTTACCCCGAAAGCCCGCGCGACTGATGGGCCATAGATGGAGGGCAAAATGTCGATCGACGAGAAAGCCACGGAAGCGAAGCCGGTCAATCGCGAAGCCCTCCCGAGCAGACGATCGCTGCTCAAGCTGGGCAGCTCGGCGGCGCTCGGACTGAGCGCATATGCGCTCGCCGCATGCCAAACCTCGAACCCCTCTCCAGGCACGACCGCCGGTGCGGCCGGCGAGTCGTCGGTGCTGGACAGATGGCTCTCCACCAAGACCGCGAAGCTCGGGGTCGACCTGACCTTCCCGCCGATTCAGTTCAAGGATTCGAGCGGCAAGCCGACCGGCTATCAGATGGAGCTCACCGCAGCGATGATGGCCGACCTCGGCGTCACCCCCACGTATGTCGAGATCCCCTTCGGCCAATTGTTCGCTGGTCTGGTCGCCGGCAAGTTCGACATGATGGGTATTTCAGCGACCATCCTTCCGAGCCGAGCTCTCAAGGGCCTCTTCTCCAATTTCCCGGTCTTCTACGAATCGATCGTCGTGCTTCTGAATCCGAGCTCCAACGTCTCGAGCTCCAGCCAGTTGGATGGCAAGAAGATCGCGGTCCTGCAAGGAAGTTCGCAGGAGTTCAGCAGCAAACTGTTGTTTCCGAATGCCACGTTCTCACCGTTCGCGCAGCTGGCCGACGCAGTGAACGAGGTCGCGACCGGCCGCGCCGACGCCACGGTCCTATCGGAATTCGACGTCGACAGCTCCCTGCAGGCTCATCCCAACCTCAAGCTGCTGTCTGGGCCGCCCCTCTGGGTCGACGCCAACACCTATCTGATGCCGCTAGGCGACTACAAGCTCCAGGCATGGGTGAACAACTGGCTACGCTACAACGCCACGCACCAGCGGCTGACCAGCCTCTGGAAGAAGTGGCTTGGGCCGGGGCTGAAGAAGTACAAGCTTCTGACTTACGGGGTCGGACCAGGGAGCGAGCCAGAAGTCGTAACCGTCTGAGTAGGTTTCGGCAGGGGTGGTCGGCATGAGTGCGCCGGCCACCCTGCCTTTCAGGTGGGGTCCTTGATCGTCCTCGCCTACCAGTTCGACTGGAGCGTGGTCACGGATCGATGGCGGCTGTTTGCAGTCGGCGCATGGGTCGATGTCTGGGTCGCTGTCATCGGGTTTGCGCTCGCCTGCGCCCTCGGCCTGATCAACGCGCTGCTTCGAACGTCGGGCGTGCGCTTGTTCACGGTGCCTTCGTTCCTGTATGTCCAGGTGATGCGCGGCGTGCCCCTGTACGTGATGCTGCTATGGATCTATTTCGGGGTCGCGAACATCACGGGCATCACGCTGACATCGCTCGAGGCGATCATCATCACCCTGGCCCTCACCGGCTCTGGCTACACGACCGAGATATTTCGCGCAGGGCTCGGCGCCATCGACCGCGGCCAGATGGAAGCGGCGCGTTCGATCGGGCTGAGCCGGACTCGAACGTACGGACATGTGGTCCTGCCTCAGGCATTTCGCATCGTGGTGCCGCCGCTGGGCAACACGTTCGTGGGTCTCCTGAAGGGCGCCACCATCATGTCGGTCATCGCCGTGCCGGACATGGTGTTCCTTGCCAACGAGCTCAACGTGACCCTGTTCACGCCGTTCGAAGTTTTCGCTGCGGTGGCGTTGATCCTGGTCGTCCTGGTGCTCTTCTTCTCCGCCATCGTTTACCTTCTCGAACGGAGGCTGCGCATCGCATGACGGCCCTCCTGCTCACCTACTCGTACGACTGGAGCGTCATCCCTCGGTCGATCGCATTCTTCGAGCGTGGCCTTTCGGTGACGGTTCGTATCGCCCTGTTCTCGGTCGTGTTCTCGCTTGCGCTCGGTCTCGTGGTGGCCCTGATACGGATGGCGCCTGGGCCCCTCGGCGTGATCGGATTCGTTTATATCCAGGTCTTTCGCGCACTGTCGCTGTACGTGTACATCCTTTTCATCTACTTCGGGGTCGCTGCAGCGATCGGCCTGAACCTCGACCCGATCCCCGCCGGCGTCGTGTCGTTGACCCTCCTCAACAGCGCTTACATGGCGGAGATCTATCGCGCGGCAATCCAGGCGATCGATCCCGGGCAACGCGAAGCGGCTCGGAGCCTTGGATTGGGCGGCGTGCAGACGTTCGCCACGGTTGTCTTTCCACAGGCGTGGAGGATCGCCATCCCGTCCCTGGTCAACCAGTTCACGGACATCATCAAGGACTCATCGGTGGTCGCCCTGATCGGCGCGCCCGACCTCATGTACCAGACCATCGAACGGGTGAGCTTCTACCAGCGGCCGTTCGAGTTCTACACGACTGTGGCCGGAATCTACCTGGTGATGGTCGTGATCGTCGCCCAGCTGGCGCGCCGCCTGGAGAGGCGTCTACAGAGACATCTCGTATGAGCACCCGAGGTTCGCGATGACTGCTGTCGACGGGGCCGATGGCGAAAAGGATCACTTGGGTGCGGAGTTCGTGAAGCTCTCGCTGGCCGCATGGCTGTACTTACCCAACCTGGTCTCCGACTACCTCGGACCGTGCGAGTGGCTGTACGACTCGAGAAAGCGCTCGACGAGGCGCAACGAGATCCTGACCGAGGCCGGGGCGCTCGCCGGCCGCGCTGAGACAGCCGGCGATGCATACGTCGCGGTCCAGTCGCGGGCGATCGCAACCCAGATCGAACTCGACATCGACCCCACGGCTTACGGATACGTGGAGCTGGTCGAGCGCTTGCTGGCGTGCAAGTTCGAGCCTCCCGATCCGTCTGAGCTGGACGAGCTCGAGCGCGAGGTGACGGGGCTTGCCGTCCAGCTCGGAGGCGGTGGTCCAGACCCGGTGCGCAGCCTGGAGAGCGCAGCTCTCATCCAGGGTGAGGAGAAATGGGAGGCGGCGCTTGACGCGTATCGGGCGGGCCGCCGCTGGGCGCTGGCGGAGTTTCCGGTTTCGTTTCGCGAAGAGCTCGAGATCGCGCGCACCGGCGACGCGATCACGTCCTTGCATCTGACGTGGCGCGAGCCCGACCGCATGGTGTTCGAGGTCAATGTCGGCGTGCCGCGGACTCGCGCCACGATCAACTACGAGGTCGCACACAACATCTATCCCGGGGACTATCTGCACATGGCGGTTCTAAGCCAGAGAACCTACTGCGAGGACGGCCGGTTGGCCGCGTGCATCAAGCTCAAGAACGCCCCGGAGAACGTGATCGCGGAAGGCATCGAGGAGACAGCGCCGTTTCGCCTTCAGCCACAGCCCAGTCCCGACGAAGAGCTGTCATGGAAGCTCGAATGGCTCCGCCGCGGCGCCTGCCTCACGGGTGCGATACGCCGTCGCGAGCACGGCGAACCGCGAGGCGACGTACTCAGGCACCTCGAGCGGACCGGTCACATGGACCACGACCGAGCCTTACAGGAGCTGAGCCGAATCGAGCACCCTCTTTGGGGCACTTATCAGTACACGTACTGGCTGGGTAGGCATCTCGTCCAGGAGTCGGATCGACGTGCGAGCGCAGGGGCATCGAGCGCCGTCTACCTGCGCTGGCTGTACGGAGGTCTTCACGTCCCGGAGACATATCTCGCCGACGGTGATCGTGACCTTGCCGGGACGGCTACGAGCTGACAGAACGTCGCAAGAAGTCTTTGACGAGGTCGAGCTCACCAAGATGCCGGTGCAGATGGGTGATCGAGACCGAGGTCAAGAAGATCCACACCGGCAGGCCGCCGCTGCGGCCCATAGCGTCGTCGTGCTCCGGTCCGCTGTCCATCTCGGCCCGAAACCCCGGAGTCTGGTACGCGGCATGGCGTGCGTCGTGAGCAGCCACATCTGGAACTTCGTCGAGAATGTCTTCGTCAACCGTGTGCAGCCAGGCCAGTATGTCGCGGTTCACCGCGTCGGAGTACTCCAGCAAATCTGCGAGCGTAAAACCGGCGGCGATGCGGGCCGCTTCGTCCAGCTCGAATCCGGTGCCGATGCCCGGCACCGCGAGCATGCTGGCCATCCATGGCTCGCGCATGATCACCTCCGGGCGGTCCAGGATCGCGGTGTTGACCGCCCAGTCCTGGCTGCGGGCCATGTGCCACAGCAAGAACGCGATGGGGTTGACGCCTGGCAGGGGCTGGGCAGTGAGCTCGGTGGGGGTGAGGTCACGCGCGGAGTGATGGACGCGGAGATTGACAGTCTCGAGCTGTTGCGCCAGCATGCCGATGGCGTTCACACTCGCCAGCTTAGCGGCCCAATATTCCGAACTAACGCTCGTTCAAGCGCACAACGCTGACGGCTAGAATGGGGAGCCACCTGGGGATGGAAGCGAGCAAGGTCGACAACAGTGATCTCCAGGTCCCGGACAGGCAGGGGTCCACCATCCTGCAGCTCGAGGGCGTGAACAAGTGGTACCACCGCGGCACCCTACGCCACGCGCATGTTCTCAAGGACATCAACCTCGAGGTCAAGCGGGGAGAGGTGCTCGTCGTGATCGGTCCGTCTGGCTCTGGCAAGAGCACCCTGCTGCGATGCATCAACTTCGTGTCGCCGCCCGAAACCGGAACCGTTGTCTTCCTGGGCCGCAAGTGGACCAACGACAATGTTCCGAGAATTCACCCGGTCGAAAGAGTTCGATACGAACGAGAGCTCAATCTGCTCCGCACGCGGATCGGGATGGTCTTCCAGCACTTCAACCTGTTTCCGCACATGACCGCCTTGCAGAACGTGACGCTTGGACTCACACGGGTCCTCAACGTGCCCGGTCAGCAAGCTCGCGAGCGGGCCATGACAGAGCTCGAGAGGGTCGGCCTGGGAGGCAAGGCGAAAAGCTATCCCAGCCAGCTGTCCGGCGGCCAGAAGCAAAGGGTGGCCATCGCCCGTGCGCTGGCCATGAAGCCACAGCTGATGCTGTTCGACGAGGTCACGTCGGCCCTCGACCCGGAGCTGATCGGAGGGATCCTCGAGGAGATGAAGAAGCTCGCTGTCGCGGGCATGACCATGATCGTCGTCACCCACGAGATGGGGTTTGCCCGTGAAGTCGGTGATCGCATGATGTTCATGGACGAAGGCGCGATCGTCGAAGAGGGCAATGCGCGCGAGATGATCAAGAACCCTTCCAATCCAAGGACACAAGCCTTCCTGCGCGCGATCCTGTGAGTCGGTTCGAGGGTAAGGTCGCGCTCATCACGGGCGGCGCGTCCGGTCTCGGCCTGGCGGTGTCGCGTCAGATGGCAGGCGAGGGCGCCCGGTTGGTGCTGGTCGACTGGGACCACGCCAGCCTCGATGCGTCGGCCGCCGAGATCTCGGCATCGGGCGCCGAGGTTCGAAGCCTACGCGGCGACGTGTCGGAGCCAGCGACGGCAGCAGCCGCCATCGAGCTGACCAGGTCCGCATTCGGCCGCCTCGACGTGCTCTTCAACAATGCGGGCATCGATCCGCTGCGCGCGCGCTCGGTGCTCGAGACCGAGGTGTCGGACTGGGATCGCATTCTCGACGTCAACGTCAGATCCGCATTCTTGATGTCGCGCGAGGCCATCCCCCTTATGCGCGAGGGGGGCGGCGGCTCCATCGTCAATACCGCATCGACCGCAGGAATCAAGCCCGCCGGCGACGAGACGGCCTACAGCGTCTCGAAGGCGGCCATGGTCTCGCTGACCGGTGCGCTTGCGCTGGACTATGCGGCGGACGGGATCCGTGCCAACTGCGTGTGCCCAGGATTCATGGAAATGGTCATGACGGATCGGCGCCGCGACCTGACCGAAGCGCAGCAGGCGGCGCGCGCGGCGGGCGCGGCCGCCATGGTTCCCCTCGGCCGCCAGGGCACTTATGAGGAGGTGGCGCGAGCGGTGCTCTTCCTGGCCGGGCCGGACGCGTCGTACGTCACCGGCGCGGCACTCGTGGTCGACGGCGGCCTGCTGCTGAAGTAGCCTAGGACAGCTCCTCGATACGCTCGATCATCCGGGCGATGCCCTGGGACAGGTCCTCCGGCGAGCTGGCGAGGCTGATGCGCACAGCGCTGCGCGCGGATTCGCCGAAAGCCGTACCGGGCGCCACCGCCACCTTCTTGGTCTTGACCAGGTCGAACGCGAACGCACGCGAATCCATGCCTGAGCGACCGATGTCGGCCATGATGTAGAAGGCTCCTTTCGGCCGGCTGATCAGCATGCCGGCTTCCTCCAGCAAACCGACGCACAGGTCGCGCCGGTCTCTATATGCATTGACCATCTCATGGAGCGGCTCGCGCGGCCCGTCGAGCGCCGCTTCGGCGGCCTTCTGGCAGATCGCCGGCAGGCACGAAGAGTTCGACTCCAGGATCTTCGTGATGCTGTCGGAGATCGAAGTGTTGGCGACGACGTAGCCCACTCGCCAGCCCGTCATCGCATATGTCTTCGAGAATGTGAAAGCCGAGATCACGCGGCCGTCGGCGCAGAAAGATGCCGGGCTCGTGTGCTTGCCTTCCAGGATGACCTCGTCGTAGCACTCGTCAGAAAGGAAGTAGAGGTTGTGGCGAACCGCAAGGTCGACAAGGCTCTCGAGGAGCTCGAGGGGAAAGACGGCGCCCGTTGGGTTGCAGGGGCTGTTGACGATGATCATCTTCGTGCGCGAGGTGATGCGCCGCCCGATGTCTTCGGGATCTGGCAGGAACTCGTCCTCAGGGGGACAGGCGTAGGGCACCAGGACGCCGTGCGCCCACGCGAGCATGAGCCGGTAGTTAGGCCACGCCGGATCCGGGACCAGCACCTCATCGCCAGGCTCGATCAGCGCCGCGACCGCGCCCGCTATGCCGCCGACACCGCCAACCGAGCAGTTGATGTTGCCGACCGCAGTCTTGATTCCGTTCACCCTCTCCAACTTGGCGACGAGGCGCCCGCGCAGGCTCAGCAGGCCGGCGGTGGCGGTGTATTTGACCTGTCCCTTTTGCGCGAACGCTACGGCCGCGTCCACAATGTGACCTGGGGTCGGAAAGTTCGGTTCGCCGACCTCCAGCCGGATGCAACCAGGGGTGACAAGAGCAAGATTGACGACCTCGCGGATTCCGGAGTGTGCGGCTTCAGCCGGACCAGACGCAATCGCTGGGAGAGGAACTGTGGTCGTGGCTTGTCTCCTGATCAACATCCGCCCTGGCGAGGGGTTTTTCTGACGGGGCAGCATACGATAGACTCCTGTAAAACTAAAGTGAACGTTCGTTCGTTCGTTTAACACGCGCAGCGCAACCCGCATCAAGGAGCACTCGACCCAGTGCAGCTGAAAGACATCGCGTACGCGCGATCCGGCGACAAAGGCGACGTCGTCAACGTCGGCGTGCTCGCCCTTGACGACGCGGCATTTTCAACCCTGCTCAAAGTGCTGACTCCAGAGCGGATCAAGGCCCATTTCGGCGATTGGGTTCGCGGCGAAGTCGATGTGTTTCCTATGCCGAATATCAACGGGTTCAACCTGCTGCTGCATAACGCGTTGGGCGGTGGCGCCACCAAGACGCTCCGGTACGACGTCACCGGCAAAGCGTTCAGCACCGCCCTGTTGCGCATGGAGGTGCCGGAATGACAGCCGACCCCAAGCCCGGCGCCGGGCGCGCGCAGGGCGCACCTTCAGGCATGTCCCCTGATGAGGATTTGCGCCGGCGACTCGATACGGCCAGGGCTGGGGGCGAGGCCCGCTACCACGCCAAGCTGAAGGAGCAGAAGAAGCTCTTCGTCAGGGAGCGCCTTGACAGGATTCTCGACCCGGGCTGGTCTTTCGAGGATGGCCTGCTCGCTCGGCATGTCGACGGCAACCTGCCCGCCGACGCCGTCGTAACCATGGTCGGCAATATCGGCGGCCGCCCGGTCTGCGTGATCGCCAACGACATCACCGTGAAAGCGGGCACGTGGGGCTATCGCACGTTCCAGAAGATCACGGCCATGCAGGAGCTGGCCGGCCGGACCAGGACCCCGCTCCTTTACCTCGTCGACTCGGCCGGGGCTCGAATCGACGAGCAGCGGCAGAGCTATGCCGGCCGCAAAGCCTGGGGAAACATCTTCTACAACCAGATTCAGCTGTCGGGAGTCGTGCCGCAGGTGTGCGTGCTGCTCGGCCCATCGCCTGCCGGGACCGCATATCAACCAGCACTGTGCGACGTGTGCATCATGGTCGAAGGCAACGCCACCGCTTACATCGGCTCGCCGCGCATGTCGGAGATGGCGACCGGTGAGAAGGTGACGATGGAGGAGATGGGCGGCGCCGAGATGCACGCCCGGGTTAGCGGCCTCGGCGATTTCCTGTGCGCCAATGAAGATGAGGCGCTGGCGGTGGCGAAGCAATACCTCTCCTACTTCCCGAGCCACTGGTCGGAGAAACCGCCGATGTCGCCGGCGCGGCCGCCGGTGGCCGGGAAGAGCATCGCCGATATCGTGCCCACCAGTCAGCGCGTCGCCTTCAACATGATCGACCTCATCAAGGCGCTGGTCGACCAGGACAGCTGGCTCGAGGTCAAGAAGCTCTGGGCGCGCGAGCTCGTGACCGGCTACGCTCGGTTGGGCGGGCGCCCCGTTGGTATCGTCGCCAATCAGTCTCGCCAGAAGGGAGGGGTGCTCTTTCCGGACTCGTCCGACAAGGCCGCTCGCTTCATCTGGACCTGCAATGCGTTCAACATCCCGCTGCTGTTCTTGCAGGACATACCTGGGTTCATGGTCGGCAGCCAGGTTGAGCGAGCGGGCATCATCCGGCACGGCGCCAAAATGCTCTTCGCCGTCGCCGAGGCCCGTGTGCCCCGGATCGCGGTCCTGGTACGCAAGGCATATGGCGGGGGGTATCTGGCCATGAGCGGTTCGCCGATGGGGCCGGACGCCGTCCTCGCCTTGCCTACCGCCAAACCCGCGCTGATGGGCCCCGAAAGCGCCATCAACGCCATCTACCTCAACAAGATCAACGAGCTGCCCGAGGAAGATCGCGCCGCGTTCATCGAGGAAAAGCGCCGCGAGTATGAGGAAGACATCGACGTCTACGAGGTTGCATCTGATTTTTCGGTCGAGGCCGTGATTCCAAGTGACGAGCTACGGGACGAGCTCATCCGCCGGTACGAGATCTACTGCCGTAAAGAACTACCGCCGCCTCACCGAAGAAATGGAGTGATGCCCGTATGAAAAAAATCCGACTTGGTGCTGGGAGCGCTTACTGGGGGGACCTGCTCGAGCCCGCGGTCGAGCTCGCGGACATGGGCGAGCTCGACTACCTGTGCTTCGACCATCTATCCGAGCTCACTCTCGCTGTGCTGCAGCGACAGAAGGCGAAGGATCCAAACGATGGATACATAAAGGACATCGAGCCGTGGCTCGAGGCCACACTTCCACAGGCGGTCAAACAGGGCTTCAAGATCGTGACCAACGCAGGCGGCGCCAATCCGGCCGCGGCGGCGCGCAAGGTGGTCGAGGTCGCTCAGCGGCTCGGTCTCGGCAAGCTGAAGATCGCGGTCGTGACGGGTGACGACATCTTTCCCGACCTCGACGAGATGCGGTCGATCGGGATCACGTTTCCCAACCTCGACACGGGTGAGGCTGACATCGACCGCATTCGCAAGGACATCGTTGCCGCCAACGCGTACGTCGGCGGGGACTACATCGCGCGCGGCCTGGCGCAGGGTGCCGATGTGGTCGTGTGCGGTCGTGTCTCGGACACGGCCCTGTTCATCGGCCCGATGATGCACGAGTTCGGCTGGACCTACTCGCCCGAAGACAACGACAAGATAGGCGCCGCGATCACGATTGGCCACACGGTCGAATGCGCCGCTCTCGCGACAGGCGCCGTGTCGAATCTGTGGCGTCAGGCGAAGGACCCCTGGCGGCCCGGGTATCCGATCGCCGAGGTCGGCGAGGACGCCACCGCCGTCATCAGCAAGGTCGCCGGCTCGGGCGGAATTCTCAACGAGTGGACGGTCAAGGAGCAGCTCGTCTACGAGATCGGCGACCCGAACAACTACTACATGCCCGATGGCATAGCCGACTTCACCACCGTCAGGGTCGAAGAGATTGCTCCTGAGCGCGTCAAGCTGTCGAAGATGACCGGCAAGGGTTTGCCGGACAAGCTGAAGGTCTGCATCGGCTACAGAGACGGCTGGGAAGGAGAGGGGACGCTCCTGTTCAGCTGGCCAGACGCGTTCGAGAAGGCCAAGCGGGGCGAGACGATCATCCGGGAGCGCCTGAAGCTCCTGGGTGTAGAACCGATCGAGCTGCATTTCGACTATGTCGGCGTCAACGCGCTCCATGGACCGACCGCACCTCCGCCGGGGGACCTGAACGAGGTCGGCCTGCGTGTCGCCGCTCGGACCAATTCGAAGGAAGACGCCGACACGGTCAAGCGCGAGTCGACGCATCTTTGGACCCTGGGCGGCATCGGCACCGGGTACCTGTCGCCCGCTCAACCTCGACCGTCGGTGTCGCTCTGGCCGACCCTCGTGCCACGCGAACAGGTCCAGATGAAGCTGACCATGGTCGAGACGCCGGCGAATTGAAGCTCGGCCTGGGGGTCTACAGCGCGGAATGGATCCCCTCGGAAGGCATCACGCACCATCAGGTGTACGCCAACGACCTCGACCAGGCTCGGCTCGCCGAGCAAGTCGGGCTCGATTCGATCTGGTACACAGAGCACCACTTCCTCAACTGGAACCCCAACGTGATGGGTATGTGCGCCGCAGTCGCGGCGGTGACGTCTCGAATCCAGCTCGGCCCATCGGTGGTTTTGGGGCCGCTCCACAACCCGATCAAGCTGGCCGAGGAATGCGCCATGGTCGATGTGCTCTCGAATGGACGCTTCACCATCGGCGTCGGCCTCGGTTACCGGGATGTCGAATATGCGGGGTTCAACGTTCGCCGCGCGGTTCGTGCTCCCATGACCGAGGAGCTCGTCCAGGTCATGAGGCTGGCATGGAAGGCCGAGCCGGTCACGTTTGCGGGGCGGCACTGGAGCTTCACGAACGTCGATGTCAACCCCAAACCCTTGCAGAAGGGCGGGCCGCCGGTATGGGTCGCCGGGTACGTCGATGCATCTGTCGATAGGGCGGCGCGGCTCGGCGATGGATTCATCATGGACGGCGGCACAGACTCCAAATCCTTCGGCGCAAGCGGTTACAACCGAGACATCTTCTGGCGCGTACAGGACATGGTCGATCGCTACAAGGCCGCGTTGGCCCGGCATGGCAGGCGTTACGAGGACCAGGAATTTGCGATGACCCTCGGCGGGTTCATCTCTGAGCGCGGGACGGATGACGCGTGGGACCAGGTAAAAGACGCCTACATGCTCACGCGCCGTACGTACGGTTCCTGGTACGGCCTGCCGCCCGCCGATTACGCGGACTGGTATCCGAGCAAGATGTCTGGTGAAGAGCTGGCCGCCCGCCGCAGCGAGATCATGCTGGGAACGCCCGAGGAGCTGGCCGAAAACTTGCGACGGTTGCGATCGATTGCCGGCGATCGCCTGCACGTGATGTTCCGGGTCAAGTATCCCGGTGTTCCGCACGAGCGGGTGTCGAAGGCCATTCGCCTCCTGGGTCAGGTGCGCGACCAGCTGAAGGTGCCGACCGGAGTCTAGGCACCGGTCACGGCCCCTCGGCCAGTGGGACCATGCGCCCTCGCACCACCTGCCAGAGGCTGACCGGTGCATCGATCCTGTCTCCGTGCTCATCGAAGCGGATCCGGCCACCAAGCCCTTCCAGGTCGGTTACGGCGATTGCGTCGCGAACCTCCGTGCGCGTGACCGCCCCCGTGTCGAGCGCCGCCGCGATCACGCTGACCGCGTCATAACATTCGATGACATACGAGGGGGTCTCACCGATCTCATCGCGACACCGCTGCACCAGGTTCCGAGAAGAGGGCGTCGCCATGGGGTCTGCTCCGGCGTACGTGTGGATGCTTCCCTCGCCCGCAGGCCCGGCGAGTCGGGCGAGCGGATTGTCGGGGCCGCCCTCCGAGCTGATGACCTGGGCGCTCAGGCCCGCCGCCCGCAGCGCGCGCATGAGCTTACTGCTCTCGATTTCGGTGGCACCGATATCGACGACGCCGGCGTGCGCTGCACGAAGGGCGTCGACGACTTCCGAGAAATCCTCTTGCCCGACGTGCATGGCCAGGACGGCGACCTTGCGGCCTGACAGCGCTTGCAGGCGGGTGGCGAATGCCTCCACGAGAGGCCGCCCATAGTCCGTCCCGTCATGCACAGCGACTGCCCGGCCGGATGGGTGCAGAGAATACGCAAGGCCGGCCGCGATCGACGCCTGGCGTTCGTTATCGGCGCAAAGACGGAAAAACGTTCGCCAGCCGGCGCGGCTGAGCGCGTTGTCGGTCGAGCATTGGGTGATCTGAGCCAATCCAGCTTCGGCGTAAACCGGTCCGGCGGCGCCGCTCGGGCCGCTGTTCTTGTGGCCGATGACCGCGATCACGGAGGGATCAGCGACGAGCTCCGCTGCCGCGTTGGCGGCGATGACCTCACTCTCCCTATCGTCGACTGCGCGGAGCTCCAGGTCGAGTCCGCGCGCGCGGGCGTCGGCGACGGCCAGCTGGACAGTACGCATCATTGGCACGCCGACCATGGCCTGCGGAGTTGTCAGTGGCGCAGCAAAGCCGATTCGAAAACGCACGTTCGTTCGTCAACTACTTTAATCTCCACGGAGTGCCTGGCATGTCTTCCAGCTACCGCCGTCTCATGCGGCGCGATGTGTTGGACATGTGCCTCCTCATCTTCATTGCGGACGTCGTCACGGGCATTCAGACGCCGCTCTTTCCCCTCTACACAACCAGCCTCGGCGCCTCACTTGGCGTCCTTGGGCTCATCACCGCGGTACTCGGGCTGACGCGGCTTGCGTCAGCGCTCCCGATCGGCATGCTCTCGGATCGCCTGGACCGCAAGACGGTGCTCGTGGGCGGCATGGTCGCGTTCGCCTTTTCCTTCGCTCTGTACGCGCTGGCGCCAAACGCAGGCTGGCTCGTTCTACCGCGCGTTGTGCAGGCGATCGCAATGGTCGCGACCTTTCCCCTCGGAATCGCCTATATCGGGGACATCGTCGAAACCCGAGACCGAGGCGCCGCGATCGGCGTTTACACCGCCGCGATGGGTTCGGGATTCGCGGTCGGTCCCCTGTTGGGCAGCTGGGTCGCTTCCGTCGCCGGCTACCCGTCGGCCTATGCCACAGGTGCGGCCATTGCCGTCGGGGGCGCCGCTTTCGGCGCCGTGCGCCTGGTGAGGAAGAAGGTGAGGCCAGGCGAGGCAACCCTTGCGCAACGCCTGGTGGACCTGCCGGCCTTGGCCGCGCTCATCCGCCAGCCGGCAATGGTGATGGCTTGCGTCGCCAACATCGCCATGACGTTATCGATGACCGGCGCGATCTTCACATACTTCCCGGTCTATGCGCGTGGCGTCGGGATCAGCACCGTCACGATCGGCACCCTTTTCGCGTGGCGGTCGATCGCATCCGCATCTGGCCGCGTGCCGATGGGCCCGTTGTCGGCGCGCCTTCCAGCCCACTGGACGATCGCAGCCGTCCTTTTCGTCGAAGCCCTCATCGACCTGGCGATCTCGCGGACCACGTCGCCAGCATGGCTGACAGCTTTGTTGATTCTCGAAGGAATCGGATTCGGCGTATTTCTCGTTTCGGGGCAGTCGGCTGTCGCCTCCGCAGCGGACACGTCAAACCGAGGAGCCGCCGTCGGCCTGTTCTGGATGGCCGGCAGCTTCGGCGACCTGTTCGGGCCGATCGGCCTGGGTCTCATCGCTCAAACGATGGGCGTGATCGCCGTTTTCGAGACGGTTGCGATCGCGGTGGCAATTGGAGCGATCATGGTCGCCGCGCTCGGCGCGGCCGCGGCTTATCGTTCCGGCGGCGCTCAGGTGGTCCGCACGACGTCGGGCCACAGCGGCCGCTGACGGAGCTCTCGCTTCATGATCTTGCCGCTCGGGTTGACCGGGATCTGATCAAGCGGGACGAACAGGATTCGCTTCGGCACTTTGTAACCCGCGATCAGCGTGCGACAGTGATCCTGAAGTTCCCGCTCGTCCAGGTTCCGGCCCGGCTTCAGCGCGACCACCGCGCGGACTTCCTCGTCCCACAGTTCGCCGGCCACGCCAAGCACGGCAGCCTCGGCCACGGCTGGATGCGAATAGAGGGCCTGCTCGACCTCAGCGGAGTAGACGTTCTCCCCACCACTCTTGATCATGTCCTTGAGGCGGTCGTGGAACATGAAGTAGCCGCGCGAGAGACGCGAAGCGAGGTCACCTGTGCGGAGCCAGCCGCCGCGGAACACCGCAGCGGTGGCATCGGGACGGTTGAAGTAGCCGAGCATTACGTTTGGACCGCGGACGCATATCTCTCCAACAATTCCGTCCGCGACCTCGCGGCCATCCTCGTCCTGGATCGACACGTCGTTGAGCAACATCTCCTGGCCGATCGAGCCGTCCAGGTCGGGATTGAACATGTCCTCGGGCCGCAGCCTCGTCACGATAGGGCCGGCCTCGGTGAGCCCGTACTGGTAGTAGATCCGCGCGGTGGGGAGGACCTCGCGGACGGCCTCCTTGTCCGGCAGCCTGAAGGTGGCGCCTCCGACGTACAGGCGTCGGAAGGAATCCGTCCGGTGTCGCTCCCAGGCACCGCTGACCAGCATGCGGCGCACCATGTTCGGAATGAAAAAACCGTTGGTGACGTGTTCCTGCTCGATCAGCTGCGCAGCGTGCTCCTCGTCGAAATGACGCATGAAGACGCTGCAGGCTCCGATGACCAGATGCGGCATGAACCAGCACAGAAGCGATGCCGAGTGATACATCGGCGCAATCAGCAGCGTGATGTCGTCCGGCTCCATGTCGGTGTCGACGATCTCGTCGATGGCGTTGGCCATCACGTTGCGGTGCGATAGGACCACGCCTTTCGATGCGCCGGTCGTTCCTCCTGTGTAAAGGATGACCGCGGGAGCATCCGGCCCAACGGAAACGTCTGGCATCGTCGGCGGTCCCAGGAAACTCTGGTAGTCGTCGCCCTCGACGATGACTCGGTTGGCCGTCTTGGCGGCTCTACTGGCAGCCAGCTCTGAGATCGACGGGCCGAATTGCCGATCCGCAAGAACCACGCGGGCCCGACTGTCGTTCAGGCCGTTCTCAAGCTCCGGGCGTGACCAGCGCCAATTCAACGGCACCGCGATCGCACCGGCGGCAATGGCGCCAAGGATTGTTTCCGCGCTGAAGACCCCGTTGCCGGAGACGATGGCGACCGTGTCGCCCGGTCGAACGCCGACTGCTATCAATCCCTGGGCGACCGACCAGGCCCGCGCAGTAAGCTGCGCGTGCGTCAGCCGCACGTCCTCGTCGACGACCGCGGGCGCCAGGGGCCGGCGTGCCTGATTGCGCCGCAGAACATCGAGGACGGTGAGCACCTACGAGCCAGAATAAACAAACTAGCGATCGCTCATCAAACCGACAGTTGACAGCGGCTGGCGTCCCAACTAAGGTCAAGCTCGTGCTCGTGAGCGCCGCCAAAACCGGATCCGGGCACTCCATCTGATGGCCGTGACCCGCCGCCGCGGCCGCTCTGTCGGAGAGAACACGGCCGACGAGATCCGCCAGGTCGCCCTGGATCTTTTCTACAAGCGAGGGTTCCAGGCCACGACGCTCAGGCATATCGCATCCCGCGTTGGCATACAGGTGGGCAGCCTGTACAACCACATCACGTCGAAAGGCGACCTCCTCTTCGACATCATGGAAACGGTGATGCTGGACCTGCTGGAGGACCAGCGGCACGTCGCGCAGACCCGAGACGTGGTGGAGCGGATGCGCCTGCTCGTCTACCACCACGTGAAGTTCCACGGAGAGCGCGCCGACGAGGTTTTCATCGGCAACAGCGAGCTCCGGAGCTTGAGCCGCGGCCAGCGAACCCGAATCGTCGGCCTGCGTCATGAATACGAGCAGATGTTTCAGAACGAGCTCGAGGACGGCATCCGGCAGGGCAAGTTCTTGCCCGTGGATGTACAGATCACCGCCTACGGGATCCTCGCCATGGCCACATGGGTGTCCGCATGGTATTCATCACGCGGGCGTCTCTCCCTCGAGGAGATCGCGGAAATCTACACGGCCATGGTGCTGCGGGGAATCTGGAACCCCGCCGCGGGACAGCTCGAAACGCACCTGAGGCGGGTCGGACGGGACACCGCCAAGAGGTCACTGGCGGCAAACGCAGCGGCGAAATAGCACCGGCTTCTCCAGTGCGTCCCGCGAAAGTCGGCGTGACTCTGAAGATGTACGACTACGCCACTTACCGCCCCAAGCCAGTTGCGGATATAGCAAGGCAGGCCAGCGCCGCGGAAAAGGTTGGTTTCGACTCCGTGTGGGTGATGGACCACGTCTTCATCCAGAGGCCTCCTGCCCGAGTCTTGTCGCACGAGCCCATGATCTGTCTCGCTCGGGTGGCTGCGTCGACGACCCGCGTCAAGTTCGGGTCGCTTGTGTTGAATCACGCCTTTCGCCACCCAGGTCACCTGGCGCGCGAGGCGTCAGCGCTCGCGGACATGAGCGGCGGCCGTTTCATTCTTGGGGTTGGAGCTGGGTGGCATCGGCCCGAGTTCGAAGCACTCGGGCTGCCCTTCGACCATCGCGTGAGCCGTCTCGAAGAGGCGGTCGGTCCGCTGCAGCGGCTGCTCGAGGGCAAGAGTGTGACTGTGAACGGCAGGTGGTTGCGCATGTCCGAGGCGTCTATAGCCGTGACGGGCCCACCGCCTCCGGTGTGGGTCGCGGCTGAAGGGCCGCGCATGCTCGCTCTCGCCGCAACGGTTGCAGGATGGAACCATGCTTATTGGGGTGGCGATGACACGACGCGGTTCAGGTCGGGTCTAGACAGGCTTCACCGCGAGCTCGATCGAATCGGTCGAGACAGCAGCGAGGTCGAAGCCAGCGCAAGCATCGCCTGCGTCCCCGACGGCTGGCAGCCGATCAAGGATGGTTTTCGCGAGCCCGAAGTGGTCGTTGGACCGCCGGAAAGAATCGCCGAGGTGATCCGCGACTACGTCGTGGCGGGTGCGCAGCACGTGATCCTCTCGCTTTCGCCGGATCCGTACGGAGAGATCGACCCTGACGGCATCGAGAAGGCGGCGGCGATTCTGGACCTCTTGTAGGGAGCGTCCGTTTTCTTCTAGGCGATCAGCTCAGCTTCCATCTCCACTTCGACCAGGAAACCTTCTCCGATGAGGCCGGCCACCAGAAGAGTTGTATTCGCGGGGGGTACGTGACCGAAGATCTCGGCGTGGGCCCGAGCCGCTTCTCTCCAATCCGCCGCCGGGGCGAGGTACAGCCGGGTGAGGGTGACGTCTTCGCGTTGGCCGCCAAGTGCTCGCACTGCGGCGAGGGCCTGCTCGAGGGCAGCATGGGTCTGGCCGTAGCTGTCACCGGGATGGAGAGCGCGCCCGTCAGGGCCGCTGGCACTGGTCCCACTCACGGCGAAGAGGCAGCAGCGACAAGAAGGATGACAAGGGTGAACCGCCGTCAGCTTTCGGGTGCTCTGGCGGGCGCGATTTTGGGTGGCTTCACCGGTGCCACTGCGTTTGTCGCGATCGCCACCAGTCTGATGTATCCCGCAACCCAACCTCAAAGCGTGGGGCCGATCGTGCTGGGCGCTTTCCTTGGTGTGATAGGCGGCGCCTTGTCAGGCTGGGTCGCGGCGAGCTGAGAGATGAGGCCAGGCGGCGGCGGTCTTTTCCTCGGCTGGGGGCTGATATGCCTCGGGACTTCGATTGCGGCTGCCGGGATCGAACTGCGGCTACGAGCCGTGGCTTTGACAGGTGGTTGTGTCTGGTGTTTGGGAGCAGCCACGCAAATGGCCGCGATCGCCCGGCGCGGCCGCCTATTGATTCGAGGCTAGCCAAAAGTTGCGGTGCTGTCGCAAGGAGTCGTGTGATACCAAACGGTAGTTTCAGTCTTTAACAAGGAGGTCAGCGGTGCACTCTTTTGGGTCGATGCGGCTGCCGGTCGAGCGCACTGCCGTCGCCCCGGACGGATCTGATGTTCGGGTGCTGCTCGGTCTTGCTGGAGGGGGCATGGCGCATTTCGAGCTCGCGCCCGGAGAGACGTCCAGGGCCGTCACGCATAGGACTGTCGAGGAAATCTGGTTCTTCCTCACGGGCCGAGGCGAGATGTGGCGAGACCAAGAAGGGAGCACCGAGACCGTCGAGGTGTCGCGCGGCGTGTGCTTGACAATCCCGCTTGGAACTCGATTCCAATTTCGGTCTGTCGGCGACGAGGCGCTTTCAGCGATCGGATAACCATGCCGCCCTGGCCGGGGGAGGGTGAGGCCATTGTGGTCGATGGGCCCTGGCAACCCACCGTGCCTCACTAATCTGCCCGGCTTTCGGTGACGCCCGCGTAACGGGGCCGCGACGATCAGACGACAGGCGCGGCGCAAGCTCCTGTGGCCCATGGTCATCCGCCCGACCCGCATCGAGCTCTCGCGTAGCTTCCCAGTGCTCGGCTTCGCGGTGCACTCCGACCAGCAGCCCCGCTGGTTCGAAATCGCCATCGCAACCGAGAAGCGTCTCTTCGCCGGATCCGAGAAATTGCAGCGCTCCGAGTCCAACTTCTTCTCGACCCGAGCGCAAGGACCCCTGACATTCGCCAATGGCGAAGCGCTGTACCTGGTACCGCCGGAGGTGCTGTCGCGCTTCGCCGGCCGGGATAGCCTCTACTACGCCCTCGCTTCATACGAGGAGCCGACCCTGGACAAGCCATCCGCGGTGTTTGTCCCCAACGGCTCGCCGCAGTCCGTTCGCATCTCGAAGTCGTTCACCGGCGTTTCCCGGCGCCTGACGACGCGCTCAACCACGTACCACCGCGATTACGCAGGCTCTGATCCGAAAACGATCAGCTGGGGAGGTGACGCATTTGCCGCAACTCCCGCCGCAGCAGCCAATCATCCACAGGCCAGGCCGACCGCGTCTGCTCTCGACACTGCCTACGACGACGGCCACGGACCGATGTCTACGCCTGTCATGCACGCCCTGCCCGCCCTCGCGACGGCCACCGCCGACGATCAATACGGCATCGACGGTCCGGTTCCGGATCGCTATGACCTATTGGCCGTAGGCATGACCACTGGCGCCGCCGTCGCGCTGGACGACGCGGCGGTCGACGCGGGCGCTCCCACGGACGCAGCCGTCGGCGCCGCGGCCCAGGTCAAGGTCTCGACCCTGAAGGTCTGGCTGAATGCGTTCATCCCCGAGGCGAGCGTGACCGCTCTCGGCGACTGCTTCAGCGGGGACAACCGCGCATTCAGCAGCGACATCCACGCCTCCTCGCGCATGCACTCCGAGGTCGAGGCCGCGAATCTCGGCGCGTCTGCCGCAGGCGAGTCCTTCCACTGGCACAACTGCGACACCTCGCACAAGATCGACTGCTCCACCGGCGCCGTGCTCGAGGAGGCTCGCGGCGACACCTCGCGGATGACCTTCAGGGTCAACATCGGCAGCTTCCCGGACCCCGTGGCAGGCGTTCACGACCTGCCAACACCGTCGAGCGTACGGATCGCGTATGTCGGCGCCGCGAACAATCCGCTGGTCTCGCACTCACCCGACATCGACATGAACATGGTCTTCACTCTCGACCCGGTCACCGGGATCCTCAACTTCGAGGGCGCAGTCGATGCTTTTCCGAGCTTCGAAGGTTATGCATCCGCCAACAACGGCGCACCGGTTGAGCTGTTCACGCATTCCCACGCACCAGATGCTGGTCCGACCGACCTGATCGGAGACGCGAACCAGCCGATCAGCGGCAGCGTACAACTGGGCTGAGGCTGATCAGCGTTTCCGTTTCGTGCGGTCGCCATACGCGTACGCGACGATCCCGTGACAGGCGCTCCACACCCTGTGCGGAGTGACCTTCGACGAAAAGGAGCGCAGCGGCGTCCTCGTCGTGAGGGTGTGGCTCGAGAGTGAACCTGGAGGCGGCCTGAGGGCGCGTATCTCGGGTTCTGGCGCAAACGGGCTCGCCGACCAGCCGGTCAGCACCGCGGCCACACCGGATGGAGTTGTGGCGGCTGTGCGAAGTTGGTTGGAGGGCTTCACCGTCAGTGGCCGCACTGACTTCTGGGAGCTGATGACGGAGGGCGAGGCCGGCCCGAAGGCAGATGGTGACGACCAGGTGACTCTAGGGTGACGCGCCGCCAACGCGTCGGTACTGGACAGGGGACGGGCCGGTGACGGCCGGCTCTCAAGGTATTCCAAGACAAGCCAACCGGTTTCGTTGAGGAGGGGATCGACCAGCCACCATGGCATTTGCGGGTGCTTTCAGCACGGTGACCGAAGCCGGGACATTGTCGCTGCTTCGCGGTTTCGAGCTCACGTGCGACGGTCGGCCAGTCGTCATCCCGCGGAGCTCGCAGCGGCTGCTCGCCTTCCTTGCGCTGCAGGATCGCCCGCTCGAGCGTGGCTACGTGGCCGGCAGCCTCTGGACGGACAGCAGCGACGAACGTGCGGCAGCCAATCTCCGATCTGCCCTATGGCGGCTCAACAGAGGCGGGCGTCCGCTGGTCGAAGCAGCGGGGAGCCAACTACGCGTTGCCGCTGGGCTTCGTGTCGACATCCGCGACGCGATCGCCAGCGCGCGAAGAGTGCTCACCGGGACCGTTGCACCGGGCGTGCTGAGCCTCTACGAGATCCCGCTCAACTGGGACCTGCTTCCCGATTGGTATGAAGACTGGGTCCTGGTCGAGCGCGAGCGCTACCGCCAGTTGCGGCTGCACGCCCTTGAGGCCCTATGCGACGCCCTGACGAAGGGCCGTCGATTCGCCGAAGCGGTCGAGGCGGGGCTCGCCGTGGTCGCTGCCGAACCGCTGCGCGAGAGCGCGCAGCGGGCCCTGATATCGGCGCACCTAGCCGAGGGAAACCGGGGCGAGGCCGTCCGCCAGTACCGCCTATTTCGCCGCCAGTTGAACGAAGAGCTCGGAGTCCAGCCCTCGACCGACTTGCAGGAGTTGATGCGTGGGCACCTTGGCGAGGTCGCTGGGTGACGCCGCCGGCGGAACGCTGGGGAGTGCTCGTATTGCGCGTGTGGGTTCGCGGGGGCGATCCTGCCACGCTTCGCGGGCACATCAGCCAATCGCTCGAGGTTGCTTCCCAGCGCTATTCAATCGGGATGGCGCAGGGAATTCCCGAGATCCTCGCGGTGGTACGCACCTGGCTGGACTCCTACCTAGGACACGCAGCTCGGCGTGACGATCCAGATCACGCAGCCGAGACGGACACGTGACGTGCGGCCTGCAGGCTCGCATGAGTCGGATCTCGCGGCCCCTATAAGGAGGTTCGGATGCCAAGCCTGATGATTCAACCGACCCGCGCCGAGGTCACCAGGATGTTCCGGGTCCTAGGCTTCACCATTCGGACCGGCGAGAGCCCCTCCTGGTTCGAGGTTGCGATCGCGTCGGACCCGAGCTTGTTCGATCCCCAGGCTCGCGCACGCCGGACAATGTCCAACTTCTACTCCAGCCGGGTCGGTGGGCCGCTCCCGGCCGAGCGTGGCGAGGCGATTTATCTCGTCCCCCAGGCGGTGCTCGACCGGCTCTCGGATCATGACCGTCTTTACTACGCGCTCGCCGTTTACAAGCAGCCCGACTTTCACAACGCGCATCTCATCGCGCCGCCGAAGGAGGCGGCGCCGTCTGTATTCATTTCCAAGTCCTACGCCGGCGGCGGCCGCCGGCTCGCGGTTCGACCAAGTCTGCGCGGCGGAGTGAACGACCGCGACGGCGGCTACATCGACCAGCGACCGGAATCCCTCGAATGGGGCGGCGACCAAGCCACCCCGGGCAAGGATGAGCCGGTCGCGGTGGCGCCGGCGACCGTCGGGACCTCGAGCAAGGCGCCCGCCGCAGCTGCCGCTCAGGCAGTCGACGTCGGCTACGACGATGGGTACGATGCCGCGCTCTGGTCGCGCGGCATGTCGGAAGACGGCGACGGCGCAGCAGCCGACGACCATGGCATCGACGGACCCGTGCCGGATGCGGCCGCCGCCGGCCAGGCGCTCGCCCTGACCAGTCCCGAATACCCGCAGGCAAACCGTTTCGAGCCCGCCAACCCTGGGAACTACCGTGTGTCCCCTTCCGCCCGAACGATCAACCGGGTTGTCATCCACATCACCGACGGCGGTCGCAGCATCAACGGGACGATCTCCTGGTTCAAGGACCCTGCTGCCAAAGTCAGCGCGCACTACGTCATCGGCCAGGACGGTGAGGTGGTCCAGATGGTGGCGCACAACGACGTCGCCTGGCACGCGCGTACCGCCAACGGCGACAGCATCGGCATCGAACACGTCGCCAGTCGTGCGCGAGGCATCATGCCCACTGAGGCCGAGTACTGCGCATCGGCGGCATTGGTCAGCTGGCTGTGCCAGGCACTTGGTATCCCGGCCGATCGCCAGCACATCCAGGGCCACTCAGAGGCGGATCCCGGCACTACACATACCGGCTGCCCCAACTCCGTCTGGAATTGGGACTACTACATGGAGCTCGTCACGACCGGCCAATGCAAGCCGATGCCCGCCAGCGCCGGTTCGTCCGCCCAGTCACTCGAAGCTGCGCGCCAACTGGAGGCGGGTCAGTCGTTCGACGTCAACTGGCCAGACGTCACGCTCCGGAACCAGACCACCGATACCAACTGCTGGGCCACCTCTGCGGCGATGGTCGCCGGCTGGGCAACCCGAGACCCGAACTATCCCATCAAGGACACGCCCGATCCGACCGGTATCGATGACGCCGCCCAGCGCTATGGCCTCGATGTTGAGCCGCCGCAGTCCTTCCCGATCGAGGGGTTCCGGCAATTGCTGGAAACGAAAGGCCCCCTATGGGTCTCCGCGGACCAGCCGTTTTCGTCCTCCATCGGCTTCCACGCCGTCGTGATCGCGGGGATGTTCAGCGACGGCGCGCCCGATGGTAGCGACACGTATCTCAAGGTTGTCGACCCATGGGATCGCGCACCCGACACGCTCGGGCACCCCGGGCCGCACACCGGAACCCATAACACTGGCAGCACCTACATCATCTCCTGGACCGACTTCATCAACGAGCTCGAGAATGCGGTCCGACACGAACCCGGGAGGGAAAGTCGGCCACCAATTCCAGCCTGCACCGTCGCCACCCCGGCGCGCAAGCAATGGCGGGGCCCGCAGCGGCAGTCGGCGGCGCAATCGCGGGAATCGCCATCAACCGAATCGAGGACAAGCAGGGCGCCATCAGCTGGCACCTCGACCAGTGGTCAGGACCGAAGTGGCCGTGGAACCGATCGCAGTCCGCGGGCACCGGATCGTGGCAACACCACACCACATTTGTTGAAGGGCCGCGGACGACAACGCTGGCCGGTACTTCGTTTGGAGCCGACTTCGAGATCGAATGGGACAGCAACGGCAGCTCGATCAGCAATATCGTGATCTCGACCGTCGGGACCGACGATTGGGCTATTGCCAGCCTCGACGTCCAGGCCCGCATCGTCGACGAGCCTAATACGTTCACCTTCCCGCCCGACACCACGCCCGTAGCAGCGATTCATGTGCGTTTCGACTATCACTTCCATCTTCACCTGCAGTCGGACCGGTTCTGCATCACCAACTTCACGCTTTACGGCAACGGCCAGACAGGCGCGACCTACGACTGGTGGAGGTCGTCATGACCAGCGCCGCCACAGCGTCGAACGGCTCCGAAATCCAGTACTCTTCCCCCCCTCCCGACCAGGATGTGGCCGGGGCGATCGTCGCCTCGGCCCCTCCGGCGGATGCGCCCGCCGCCACACTCGAATCCACAAACGGCCAGGGACCAGGCGATGGGGAAGTGCAGTTCTCACCCGCGCCTCCGGACCAGGTCGTGACCGGAGCTACGCCGGCCCAACCGCCGCCCGAGGCTGCGGCGCCGGCCACCGCTCTCGACGCCGCCGCGGGTGCGCCGCTCGGGCTGAAGGACGTCGACTACGACGATGCTCTGCATGACGCAGATCTCCCGGCCGACGATGTGGCGCCCCCGGCGGCGATCGATCTCGACAATCAGTCGATCTATCGCATCGTCCGCGCCGTCTGTGTGAGCGACTCAGGAGATGACGCGTACTCAGCGGTGTCTGCGGATCGTGAGTTCACGACGCCAGGGCTGGCGAACTACAAACGGCGGCAGTTCGGACTCGGCTTCGGGCTCATCCTTTTCATGCAGGAGTCGGAACACCTCGGCAAGGTCCTTGTGCTGACCAAGCGCCGCGATCCCCAGGGGTTTGCGTCAGCGCTCGGACCCGAAGCGGACGCCCTCCTCGCGTCCACCACGCAAGCAGCTGCAGCCGACCGACTTCGACCGGTCGCCGGCCAGGCGCTATGGGAGCAGCCCTGGCTGGACAGATTCCGCGCCCTCGGCCGTCTGCCGGCCTGTCAAGCCGCGCAAAACGAAGAGGCCATCGAGGGATTCTTCCGCCCGATGATGCCGGTCGCTCTCGGCCTCGGCTTCACCACTCAGCGCGGCCTGGCCATGGTGTTCGACAGGGTGATCGTGCGGGGCCTCGGAAGCGGTCTGGACTGGGTCGTGCGAGCGGCCGGTCCGCTGCGAACTCAGGCGCAGCGCCAACTGGCATTGGACGTCCTGGGTTTCTCCTCGGTCGCCGATTTCCAGGCGAGCGTCACGTCATCGTCGCCAACCGGCCACTTCGACGCGGTAACGCATGCCGCCCTCGTCGCCGCGCTGCGCGCCGATGGAAGGGTGCCGATGCCGACCGATTCCCAATTGCGGTGCGCGCTGCTGGCAGCCGCCTCAAGGGCAGCGCTTCAGCGCTTGCGTCAAATAGAGGCCACGGCCGCGCTCGCGGATCCCGTCCTCATCAAGGCTTAGGCACAGAGGAGCCTCGTGACGGAGAAGGCGCTCGAAATTCAGGCGGCGAAGAACTTCATCACCCACGCGCCGCCCGCGCTCCATGGGTCGCCCGCGTTCCGGTCGTTGCCGGCGCACACGCAGGCGCAGATCCTGCACGACTTGAACACGATCGGCCAGGCCTTGTCGGAGCAGAAGAGGGATCCATACGACTTCGCTCTGGACACACCAGAGGACCTCTGGCGTCGCCGTGCCGGCATCACCGACCAACCCACCGACCAGCCAGGTGATCAATCCCAGCCGGCAACTCCCAGCCAGCCGACCCCGCCGGCAGCGGTCGGGTCCAGCTCGGTTGGTCAAACGCGTGCCGCGACCGAGACCATCGCGGCGAGGGCAGGGGCGCTCAGCGACGAAATCGATTTCCCGGCTTTCGTGGCGGGGCTCGTTCACGGGACGTTCGACGCGATCGTGGACGCAACGATCCGTCAGATGGAAGCGTTTGCCGACCTCGTCAGCGCGGTCGCCAAAGATGTCGACCAGTTCACGCGCGAAAACGTCACCACCAACCACGTTCGCGACTGGCTGGCCGACCAGTACCCGCGCGACCTCAAGGTTTCGCTCCCCGGCGCCGACGGCGGCGAGCCTCGACTGACCGTGGTCTCACGGCCATCCTCTGATGGCGAGGATGGCTCGTCTCCCTCATGGCTATCCGACTTCGGACTCGACGGCCAGCCGCTTACAGACGAGATGGTGGAGACGGACCTCATCCCGGCTGCCCGGCGCACGGTCGGCGAGAGCCGTCTCAAGTTGCTCGCCTCCATGGTCCTGCTCGGCATGAGCAGGGTGAACGTCAAGGACGGGACCATCTCGGCGCGCGTCCGCTTTCGGGCCGCCGCGACGGACAAGGCGCAGGTCAACTACGCCGTCTCGCAGGATCCCGGCGGTCCGAGTTGGGGTGAGCGCGGCAGTGGCGTTTATGACAACCACCAGACGATGGTCTCGACAGTCGGCGTCAACGTCCAGTCCGACTCTGACCTCAAGGTCGAACTGTTCGGTGAGGTGAAGATCAACTTCGTCAGTGAGACACTCCCGCTCGAGCGCTTCGCCGATTCGGCTCGCCTGAGGCTCCTACAGCGGAACGCGCGCGTCCCGGCGGAGGGTCAACCGACCGTTGGTGCGCCCGCTGCTGCTGCGCCGGCGGCACCGGCTGCGCCCGCCGTCCCGCCAACAGCCGTAAGCCAGACGCCCGCTGCTGCGGCGCCGGCGGCGGCAGCCACTCCCGCGCCGGCCACCACCGCGCCCGCCGCTCCCGCGGCGTCTGCCGCTGGAGGTGCAGGGCGATGAAGCGGCCGCTCTCCGCCACCATCACGGAGCTTGCAGCAGGCCTGGCTCATGCACACCGGCCCGGTCTCTCCTTCTCGGTCCGGCGGCTCCAGCTCGACCTGCCCATCGAGTGCGGCGTGGTCCGCCGTGCGGACGGACTCGACTTCATGGCGGATGTTCCCGGCTGGCGCTGGACGACAGCGTTCGACCCGCTGCTCGGACGCCTCCAACTGAGTCTCGAGGAGATCACTGAGTGAACGGTCAAGATCCGGGCTTGCCCATCGAGCAGTTCATCCAGGCGCTCACCGCTCAACTGGATCGCGTCCAGTCGGCGATGGCCATGAAGGCCAGGGCAGGACTGCCCCTGACGTTCGCCGTCAAGGATCTTCGCCTCGACCTGCGGGCGCACGTAGATATGGTCAACAGCGTTGTACTGATCCGCCCGGCCGCGCCTGGCGAGCCGGACGCCAGCACGCTGCACCTCGACATCACGACAATCACGCGCCCGATGATCGAAGAGAACACGTTCCAGGCCCAGCCACATGGGGAGCCCTCTCTGAAGCAGGTATTGGGGCCCACCCTCAGCGAGGACGAGCAGCGACGGTTGGAGTGGATTGGCGTGCAGTCGGTCTCGCAGCTCCAGCAGCTCCACGACGAGACAGGCGAGGCTGCGATCGAGCGGGCGGCCGACATACCGGTCAACCGGCTGCGCATGGCCCTCGAGCGAAGCACGCAGCCGTTTGTCTCGCACGTCGAGGAGGTGCCGTCAGATCCGTCCACCCCTGATGGAAGCATGTTGCTCAGGATTCGCGGCGCCAACCTGGCGCGAGGCATGCAGCCGCTCGTCCACATCGACAATCAGCCGGCGACGGTGGTGAGTGCCTCGCCTGGCGAATTGCTGGTGGCTCCCACCAGCCTTCCTGCGGCCGGCACGATCTCGGTGCAGACGGCGCCCGGCATCGCCGGGCTAAAGGAATTCCAACTTCCCCCCCGACCCCAGCGCACGTTTGGGACCGAGGTCATTCAGTGAGCATTCACCACCTCCTGTCGGTGCCGTGGGGAAGCGATCGCCCTGGCCAGCTGTACAGCGCCCCAGGCAGCTTGATCATGAAGATGCGGCTGGGCGAGGGACCGGTCAACCTGCCCCGCTTCGCGGACGTTCAGGCGGGCATCAGCCGTCCGGCTGTTGCACTCGATGGTGGTCCGATCGATCGGCTGCTGAGCCATTTCAGCGACCGGCACAACGTGACCATGCTCCACCGCTCGGCATCGCAGCGGCCAGCCCGCAGAAATACGGATGGGGGCTACGACCTGGTTGAGCACATGACGGGACTGGCGAGGACGTATCGAGTGGACGTCGACCGGGAAACGGCCGTCGCCGACCTTGTCAACCACCTGCGAAACGTCGCGACGGTTGAGCACGCCTCCCACAACTACCTCGCCACGGTGCCGCTGGAGGCTGAGATTGCCGCGTTCTCACCCGGGTCCGACGCGTGGTCATCCCGCCTCCAGATCGAGGCCCCGGAGGCGATGGCTTATGAGCCGGGTGACCCCGCCGTGGTCATCGCCATCGTCGACACAGGCGCCGCTCTCGGCCATCCCGAGCTGGTTCACCGGCTGCGCAGAGGCCTCGATTTGGTCACCCTGGTCGGCGCGGACCTGGCCTCCGGCGTCCGACTGCTGCAGGAGCCGGAGGGAGGCGACCCTCAGGACAACGTCGGCCACGGGACAGGATGTGCGGTGATCGTCGGCGGCCTCGGGAGCGCCATCCCGCCTGGCCTCGCTGGGCTCTGCGGCCTCCTGCCGATCAGGGTTCTCGCCGGCGCGATCCTCCCTGGCAAGCCGCAACCGGTTGGAATCGGCGCCCTTTCGGACATCGACCGCGGCGTGAAGGACGCGATCGATCTCGGGGCGGTCGTGGTGAGCATGAGCTTCGGCACGCCGGAGGACGCACTCGATCCGCACGATCCGGTTCCCCACCAGGACGTAGTCCGGTACGGGCTCGCGCGCGGCTGCGTCATGGTCGCGGCCGCAGGCAATTCCGGGACCGCAGCGGCATATGCCCCCGCCTCGCTCGACGGAGTCATAGCCGTAGGCGCGGCGCAACCCGACGGCAGCCCAGCGCCTTTCAGCACGAGTGGTCCGCAGGTTGCGCTTCTCGCGCCCGGCGTGCGGATCGTGACCGCCAGCCTCGGTGGCTACTCGATGGTCTCGGGCACGAGCTTCGCGGCTCCCTTCGTTTCGGCCGCCGCCGGACTCCTGCTCAGCTTTGCACGAGGCCGTGCTTACGCCCTGGACGCGAGCGCGGCGAAACGGATCCTCCAGGACTCGGCCACGCCTCTGCCTCGCGGCGCACCGGCGGGCCACGGCGCCGGCGTCCTCAACGCGCACGCGGCGCTGCAGCAGCTGGACCGCGAGATCGACCAATCCATTTCCAAGGAGCGCAACTGATGGGAAAGAAAAAGTCCGGCAGCGGCCCCGGTGCGGTCTCGGTAGGCGCAGCAACAACAGGAGGAGTTACGACCTTGAGTGCCACTTACCTTCAGTTCCTGGACATGCTCCAGGCGGACGCCCAGCAGCACCAGCGTGTCAATGACCGCTGCTACGCAATCCTGCAGATGGTCCAAGGGGATACCAAGAGGCTCTCAACGCTGCCGCCCGAGCTCTTGACCGAGTACACGAACCTGCAGACTCTGCTCAAGCCATACAAGATCATCGACCCGCTTTTCCTGGCCCTGATTGCCGACATGACGAGCAACGGGCAAAAGCCAAACCCGTCCCCAACGATGCCCGGGATCGGTCTGGCGCCAAGCACCGTTGTCGCGGGCTTCTACACCTCCAACACCACCCTCCCAATTCCGCCGGGAGACGATGCGGTGCTGGTCGCCCTTTACGGGATCCTCGTACGAGACAACCACACTGACCCCGGCTGGCCACTCGATGAAGGAGTAGCCTCTGGCGTCTTCCCCCTGCCCCTCACCGCTGCATTCGCCAACGCCCTTGCCAATGCCAGAGGCGAGTACACCGCGTACAGCAAGCTGTACACGAATGTGTTTAGGACTCTCTACGCCGAAGCCGCACATGGTCCGGCCGAGGACGGGCTCGGGAATGTGCCGCCGGGTTCTGTGACCACAGCCAAGCTTCAGGCCGCGCAATGGGCGATGGTCGTATACAGCCTCATCCAGCAGGGTGTGCGCTTCGACGATCCGCTGCTGGATCTCAAGGCCCAGGCGGCACTCGCCAGCGCAGCAGGCGCCAACGACGCGGCGCCGCCTTCGTCGATCGCGATCGACCTGCCCGACCTCGAACAGCAGGCCGATGTCGAGATCCAGACCGCCAACCTCGAGGCGATGCAGGGGATCTACTTCGCGGCCATGCTGGAAGAGCTCAAGATCTTCCAGGTCACTGAGAAGCTTGTCGAGCTCTTCCAGCTCGGCATGCTGCCACTTGGCCGTGGACGCGCGGGCGACTTTCTCTACAACTACTGGCGCCAGAGCGTGACCCGCATGACCGAGGTCGAACGCCGCAATCTCTATGCGCGTTGCTTTGGCATACCCGGTGGTGACGCGTCGCAGGGCAACCCCAACCGCGAGTTCAACGATCTGTGGCTCCGCTTCATATCGGCCGTCTCGTCTTACGCGCGCCAGGTCACCGTCAACAACCTGCTGCAGGCATCGATCCCGATGCCGGTCAACACCGAGCAAGTTCGGAAGTCCGGCCGCGACATCGCGGCCAACCTTTCCCTGCACGGCTACGGCGTGGCGTATTTCGCCGCGACCGAGCTCCAGAAGCAACTCAACGACATCATCGCGCTACTCAACGACGAGGACATCAAACGCGCGTACGGGTCGCGCGACATCTGGCAGGTCATCGACCAGGTGGCCACGCTGGAACTGGGTGGCGCGCGCAACAGCATTCGCTGCCGGACCATGGCTTCCGCCGGCGCGATCATCATCCGCTGGCTGGCCGACCACGCGGACGTGCTGGCACAGCCAGGCCGCGCCGACATTATCGACCTGACCCAGATCCGCAATCCGCTGCCACTGGCCAAGGGCGTCAAGCCCACCACCAAGCCGCGGGACTCCGACCTCGTCGACGCGTGCGACCGCTACCTGGCCGTCACCGGTACGACGGACGTGAGCCGCGACCAGTGGGCCCAGCCCTCTGACACGCCGGCGATCGCGACACGGCCGATCCAGATCCCGTCGATCGCGCGTGAAATGCTCGAAGCCGTGGGCGTCAGCCCCAATGGCCAGAGCAAGAGCTGACGAACCATGGGCGAAAAGATAATGTCCGAGCTGGTGCGGGAGCGGCTGGCGCACGCTGCGCGCGCACTTCGGGTCACGGACCCGAGCCGATACGTCGGCGGGCTGCTAGAACGTACATTCTGGCTGCCTGCCGGCGACCCCAAGTACGCCGACAACGCCCTGTCGCCAGGCGCGGTCCCGTGCGAGCCGCGCTTCTCAGAGGAGAGCCCACGGGTGCTCAACTTCTTGATCGAGCCGCTGGCGCCGGGCACTTCACCGGTGTCGCGGCGGGACGAGGCCACGCGCGAGATGCGCCGCCTCGTCAGCCCAAATTTCGGCCGCGGCGCCCTGGCCTGGTTCGACAGCAGGAGCGAGGAGTGGCGCGGTTTCGGTTCGCCGGGCCGCCTGGCATACGGTGCCTGGTTTGGGTCAGCCTTCGACGAGCATGGGCTTCGCGCATCCACCGTCTATTACGAGCTTCATCCCACGCAGCTAGGAGCCCTGCCTCTGCCGCTGGCCCTGCTGGTCAAAGTGGCTCAGGAGTCTGTCCCCACCCTGCGCCCGGTTTTCACGTCCATCACGTGTTCCCGGGACGACGGGAACCAGCGGGTCACCTTCCTTCACCGCGGGCCTCTACGCCTGGCCGACCTCGAGCCTCTCATGACTCGGCTCGGTCTCGCCCACCAGCTCCCCGCATTGATGCAGGTTATCGGCCTCACGCTCGGAGGTCGGTTCGACCTGCCGGAGAATTCGGTGCTGCTTGGCCTGCGTGCCGGAGTGGGGGGACCTGAGCTCGAGTTGGAGGTCATGCTCGGCGCCGTACCGGACGTTCCTCCTACCTTCCTCGAACTTCTGGCGCTAGGTTTGGCCGAGCGCCCGCGTCAGTTGCGCGAGCTCGCCCGCTGGCTCAACGCGTTCACGCCCGAAACCGACGACGGTCCCGGGGACATCACTGTGCTCAAGATCAGGACCACGCCGGTCTCGCCGCCGAGGGTCAGCCTCCATTTGAGACCAATAGAGTTCGAAATCAGGAATGGGCTCGCCGCGACCATGCAAGAGCGGCGGCCGGTCCCAGTCGGAGCCTCCTGAAATGCCGATGACGACCACCGCAAATCCAACGTCACAACCGAGCCCGACCCTGGACGTCGTTCGTGACCAGGTGCGAACGATGCTGCTTGGCAGCGAAGCCTTCAAATCGTTGCCTGTTGATAAACAAATGCAGATCGCCCACGACACGGTCAACGTCGTCAATTACCTGGCCAATCCCGAAGGCATCGTCGGCGAGCGAATCGCGAAGCAGCAGGCCGCGGGCGGCGACGCTTACGCCTTGACGCAAGCCGATGCCACGAGCACAACGAGCGCACCCCCCGCTCCACCTGACTTCAAAGCCGGCTCCGCACGGGAAGGGGCCGCGGTGGCCGCTCTGTATCTGAATGCGGTCAACTTCTCCGATTTTGTGGGCGGATTGATAACCAAGGTCTTTCACGCTATTGTCACGTCCTCCATCGAGCAGATGGAGGCATACGCAAAGCTTGTGGCGGATGTCGCCAAGTCACTCAACCAATTCCGCGACGAGAACGTGACCGAAAACCAGGCCCGCGACCACCTTGTGGATCAGTTCCCGGACCTGTTCGAGATCAGCGTCGACACTGGCGACGATGGAGCGCAGCCGCGGGTGAAGATGAAGGACGGTGCCGACGAGGCGGCCGGCGTCCAGAAAGTCAAGGACCTGCCGGTGGATGGCGGTCCAGTCGACTCGCTCGACGATGACACGGTTGAGAGCAAGTTGGTTCCCGCCGCGCGCACCCAGCTCGCCACCAGCCGCCAGCAGTTGCTGGCGACCATGGTTCTGATGGGCATCAACCGCATCGTCGTCACGGACGGCAAGATCCAGGCCAAAGTCACCTTCGACTTCCGCGCCAAGGACTCGTTGCATTCCAAGTTCAGCGCTCAGACGTTCGACCACGAAAAGAACAAGAAGGGGGATCAGCTGCTGTACGGCTACACCAGCGAGGGCGACTACGAAGGCAAGTCCGAAGGTGGCTCGTACTCCCGATCAACAAGTAAGGACGACGACTCCGAAGAGCGCCGCGACGCCAGCTACTACACGAAAGGCACGTACAAGACCGCCGCGACGCCTGTCATCAAGGCCGTGTCGGCCTTGCAGTCTCAGACCGATGCCGATTTACAAACCAAGGCCTCGCTGTCTGGGTTGGTAGACGTCAATTTCAAGAGCGATTACCTGCCGCTTGAAAAGCTTGCCGATTCCTTCCAGATCAGCCAGATCCAAAACGCGGCCAAACCGGGGCCGCTGCGGCGAGTTCCTGGAGCCGGCGGTGCACCGACCCCGGCCGGTACGGCAGCGGCGGGGGCTGCCCCACCGGCCACCGCGCCGGCAGCTTCGGCCACGCCTCCCGGTCGGCCGTGACCGCAGCCACGGCTCTGGCGCCCTCTGCCGTTAGCGAGGTCCGGCCCACCTGGTCGGATGAGAAGACGCTCGAACACGTACGCCCCGAGGTGCGGGCGCTGCTCGAGTCGTCGCCATCCTTTCACGCCATGAGCCCGGACGAGCGCCGCGAGCTGGCGAGCCTCATGGTCAAGGTGTGCGCCTACATGGTGAACCCGGACGGCGCGACCACCGAAGCGTTGGAATCCGAATCCGCCCAGCCCCTCGCCCAGGCACAGGCGGACGCGGTCGAAGCGACCAAAGGGCGCCTCGCCAAGGCGCCCGGCTTCGCCGGCAAAGACTTTGAGGGCGGCGCCATCAGACAGGGCACCGAGCAGTTCGGGGAGCTGGTCAAGAAGGTCGACTTCCCCAAGTTCGTGTCAGGCCTGATCGATGGGGTGTTTCGGGCGATCGTGGACACCTCGATCCAGCAAATGCGCGCCTACGGTGAGCTTCTGGCCAACGTGGCCAAGACCGTCGACCAGTTCGCCCAGGACAACATCACCGAGAACAACACGCGCGACTGGCTGGCGCAGAAATATCCAGACGACCTCGACATCAGCACCGAGGGCATGGGCGAGTCAATGGCCGACACAGGTGACGCTGCGGCGCCGGCGCCGGCGCCGAAGCTCGTCGTCAAGGCCGACGACCAGGAGGCCGCGCTGAAGAAGATCTCGGACGACCTTGGCCTCGAAAAGCCACTGAACGACCTCTCGGACGAGGCGCAGGAGCACCAGCTCATCACCAAAGCCAGGCTCCAGATTGCGAAATCGCGGCAGCAGCTCCTGGCATCGATGGTGATGTTGGGGATCAACCGGATCGTGGTCACAGACGGCCTGATTCACGCCAAGGTGGTCTTTGACATGAAGGCCTCAGACGTTGCAGCCCGCCAGGCCAAGGCTTCCATGTTCGACAAGAAGGAGGATGCCACCACGGCCACCGTGTCCGCCAGCTACGGCGGCTGGTTCTCACCAATCAACGCATCGATGAGCGCCACGACCAGTAGCGATCACGTGACCACGGTCGAGTCATCGGTGGACGAGACCTCAGAGTCGAAGGCAGCGCTGAAGGCCAATCTCACAGGCGAGGTACGCGTCAATTTCAAGAGCGATTACTTCCCGATGGAGAAGCTGGCGAACCCGCAAATGATCGCTGCCATCCAGGGCAACGCAGTGCCGCCTGAAAAGCCCACAGCGCCAGCGGCCAAGGCTTGAAGATGGCAGTCCTCGCGTATGAAGTCGTGGCCGCCGACGCCACGCGCGTCGAGCGAGCCGTCCAGCGCTCTCTGGGTCTGCTCGCCGGCGACGGCGGGATCGATCTCCCGCCCGAGAGCAGCTCGCCGGCTGACCAGGCGAGCCTTCGCGGCCTGGCCTCCATGTACCTCGCCTCGGAGCTCGAAGCAGCCGGCCTTGTGCCGGCGGTAGAGGCGCTCGCAGGGGCCTTCGAGTCGGGCGGACTGACCGGCGACATCGGCCCGGCGGGAGCGCTGCTGGTGGAGTTCTGGAGGACGCGCAGCCAACGCTTCACCGCCGCTGAACGACAGTCCTTCTTCAGCAGGCTTTTCGGAGGGTCGGGTGGGCCAATACTTGCCGGCGCCGCCGGCCCAAACGCTGATTTCGAAAACCTGATGATCAACCTTGCCGAGGCGATCCACCGGCTCTACCCTGCATCGATTCAAGAGCCCGGCAGCGGCAACGACGCGGGTGTGCGGGCCGCCGGTGAGGAGCTGGCCGCCAACTTGCTGGCGCGTGGTTCCGGCATCGCGACCTTTGCCGCCAAGGAGGTGCTTAGGTCGGTGCACGATGCGATCCAGATCCTCAAGGTTCCCCAGCTCCAGCTCACGCTCGGCGCGCGTTCTTTGTGGGAGGCGGTGCACGCGATGGCAGCATCGTCCGGCCGCCCGTCGGAGCCTGCCACCGACCACGTCGAGCGCGGCGAGGCAGGCATGGTGGTGCTGAGCTGGCTGGCAGAAGTGCTGCCGCAATTGAGCGGGTTCGGAGGCACCATCGTGCCAAGTGGGAGCCCGGTGCTCACCGCGGCTACGACCTGGCTGCAGTCGAGCCTGGCCCTCGCCGAGCGGCACGCGCCGACGCCGCAGGCCTGAGGTCGCGCCGGTGGCCGCCGGTGCCGAGCTGCAGACGACCACGGGGCAGGTCGCGGCCGCACCCAGGCTGGAAGACATCCGTTCCGCGATCCGCGCGCTCTTGGTGTCGTCCCCTGCCTACCAACGACTCGAGCCGGATGATCGACGGCGGCTCGCCCAGGGCATGGTTCGGGTCTGCCATGCGGCAGCGCTGCTGAAATCTGAGGCTGCCGACCCTTTGGGCGTGTCGGATGGCGGCGAAAAGCGCCAGCAAGCGTTGGCGATGACTCAGGCCGCCGGCGGTGGGTTTGGCGTAGCCGCCCAGCAGGCACCGGAGGTCGCCAGGCGGATCCTCAACGCAGTCTCCTTCCCGCGCTTTGTGACGGACCTGATCAACGGCGTCTTTAAAGCGATGCTGGATTCGAGCATCACCCAGATCAAGTCCTACGTGGACCTGATCAACAACGTAGCCGCGTCCACCGAGGGATTCGCCGACGCCAACATCCACGGTGACCACGCGCGACAATGGCTGGCTGAACGCTATCCGGACTCTTTCGAGCTGAACGCCGAGCCGGGGGAGAGGGCCGACGACGGAACCCAGTTGCCTGCAACGGTGACCGTGGTGCTCAAGGCCGGCGCCGAGCCGCCATCGTCGGCGGCGCTGGCAGTCGACCTTGGCATCAAGGACGACGAGGGCGCGCCGCCGGCGACCGACCCCGAGCATCTGGTGCCTTTCGTCCGGCAGAAGCTGGCCAAGTCGCGGCAGGAGGTTCTGTCGACGCTGGTCATGCTCGGGATGCAGAGAATCGTTGTGGAGAGCGGGAAGATCAATGCAGCGATGCGTTTCCACATCGACACGCACAGCGCGGCGGCCGAAGACAAGGGCAGCCGTTTCGAATCAGAAACCGGTATCAAACTTCATGGCCAAGGCGGGATGGGCATCTGGAGCGTAAGCGCGGACATCACGGAGAACATCGGCTACGTCTCGACACAGAAAGAGCAGACGACCGAGGAGATGAACACGGACCTCGATCTCAGCTCTTCCGTGGAGGTCAACTTCCGCGGCGAGCCGGTGTCGCTGGAACGACTGGCCAGTTCCTCGCAGGTCGGTCGTATCCAGGCCAACGCCCGCAACCCCGAGGCAGAGATGCGCGCAGCAGACCAAGAGCGCGCAGCTCGACAGCAGCGTCAGGCGGCCAGTGAACAGCAGCGCCGACAGGCTCTCGACACCGACCTCACGCCCCACCCAATCGCACAGGAGCCCCATCCTCCTGCAGCACACCCGCAGGCCGCTGCCGGTGCCGGCCAGCATGCCGCGGCGGGCGGACAGCAACCTGCGCAAGGTGCCGCCGGCCATTCCTCCGCATCGACCGGCGCGCAGCAGCCCCAGAGCACACCGGCAGCCCAGCAGCCGACCGCCTCGAGTCCGCAGGCCTCGGCCACCTGAACGTGAACGCACCTGGAGTTGGCAGCTTTCAGCGCGCACCCGGGCTAATCGATCCATGGAATTGGTAGCTCCGCGCGATCGAGCCGACCTACACCTTGACTGGCCAAACGCCGGAAATCGGGGCGGCACGACAGCATGGCTGACGGCGTCACAGGGATGTCACCAAAGCGTCACCCGCAAGTGCCTGTAGGCGCTCATAATCGCTCAGGCGATTGACTTAACAGCGGTGACTTTACTGGGGACGGGGACTCGGTTGAGGGCGCACGTATCGATGGGCGCGGGCGGTTTGGGTATCTCGCGGCAGCGTCCAACGCGGCCGAGCATGCGGCTGGCCCTGATGAAGGGGTTCGATCTCACCTGCGACGGCCGCGCCATCAGCGTACCTATGAGCGCTCAGCGGTTGGTCGCGTTCCTGGCCATACAGGACCGGCCTCTCCTGCGGGGATTCGTCGCCGGCAGCTTGTGGCCCGATTCACGAGAAGACCGCGCGGCCGCCAATTTACGCTCCGCACTGTGGAGGTTGCACGGATCGGGCCACAAGGTCATTCATGCGACGGGCCGGGCGCTCAAGATCGGCTCCGATATTGTGGTTGACGTACACGAATTGTCCCGCTTGGCCGCGTTGCTTCTTGACCGCGAAAGCGAGGTCCCAAATGCTGAACTGCGTCGCGTTGGTCTCCTTGGTGACCTTCTGCCGGGTTGGTATGACGACTGGGTACTCATCGAGCGTGAGCGCATTCGGCAGATCCGCCTCCACGCCCTCGAGGCCCTGAGCGAGCGTCTCACCGAAGCGGGGCGGTATGCACAGGCGATCCAGGCTGCCATGGCGGCGGTGGCTGGTGAGCCGCTGCGTGAGAGTGCCCACCGGGCCCTAATACGTGCGTACATTGCGGAGGGGAATCTGGCCGAGGCCATCCGACAGTTCGAGACTTGCCGAAAGGCGCTGCGTTCGGAGCTGGGTCTGGAGCCCTCGGCACAGCTACGGGCTCTCTTCAAACCAAGCCCGTAGGAGAACCTGCGGTGGAAGCGCCTGTTGACAGGCTCTGCCCCATCACGGTCGGACAAACTCGTGCTTGCGGCACGCGCCGTACCAATTAGCGGGTGGACCTGGCGTTACCTGACCGAGGAAGGACCTGGTTCAGAAACGCTTGCCCTGGCCAAGCAATGCTTTCAGGCCGGGCCCTAGGCAGGCAGATCATCTCCGTCGCCTTCTCGGTTGAAGACGATTGCAGGCGATGAGTGCTCGTTAGCAAGATCACGGCGGCCCTCGCGCGCGTCATCTAACTGTGAGAGCTCGGCCAAGCATTCGGTTCCTATTCACTCGATGGCACCGACGCTGTAACCAATAAGGAATTACTTGACGGCGACCTACTTGGCTGTTATGCGTTCGCGGACGCTCGGTCGCTGGGTGACCCGGTGCGCGGCGGGGAGGAAGGGGACCTGCGGAGCCGCCAGATCGGGTTCATCTTCCAGGAGTACAACCTGCTGCCGACGCTCAACGTGCTCGAGAACGTGATGCTGCCGCTCAGCTATACGCGGAAGGCGGCGACCACGGACGGAAAGCGCCGAGCGCTGCAGCTCCTGGAAGTCGTCGGCTTGGCCGACCGCGCTCGCAGTCGACCAGACGAGCTCTCGGGTGGCCAGCAGCAGCGGGTTGCCATCGCTCGAGCCTTGATCAACCGACCGGCCCTCGTCCTCGCCGACGAACCGACCGGTGCGGGGGACACCCAGACGGCGCAAGAGGTGTTCGGAGTCATGAGGCGCCTCGATCGGGAGGAGGGGGTCACCTTCGCTTTGGTGACACACGACCTCGATCTGGCGGCTCAGACCGACCGGATGATTCGGCTCACGGATGGCAAGGTCGTTTCAGATCAGTTTCGTATCGCCCGGCCCATGACGCTCATGGGCGTTCCCGCCGGCGAGGTGGCGATATGAAGACGACGTTCAAGAGCGTCATGATCACGTCTTGGCCGGGGCACCCGCCCCACGAGGCGTTGCGCAAGGAGCGCGGCTACAGCAGATGGCTGGGAAAGCGGTCTACCCATCGAATCGACTGAGCCGATGAAATCGGGTTCAGACGGCGGCTTTCGTGACGGCCACGATCCGTCGACGGATGCCGGGTCGGCGCGCGAGCCGGAGACGCCGCCGACCCACCTCGAATGGGACGGCACACAATTTGTCCCCACGACCGCCATTGCTGACGAGTCCGCCGCCGCCGAATATTCCGCTGGCGTCGCTGGAGTTGAGCCGGATCCGTGGTTCGCGTTCCTGGCGTTCCTGGTCGGCGCTTTGGTCCTGGGGTTTAGTCTCCTGGCGCTGCTTCATCCGGCCGGAGATATCGCCGGACTTGGAATCAGCGCCGCCGCCGGCGCGCTGGGTGTGGGACTGATAGTTTGGGGTCGACTCGAACAGATCCGCATCAGGCCGCTGCCGAAGGGGCTGCGGGACCTGAGCCTGGCGGAGAGGTTGTCGCGCGCGCTGCGTTTCACACCGCAGACTCTGGCCGGCAATCGACGGGGCCGCCTTTCGATTGGGCAGAGGCTGCGCCTGATCGGTTTCGATGTCGGGTGGTGGTTGACGTTGGTCGCCTGCATCGGCCTGGTCGCCACCCCGTTCGCCGTCGCAGGTGGTCATGACCCGATAAAGGACCTTCAAGCGCTTGTCTTTGTTCCGCTTGGTCTGTACGCCCTATGGAGAGCGAGCAGCACGCTGATCGATTCCGTTCGCGGTCGCGTGCTGACTGACCTGACCACCCTTCACCTCGTGTTCCAGCCTCGGAGCTGGGTAACCGACCTCATCAAAAAGTGGTATGGCTCGACGGCGCATTACGGGTACGAGGGGAAGGACGGAATGCGCTTCGTGGTTTCGCGCGCGGCTTTCGAGGCGATCACGCCAAACAGGCAGTACCGCGTGTACTTCGCGCCGCTGTCGAAGCGATTGATGAGCATCGAACCCGCGGAGGACCAGCGTTCATCACCTGGTTGACACGGCTCGTCGGTTCCTAGGCAGCTTTGGGGGCTTCCCTCACCTCCGGCTGCTGCCCGAATCGCCGGCCCCTAATGGCCACCTGCTGGAAGATAAGCCCGCCGATCACGCCGTAGCCGAGCATGGAGACGATGAGGATCGGAGCCATCCAGGAGGGATTCGATGTCGAGGTCAGGAAGGTGGCGACGCCCGACAGCCAACCTTGTGACGAGGACTCGATGGCGAAGATCAGAGGGATCAGATAGAGCGCGGCGCCCACGGCGAGAAACGCCGTCGAAACGCGGTATGTCTGGAAATCGTCGTCGGAGTCGTACAGCAATTTCACGTAAAGGCTCGCAAAGAGAAGCACGCCGGCCAGGGGCGCGGTCAGCGGAAGCGGGATGGTCACGACCAGGTTGGGGAACAGGAAGATCAGGCTCAGCGCGAACGTGGTCAGCATCACGCCGTCCCGCACCAGAACGTAGCTGAGCCACCAAACGTCGGCGCCAAAGCGCAACGACAGCTTCTTGACCGTCCGCAACATGTAAGGACGCGCGAGGTGAAGGATGACCGTGAGCGCCCACAGCGACGGCAGCAGAGCTGCGATCGTGGAGACGACCCACTGCCTACCGCCGTATACGATCGCTTGGACTATCGCGCTGGTGACATCGTCTGGCGACATTTCATCTTTCTCCCATCAGACTCCCGCCCGTGCCGAGCGCGCAACCGGCGCGTTCGTCGTGCGGGCAGGTCCTCGCAGGTTGTAGGCGAGTGCCGCCAAGCCCATAAGCGCGATGGCGGCGACTGAGAACCAACACAAACCAACTGCCAGAACGGGGTCAGTGTTCGTGGTCAGCGTTTTGGCGACGTCGGCCCAGAACGGGCCCCAGCTCACGGATGACAGCTGCACTCCCAGCAGCGTAGGCACGAGGTAGAGGGCGCTCCCGACTCCTATGAGGGTTGAAACGAGCTTGAATGCCCGTGGATCGTTATCCGCGTCTGCCACCAGCTTGACCAGGAGCGCGCCGAACAGAGCTGCTGTGGCCAGCGAGCCTCCGATGGGAAGCGCGTCGGCGACGATGACGTCGGGATACAGAAACATGAAGCTGAAGATCGCCGTGACTGCGATCAGCACGTCACGTAGGCCGACATAGAGAACCCACCAGATGTCGGCGCCCAATCGCAGCGAGAACTTCTGGGTCGTGCGCACCATGTACGGCCGCGCAAGGTGCAGGGCCACGACGAGCATCCACAAGAGCGGCAAGGCCGCCGCCATCGTTCCTTCGAGGAACTGTTCTCCGCCCTGGACAAAGGCATTGATAATGGCTTGGCTGAGCTGATCGACGGTCATGCGAACACCTTCCTTTTCACCTCGATGAGCTGGCAGCTCGTGACCACGTCGCACCGCAGGCAGCGCTGGGCTTCCGCGCGCGCGGTCTGAGCTGAGAAGCCGAGCGAGACCTCGCGATAGAGATCTGAGCTCGTCGCTTCCGCAAGCTCGCTCTGGGCGCGGTTCCGGTTGTCCAGATCGAGCTTGATCCTGTCCGTCACCTGCAGCGGCGCGCGGCGCCACAGCGGCACATAACGGGCGGCGGGCAGCCCACGCAGGTAGCGATCGATCGCCCAAGCCGCGCGCTGGCCCTGCGCCACGCCCTCGATGACGCTCTTTGGGCCGGTGGCCACGTCGCCGCCGGCGAAGACGCCGACCTGGGCCGTCATCAGAGTCTCGGAGTCGGTAAGCAGACCGCCCCACTCTCCGAACTGGATGCTCGAGCCTTCGGGGAGTATCGACGGATCCGGTGCCTCGCCGACCGCCACCAGCAGGTTGCGGGCTCGGATGGTGAAGGTGCTGCCCGGCACCGGCGCAACTTTGCTGCGGCCGTCTGCTCCCCTGCCGACTACGGTGTATCGCTGGCAGCGAACCTCCGTCATGGCTCCGCGCCGCCCGAGCACCTCAACTGGCGCAGCAAGCGGCTCGAAGATGACGCCTTCGTGCTCGGCCGCGCGAATCTCTTCGTGCTGCGCGGGCATGTCCTCCTTGGTCCTCCGGTAGAGGACGCGCACGCTGCTGGCGCCGGCGCGCCACGCCGAGCGTGCCGCATCCATGGCCGTCGAGCCCCCGCCGACGACAAGCGCATCGCCCGAGAGAGTCACGTTCTCACCGAGGTTCACGCGCTTGAGAAAAAGGGTGGCCGGCCATACTCCGTGCAGGTCCTCGCCGGCCACGCCGAGCGGCTGGCTTTTAGTGGCACCGGTGGCGATAAGGATTGCCCGGTAACCCTGGCCTTTGATGTCGTCGAGGCTGATATCGCGGCCCAGTGCCGTGTTGAGCCTGAGCTCGACGCCGAGACCAAGGATGCGGTCGATCTCCGCCTGCAGCACTTGCTTGGAGAGGCGGTATTCGGGGATGCCGATCGCCATCATGCCGCCGGCGACCGGCATGGCCTCGAAGATGGTGACCCCGTAGCCGCTCCGCACCAGCTGGTAGGCGGCGCTCAGCCCGGTTGGACCGGCGCCGATGATCGCCACTCGCTCGGGCCTGCGCTGGGCCGGGGGCGGTGCGGTCGGGTACCCCTCCATGCCATGATCGGCGGCGTACCGCTTGAGCTCGCGGATCGCGATCGGCTCATCCATGACCCCGCGGCGACAGGCCGCTTCACACGGCGCTGTGCAGACGCGACCGCAGACCGAGGGAAACGGGTTGTACTCGGCCGCCACCGCCAGGGCGTCGGCATAACGCCCTTCGCCAACCAGGGCGACATAACGACCGGCGTCCGTTCCTACCGGGCATGCCTCCTGGCATGGGGCGAAGAGGCGGTCAGTCTCGTCTCCTTCGGGGTTCCAGGTGCGCCAGACCTGCCAGCTTTCCGGACGCTTGATCGCCTGCCAGCGGGCGAGGTCTCCCCACGGGTCCGAATGCAACTCTCTCAGCGACTCGGTCGTGTATTCGGACAGCGCGGCCCATCCGGTTTCGGATTCGGGCCCGTGGCGAATGGGGCCCTGCGAGACGGCCAGTTCTGCCGGTCCGTCAATCGCGGCGATCTCGATCACCGCGGTCGGGCACTCGACTGAGCACAGCTGGCAGCCGATGCATTCACCTGATTGGATCGGGAACTCCATCATCCACGGCTGCTGATTCGGGGTTGAGGAGCTGCCGACGCCGAACTCGATCGATTGAGAAAGGGTCCGTGTCATGTCGAGCGCATGCACGGGGCAGACATCCATGCAAACCCCACAGTTGATGCAATTGGATCGATCAACCTGAAATCGGTATCCCAACGTTTAGCCTTGGTGCACAGGTTGAGAGGTTCAGGGCGCATCAATAGGGCCGAAGGTCCCCTCGACCCGGGACTCCGGGGCGAGCGCCCTCTAGATATAAGGCGCAGACAACCGCACATTCCTGCGCTAACCTCTACGTAGTCACTTACATATGTCAAGCGAGGCGCCGGTACCACCGCCGATTCGCGCACTGCTCGTGGACGACCACGCGCTGGTGCGGGAGGGGATCCGACAGATCCTCGACAAAGAGCCCGACATCATGGTCATAGGGGAAGCCGACCGGGGCGACGTCGCACTCGAACTTATCGATAGCCAGCAGCCGGATGTGGTGCTGCTGGACGTCCGTATGCCGGGGATGAGCGGCATCGAAACGACGCGGAGAATCCGCGCCGCCTTCCCGAAGGTCCGCGTCCTCATCCTGTCCGCCTATGCCGATTTCGTAGTCGAGGCCTTCAGCGCGGGCGCTTCAGGCTATGTATTGAAGAGCGCCCACAGCACTGAGCTTGTAGCCGCGCTGCGCAGCGTCTTCTTCGGTTCGACCGTGATCCAGGGAGCGCTGGTTCAAGGGCTTAGCATCTCGGGGTCAAAGGCCCTGTCTCGAGGGACGGACCTTCTCAGCCCCCGTGAGGCCCAGATCCTGCGACTCATCGCTCGCGGGTTCACCAACCGGACGATCGCGCGCGAAATAGGCGTCGCGCCTCGCACCGCCGAGCAGCATGTGCACAACATCTTCGTCAAGGTGGGAGTGAGGTCGCGCGCGGAGGCGGTGCGTTACGCCGTTGAGCACGAGCTCGCCGCGCCAACGGAGGGTGGCGCCGACTAGGCCGATTACTCCTGGCCGTCGGCCATCAGAGGTGGCAGTCTGGCTGCTGCGTGCCCTCGGCGTGGTCGTTGGAGGTGCTGGTCTGCATCGTGCCCACGGCGGTTACCGGGGCCGCGAGCAGCGGCGAGATCGACGCGGTGACGTTCTCGTTGTTGGTCTGGGTCATGCCTGAACCCTGGTTCCTATAGGTCAGGCAGGTCAGGTCACCAAGCGTGTGGGTGGTGGCGATTGGACCCGAACCCGTCCAGACGATGTTGACAGCGAGTGGAAGGGGCAATGTCACCTGACCGCCGGGGAAGCACTGCGGGCTGTCCGCCGTGAAAGTCGTGTTGAGAGTCGCGCCCTGGACACCGTTGTTCGAGAACTCTGACGGATCCAGCGAGAAGCAGCCGAATTCGAAGTTGCCTCCTGCCGTCGAGTTGATGCTGACCTGAAATTGCGCTGTTGACGAGGGCGAACCGACCTTGGGGTTCGATTGCTGCACGTTCTCGAAAACACTGACCTCGAGCGAGGGCTGGAAGTCGCCCGGGTTCTGGATGAAAAAGTCGGCAGTGACAAGCGTGCTCGTGTAGTCGCCGGCCGGCGGCGGACCCGCTCCGCCTGCGATGGCCCCGAACGGCTGACAGTTGTCAGGCTCCACACCCTCGGCGTGCTGCCGCGTGTCATCCGAGCGCAGGTTGCCCTGCCCGCTGAAGCTGCCGGCAAGGAGAGGGGAGATGCCGGCCGTGCCGGTGGCGCCCTGGTTGACCGTCGAGACGGTGGTCTCGAGGCCGTAGCCTCCGCAGAAGAACTGAGAGCCGTTGCCCGACTGGAAGACCGGTCCATTTCCAGTCCACGTCGCATCGATCGTCACCGGGAGCGGCAGGCCGCCGAAGCTGTTGCAGCTCACATTGGCCGTCGTGATCGCCGTGTGCAAGGAAGCGGAGGTGGAGCCGAACGTGAAGTCTGCCGACGCGATGTCGTAACAGCCATTGAATCCGGTCCCGTTGTCGAAGAAGTCGATTTGGAGCTGGGTGGTCTCGGTTGTGCTGGGGGCGCTGCCCTGGAGGGCCGAGGTAGCCGCCGTGTCGGTGACGGTGAGGTCCAGGCTGGCGAAGCTGGTTGGGTCAAAGAAGGAGAAACCGGCCTGCTTGGCAACGGTGTGGTACTCACCGGCGGCGACAGCGCCGGGCGGCTGGGCCAGGACGGCGCCCTGACCAAGAACCAGCGGTACCAGGACGGATAGGCCTGCTGCTGCCCACCGAATAGCTTTCATTCCACCCTCCCCGGAGCACCCGACGGCTGGAGGTAATTGTGCGGGCTCCTCGTTGAGTTGTGGGTTAAAGTCTTCAAGGCTTCGCTCTTGCTCACTGCACCCGCGCGGCGGTAGACTCGGTGCTGATCGAACGTGCGTTCGGGTGGGATTCGACTGCGCGTCAGCGCCGGGGCCCGGGCAGCGGTCATGCGCCGGTGTCGGGGCGGTTGCGAAGCCTGCGGCCTCGAGTGGCCCTGGCTGGTGTATCTCTTTCGCGTCGACCAGACCAGTCCACCGCGGGCAGCGAACCTGCGCGCACTTTGCGGTCCGTGCTCCGCCAACGAAGTCGCTGATTGCGCCCCGCTCCTGACTCGACCCTCACTGCGCGAACGCGTTCGCGAGGCGAACAATCGCCGGGCCGGCACTACCAAGCTCACGTCAGCCCGGCGCCGCCGGCTCATCGCGACGCGCGGCGGAAGCTGCGAGATCTGCGGCGTCTCAGGCTTCGAGCGCCAGCTCGACGTCCATCACCGTCTGGGCATCCTTCGGGGCGGCGATGATTCGGAAGACAACCTGCTGGTGCTGTGCTTCGCGTGCCATCATCACCTGCAGCCTTGCGCCACGGGCTGCGGCCGGTGGGCCAAGAAGCCGGCGCGACTGTGCGGGCGTTGCGAGGTTCGCCGCTGCCTCGAAGTCATCTACCCAAGCCTGTCCTGGGAGCAGATCAAGGCGCGACATCCATCGTTCGTCAGGAGCTGGCCGCCGGGCTACGAACCTCGCCCGTTATTGGAAGGATGAGGGAGCACGTTGACGCTCTTGCCGCAGGTTTGCTAGGGTGACGTCGGTCTTCAGGGTCTGGGGTACGCGAGAAGGAGACCTGGGGGTAGGCATTGCGCATCCATCGCTACGTGACCCATGCCGTTGTGCTCGCGATAGCTGGAGCCATGTCCGGCTACGCGGCCATCGACCGAAACTTCTCTCCGAACTTCAACGCAGCTGCAGTCACTGCCGCCGCGGCTGACGACAGACATGCGGTCGGCGACTTCTCCCTGGGCCGTGACAGCGTCATCATCAAACCAGTTTCCATTCCGACGTCGGCGCTCGCCAGCCACGCTCCAATCGTGCACATCGTTATGCAGGGAGACACCCTGGAAAGCATCGGCCGACAGTTCAACCTCCCCTGGAGGGATGTGGTCTGGTCCAACCCAGGCCTGCGCATGCCGCTTACAGTGGGACGAGCTGTCAGGCTGCCACCGGTGCCGGGCGTCGTGATCGTCGTCAGGAAGGGGACACGCCCGCGAGTCTCGCCGCCGCCTATGGCGTGGAAGTCAGCACCGTGCTGGGCTTCAATGGAATTCGCGGCCCGCAGCTGACAACCGGGTCGGTGCTTGTGCTTCCGGTCGATCCCGCCCAGGGTCGCAACCTGAGCACGGGTGTGCCGGCCGATCCCATCGACCCCGGGCAGTTCCTGTGTCCGATTGCCGGCGCTCAGATCATCCAGCCGTTCGGGCCGACGTCGTTCGCGATAGAACCACCATTCGGCGGTTATCTACATTTCCATACCGGCGTCGATTTGCTGGCCGGCTACGGCACACCGATCGTCGCGGCTGCTGGTGGAAAGGTGACTGCGATCGGCTACGCATTCGACTTCGGGATCCGGGTCGAGGTCACCGACAGTTTCGGCCTCGTCGAGGTCTATGCCCACATGTCGCAGGGGGCCGTAGCTATTGGGCAGGAAGTTCAGCAGGGCGAGAAGGTCGGCTACGTAGGCAGCACGGGTCTCTCGATTGGCGCACATCTGCACTTCCAACTCGAGGTCGGCGGCCTTCCGACGGCTCCAGGCTCGTTGGTCGGCTGTTGAGGACCACTCCGAGCCGCGTCAGGCGGACTAGACATCCCACGGGTGGAAAAGTCAAGCGGCAAGCTCCGATTGATGCAGCCAAGCGAGGTGCTCGCTATAGATCTGGCGGTTAGTGAGGCAGCCGTGGAGGATGCTGACCAGACGGTTACCGAGAGCGCGCAGAGCCTGATGATGTGTCTGGCCGCGGGCGCGGAGGACGTCGTAACGATGCCGGGCGCCTTCGGAGCGAGTGAGGGCTGAGAACGCCCATTGGTAACAGGCGTCGGCGAGCCGGCGGTTGCGAGCCACCCGGGCGAGAACGACCTTGCGAGTGCCGGAGGCCTTGGTGATGGGCGCTGTGCCCGCATAGTTCTTGCGAGCCTTAGGATTCAGGAAGCGAGTGCGGTCATCACCAAACTCGGCCATAGCCCGGGCGCCGAGGACAAGACCGAGTCCAGGCAGACTGAGGTAGATCTCGGCGTCCGGGTGCATTTCAAAATTCGCAGCCAGCTCCTGCTCGAGGGCTGCGATCTGCAAGTTGAGCTGTTTGATGACGGCCACGATGGCGGCGACGCTATGGCCGTAGGCTTCGGCGATGAGTGTCGGCGCCTCCAGCTGAGGCTGTCGCAACTGGGCTTGGATCTGAGCCGCCTTGGCCTCCAGGTTTCGCGCCCGGCCGCCCTGACGGAGAGCGGAGATAATCTTGGCCTGGGAGAGGGCGCGGCCGCGGACCGGGGTCGGGGCTCGCTCCAAGATGGCCACCGTATCGGCCGCGTCGAGGTCGTCGAAGGCGGCCAGGGCTCCGGGGTAGAACTCGCGCAGCGCGTTGCGAAGCTGGTTGGCTTGGCGCTGTCGAGTCCAGACCAAACCCTGATGAGCTCGGGCCAGGACCTGGACCGCCTCAGCGAGGTTGGAGTCGCCGGCCAGCGGCCGGTGCTTGTGACGGTCGGTGCGGACGAGGTCGGCCAGGACCCGAGCATCGCCCGAATCAGACTTCGCACCCGAGGTCGCATGGCGGTCTCGATAGCGGCTCGAGGCCAAGGGGTTGATGGCATAGACCTGGTAACCCGCGGCCACCAAAGAGCCCACTAGCAAACCGCGATCGGTTTCGATGCCAATCACCACGCTCGCCGGATCTTCAGCGTGCTCGGCGACCAGAGCGTGTAGCTTGCCAACCCCCTCCAGCCCTTCTGGGACTCTTCGCTTGGCAAGCACGTGCCCCTCCTCATCGACCACGCAAATGTCGTGGTGGGCTTCGGCCCAGTCGACGCCTACATAGACCATCAGCATCTCCTCGGTGGCACGCGTGGATACCGAGTCGAAGGAGAGCAGCGACGAGCTAATAGAGCAGTGCTCAAGGCACAACATCCCACCGGTCGTCCATCTCTCCTCACCTGCCGGCGGGGGCACCGTCTAGCCCTAGAGCTCCGACGCTCTGCTGACTTGAGTGCTCACCCTTCGGAGGCTCGGAAGAACCGCACTATCTTGGCGGCTCTGCCCCTATTAGCTGACGACCAGCGTCACCGTTACGGTGTGCGTCACCCCACTACTCGTGCCGCTGATCACCACCGCATAGCTTCCGGGCGGCGTCTGTCCGCGATTCGTGCGAATGGTGAGCGTGGAGGACCCCGTCGCCGGGTCAGGACTGAACGACGCGCTGGTCTTCGGTGGCAGCCCACTCACGCTCAGCGTCACCGAGCCGCTGAACCCGTTCATCGGGTTGATCGTCACGGTGTACGTTGCGCGTCCGCCGGCCGCCAGCGACACGGTCGATGGAGAGACGCTGAGGCTGAAATCGGCGACGAGCAGGGTCACCGTGGTGCTGTGGCTGAGGCCGCCGCTCGTGCCGGTGATCGTCAACACGTAGCTCCCGGACGGTGTAATCGAGGTGATGTTGACGTTCAGCGTGGACGCGGTCGTAGCCGGGTTCGGGCTGAACGTCCCGCTCGCCCCGACCGGGAGTCCGTCGACTGCCAGTGCCACCGATGCGTTGAAGCCGTTCACCGCGCCGATGGTCACCGAGTACGACGTGGCGTTGACGCCCTGGCCGACCGTCCGGCTCGTGGGCGCCGCGCTGATCGTGAAATCAGGCGGAAGCACCGCGTTGACCACAAGCGTCGCCGGCGCTGTGTGGCTCAGGCTGCCGCTCGTGCCGCTGATGGTCAGCGCATAGCTGCCGGCCGGCGTCGCTGGATCCGTGACAACGCTGAGGTTTGAAGTCGTCGTCGCTGGATTGGGGCTGAAGGTGCCCGTCGCGCTGGCGGGCAGCCCGGTTACACCAAGCGTGACGGAGCCGGCAAAGCCTCCACTGGGCGTGATTGTGACTGCGTAGCTCGTCGAGGCACCAGCGCTGACGGTCTGACTGGCAGGGTTCACGCTGAGATTGAAGTCAGGCGTCGGTGGTGCATTGACGACCAGCGTCGTCGAGGCGGTGTGGCTGAGGGATCCGCTGGTGCCCGTCACGGCCAGTGGATAGGTGCCCGCAGCCGTGCTCGCATCCGAAGTCACGGTAAGCGTGGAGGAGGTGGTGGCCGGGTTGGGGCTGAAGCTGCCCGTCGCCCCACTCGGTAAACCGCCCACCGCCAGCGAAACCGCCCCTGCAAAGCCGCCGGTGGGCGTTATGGTCACCGAGTATGTGGTCGAGTCGCCCGCCGCGATGGTCTGGCTGGACGGAGTCACCGCCAGGTTGAAGTCAGGGGTCACGACGCCGCCGGTGGTCAACGAGAAGCTCTGCGTCGTCCACTGCGGAAAGCCCAAGATGCCCTGCCCGTTGACCATGTTGCTGCCCCAGATGACGCCGGCGTTGACAGGGTCAGGCGTCACCCCCGAGTAGTCGCCCCACCGGCACGGCGGTCCGTAAGGCGCGCTGCAGCTGAAGTCGACATCGACGTCGACGCTGCTTGCGAGCACGACCTCGCCCACGTCCATGGTGCCTAGGGGCGTCGAGCCGGTTCGGCTCTGGGCGGCGATGAGAGGCGTTTGTGACGCGCTCGCGCTGTTGTACTCGACGACGGCGTCATTGCCGTTGGTCGAGGTTGAGATTGCGCCGTTGAAAATGAAGTTGGACGAGCTCGAGACATCGCCTTCTTGACGGACACCGAGACTCGCCGGCAACAGCTCGTACCAGCGCATGACCGATCGCCCTCCCGGGCCGGCGACGGTGTGCTGCGTCCAGATCGCCAACGCCCCGGTGTCCGGATCGTGCCGTCCCACCGCCTGAGTGAGCTGCCCGTCGAGCGTGTCGAGCAAGTTCTGCGGCTGCGGGACGTCCGCGGGAACGTCATACGAGTTGACCGTGATGTCCCCGTCTGCGACCAGGACCGGAGACCCTGACTGCATCGTCATGTGCCACACCATGACCTTGTTGCGCGGCCCTGCCGGCGCGATCAGCGGCGAGTGGGCCGCAATGATGTAGCCACCTGTCGAGCTCTCCGTCGTGTTCACTGGCACCGGGGTGTCCGCCAGGGTGCCATCGGCGTTGTGCAACAGGTGTGCGGCGTCGGCGAAAAAGGTCGCCACACCGGTGCCGGTGCATGAAGCGTCACCGTTGCCGGGTTTCCTGTACGCCCAGATCTGACCGGTGATTTCCGTGTTCAGGTTGCTGTCGTCGTAGATGTTGCTGCCGAACAGCAGGTAGTTATCGTCGTGCCCAAGCTTCGGGAAGTCGTTGAGGCTACTTCCTGTGCCGACCCCGAAACGGCACCAACCGTTGGACAGGTCGCTCGGATCGCTCGTCTTTGACCAGCCGAACACCAGGAAGTTGTTCCCGGTTGCGAACGCGACCGCGAGGTAGAACCAGCGGTTGCTCACGAAATCGAACTCGATCTGTGGGTCGCTCAACGTCAAGCCTGACGGGGCGGCGACAAATGACGCTGTATCCATCGAGCTGATCAGGCTCAGGTTGCTTCGGTCGTAAACGCCGATCAGGCTGTTGACCATCTCGACGTAATGGTTGGGGCCGATCGCGCCGGTCGGGTCAGGCGGCGTGCAGCAGAAGCTCTCGTTAGAGGCGTTCAGGCCAGGCTGGTTGAGATTGTTGAAAACTCCGGCGAGCGGCGCAAGCGTCGTGATGCCGGATGCCGGGCCCAGCCGGGCTGCTGCCCGCAACTTGGCGTCGCGATGCGCGACGAGGTCCCTTGTCGGATTGTGCGAGACGGATCGGTTGAGGCTGTGCGCGTCGCCGGCGTGTGGACCGAAATCGATCACCTTGAGCTGGCCCGCCGGATGAATCGTTCCTGTTGCCGCCATCGAAGGGGTGACTGGCACCACCAAGAGGCCGACGACGGACATCGCCGCCGCGATGCACACACCCCGAGGGATCCTTGGCCAACGCAAATTCATCCAACCCCACAAGACAATTGATTGTGATGGCGCTGACGAGAGCTAACGAAGCATATAGCGGTTTCTTGCCCCTGTCCGGACTGTTTTGGGGCATCACTTGACAACGAAAGATCCCCCGAAGGCGGTCGTGGTTGGCTCGTCCTCATCACTGCTGAGGTAGCATCGCGCCTGGTGTTCACCGTCGAGCAGCGGGAGGCCGTCCGCGACCGCGTGCTGCGGCTCGCGGAGGAGGATGACCGTGTCGTTGCCGGAGCCGCGGTGGGCTCGCTCGCAGTTGATAAGGGCGACCGCTTCTCCGACCTGGACCTCACCTTCGGCGTCGCCGACCGCGTGTCGGTCATCGATGTGCTCAATGACTGGAAGCGCACGCTCGCCGACCAGCTCGACGCGGTGCCTCTTGTCGACCTCGAGGGCGGTCCGACCACCTACCGCGTGCTCCTGCTACCGGACGCGCTGCAGTGCGACCTCTCGATGACGCCGGCGGCCCAGTTTCGTCCAGCCGGGCCGCGATTCCGGCTTCTGTTCGGCGAGATCGCGGCGGGCGAGCCCGAGGTTGCCACGCCGGCAGCCGCGCGAGCGCTCTTCATTCCCACTCCGGTGGTCGCTGGGGACATCTTCGGGTGGGGCGTCATTTACGCGCTCCACGCGCGCGCATGCATCGAACGCGGGCGTGTTTGGCAGGCCGAGCATTACATCGGCGCCGTGCGCGACCACGCGCTCTCGCTTGCCTGCCTCCGCCAAGGGCTGCCCGCGGTGCAGGCGCGCGGCTACGACGACCTTTCCGCTGAGACCCTCGCTCGATTCGAGCATGCCCACGTCGGCGCGGCCGAGCCTGCGGCGCTCCGCGCAGCCCTCGCCGCATCCGTTCTTGCGCTCATTCGCGAGGGCGCCGAGGCGCGTCTACCGCATGCGGATACTGTGGCGCAGCGCCTCGCTGATCTTTGCTGATTCGATGCGATGATCACCCCTGGAGCGATGAAGCGATGACCGTCAAAGAGGGCTGGCGCGGCCGATTCTTCGAGGACTTCACGGTCGGCGACGTGTACGAGCACCCGCTCGGCCGGACGATCACGTCGGCGGACAACATCTGGTTCACGCTCTTGACCCAGAACACCGCACCGATCCATTTCGATCACCACTACGCGGCGAAGACCGAGTTCGGAAAACCTTTGGTCAACAGCTGCCTCACGCTGGCGCTGGTCACGGGGCAGAGTGTCAGCGACGTGTCGCAGAACGTGATGGCCAACCTCGGGTGGGACGAGGTGCGCCTACCCAACCCTGTGTTCGAGGGTGACACCGTGTACTCGCGCTCCGAGGTGCTCGAGACCCGCGAGTCGAAATCGCGCAAGAACGTTGGCATCGTCACCGTGCGCACGACGGGCCTCAACCAGGATGGGACCGAGGTGATCACCTTCCGGCGCACCGCGATGATCTACCGGCGCGGGCAGGGTCCGACCGCCGAACCGTCGCCCAAGGATTAGGGAGCGCGATGGACTTCGAGCTCTCCGAGCAGCAGGCGGCGTTCCGCGACCTCATGCGGGATTTCGCGCACAAGAGCATCGCCCCGGTGGCGCGCGAGTGGGAGCTCGCCGGTCGCTACCCGGAAGAGATCGTCGATGAGATGAAGGCGATGGGCCTGTTCGGGATGCTGGTGCCAGAGGAGTACGGAGGCATCGCCATCGACGCAGTCTCCTACTCGGTCGTGTTCGAGGAGATCTCGAAGGCATGGATGGGCGTGGCCGGAATCCTGGGCTCGCATTCACTCGCGACGCTCATGCTCGCGCGATCAGGCACGCCCGAGCAGCGCTCGCGGTGGTTGCCCGACCTCGCCACCGGCAAGCGGCGTTCAGGCATCGCGCTCACCGAGCCGCAGGCGGGAAGCGACCTGCAGGGCATAGCGACTGTCGCTCGGAGGGAGGGCGATCACTATGTTGTGAACGGCACCAAGACGTGGATCACAAACGCCAGACACGCGGACCCATTACCAGTGCTGGTCAAGACCGATCCGAGCGCACAGCCCCGCCACCGGGGCATGACCGTGCTGATGATCGAGCAGGGAACGCCGGGCTTCACGATCGGGAAGGACCTCGAGAAGCTCGGCTACAAGGGGCCCGAGTCGTCAGAGGTCTTCTTGACCGAGTGCCGCGTCCCTGCAGAGAACCTGCTCGGCGGGGAGGAGGGTCATGGGCTGCAGCAGGCGCTGTCAGCGCTGGAGTTTGGGCGAGTCAACATCGCCGGGCGTGCGGTGGGCGTCGCGCAGGCGAGCCTGGATCGAGCCCTCACATACGCGCGCGAGCGCCACGCGTTCGGCCGGCCAATCGCCGAGTTCCAGGCGATTCAACTGAAGCTGGCGGACATGGCGACCGAGGTGCAAGCCGCGCGATTGTTGACATGGTGGGCCGCTTCCGCACTGGACTCGGGTCGGCGGGCGGACCTCGAAACGGGCATGGCGAAGCTTTATGCGTCCGAGGTGTGCATCAAAGCGTCGCTCGAGGCCATGCGCATCCACGGCGGCTATGGCTATTCGACCGAATACGAGATCGAGCGCTTTTATCGGGATGCACCGCTGATGGCGATCGGCGAAGGCACGAACGACATCCTCCGGACGGTCATCGCGCACCAGCTCGTGCGTGAAGAACATTCCTGAGGACGCCGCTGGGCCGGCGATCCGCTCGCCACGAACCTGGCTCTTCGCGCCCGGACACAGCGAGAAGCTGCTGCGCCAGGTGTTCGAGGCCGGCGCGGATGTCGCGCTGCTGGACCTCGAGGACGCCGTCCCACCAGACATTAAGGATCGCGCGCGCGAGATGGTCGCCCTGGTAGCTGCCGAGCGGGCGTGCTGGGTTCGGGTGAATCGGGCAGGCAGCGAGGAGTGCGCCCGGGACCTCGCAGCGCTCGCGGGGTCGGTCGTCGGGATTCGGGTGCCCAAGGTGGAGTCCGCCGCCGACGTTGCCTGGGTGGCGGAGCGGGCGCCTGGCGTGCCGCTGGACTGCACGATCGAATCGGCGCGCGGAGTGATGGCGGCATTCGAGATCGCCTCCGCACCCGCCTGCACGTTTCTGTCGTATGGCGGCCTCGACCTGGCCGCCGACCTCGGCATTCAAGGCGGCGACCAGGAGACGTTGTTCGCGCGCTCGTACCTGGTCGTCGCAGCCCGCGCGGCCGGCAAGCCTCCTCCCAGCGATGGGGTGTATCCGATGCTGTACGACGACGGCGGCCTTCGCCAGGAGACCGAGGCGGCGCGGCGTCTAGGGTTCTTCGGCAAGTCCGCCATCCACCCGCGCCAGGTGCCGATCATCCACGAGGTCTTTGCGCCTACGCCCGACGAGGTGGCCTGGGCAAGGCGGGTGCTGGCCGCGTTCGAGGAGTCGGGAGGTGCGGCGACAAGGACCGCGGATGGTGAGTTCGTGGACACGCCCGTAGCGGAGCGGGCGCGTCGGATCATGCTGGGCTAGCCAGGCCGTCTATGTATTGGAGATGAGGCCATCCCTTAGCCTGTCAGCTAGGACAGCCATAGTTCGGATCGCACTTATACTGCTGCGTGGAATCGTCGAAGGAGGCGATTAACCATGTCAGGTTGGTCTCTTCGTACTGGACCTCCGTGATGTAGCCAGCGGCGGCGGTGGAGTACCAGTCACCCGAGTACCACGCGCCGACGCATCCCCAAATGTCGCCGCCGGTAGGATTCAGCCAGGTGATCCAGCCCTCATAACAGCCGCGCATCCACGCGCCCCAGTAGTCGGCAGCGGCCGCAGTCGAATCACGGGTGAATGGAAAGGTTCCGTTCTGGTTGCCGGAATAGGGTGGGTAGGGCGCTTGCCATGCGGGGTTGTCCCAACTCATGATCCCCAGGATCGAGAACGTCTTCGGGCAGAGGCCGGTGGTCGGTGTGTAAGGGTAGCCGCCGGCGCTCGTAATAGGGTCGATCTGGTAGTCGTGGCCACCACTGGCGGCGATTCCGTTGCAGTAGGTAATCGAGTCAGTGGTGACAGATGAGAAGGCGTCGCCACAACCTCGCAGCCAGTAGCAGCCTGCGGTCGGGTAGTTGAGATCTTGAAACCATGTCGACTCTGTCACAGCATCGGCACGGATCAGGTTGTCGGGCAGGCCCCACTTGCACGCCGCCCACTGGAAGATCTCATCGGTGGTTCCGCTGAATTGCCCGTCAACGCGCGGCAGCAACCATGTATCCCACAGTGAGTTGTAAGTGTTTCCCTGGTCCCGAGGTCGCAGCGCAAAGGAAGTGGCCATCGCTCCGGGTGCAGGCATCGTGCTGTTCTGCTGCGAGTTCTCAGGCCGTGGCTCCCAAGTGGATTGGTGAACCTGAGCTGCACACTGCGCGTCAGAGGGCAGCGAAGACCAGGAACCTACGGGTGCCTGGCTAGTGAAGTACCCAGTTGCCGGCGGTGGCGTGCTTCCGACAGGCGCGGGACTGGGCGTAGGCGACGGTGACGCAGTCGGTGAAGGTGAAGGCGACGGCGTCGGTGTTGGGCTAGCTGAAGGGCTTAAACAATTGTGACGTGAGTGGCAGTTTGGTTGTGCAGTGACGTATTGCGGTGAGGCAACAATGAAACCCAGGCTGCTCACAAACGCTAATAGCGCTATCCGCGCTCGGATTGGCTGCTGCGAGTGTGCCAAATCGCACTACCTCCAAAGTCGTTCGTTGCCGGCAAGGCTGCAACTGCCCGACTTGGCAGCTAACGCTCATGTCCTACGAAGCTTGCGGAAGAATCAGCGAACCTGTCACCGCCATCTGCTACGAACAACAACGACCAAACCGGCGGCATCGCTTATCGATACGACGCACCAGAGCTGCAATGATCGTCCGCAGCATCGGCGAATAGCCACGCGCAACTCTAGATTTCCGATTGGAGAACGCAAAATGGCATCCTAGACGTCCATGTCGCAAGAACCACCGAGCAAAGCATCGCCACGGTGGTCACCGGGGCGGACATTGGTGGTGGGTTGGCCAAAGATGGTCCAGGCTCTTGCCCTCTAGGCGGCGACGGCGGAGTGGCCAGACGCGGGAGCAGCGAGCCACCGTGTCAACGCCGGCCGCTACACCTGCATCCAAAGAGGCGGTAGAGTCCCAACCGGTGGACCGGGTTGAAGTAGCTTCGCGACACACCAAGGGCACGCGCTTAGGGCGAAATCTGAGGATCGGAGGCGGCGCGATTATCGCCCTGGTCGTGGTCGTCGCCATCGGTGCGTTTGCGGCGCACCAGCCAGATTCGTCCGCGAAATCGACGCCTGCCACGGTACAGCCGTCCAGTCCGTCACGATCCATTCCGTCCCCATCCAGCCCGTCTCCGACCGGCCCGGTCTGCGCTGCCGATCCGAACGCCCACGTCTACAGCCCCGACCGCCTCGAGCTACTCGCGGCTTGCGTCGACGTGACCGGCACCATCGAACAAGAGAGCTCTCAGCCGGATGGTGACTACCACGTTCGCCTTCGCCTCGACCCAGGCCAGACCTGCTCCGGTCAACCCTGCCTCGACGGCCGCAACCTGAGCGAGCTGGGGGGTGATCTTCTCCTGGAGCCGGTCTGCGAGAACCCGGTCACACGGAAGGATGCGGTCGCGGCTTGCCTGGGCTATCACAACCCGCTCGTGCTGCCGCCGGTCGGCAGTCACGTTACGGCGGTGGGTCCATTTGTGCACGATATCGACCACGGCTGGAACGAGATTCATCCGCTGGAGTCGATAACCGTGGTGCCGGTGCCACCGAGCGCTCCCCCGGTTGTCCTCACGGTCACCATCACCGCCACCGCATACGGCTATGTCGCTGCGACCACGGCTCCAGGCGCTTCCTGCACCGCTACAGCAACGCTTCCCTCCGGCGAAATTGACGGGACAGGCGGGCTAGAGGCGACGGTCGTGGCCGGACAAGACGGCGCGGTGGCGTGGAGTTATGGAACCGTCTCGACCAAAAAGCCCGGAACCGGGACGCACACGGTGAGCTGCACCTTGAACGGCGCGACTGCGAGTGCGTCTGCGCCGTTCACGGTGCCGTGAAGCAAGTTACAAATACGGCAACCACGCGTACGTTGGCGCGGAGATCGCGGCCGCTAACCAAAAGTTGCCCCGTTTCGTGCATCCCCTAGATTCCGCACCCCAATTCGGCCTTCATGCGCAAGCGTTTGTGGGTTAGTCTCAGCCCCATGAGGGCGAGGATCGAGATGAGGGAGGCGTCGGTGAAGTGGCCGGACGGGCCGGCCGAGTCGCCGGAAGTTAGCCTGGCGGCGTCGGTTTCACCGGCGGGAGCGATCCGGTCCTGGTTGGTAGGCGGCACACGAAGGTTCGCTATCGATCCGGGCCGCCTCAGAGGGGGACACAGGCAAGCCAGGCAATTGCTCGCCGAAGATGGCCAACCTATCGCGTCGACCGAGGGGGCATGGCGAGATCTTGTCTCGGCGCTCCAGCGTCACACGGCGCACATGGGGTTGACTCAGCTCAGCCAAGAGGAACGGCAGATCCTTACGATGGCGTACCTCCAGGGTCACACCAATCGTGAGATCGCGGCGATGCTGGCTGTATCCGTCAGCACGGTCAGACGACGCCTGTCAACGGCACTCGAGCGGCTCGAGGGCCATCTGCGGCACACGGGGAACTGGGTCTCTATTGGGCTGCTTGTTTTGGCTGCTTTCGCAAGGCGCACCTCGAGCTCGGGGCGGTCTGTGGCAACCGCACATTCGGCGGCGTGGCCGAACATCCTGGCGACGACAGCCGTGGGTGCCGCGACCGCGTTCGCCTTCGGGCTGTTCGCCCTGAGTCCTGACGCGGTACCGTCGAAGCATCCAAGTTCCCCAGGCGTGGCCCGTGTGAATCCATTCAACCCGCTCACGGAGGAACCTTTGGGGCGGACCGGTGTGTCTCCGCTGGTTCCGGACACAGTGCTGACCGGTCCGCCGCCTGGAACCCACCCCGCGTCGGGGCAGGCCGGACAGTCATCCAGAGCGATTACTCCCTCCGACTCCGGCTGCGACGGCAACCCGACCAACGCCGCGCCCGCTGTCCCAGTGGGATCGAGCACTGAACATCCGCAGGGGGCTCCAGTCACCCATCCGACCGCTGGGGGATGTGGACCCAATGGGACGGAAGCCCCATAGCTACGAGCGGCCGCTGTCTGATCATTGATCAGCTTTGCCGAATCGTTCTGACATCGCCCGGGACTCGGGCCGGTGCGCTGCGGGAGCCTCCCCGGCTGAACTTACTGAGGGAGGATTCGAGCTGTCCGTGAGAGCGAAGCGGCCGGGGCGGCAAGAGAGAAGTGGAGGCGGCTGTGCAAGGGATTCACTTGCACACTGGCGTTTATCTCGCCACGGAGTTAAGTCCCTAACTCGCTGACTAGACTCTTTGCGGTCTGGAGGTAGCTTCACCGTGAGCAACATTTACGAGAAATTTGGTATCAACGATCGGTCGAAGGCGGTGCTATACGCGGTGAAAAGAGGTCTCGTAGAGGTCTAGCTCGTCACAGGCTCTCGTGAGCGTCGTGGGTGCTGGCTGGAGGAAACCAAGTCAAGTTGTCCGGGCGGCAAGGATAGGGGCCTCGATGACTAGATCCTCATGTTCCGTCGACGTGTGCCTGATAGACCAGCTGTGCTCGCTCCCGAAGCTTGGCCAGGGAAGGTTGTTGCAACCATTGCTCGCGAAGCGCTGTCTTGGCGCGCGTCCGATCCTCGGAGGGGACCCACGCGTCCTTCGTGTCCCAGACGTCCCTCGCGTCCTGTAGCTTCGCGCCCCCGACGCTCCGGACTTCCCGTTCCAACTGCTCGCGAGAGACCTCTCCGGACTCAAAGCCAAACAGGGTCTTGGAGAGGGTTCCGCGGAGCTTTATCAGCTCGAGGCACTCGCGCACATTTGCCTCGGAGTGGACGAATTCGGCGAAGCTCGTACCGAACCGGGCGTTCAGCCGGCGGATCAGCAGCCCGAAGTCGTTTGTCACTTGCTCGAACTCGCCAACCACAAAGCTGTGTCGATAGGGGAGTAGGCACTCGTAGAAGCGCGAGTACGCGACGAGCGCGTCGCGGAGCGTCATGTTAGGCTCCCGGATGAGCTGAGATAGGATCGCCTCTTCCGGCCGGCGGATCACCAGCAGGGCAGGAATCCTACGATGTGCGGCTTCGATGAGCTGCGCCGGGGCGTGCCAGTGGTGGGCAAGCCGCACCGGCCTCCCCTGCGAGAGCTGCAGCGCGTAGACGGCGAACGTGGTGCCACACCGCGTGTAGCCCTCAATTACCAACTCCGTGCGAGAACTGATGACCTGCCTCTGGAGGTCCCGAACGTCAAGGCGAAGAGCACGCTTGATCGTCGCGAGCGGAAGGTACAGCGCCGGATGTTCCGTCACGTGTGTACGAAGCCGGTGCCTGGCCCGGCCAACCAGCGAGACCGAAGATTGCGCGGCCACTGGACTGCTCAGGCAGGCACCAGGCTGTCTGCCGGCATGCCTTGGTGGGCGACGGGCGGCAGGGCTGACACAACCTCCTCGGGCATTACGGCAAGGCGAATGGTGTCACTGGCGCGGAACTCCGTCACCGACCCACGCCCGATTGGGCGGCGCCAGCTCTCGCCATCGACGTCATTGAGAGCCACAAGCGTCAGCCGGATCATCACGGCATGAGTCACAGCGACGACCGCTTCTCCCGGATGTCGCGAACCGATGAGTTGCAGTGCCGCGATCATCCTCCGCTGCGCATCGATTAGCCGCTCTCCGTGTGGGCACACGGCCTCCATGGGTGATGTGCGGTACACGGCATGCGCCTCCGGCTCGTATGACGCAGCTTCGTCTGCCGTCATGCCCTCCCACACGCCATAGTCAAGGTTGTTGAGGCCATGAAGGATGCGCAGGTCCGGCACCCCCGCCGCATCCGCGATGATCTGCGCAGTGGCGATCGTGCGGCGAAGTGGCCCCGTGTACACGGCAGCCAGTCCGACCGCGGACAGTCGCCGAGCCGCGTCAACGGCGTCCTGGTAGCCCTGGGCATCCAGTGGGATGTCACGACGGCCTCGATATCGATTCTGTACGTTCATTACGGTGGTGCCGTGCCTGACCAGGTAGAGCCGGCAGTCCGGCATGTGGTGGTCGGTTTGAGTCACTAGCGCTTGGAGACTCATGGTTCATAGCTCCCGTTCGATGTCGTTTCTTGGTGGCGACCCGACTGCGGCTCCGCATTTCCGGCGGACAGTGTTGTGAGGCTGCGATCTGAGTCCGCAGCCCCGTCGATGACGTTTTGATCGCACGCCTGCTGGGAGCCTTGCGCTGACATGAGCTCTGCAGCTTCTTGGTGTGGTTTGGATGGCTCACGCAGGCGGCGGGCTCGGCCCACATCCTGGCGCCCCAATTTGGGCGAGGCGTTTCCGTCGGACAGGGCCGCGAGGCTGTGGTGAGCGTCCGCAGGCTCGTTGATGATGTCTTGATTCAAGGCTTGCCGGGAGCCTTGCTGCGACGAGGTCCCCGCAGCTTCCTTGAGTGGCTTCCCTCCAGGCTTCGATGGCTCATGCAGGCGCCGGGCTTGGCCCGCACGGTCGAGCACGCACCCGATTAGGTCATCACGCACGTGGCCGAGTTGGTTCGCAGCAGCTCGCACACCGGCTCGAGTGGATTCCCGGGCGTCGGCGACGAGCAGGATCATCGCCCCGAGCTCGGCAAGCGCCCCCGTATCAGCGCTGGCCAGTACCGGAGGAACGTCGATCACGACGAAGTCGGCCTCGCGCTGTAACTTTCTGAGCAGCTTTTGAAAGGCGGTCGATTGCGATACGCTCGCGGGGTCCACGGAGGCAGGCCCGCTCGGGAGCAGTTGAAGGCCGGGCACTTCGGTCCCCCGCAAGGCATCCGCAAGTTTTGCGTCCCCTTGGACAAGGCTGGTGAGGCCGAGCCCTCCATCCAGTCCGAAAAGGGCATCCGCATGTCCCCACCGAGGATCGGCGCAGACCAGGACTACCTTCCGGCCAGACATTGCCAACGCCGCCGCAAGGTTTGCCCCGATCGTGGTCTTGTCTTCGCTACCCGGGCTTGTAACGAGAAGCGCGTTGGAGCGGCGCGATGCCGCGGCCTGCAGCACTCGCGTCCGCAGATTGAGGTACGCGTCGGCGACGGGCGAATTCGGGCTGCTCACCATGACCAGCCCATGGGCGACGCCACGTCTCTTGCGATGAATGGCGGGGATCTGTCCAAGGACTGGAGTATTCGTCTGGGTCTGGAGGTCGAAGGGACCGCGCAGGCCGTCGTCCATCCAGTCACGGATCAGGACCACCCCGAGACCCAGGGCGACGCCGAGGATCACAGCGACGCCGACGATCAACAGACGGTCCGGACTGACTGGGGAGGTGGGCAACGCCGCATCCGTGATGACGGCAGCCTGTACCGTCCCTGCCGTGGAAGGCGTCGAGGGCGCGGCACGCGTGGCAGCCGGCCGGTTGATCGAGGTCCGGTATGCGACGTAAGCCTGGGCAATACCCTCTGCGACGCTTTGCGCCACCTGAGGGTTTTGGTCCGAGAACGAGATCAGGAGCAGGTCGGAATCGACCGGGACGGTGATCGACAGGCCGTGCTGCAACTTGCTTACCGGAATAAGCAAAGACTGCGACGCGATCGAAAGCACGGCCCCTGAGGATGCGATTCCCTTTTCCGTTCCCATAACAAAGGGCTGCAGGCCGCTGCTGGTGGCTGATGCAGGGTAGACGGCTACCGTCGCCTGCGAGGTGTAGATCGGCGTCTGAACCTCCGCAACCCCCGCTGCGGCAGCAATCACCACCGCGGTTATCACCAGGATCCAGGACCAGTACCTGAGCAAGACTCGCGACCAGTAGCCCCGCTCTGGCGCGGCGAGCCATGGATGACCAGCGACGGCGTTGCCTGATTGCTGAGGGTTGGCCGGCTCATCCCCCCTGATTTCGCTCTTCCACATGTCTCTGGTCACGTACGGATCTCCTTTGCCGGGGCATCTCGGTTGATCTTGTCGCCGCCTGTACTGGGACGCTTTAGGCCCGCTGTAGTCAAGGCAATTAGCGCGAACATGACATCGGCTGAGCCCCGATAGGTCAGATGCGGATCGAACGTCATCAGAACCGTGGTCACGATCACCGCAACGAAGGTCGCGATCCCGGCCACGCTGCGCGCACCGGAGGTCCTATGCGCGGCCTCCCATCCTCTCTTTGCGGTCGCCACCACGAAAAAGACGAAGCTTGCGAGCAGCGGGATTCCGCCGCCCCACAGCAGCCACGTATAGCCGCTTTCGATCCAGACGTAGCCGGCCACCTGGCTGGAAACCGGGACCCTGGCCGAGGGACGCACTCCGAGCAGTAAGTTCCAGTCGGAGAACAGCTGCGGCCAGAAGTAGCTTTGAAGGTTCTGCAGCCGTCCAGTCCAGCTGGCCGGCAGGCCGGTTACAGATTGGAAACCGCTGAACCGGGCGGCAAACACCGGCTGCAAAAGCAGCGACCCGATCAGGCCCATAGGCACGAAGATCTTCAGCAGCTGGGCGGAATTTGTGACAGCGGCGATGCAAACAACTGCCGCCACCAAGCCGATGGCGCTTGAGAACTCGCCGGCAGACAGGGCACCGAGGACGAGCAGGGCAGCGGCGGACGCCAGCAGAGGTCCATGACCGCGGGATCGCACCCAGAGCCCGCTCACGATCGCCAGGTTGTAGAGCATGAGATCTGCGGTCGCAGCGGGCAACCCGAGCGTTGAGCTTCCCCGGGCCGCAAACGTGCTCGTGGCTCCGTTGTATCCGAACGGTACGAAGTAGGTCGCGAGAAGCCGGGGAACGCCGAAGAGTTGAAGCGACTGCAGGATCGCGAGGACCGCCACAACGCAGGCGGCGCCGACCGAGATCCAAAGGCATCGCCGGATCTGCACGTCGGTACTTACGCTCATCCGGATGAGGACATAGAGACCCAGGTATTTCCAGAGGACAAGGGCATACAGAAGGTCGTCCGACGTAATCGGTTGCTGGCGCAGCGTCATCCAAGTCAAGGGCACCACCGAGGTGCAGATCGCCATCAGCACCATTGATACTTCGACGCGATCGAGCCTGAGCTTCGGGAGCTCTCCCGTTCGCAGCTGGGCGATGCTACGCGTCACCAGGGCAAAGCCGACCAACAATGCAAGGGCCTCGTTCGGGCGGAGGAGGGGCAGGGCAGCGCCGCGGCTGATACCCACAATCAGCGGCGTCAGGCCGATCAGGAGATACGCCCCCAGGGCCGGCCACATCCAGATGCAGGCCACAACCACGACAAGGCCCACCGCGACCAGCGCCTTCAGCGGACCAAGTGCCGTGCCCGCACCTACGCCGGCCGCGACGAGCAGGGTTGGAAAAAGCAGCCAATGTTTCGTTGCCCGCGCAGGAGCTGGGATGACGATGAGCGGCCGCGCCGACGTGACCCTAACCATTGATCACCTCGGCCACGACACGGTTGTCTTTGATCTGCCACTTGCTGCTCAGCCCACTGGCGAGCCAGCCCAACTCGGGGCTCCGCCACAGGGCCTGGAGCGCAAGGAACACAGCCCCCCCAACCAGGACCGCAGCGGCGGTCGCGACCCGAGGGCCGAGCGATCGGTCCAGCCAATGCGGGAGGGCATCCGCCACCAGCCATGCAGGCGCGGCCATGATGGCCGCCCCAGCCGCGAATTTGGCGAGCGAGGGTGCCAGCCGCTGGGTCCCATGCCGGCTGAGGTTCCGCCACACGCGAGTGGTCAGATGTACTGCGGCCGCGGAAACCGACAGGGACAAGGCCAGCCCGAGGACAAAGAGCACAGCGGGTCCGTGGACCAGTAGGGAGGCGCTCGCCAGCCCAATGCAGAGCGTGGCCTGCACCACCATGGAAATCAGGGGCGTGCGGGTGTCCTTCCTGGCGTAGGAGGCGTAGGTCACAATCGTGAAAGCAGTCTGGCCAACGACCGCGACTGACAGCGCCGCCAAAGAGGCGGCCACCATGGCGACGCCTCCGCTGGAAGCCATCCTGCCGAACGAAATCGCTCGGGCTAGTGGCATGGCCAGCACCAGGCAGCCGACAGCGGCCGGAATCGCCACCAGGAATCCCAGCGCCAGGCCGCGGACCAGCGTGTCACGGAACGCGGTCGTGTCACCCTCGAGATGCAACCGCGCCAGTCGGGGCAGCAAGGACAGCGCCACCGGCGCGGCGCCAACCGCGATCGCCAGATAGTAAAAGTTCAAAGCGATCTGGAAAGCGATGACTCCGCCGGGCAGGCGGTTGGCGATCATCAAAAGTGTGAGAACCTGAAG
>WNGK01000334.1_pt1 | contig 98893 bp, 92 predicted proteins | sample 5400601 | NCBI WGS metagenome assembly WNGK01 (sample SAMN13153376, study PRJNA577476) | soil metagenome | isolation source: 60 cm soil or saprolite under Garry oak tree replicate 1 | place: USA:California | collected 2016-06-15 | reverse complement strand
AGCTTGTCGTTTAACCCGTTCGTTGCTGCCTGGCTGAGAGCGTGAGGTCTCTTTTGACGGTCTTGCCGACCTGGTAGTGCGGCGCGGGCCTGTGGTTGTTGGACCCGGGTGGGCGTCCGGGGCCGGGCTTGCCGGGTTTCGGCGCGCTGGCCGGCAGGGTGGTCTTGGCGCGGAGGTTCCGAAACCCTCGGCGGACCCGGGCGGGGTAAGGCGATTCGGCAGGGCGGGCTTCTCCCACGGGCGGCGCAGGTCATCGGCCAGCGGTCGCGCGAGGCGGAGCTGGGTGTGGGCGGCGATGACCAGCCAGGTCCAGCGGTCGGCGGCCTGAGGGATGCGGAGCTTGGGGGTGGTCCAGCCCAGGGTCTGCTTGAACAGCCGGAACGTGTGTTCAAGATCGAATCTTCGGAGGAACGCCTGCCAGAGCCGGTCCAGGTGGGCGGCGGTGGCGCCGGTGGCCGAGGACCACAGCCACACCGGCTTGGGGTCGCGGTCGCCGGGCAGGTGCTCGAGGTGCTCGACCTGCAGCCGGATGAGGGTGCCTTCCATGACAGGCAGGTCGCCGTGGTGGTCAATCCAGCAGGTGCGGTGGGTGAGCCGGGGGTGCAGCCGGTCCCAGCTGCTGGCCTTGGCGGTGCCGTAGCGGGTGGTGGCGGTGGTCGTGGTCTGCTGCGGCTCGGGCCAGGTGCTGGGCTTGTCCAGGGCGAACTCGGGGCCGTGCTTGGGTGGGCGGCCATTGGTCCCTGGCAGCCTGGGTGGCCTTGGCAGCCGCAGGACCCGGTCGCAGCGCAGCCGTCCCAGCAGCTCCACGGGCAGGTCGGCCAGCACGAACGCCAGCCGGGTGACGTCGTAGCCGGCGTCGCAGACGACCCGGGATGTCCGGATCGCCGTCGTGCCAGTGCCCGGCCGCGATCAGGCGGCCGACGACGGCGCGGAGCTGGCCGGCGGTCACCGCGGTGGCGTCGTCGGTGGGCCCCAGGCGGACCGCGTCCAGCACCGCCGTCCAACAGGTCCGGCCGGCCTCCAGCGCGGCGACCACCGAGTACGGCCAGCCCGGGATCAGCTGGGGCTGATGCTTGGCCCGTCGGTAGACGTGGCAGAACAGCCGCTCCGCGCTGGTCGGCGCAGCCGAGCGCAGCCACGGGCTGACGTCGACGCCGAGCACGATCCGCCCATCGGCGGCCCGTGGCAGCGGCAGGCCGGCCAGCGTCGCGCGCAGCCGGTCCACCTCGATCCGGCCGCAGCCCAGCCCGTCGTAGAGCATGCCGTGGCTGCGCCGGTGCTCGGGCGCCAGCGCCAGGTCGACCAGCGTCTTGACCGGCCCGTCGGCACACAGCAGCGCGTCGGTCAACTCAAACAGCGCGTCAGCCCGCGCGGTCAGACAGCGGTAGAAGTCGGTCCGAAACCCAGACAGCACCCTCAGGGCCCTCACGGCCTTGGTAGTGATCAGTGGCGTTCGCAACAGCGCACATGATCACGCCAGGGCCGGCCTGCTGTCCGCCAGCCGACGAGACCCTCGCTTAGCTCAACGAGCCCGAGCGGAGCAGAGGTTAAACAACAAGCTCAGTGACTGTTTCTGAACCTCATGTCATGCGGCTGCGGCCAGTGCTGGGTGGGCGTGCGGGCGGGGCCCGCCGGCCAGACGTCGGGTCATGATGATGATCATCGCCCGCTGGACCATCGCCTGGTGATGCTCAGGCAGCCGTTCGTAGTCGCGGACCGTGCGGCGATAGCGGCTGAGCCAGGCGAAGGTCCGCTCGATGACCCAGCGGCGAGGCAGCACCTCGAAGGCGTGCGCCAGGCGCCGACGGACCAGTTGGACACGCAGGCCCAAGGCGGCCCTCGCCCAGACGACCAGCCGGCCAGCGTAGGCGGCATCGGCCCACACCAGGCGGATGCCGCCGCTGCCAAGGCGCAGCCGCCACAAAGCGGCCGGGCGCCGTCGCGGTCCTGGACGCTGGCGGCGGTGACCACGATCGCCAACAGCAGCCCCAGGGTGTCGACGGCAAGGTGGCGTTTCCGGCCGTTGATCTTCTTGGCGGCGTCAAAGCCGCGGCTTTGCTTGGGCACGGTGTCGGCGGCCCGCACCGATTGGGAGTCGATGATCGCCGCGCTCGGGCAGGGGTTGCGGCCCGCGACTAGGCGGACCTGGGCGCGCAGCTGGTCGTGCACCATGGTGGTGGCGCCGCTGGCGTTCCAGCGCCAGTAGAACCCGTACACGGTGCGCCAGGGCGGAAAGTCGGCGGGCAGGGCCCGCCAGACACAGCCGTTGTGGGCCACATAGCGGATGGCGTCGATGATGTCGCGGCGATGGTGGGCTTCTGGGGCCGGCCACCGTGGCCGTGGCCCGAGGCCGGTGGGGGCAGCAGCGGCGCCAGCAGGGCCCATTCGGCATCGGTGGTGTCGAAGGGGTAGCGCCTGGGGCGGTGGGATGGGACCGGCGACGGCGATGCGTCGCCGCGTGCGAGGCGGCAGACTGGCACGCGGGCTCCTGGGGCGATGGGTTGGTGTGGTGACCTCCATCGCTACCAGGAGCCGCTTCATGGCGCCTTCGACACCTCAAGCGCCACCGAACTGCACGGTTCAGAAAGGATCTAACAAGAGAGAGAACCCTGTGACCAGGTGTCGTGGCCGAGGTACGTCTCGTAGTACGTGCAGTCCGTGTGGAATTGCGACGTGATCCCGTCGGCGAACTGCACTTGGGTGGTCATCACCGCGGAGTAGAAGTGGCCCACCGACGGGGTGCGGTAGGTGCCGACGTGGATGATGTCACCAGTGCTCACGTCGTACCAGGACTTGGTACCGAGGAGGTTCCCGAAGCTCTCGTAGACACTCATGGTGTTGGAGATCCAGGCGCAGGTCTGGCTGATCTGACCGTGGGAAGTGTCTTTCAGGCAGATCGCGTGCAACCGGCCTCGCCAGTGTCCGGCGCCGTCATCCTCCAGCGAGACGCGCATCCGGAGGATGTCCAGCGAGTTGTTCTCGAACTGGACTTGATGGAGGCCGGGGTAGCTGTTGGCAGATGCGGGCTGCGCCACGACGACAGCGGCGCCGAGCAAGGTGGCCAGTACTGCCAGGGTGGCAAGGATTCGCTTCATTGGCCCTCCCTCGGCCTTGCAGCAGGGGCTCCAACGTAGTCACTGTAGGCTAGTTACTTCGCTGTGAATAGGAAAAAAGGTTCCTTAGGCAAGAAATGACCGTCCCGTGGTCTTCGGTTGAGGATCGGAGCGATTGACCGATGCGCACCGTCGTCACGTTGCCTTGTGTTGCTTGGCCGCCAGCAGACCGCTGATCTTGACGAGGTTGTGGGCATGCACCCCAGGCCACCGGGATCTGGGCACCGTTGATGCCGTCGGTCCCAGTGCAGGCCTAGCCGAAGCGGTAGTTGAGACCGCACACCAGTCTGGCGGCGGGTGGGAGCCGCACCGGTTCAGAAACAGTCACTCAGTGACCCACAGCAGTGGATGACCCTGCCCCTCCCCTACGCGACGAAGACCAGCTCTCTATTGTCGACTGCAACTTCCCCGAGGACTACGGCCAAGACTACCTGCTCCACCACCCCGGCTGGTCCGATGCCCTGCGGCTGGCTTCGATCGAGGGCCACTTCATGGGCCCGGGCATCTGCTGGCCCGAACTGCTGGCCGCCTTGGTCCCACCGCCCGGCGACCGGGGATCGTAACGAGGGCGCTCACAGCTCACGGACCCCCATTGACCGAGTGCTCCTGTTGCTCCTTGAGAGCCAATGCATCGCGACCAGCGTCGGTGATCTTGTAGCGGAACTTGAAGGGGTGGACGGTAGGGTCCTCGGGAACTATGAGGCCTTCCTTGCGCAACTTCTGCAGAGCTGTCTTTACCTTCTGTTCAGAGACGTCACCGCTCATCTCGCGAACATCCTTGTTGGTCACAAACTCATGGGAGCCAGCGAACTCAAGAGCCATGTCCTCAAGTGAGGCTATGGCTTGGTGCTTCATCGTAACGACGACCGAATTCTCCACTTCCTCCAAGACGGGATCGACTAAACCGGCCTTCCGCATTTCATTGAATGCGGTGTCCAGGCCCTCACCGATATCCTTATTAGGAGGGTTGGGAAGTTTGTAGAGGAGCCTTACAACTACGGGGTTCCGTGAATACCGCTCCTGCAAGAAGTTCTGTACAGTAACAAACCCCGGGAACTTTCCGGGACTCTGGATCTCGATTCGATTGTCGTATATCTTTACGTGGATGTCGTCATTGAGGCTATAGTCGCGATGAATAACTGCATTCACCAGGATCTCTTTTAGAGCTTCCACGGGATACCTGAGCTTTACCAAAGCGCCGTCTTGCTTATAAGTAACCCCGGCAAGCATCTGTTCGACTACTTTCAGTACCTGATTTATTTGATCTTCAAGCTCACCTTCAATAGTAATTGGGTCCGACTCAAGGTACTCGCGCTTATATTTGGATTGCATAGTCTGAAGACGGTATACTTTGATCGCGCATTTCGTATCAAGCGATGCTTGAGGCTCTTCGTCGAACAGGAGAACGCCCGCGACTGTGGGTCGATACTGGCCTTCAATCTCCTTAACGACCTTCTGCTTCATGAGGAACTGCTTAGGGCGTTGCGCACTTCCGATGCGCTGCAAATACGAAGCTATCTTCGGCCCGTTCACCAAGTCGCTGCCATCGAGGTCCTCAACAATCGACCGCTCATAGCTGAAGGCGCCCTTAGCGTATCCAAGTTGGGTGATCCTATCACCCATAATCCTTCGTGTGCTCGCGTTGACTCGCACATAGCATTCGGCAGAACTGGTGTAGTGCACCTTGGGCTCTTGGGGACTTCAACGTGCAAAACCAAACCGGAGACTCCAAAATCTATGAACTCGATCTCCACGTCTCTAGGCTTTCGCACTTCAGGCTCCTGAGGCGGCCCAAGCTGCCTGCACCTCCAGGATTTCCGGCAGGGTCAGCTCGGGAGCATGACCCTGGCGATATTGCGCGGCGATGAGCACCCGGCGGAGCTTGGCGAGCATGTCAGCCGCCGACGGGGCGGCCTTGGTCTGGTACCAGGGCGCCAGCGCGCGGCGGGCGGCCAGGTCGGCGGGGTGGTGGCCGTGCTGGGCGTACCAGACGATCGCCAGGCTGTAGCAGACCAGCCCGAACGGCATGGTACGTTCCACCGCCAGGCGGGTGCGGTTGCGGGCCTGGCCGACCCCGGCGTCCTGGCGGGCCTCACGGAAGCACACTTCCACGCTCCACCTGGTCGCATACCGTTCCACCAGCCCGACGGGGGTGGCGGCAAGGTCGGTGGTGACCAGCGCCAAGTCAAAGCCGTCGGCGGCGTCGGGGGCGCGGACCAGCACCACCTGCACGGGACGGGGGCCAAACACGCTGGGCCACAGGCAGGCAAAGCCGGCGATGGCGGCCAAGCCGCCCTGGCCGTAGCGGGTCACCTGGTGCAGCCCGAACGGGGTGCTGACCGTGCCGGCCAGCCGGGTGAGATCGGGGAGCCGCTCGCCTTTGCTTGGGGGTCGGCCGCGGGTGCCGGGGCGGCGCGGTGGCGGGAGCCGGTGCAGGCACGCGTCGGCGCGCAGCCGACAGCAGACGGTGACCTGCCGGGGCAGCCCTTGGAGGGCCTTGCCGGCGTAGGCGCCGTCCACCAGCAGGTCGACGCGGCGGGCGCCGAGGTGGCCGCAGACCACCTTGACCAGCTCGACGGCCAGGTCCAACCGCCCGCGGGTGCGCTTGGGCTGCCACAGGCGCGCCAGGATCGGCAGGCAGACCGGCCGGTGCGGGAGGAACGGCAGGTCGACCAGCACGACCCTGTTGTTGGCCCAGGCGATGCGGTGCCGGCCCGGTGCGAGCGGGTCGTGGTGCCAGCCAGTCCCGAAGATCTTGCGGCCGCTGCGGCGCATGAGGGTGTCGTCTGCGACCAGCCGCACCGGCGCGTCGGCGCCGACCAGGCCGGCAAGGATCAGGTCGAGCAGGACCAGGCCGAGCTGGTCGGGTGACCAGCGGGCCGCCGAGAAGAAGCGGTGGGCGCGGCTGTGGTGCCAGGCCTGCTGCAGGCGGGCGCCACAGAGCATGCCGGTGACAGTGTGCAGGCCGGGCTGGGTCCAGAACCCCACGGCCAGGCCGCAGAAGGTGGTGAAGGTGGGGGCGGTGAAGCAGCCGCGGAAGCGGTCAAGCAGGCAGGTGAGCGAACCGGGTAGGCTGCGGGCAGGCATCGGCGGTGACCTCGTGGTTGGCTGACCCTGTGGGGAGCCGCCGATGCTCGCGTGGTGTTGGCCCGCAAGCAACGCAGCCAACCACGACAGGATGTGGACGACCAGCACAGCCGCGAACGCTGGCTGCATCCTGGCAAGTACCTGCTGCTCGACAGGGTCGGTGCCGCTGCGCGCTGCCGCGTGGTCGCTGTGGCCATGACGGGGGACGGGACGAAGGTGCCGGTCGGGCGGTGGAAAGGCGCAAGCACGGACACTCGCGTGACCAGCCTGCTCGCTGACCTGGTCGATCGCGGCTTGGACGCCACCCGCGGTCTGCTGGTGGTGGCCCATGCGCCATGGGGGCTCCGCAGCAGTGGGCGATGCGGCGGTGGGCCCAGGACGCGAGCGCGCGCAGGGTGGCGCCATCGTGGCGGGTGTGCCGTTGCGGGTGGACCAGGCGACCAGCCGGCTGTGGCTGTGGGCCTTGGCCTGACAGGCCGTCCGGCAAGGCCGACAGCCCGGGCGGCTACACTCGCGGGCATGGACGTGGACGACCTGCCCGATGGCCTGCCACCCGGTCGGCTGCTGGCGCCGGATGCCGAGCAGCCCGCCAGGTGGACCGACAGCCCTGTCTGTTGGGTGTCGGCCCAGCCCTTGGTGGACGCCGTCCAGCAGTGGGCGCGGCTGCACGCCATCCGGGACCGCACCGGGCTGTGGCCGGTGCTGCTGGGCAGCATCGTGGCGGGCGAGCAGCAGCGGCCACCGCCGTGGTCGTGCGACCCACGCGAGTTGGACGCCCTGGACGCCGAGGCGATCCTCCAGGAGAAATGGCGGTACCTGGTGCGGCTCGACCAGGAGACGGTGGGCGATCGGTTGTGGATGGCCGAGGGTCCCCAAGGCACCAGGATCGTCGACGCCCTGGAGTGCCCCGAGGGCTTCCAGGCGCTCCCTGAGGGCGTCCGGGTCCTGAACTGCTGGACCGTGCGCTACGAGGGCGAGGAGCGCATGGTGTTTGTCGAGGAGTGGGCCAAACGGTTCGTGACCTGGCCGGGGCTGGCCCCGCCGGGAGTGGCGGGGCGCGACCCTGACATCGTGGCTCGCGAGGTCGTGGCGTCCATGCGCCCACCCTTCACGCCGGCGTTTCTTGGGCTGGTCCCGGTCGCTTGCAGCGCCGACCTCTCCGCCATCATCGGCTGGGCCACAGCCGGCGATGTCCCCCTTGGCGACCATGAGCTGTCGGCGGTGCTGCGCTCCTGGGAGCAGCGCTTCGGCGCCCAGGTGGTGGCGCTCACCGGCAGCGTCGACGTGTCGGTGGCCGCCCCGCCCCGCACGCGCGGGCACGCCGAGCAGCTGGCCCTGGAGCACCTCCTGCTCTGCCCGGACAACCTCCACAACCAAAGGGGACTGGACCTTCCCTGGCTACGTCGACCGGATTCTCGGCGCCAACCTGTGGAAGTTCCATTGGGACTGAAGACCTGACGGCGGCGACGTCCCGCTAGAGCGAGAGCAGTGATGGACCTGCCGACGAGCACTCTTCTCAAGCCACGCAAGCCGCCACCAGGAAACTGCGAAAGTCCAGCACGTCTGGAACCATCGGTGAAGTCTTCTCTAGCAAATGGTGAACGACCTCGTTTGCTTCCTCGAGGCTCAAGTATCCATCGATTCTCTCGTTGGCGGGTAGAGACTCATCCTCAACACCAACGAAGACTTCTCCGCCATCGGTATTTGCGAGAGCGACGAAATGTGGCTGAAGCTTACTTGGAGCAATTCGCTTACTCTTAAAGTCCAGGAACTGATCCTCTTGCCTTGACAGGAGCTCCTGTAGCTCTTCGTCACTGCTTGGCCGGATGTCCAAGGTATGGTGCCCTTCAGCTCGGATGCGTCTCTACCACTACGCCCGCGATATTGGCTTACATCTCCCCGACAACGCGCGGCTGAACGGTACTGTACACAACAGCTCTGACAGCCTGGCGTCCACATCTGGACGGCCGGGCTCCAATCGGGCATAGGCGCCCGCGTATCCGGTCTTCGTATGAGGCATTCGAGGAACAGAGGATAGAGCTTGCACCGTGTTTCTACTGCACCTGAGCGCTGAATGAAGCGCTGCCGCGCCGCCTCCGGTGGCTTGCCGACGAAGATGAGCGTCACCGTGGATACGACCTCGCCTTGGGCCGCCGGCGGTACGGTCCCCAGAGGTGATGCGATAAAGGGGAGTCCTTACCCGCCGTGCCATAAGCGTGCCATTCACAAGGGGCTCGGACGGTCGCCAAGGGGCGCGAGCGGTCAACGCCAAGCGCGGTGACCTCGGCGACCTCGGATCAGTCCTGGTCGGAAGCGGCCTCGGCGTTGCTTTGCAAGCAGGAGATCAGCCGCACCTCCACAGGCTTCAGAGATGTCAGAGCACGCCAGCGACGATCGCGGCGTCAAGGTCGTTCGTCCTCGCTTCGCTGCCGGGCGCTTCACCTTGACCCCGCTCGTTCGACTTACCCGGGGGACTGGTTGAGGGTGCCAGATGTGGCCAGTACCGAGGGGGAGGTGCCCTTCCCCCTCGACCCCCGCCCGGATCATGCTCGTGAGTCCGCTCGACGACACGCTTGACCTTGCCCATCTCGGTGCGGGGGAGAGTGCCGAAGGGCAGAACATGTACCTCTGCCCGGAGCGCAAGGCGCCGCTCCAGCCCGGCGGCAACCGAGGCTCGGGTCTGGTCCCGATGCTGTTCGCCGCTCGCCGCTAAGTCGGCCAGTTCGCAGACGACGACGAGGCTGGGCATCGTCTGGGTCCGGTCGACGACGAGGAGGTACTGCGGGGCCAGGGCCGGCTCGGAGAGCAGGACCGCCTCGACCTCGCTCGGGTAGACGTTGACGCCCCGGATGACCAGCATGTCGTCGGCGCGACCGACCACCTTCGACATGCGGACGAGGGTCCGGCCGCAGGTACATGGGCTCGGATCGATAGCGGCGATATCGCCGGTCCGGTAGCGCAGAACCGGCATGGCCTCCCTGGTCAACGTGGTGAAGACCAGCTCGCCAAGGGTCCCTGGCGTCAACGGCGCGCCGGTGGCGGGGTCGACAACCTCTGCGAGGAAGTGGTCTTCGTTGACGTGCAGCCCGCTCTGCGCCTCGACGCATTCGCAGGCGACGCCGGGGCCGATGATCTCCGAGAGCCCGTAGATGTCGAGCGCCTTCAGGCCGAGCAGCGCCTCGATCTTGACGCGCATCGCCTGGGTCCATGGCTCGGCACCGAAGACGCCGGCTCGTAGGTGGAGCGCGCCGAGGTCGATGCCCTCCTCGACCAGGACCTCGCCGAGCCGCGCCGCGTACGAGGGGGTGCAGCAGAGCACCTCGGCGCCGAGGTCGCGCAGGAGCAGGACCTGCCTGGCGCTCTGGCCCGAGGACGCGGGGACCACTGTGCAGCCCATCAGCTCGGCGCCACCGTGCAGCCCGAGCCCCCCGGTGAACAGGCCGTAGCCGTAAGCGACGTGGACGATCGTGCCGGGGCCGGGGCCGGCGCCGGCGCAGCCGAGCGAGCGCGCGCAGACCTCCGCCCATAGCGCCAGGTCCGCGCGCGAGTAGCCGACCAGTGTCGGCCGCCCGCCGGTGCCTGAGGAGCCGTGCACCCGCACGACCTGGTCGCGTGGGACCGTGAGCATGCCCCACGGGTAGTGGTCCCAAAGGTCCCGCTTGGTGGTGAACGGGAGTGACGCCAGGTCGTCGAGCCCGATCGGCTCGCCGGCCTCGACGCCCGCTTCTGCCAGCCGCCGGCGGTAGAGCGGGCTGCGGTCGAGCAGCCGCGTCACCAGCGCGCCGAGCCGCTCGCTCTGGAGCGCGGCGCGCTCGTCCGGCGACATCGCCTCAGCCCGCTGGTTCCACATGGTGGTCATGACACCCTCCCGGGTCGCGTCTCGCTGGATCGTATCGGCCCCGGGCGCCAGCACGGGAACCCGCCCCGGACGGGCCCGCCGGCACGTCGAGCCTCAAGGCTCGGCCCGCCGGGTCGAAGGGCTCAAACCGCTGGCCGGCAGGCTCGGTCTGCTGGCCGCCTCGGCTCGCTCCGCTGGAGCCGGGCCCATCCTCGCCCCCGCGGAGGGACTACGCGGGCGACGCGGCGTGACGGACTTCCCTGTAGCCTGGATGCTTGATGGGTAGGCGCCAGGATCGCGGGCGGGGCGGCCCGCCGGCAAGGAAGCGGAACCTTCGATGGACGAGCACGCTGGCCGGATCACGATCATCGCGTCGTCGACGATGGTCCACCATCGCGTCAGGTGCCTGATCTGCGATCGCCCGGTCGACCACCGGGTCGTCTTCATGACCAACGACGCGCGGGTGCTGCACGCCGGCTGCGTTCCCGATCACGTCAAGGTCCCGATCAGCGTCCTCCTTCAGGCGATCCGCAGGCTCGAGCGGATGGTCGAGAACGTCCGCAGCAACGGCCGCGACAACTCCGGCGGCCAGCCCCCCGAATCCGACCCTGTCGACACGGGCTGACCGAGCGAGCGGGCTGGCGGCTCAGCCGCGCCGGCAATTGCGTTGCCTTCATCGAACAGGTGTTCTAACCTGTCCCGATGCGGACGTTCAGTGACCTGCGAGGGGAGCAGCGGCCCGCGGCCGACCTGCCGCTGTTCGACGCGCCCGCGACCGTCCGCACCTTCGACACCCCCGAGTTCCGCAACATCACCTTCTACGAGGTCGAGGCAAAGTCGATCCTCAACCGGGTCCCAGCCGCCAGCCGCCTCGGCTTCGAATGGACCATCAACGTTTATCGAGGGTGCTCTCACGCCTGTACGTATTGCGTCCATGGTGACACGCCAATCCTCATGGCCGACGGTCGTGCGAAGCCGCTGGCCGAAGTGCAGATTGGAGACGCCATCTACGGCACCGTTCGCGAAGGCTGGTATCGTCGCTACGCAATCACACGCGTAATCGACCACTGGTCAACGGTCAAGCCCGCTTACCAGGTCACACTCGAGGATGGGACAAAGCTGATCACCAGCGGCGATCATCGATTCCTCACTGGTCGCGGGTGGAAATACGTTACCGGCCTCAAACCAGGTCCAGGACAGCGTCCCCATCTGACCATCAATAGCAAACTGATGGGTACGGGCGAGTTCGCTTCACCTCCCAAGGATGGATCAGCGTACCGGCGGGGATACCTCTGTGGCATGATCCATGGCGACGGACATGTCAGCTCCCGAACGTACAAGCCCCCGCATGAAGGCGTCAGGCGGGTCGATGTGTTCCGACTCGATCTGACCGACATCGGGGCGCTGGAAAGAACCTATGGATTCCTGGCAGAATTCGGCGTCGCCACGCGAGAATATATCTTCCAGAAGGAGGCGGGCGATCGGAAGCAGCTCAACGGGATAGTGAGCAACGGATCCTCGAACATAGCTGCGATCCGGGAGATCGTAGCTTTTCCGCACCTTCCTTCCCTAGAATGGCGCAAGGGCTTCTTGGCCGGCATCTTCGACGCTGAAGGCTCCTCCAGCGGCGCGACTGTGCGAATAGCAAACACCGACCGCGCCATCGTTGAACTCGTAACTTCGTGCCTGCGCCATCTCGGCTTCTCCTTCACCGTCAGGACAGCGGATCGTGGCGGGTCGAGGAAACCTCTCACGTACGTGCGGTTGCTCGGTGGTGTGGGGGAGCATCTGCGCTTCTTCCATACGGTCGACCCGGCAATCACCCGTAAGCGGACGATCGAGGGACGGGCCATCAAGAACGACGCTCCCCTGCGGGTCACCTCCATCGAGCCGCTCGGCCTGGACCTCCCCATGTTCGACATCACCACCGGGACGGGCGACTTCATCGCGAACGGAGTGGTCAGCCACAACTGTTTCGCCCGGCCGACGCACACGTACCTGAACATGGGGGCGGGGGAGGATTTCGAGCGCAAGATCGTGGTCAAGGTCAATGCCCCGGAGGTGCTGCGGCAAGAGCTGCGGAAGCGCTCCTGGAAGGGCGAGCACGTGGCGATGGGCACCAACACCGACCCGTACCAGCGCTGCGAGGGCCGCTACCGGCTGACGAGGGGGGTGCTCGAGGCGCTCCGCGACTACGCCAACCCCTGCTCGATCCTGACCAAGTCGCCGCTGCTGCTCCGCGACCTCGACCTGTTCACCGAGCTGGTCTCGACGGCGGGGTTCACCGCCAACCTGTCGATCGGCACGTTCGACGAGGAGGTCTGGCGGCGCACCGAGCCGGGCACGCCGCACCCGCGGGCGCGGATGCAGGCGGTCAAGGCGCTGAACCGCGCTGGCGTGCCGACGGGGGTCCTGGTCGCACCGATCCTTCCTGGGATCTCGGACTCGCCGGCCCAGCTCAGAGAGGTCGTTCGAGCGGCGGCCGACGCGGGGGCGAGTCACGTCTCGCCGATCGCGTTGCACCTGCGCCCTGGTGTCAAAGAGGAGTTCATGCCCTGGCTCGAGCGCGAGTACCCGGAGCTGGTCGACGGCTACCGGCGGATGTACCGGGGCTCGAACGCGCCCAAGGCGACACGGCAGGCGATCGCCGAGCGGGTCAGCGCGGCCCGGCGCCGCTATCCCCCGCCCGAACCGGCACCGGAGCCTCCAACGCCCCAGCGACTCGTCCCACCGACCCAGGCCCCAGCCGAGCAGGGCGATCAGCTCTCCCTGCTCGACTGAGCGGGGCGGTGCCGCCGGACAGGACCCGCGCACCCTTCGAGCACGGGGACGGGCCGGCCCGCGCACCCCTTCGAGGACGGGGGGCGGGCCGGCTCAGTTCATGGGGGCTCCTTCGTGCGGGACGTCCTCGCCGGCGGCGATCAGGGCGGAGCCGACGATGGTCCGGGCGGACTGGCCGAGGCGGCAGCGGCCGGGCGGGGCGGGGTGTGGCGGGGCGACGTGGGCCGCGCCGAGCGCGACCAGCGGATCGAGGAAGACGGCGACGACGGCGTGGGTGACCCACGCCTCGTGGGGCAGGCCGAGGCGGTCGGCGACGGTGGTGGCGAAACCCGCCAGGTGGACGTCCACCCCGGCGGGCAGCTCGAACAGCAGGCGCAGGACGCTGGAGCGGGCGTCCCGCAGCGTGCGGACGTGCGGCTCTGGCGCGTCGCGGAGCATCTCGGCCCAGGGGACCCGGTGGCACCAGGCCGCGTAGACCAGACCGGCGCGGAGGTCCGCATCGAGCTGGGCCCATGGATGGCGCAGGGTGGTGGCCTCGATGCGGTCGCCGCGGTCGCGCAGGAGCCCGACCGCCTCGGCGAGGCCGCGCAGCAGCTCGACCGCCGCCAGGTCGCGCGGGGCCGGCCCAGGTCGGCGGTCCAGCTCCAGCGCCTCGGCGAGCAGCCGCGCCTCGGCGGCGGCCAGCCGGCCCTGGAGGTCCAGCGCGAGACCCCGGCGGTCGGCGACCAGGTTGACGAGAATGTCGAGGCGGGTCAGCAGCCCGCCGTACGAAATGGAAACTGGCTCGAGGGTCGGCAATGGGGGGTTCCCTTCGCTGGGGGGCACGGGGAAGCAGAGGCAGCCTGCCACCCCGGCAAGCCCTCAGAAAGAGGGAGCCGCCATTCTGTGGACAACCCCGGAAACGCGACGACCCCCAGAGCCGTTGTGCGGGCGGCTCTGGGGGTCGAGGGTCGATGTGGGCGGATCGTCGGATCGGAGTCCGGCGGATCTCATCCATGAGGCGGGCGCATCAGCAGGCCTCGGCCTGCTGATCGTCGACGGCGACGGCGACGGCGTGCTTGCGGGGACGACCCCGGGACCGCTTGAAGGGGACCGGGCGGCCGTCGACGAACACCTCCCCACCCCAGACACCCCAGGGCTCCTGGCGCTCCTTGGCGCCGGCAAGGCAGGCGGAGCGCAGGGGGCAGGGGCGGCAGAGCCGCTTGGCCCGCTCCAGCTCGCGGGGAGAGTCGGAGAAGTAGAGTTCGGGGCCCTCCTGGACGCAGGGCAGCGCCCGTTCGGGGGGAACCAACTCCAGGATCTGCATGGTCGGGTCGCTCCTTCGTTGGTCGTTCGCGAGGCGGCTCGAGCTCTTGGCGGAAACAGAAAGGCCGTGGGACTCGCCCACGGCCTTCGCGGTTTCTTGGAGCCGACTTGGAGGTCTGCTCCGGGAGGCATGGCTAGCCAGATGCCTCCCTTGGTCGCAAGGCCGCGAAGGCCGTACCGTCTGTGCCATTCGTGCCGGCGAAGAACCTGGGCGCGCCGGTCCGCTCAGCAAGATGGCGCGGTCCGGCGGAGCGCGGGCCCGGCTTCGGGCGCACAGCGGTACCGATCCCGGCGGGCATGCGCTGCCCCGGCGGGATCTGATACACGGCAGTGAGCCTAAGCGTCACAAGCCTCATACCTCCTCGGGACTGCGGCGTCTCGCCGCGGGGACCCAACCTGACTGGCGGACGATGACTCCCCGTCGTCTTGGCCAAACCGGCCGTTTGGCATTCGACTTCGAGGCACCCATCGGCGCCGTCTGCAACCCTCCCAGAGATGCGCTCCTGGGGTCAAGCGAATATTCGAAGGAAATCGAGGATCTTTCTGCTCGCCCTCCAGGGCGCAAGCGACCGGGCCCGGGGAGCTTCCCCGGGCCCGATGCGACGAAGACTCCGATCAGTACTCGGCCATGCTCGGATCCACGGTCTTCACGTAGGCGACGATGCCGCCGCCGAGGTGCCTGGCGGTGGAGAAGCCGGACTGCTTCAGCAGCGCCAGCGCCTCGGCCGAGCGCGCGCCGGTCTTGCAGTAGACGACCACCGGGTCGGTCTGCGGCAGCTCGGTCAGGCGGCTCGGCAGCTCCCCGAGCGGGATCAGCTTGGCGCTGGGGATCCGGTTGATCTGCCACTCGGCGGGCTCGCGGACGTCGATCAGCTCGATGCGCCGCCCGTTGTCGAGCAGTTCCTTGAGCTCCACCGGGGTCAGGGTCGAGCCGGCCGCCGCGGCCTGCGCCCGGTCGGAGACGACGCCGCAGAACTCCTCGTAGTCGATCAGCTCGGTGACGGTCGGGTTCTTCCCGCAGACGGGGCACTCGGGGTCCTTGCGAACGCGGATGTCCTTGAAGGACAGCTCCAGCGCGTCGTAGATCAGCAGGCGCCCGACCAGCGGGTCGCCGATCCCGGTGATGAGCTTGATCGCCTCGTTGGCCTGGACCGAGCCGACGGTGGCGCACAGAACGCCGAGCACGCCGCCCTCGGCGCAGGACGGGACCATGCCGGGCGGGGGCGGCTCGGGATACAGGCAGCGGTAGCAGGGACCGTGCTCGGCCCAGAACACGCTGGCCTGCCCGTCGAAGCGGTAGATCGAGCCCCACACGTACGGCTTGCCCTCGAGCACGCAGGCGTCGTTGACCAGGTAGCGGGTGGGGAAGTTGTCCGAGCCGTCGACGATCAGGTCATAGCCGCTGATGATCCCGCGCGCGTTCTCGGACGTCAGCCGGGTGTCGTGGAGGGTGACCTCGACGTAGGGGTTGATCTCGACGATCTTGTCCCGCGCGCTCTCCAGCTTGGGGCGGCCGATGTCCGAGGTGCCGTGGATGACCTGCCGCTGCAGGTTGGAGGCGTCGACGTCGTCGAAGTCGACGATGCCGATGTGGCCGACGCCGGCGGCGGCCAGGTACATGGCGTTGGGCGAGCCGAGGCCTCCGGCCCCGATCAGCAGGACGCTGGCGTTCTTCAGCCGCTTCTGCCCGTCCATCGCCACGTCGGGGATGATCAGGTGCCGCGAGTACCGGAAGATCTCGTCCCGCGACAGCTCCCCGGCCGGCTCGACCAGTGGTGGCAATGCCATGGTGTTGGTTCCTTCGCTCGTTTCCAAACGGGCCTCTCAGATCGCGAAGCCCATCGACCGCAGCGCCACCCTGCCGTCCTCGGTCATGCGCTCGGGGGTCCAGGGGGGCGACCAGATCCAGTTGATCTCGACCTCCTGGATGCCGTCCAGACCGACCAGCGCGGAGTTGGTCGCGCCCTCGATCATGTCGGTGAGGGGACAGGCGGCAGTGGTGAGGGTCATGTCGAGGCGGACCTTGTGGCCCTCTTCCTCGAAGTCGACGCCGTAGATGAGGCCGAGGTCGACCACGTTGACTCCCAGCTCGGGGTCCTCGACCTGCATCATCGCGTCCAGCACCTGTGCCTCGGTGGCCATGGCGGTACGTCCTTTCATGCCTCTTCAGGTAGCTTCTGCGCCTTGGCGGCGGTGGCCGCGTCGCCGTCCTCCTGATGGAGGGTCTCGCCGCCGTCGAGCCCGTCCGTCGCACGGACGACGGCGTCCTTGAACGCCATCCAGCCGAGCAGCGCGCACTTCACCCGCACCGGGTACCTGGCCACCCCGGCGAACGCGATGCCGTCGCCGAGCAGGTCCTCGTCGGGCTCGCCCTGCATGTGCATCAGACGCCGGAAGCCCTCGGCGACCTCGAGCGCCTCGGGGACCGAGCGGCCGATCACCTGCTCGCTCATGACCGAGGCGGAGGCCTGCGAGATCGAGCAGCCGCTGCCGTGGACCGCCACGTCGGCGACCCGCTCGCCGTCCAGCCGCAGCCCCAGCGTCAGCTCGTCGCCGCACACCGGGTTGTAGTGCCGCACCTCCACGTGATCGCCCTCGAGCCGGCCGGGATGGCGCGGCTTCTTGTAGTGGTCGAGGATGATCTCCTGGTACAGCTCTTCGAGGCTCAACGATCCCGTCCCCTCGCTACGCGAACATGCGCTGTGCCTTGTCCAAGGCCGTGGCCAGCGCGTCCACCTCGTCGGTCGTGTTGTAGAGGTACACAGAGGCCCGCGTCGAAGCTCTCAGACCAAAGCGCCGGTGCAACGGCTTGGCGCAGTGGTCGCCGGCGCGGACCGCGATCCCCTCGGCGTCGAGCACCTGCGCGACGTCGTGGGGGTGCACCTCCCCGAGCGTGAACGACACCACGCCGCCTCGTTGTTCCAGGTCCGCCGGGCCGAGCACGCGCACGGCCTCGATCTCGGACAGGCACTGCAGCAGGTGCGAGGTGAGCCGGGCCTCGTGGGCCCGGACGCGGTCCATGCCCAGCGCCTCGAGGTAGTCGACGGCGGCGGCCAGCCCGACCGCCTCGGCCACGTTGGGCGTGCCGGCCTCGAAGCGCCAGGGGATGTCGTTGAAGGTGGAGCTCTCCAGGGTGACGTCGCGGATCATCTCGCCGCCGGCCAGGAACGGCTCCATCGAGTCGAGCAGCTCGGGCCGGGCCACCAGCACGCCGATGCCGAACGGGCCGAGCATCTTGTGGCCGGTGAAGCCCATGAAGTCCACGCCGAGGTCGTCGAGTTTGACGCCGAAGTGCGGCACGGCCTGGGCGGCGTCGGCCAGCACCAGCGCGCCCACCGCGTGCGCGCGCTCGGCCACGGTCCGCACCGGGTTGACGGTGCCGAGCACGTTCGACATGGCCGAGACGGCCACGATCCGGGTGCGCTCGCTGAGCAGGCCGTCCAGCGCGTCGAGGTCGAGGCGGAACTCGTCGGTCACCGGGATGGCGCGGACGCGCGCGCCGGTCAGCTTGGCCACCACCTGCCAGGAGACGAGGTTGGCGTGGTGCTCCATCTCGGTGAAGAGGATCTCGTCGCCCTCGCGCAGGTTGCGGAGCCCCCAGGCGTAGGCCACCAGGTTGATGGCCTCGGTGACGTTCTTGGTGAACACGGTCGCCCGCCGGTCGGCGCCGGCGAACCGGGCGATCTTGTCCCTGGACTCCTCGAACATGCGGGTGGATTCCTCGGAGAGCGCGTAGACCGCGCGGTGCACGTTGGCGTTGTGGCGCGAGTAGTACTCGCCCATTGCGTCGAGCACCTGGTGGGGCTTCTGGCTGGTGTTGGCCGAGTCAAGGTAGACCAACCGCCTGCCGTTCATCTTCCGGTCCAGGATCGGGAAGTCGCGCCGGACCTCGTTGGGGTCGAGCATCAGTCGCCCTCGTCGTCGTCGGCTGCGCCCCGCCAGCGCTCGTAGCCGTGCTCCTCGAGTTCGTCGGCCAGCTCGGGACCACCGGACTCGACGATCCTGCCGGCGACCATCACGTGGACATGGTCGGGTGCGACGTAGCGCAGGATGCGGGTGTAGTGGGTGATCAGCAGCACGCCGAGCTCCGGCCCGCGCAGGCGGTTCACGCCCTCGCTGACCACCTTGAGCGCGTCGATGTCCAGACCGGAGTCGGTCTCGTCGAGGATGGCGAGCTGGGGATGCAGCAGCGCCATCTGGAGGATCTCGTGGCGCTTCTTCTCGCCGCCCGAGAAGCCCTCGTTGAGGCTCCGCTCGGCGAACTTCGGGTCCATCTGCAGTAGCTTCATCTGCTCACGCAGGTCCTTGGCGAACTGCCGGACCGGCACGTCCTGGCCGCTGACCGCGTTGACGGCGGTGCGCAGGAAGTTGGTCACCGACACGCCGGGGACCTCGACCGGGTACTGCATCGCCAGGAAGATGCCGAGCCTGGCGCGCTCGTCAGGTGTCAGGCTGAGCACGTCGTCGCCCTTGAAGGTCGCGCTGCCGCTGGTGATCCGGTAGCGGGGATGGCCCGCCAGCGCGTACGCCAGGGTCGACTTGCCGGAGCCGTTGGGGCCCATCAGCGCGTGGACCTTCCCAGGCTCCACCTTGAGGTTCAGGCCGTGGAGGATCTCCTTGTCGTCCACGCTGACGTGGAGATCCTCGATCAACAGTATCGAGTCGTCGCTCATGCTCTCCGTCCTCGCAAGTTCACGTCGTCTCCAGGGCGGCCGCCAGCTTCGCCCAGTCGTCGGGGAGGTCGACCAGCACGTCCTCGCCCTCCACACGCACCGGGAAGACCTGCACCGGCCGCAGCGCCGGCGGGCTGTCCGGGTTCCCCGTCTCGAGGTCGAACCGGCTGCCGTGCAGCGCGCATTCCAGCGTGTGGTCCTCCACCCAGCCCTCCGACAGCGGGTAGTCCTCGTGGCTGCAGCGGTCCTCGGTGGCGTACACGCGCTCCTCCGTGCGGACCAGCGCCACCGCGACCTCGCCGTCGTCCGACAGCTCCACGCGGTGGCCGCGGTCCACCTCGAGCTCCTCCAGGGAGGCCAGCCGCACGAACGGCATCAGGCGGCCACCTCCCCCCTTGCCAGCTCCGCCTCCAGCGCGGCCTCCAGGCGCCGGCGCACCGCCGGCACCGCCACCTGCTCGAGGATCTCCTCGAAGAAGCCGAATACCACCAGGCGGCGGGCCTGCTCGCGCGGGATGCCGCGCGACTGGAGGTAGAACAGGTGCAGGTCGTCGACCCGGCCGGTGGCGGCGGCGTGGGCGGCTCTGACGTCGGAGTTGAGGATCTCGAGGAACGGGTTGGCCTCGGCGTGCGCGTGCCTGGACAGCACCAGGTTGCGCATCGTCTGGGCGGCGTCGCTGCCGCGCGCGCCGGGGCTGATGACCAGCGTGCCGTTGAAGATGTTGCGCGAGCCGCCGAGCAGACCGGCCTTGTAGAGCAGGGTCGAGCGGGCGAACGGCTCGGCGTGGGTGACGGTCGCCCGGTGCTCGAACCGCTGGCCCTCGTCGGCGAAGGCGGCCCCGAGGAAGTCGGCCTCGGCGCCCTCGGAGAGGCGGGCGTCGGGCGCCAGCCGCACGACCCCGCCGCCGAGGGTGACCACCAGCGAGCGGTAGCGGCCCTGCCGCGCGACCAGCGCCCGCTGCACGCCGAAGTGCGTCACCTGCTCGCTGCCCCACTCCTGCAGCGTGAGGTGCTGCACGCTGGCGCGCTCGCCGACGAACAGCTCGGTCACCCCGTGGTGGAAGGCGCGGCCGTCCAGCTCCTCCGGCGAGACGTGCTCCTGCACCAGGGTGAGCTGGGCGTCGTTCTCCACCACCACCAAGGTGTGGGCGAAGGTGGCGCCGGAGCGGGTGCGGCGGTAGACGGCGCCGACCGGCACCTCGACCTGCACCCCGCGCGGCACGTACAGAAAGGCGCCCGCGCTGACCAGCGTGCCGTGCAGCGCCAGGAACCAGTCCTCGTCGAACGGCGCGGCCGAGACCATGAGGCGCGGCTCCACCAGGTCGGCGTGCTCGCGCAGCGCCGTCCCGAGGTCCGTCAGCAGCACGCCCTGCTCGGCCAGGCCGGCCGCCAGGGTCGCCTCGCCCGCCGGGCCGCCGTCCACAACCGTCACCAGGCCGCCCGGCTCCAGCTCGGTGCCGGTGACGGCGCCGCCACCCGCCTCGGCCCTGCCGTGGCCGGCGGTGAGCCGGGCCCCGGACTCGGGCACCGGCGCGCTGGGACCGCCGCGGATGATCCGCGCCCGGTCCAGCCCGCCGGCGCGCGGGTTGGTGAAGCGCCAGTCCTCCTCGCGACCGGTCGGCCGCTCCAGCTTCTCCATCGCGGCCAGAGCCTCCAGCCGCCGCGCGCGGAACCACTCCGGGTCCCCCAGCGCCTCCGACCAGGCTGTCACCGCCGCCTGGTCGAGGCCCTTGAATGGAATCTCGTCGATCGCCGCCACGCTTAGCCGACCGCCCCTTCCATCTGCAGCGAGACCAGACGGTTGAGCTCGAGCGCGTACTCCATCGGGAGCTCCTTGGAGATCGGCTCGATGAAGCCGCGCACGATCATCGCGGTCGCCTCGGCCTCGGACAGGCCGCGCGAGCGGAGGTAGAAGAGCTGGTCGTCACCGATCTTGGAGACCGTCGCCTCGTGACCCAGGGTGACGTCCTCCTCCTTGACGTCGTTGTACGGGTAGGTGTCCGAGCGCGACTCCTCGTCCAGCAGCAGCGCGTCGCAGCGCACGTTCGCCTTGACGCCCTCGGCGCCCTCCTCGACCCTGATCAGGCCTCTGTAGGAGGTCCGCCCGCCGTCCCGCGAGATCGACTTGGAGATGATCTGCCCGGTCGTCTCGGGAGCGGCGAAGGTCAGCTTGGCACCAGCGTCCTGGTGCTGGCCGTCGCCGGCGAACGCCACCGAGAGGATCTCGCCGTGGGCGTGGGGGCCGAGCAGCAGTACCGCGGGGTACTTCATGGTCAGCTTCGACCCGATGTTGCCGTCGATCCACTCCATGGTGGCGCCCTCGTAGGCCGCCGCCCGCTTGGTCACCAGGTTGTAGACGTTGTTCGACCAGTTCTGGATGGTCGTGTAGCGCACCTTGGCATGCGGCTTGACGATGATCTCGACCACCGCGGAGTGCAGCGAGTCCGACGAGTAGATCGGCGCGGTGCAGCCCTCGACGTAGTGCACGCTGGAGCCCGGCTCCGCGATGATCAGGGTCCGCTCGAACTGGCCCATGTTCTGGGAGTTGATCCGGAAGTAGGCCTGCAGCGGGATCTCGACGTGGACGCCCTCGGGGATCCAGATGAAGGAGCCACCCGACCAGACCGCCGAGTTCAGCGCGGCGAACTTGTTGTCGTTGGCGGGGATCACCGTGGCCCAGTGCTCGCGGAACAGGTCCTCGTGCTCGCGCAGGGCGGTGTCGGTGTCCAGGAAGAGGACGCCCTGCGCCTCGAGGTCCTCGCGCACCTTGTGGTAGACGACCTCGCTCTCGTACTGCGCGGCCACGCCGGCGATCAGGCGCTGCTTCTCGGCCTCGGGGATGCCCAGCCTGTCATAGGTGTTCTTGATGTCGGCCGGCAGGTCCTCCCAGGACTCCGCCTGCTTCTCGGTCGCGCGGAGGAAGTAGAAGATGTTGTCGAAGTCGATCTTGGACAGGTCGCCGCCCCACGAGGGCATGGGCCGGCGGTAGAAGTAGTCGAGCGAGCGGTGGCGGAACTGCCGCATCCACTCGGGCTCGTTCTTCATCTGCGAGATCTCTTCGACCACGTCGTGCGACAGGCCGCGCTTCGGCTCGAAGACCGAGGTGACCTTGTCGTGCCACCCATACTTGTAGGCGCCCAGGTCGACGTTCTCCGGGACCGGGTTGACCCGCTCCGGAGCCTGCGTCAGGTCGCGGGCATCGGTGACCATCAGGCTTCGCTCCTTGCTGGCGTTTGCTTGGGGGAGGTGCTGGCGTTGCGACGTTTGCTTCGGCTCTGCGTGCTCCTGGTTTCCTTCGTCCGCTCGTCCAGGTGGACCTGGGTGACACAGCGGACACCGCCCTGGACGATCGTGGCCTCGCGCTCGACCGGCGTGCCGAGCAGGCGCTCGAACAGCTTGGCCTCGGACTCGCACAGGTCCGGCAGCTCGGTCGCCAGGTGCTCGACCGTGCAGTTGTGCTGGCACAGGCGCAGTCCGCCGGGGGTGGGCTCGACCTCCGCCATGAACCCCTGCTCGCTCAGGACGTCGGCAAGCGCCCTGGCGCGCTCGTCAAGGGTAGCCCCATCCACGCGCTTGGCGTAGCTGGCCGCCAGCCGCTCGTTCCGCCAGGCCAGGAACTGTGAGAGCACCGAGGCGTCCTGACCCTTGAGGAAGGCGAGCGCCTGGAGGGCGACCTCGTCGTAGTGGCGCGGGAACGTCTCGAGCCCGGCGTCGGTGAGCCGGTACACCGCGGTCGGACGGCCGCGCTTGGGCTTGGAGACCGCGGCCGTGACCAGGCCGTCACGCTCGAGCAGCGCCAGGTGGCGGCGCACCCCCACAGGGGTCAGCTCGAGCAGGTCCGCGAGCTTGGGAGCGGAAAGGCGCCCATGGCGTCGCAGCAGCACGAGAATCCGCTCCCGCGTGCCGCCACGACCCTCCTCGACCATCGACATGGCTGGGCCTCCCCGAGTCCCTGGGTGCTGCACCCCGCGGCCCCAGCCGCGGGATCGCCTCTTGAGCCGGTTCCCACGCGGCCGTGCCGCCAAAACGACTTTGGAAACATAGATGTTTCCTTGCGCTAGCTTATCGGCCCGGCTACGAGCCGGCAAGCAACGGCCGCCCCCAGGCGGGACCCAGGCCTGGGGCCAGGCCCGGGGCCAGGCCGGCCGTGGGGTCGGGTCCGCCCCCGGGGGATCCGGCCCGTGGGCCCATGGCCCGGGTCAGGCTGGCCGTGGATCCGGCCCGCGAGCCCTGGGCTCAGGTCAGGCCGGCCGTGGGATCCGGGCCGCAGGCCCCGGGTCGACGGCCCCTGGTGCCGCTACGCTCGACCGGACGCGTACCGGGAGCCCGGACGCGTACCGGGAGCGAGGACGAGGCGATGCGCATGGACGAGCCCATCTTCAGTGGTGTCGGAGTCGCGCTGGCGACCTTCTTCGACGAGGACGGAGAGATCGACGCGAAGGCGACCGCCGACCATGCCAGCACGCTGGTCGGGCTGGGCGTGCAGGCGGTGGTGGTAGCCGGCTCCACCGGCGAGGCCGCCAGCCTGGCACCCGACGAGCGGGTCGCGCTGCTCGAGGCGGTTCGGGGCGCGGTGCCGGCCGGGATCCCCGTGCTCCAGGGCACGGGCGCGCCCTCGGCCAGGCAGGCGGCGGCCCTCACCCGGGACGCGCGCGACCACGGCGCCGACGCCGTGCTCACCCTCTCCCCTCCCGGTACGAACGATCCCCGGCGCTACTACCAGGCGGTGGCCGAGGCCGCCGGCGACCTGTCCGTGCTCGCCTACCACTACCCGCAGGTATCGCCGCCCGGCCTGGATCTCCGGGCTCTGGCCGAGCTGCCCGTCCGCGGGATGAAGGACTCCTCTGGCGATCCCGATCGGCTGCTCAGCGAGCTGGCGACCTTCCGGGGCTGGCTCTACGTCGGCGCCGCCCCCATCCTCGCGCTCGCCGGACCCCTCGGCTGCGCCGGCGCGATCCTGGCGGTTGCCAACGCCGAACCGGAGCTGTGCATCGCCGCCTTCGCCGGCGACGCCGCCGCGCAGCGCCAGCTCACACCGTCGCACCTGGCCACCAAGCGCGATTTCCCCCACGGCCTGAAGGAGTTGATCGCCAAGCGCTTCGGCACCTCCACGGCCGCCCGCCTCGGCTGAATGGGGTTACCCGCCCCATGCGGCACCGGGGTCGCCAGGGTTGGCGGCTCGAGTCGCCGGCTGCCTGTCAGGCCACCGGCGACCGCGAGGCCGTCGGACCGAGGGACCGGCCCTCGGACGGAGGCGGCGCCCGTCGGACGGAGGCGCCGCCCTCGGATAGAGACGCCGCCCCTCGGACGGAGGCGCCGGCCCTTGGCCCGCGTCAGGCGCCGCGGCATGTTCGGCAGGTGGGCAGGCCGCAGCGGCGGTCGAACTCGCCTCGGTCGAGGGCGGCCAGGACCGTCTCGAGGACGCCGCGCTGGCGGTCGAGGTCGGCGGAGCTCCAGTCGAACGGGTCGATCTGTGGGGCGTCGCCCCCGAGGTAGCAGTAGGCCGTCACACAGCGGTCGGCCGGCAGCTCGCCCAGCTCGCGGAGGGCCAGCGCGTAGACGCCGAGCTGGTCCAGGCCGAGCGGGTTCGACTCCGAGCGCCGGCCGGTTTTCCAGTCGACCAGCTCGACGTCGTCGCCGCTGCGGAAGATCGCGTCGATGCGCCCGCGCACGGCCCACGGCCCGACCCGCAGGACCACGCCCACCTCGGCCTCCGGTGGCGGGAGCCGCGCGTACCGGGTCGCGGCGAAGTTCCGCTTGGCCCGCTCGACCAGGCCCGGCTCGGCGACGCCGCCGGGCACGTCGCCGCCGAGCCCGTCGAGGTCCACCAGGTCCGGCAGGCCGCGGGCGCGGCGCTCGAGCAGGCGGTGGACGACCGCGCCGAGCCGGGCGGCCGGCCTGGGAGGCGAGGGAAGTGGACGCACCACCGTCCAGTAGAAGTCGCGCGGGCAGCGCGCATAGACGAGCACCTGCGTGACCGAGAGGACCCGGGGTGGCAACGGCAGCGCGGCAGCGTCGCCGTTGGTCGACTCGACCAGGTGCCGCCCGGCGGCCACGGCCGCCTGGTAGGCGTCCAGCTCGCTGGGGGGCAGGCGTTCGGCCATTGCCCGCGGGTCCTGGCGGGCGAGCTCGACGGCCGCCCCGACCCCCTCGGGGACCAGGGGGTCGTCCAGCTCATCGGGCCGTCGTGCTGGCGGCGGCCAGCGGACCTTGGAGCGCAGCGCCTCGGTCAACGGACTCGTCCGCGGCTCGGCGGCCTGCGTGACCACGGTCACGGCCGGGTGCTCGGCCGCCTCCCGCCAGAAGGGGCTCGGACCCTTGGCCACCTTCTCCGAGCCGCGGTACCACCAGGCCGCGGTCAGGACCAGCAGGCGCTTTGCCCTGGTGAGCGCGACGTACAGCAGCCGGCGCTCGTCCTCGAGCGCGCGCTCGTCGAGCTGGGCCCTGAACGCGCGGGCGTTGCCGGCGAAGCGTGGCAGGTGGGCGGCGTCCTCGCGCAGCTCGTAGGGGAAGCCCTGGGCGCGGCGTGGGTCGACGACTCGCACGTCCGGGAAGATGCCGTGCTTGAGCGAGCCGTCCTTGGCGGTGCCCGCGGACAGCCCGGCGACCACGACGACCGGGAACTCCAGCCCCTTGGCCATGTGGACGGTCATCAGCTTGACCGAGTCGGCCAGGGCCGGCTGCGTGGCCTCGACCGGCTCGGCCGCGTCTTCGACCGCGTCCAGGTAGGCCAGGAAGGCCGACAGCGACGGGTCGCCCTCGACCGGCGCGAAGGCCGCCACCCTGTCGAGGAACGTCGCCAGGTTCTGGCGCGCCGAGACCGCGCGCCGGTCGGCGGAGGACTCCAGCTCGGCCCACACGCCGGTGCGCTCCAGCACGGTCTGGGCCAGGTCGAGCAGTGGCGCGTCCGACCGGCGGCGGAGCCGGCGGAGCTCGACGCGGAACGCCTCCAGGCGCCCGTGCGCCTCGTCGTCCAGGCCCTCGACCTCGTCCAGATGGTCCAGCGCCTCGGACAGGGCGAAGGAGACGTCGCCGGGGTCGGGATCCTCACCGGGCAGGATGTCCTTGAGCCCCCAGTTGTGCCGCGAGGCCCAGCGGGCGAGCCGCACCAGGTGGCGGTAGCCGATGCGCCACTTCGGGCCGAGCAGCACGCGGGCGAGCGCCACGTTGTCGCCCGGGTCGGCGATCACCCGCAGCACCGAGACGAGGTCGACGATCTCCGGGGTCTCCAGCAGCCCGGACAGGCCCACGACCTCGACCGGCACGTCGCGTCGCTCGAGCGCCTCGCGCAGTGGACCGAGCAGGCGCTTGGAGCGGACGAGCACGGCCACGTCCCGCCAGTCCGGGTAGGTGCCGTCCTCCAGGCCCCGCTCGTGCGCCCCGACGATCTGCGCGGCGACGAAATCGGCCTCCGCGAGCTGGTCGGAGAGCAGCGCGGCCCGGACCTCGCCCTCGCCCGCGCCTGTCTGGGCGACCAGGGGGGCGCCGCCGCGGCGCTCCTCCGGGATGGCGTCGATCACCGAGTTGGCCAGCTCGAGGATGCGGCGGCCAGAGCGGAAGTTGGTCGACAGCGGCAGCGCCCGCGGCGCACCCTGACCGTCCCGCGCCCTGAAGTGCTCCCCGAAGGACAGCAGGTTGTACATGGTGGCACCGCGGAAGGCGTAGATGGCCTGGCGTGCGTCGCCGACCGCCATGATCGATGACCCGGGCGGGGAGAGGACCTGGATCAGCCGGCGCTGGGCGATGTTGGTGTCCTGGTACTCGTCCAGCAGCACGTGGGGGTAGCGGGTGCGCAGTTCGGACGCCAGGTCGTCGTGGCGGTCGACCAGCTCGAACGCCCTGGCGACCTGGTCGCCGAAGTCGATCCGGCTGCGGCGGCGCTTCTCCTCGGTATAGCGCTGGACCAGACGGGTGAGCTCGATGCGTTCGCGGGCCGCCTGGACCTGCCAGTCGGGCATACGCTCACCGGCCTCGACGGCGGCCAGGAGGCGCCTGGCGTGGTCGGCGACGGCGGCGGGCTCGACCAGATGGTCGGAGCAGGCGGCCGCCAGCTCGAGGGTCTTGCGAATGATGGCGCCTGCCGTGCGGACGTGCATGTGCTCGAAGCGCTCGCCGTCCAGCAGGCCGAGCAGGATCTGGTACTGCTGCGCCTCGCTCAGCAGGTCGGCGTCAGGCTCCACGCCGACCCGAACCCCGTGCGCCTTGACCAGCTCGGCGGCGAACGCGTGATAGGTGTGCACCGCCACATGGTCGGCCGGCGGCACCCCCGGCGGCAGCAACCCGTCCACCGCCGGAACCCCCGGCTGCGGCGAGCCGTCCACCGGCCGATCGGGCCCGCCCCCCGGCCCCGCGGGCCCGCCCCCCGGCCCCAGGGGCCTGGCCGCCGCGGAGGGGGACGCGGCGCTGGCGGCGAGCGCGTCCGTGACGCGCTCCTCGAGCTCGGTCGCGGCCTTGTTGGTGAAAGTGAGCGCGAGGATCTCCGACGGAGCCACGCCGACCTGCTCGACGAGGTAGACGATCCGGGCGGCCATCACGGCGGTCTTGCCCGAGCCCGCGCCGGCGATCACGTGGACCGGGCCGAGCGGGGCGGTGATCGCGGCCCACTGCTCGGCGGTCGGCTCGCGATCCTTGAGCGCTCTGCGGATGCTCGCCGTCGCCGTGGCGGCGGTCGCGGCGAGGCTCGTGCTCACGGCTCGGCTCCTTGGGACGGCCGCACCGCCGGCTCGGCGGCGACGGTGGCGGGTGGCTGGATCGGCGCGAGGAGATCCTCGCCCTGTGGCCACATGGGGCAGATGACCTTGAAGGCGCAGAACCGGCAGTCGGCGTGCGGGCTCGGGTCGAACGCCTCGGCGGCGGCGCCTTCGAGCAAGGGGACGAGCCGGCGTTCGACGAGCTCGGCATGGTCCGCCGCGGGCCGCTGGCTGACCCGCGCGAAGCGGCCCATTCGCGCCTGCGCCGGGTAGACGAGCTGCATCTCGACCGGCGGCCCGAGCTCGGCCAGCTCGGGATCGCGCAGCGCCGCGAGGTAGTAGATGGCGAGCTGGAGGGAGCGGCGGGCCTCCTCATCGGTCGCCGGGTTCCGGGCGGTCTTGTAGTCGAGCAGGATGACGCCCCCCTCGGCGGGGTCGACACGGTCGATGCGGCCGCGGACGAGGTGGCCGGCGACCTCCATCTCGAAGGCGACCTCGAAGCGCAGGGCCCGCTTGGCCTGCTCGGCCTCGCCGTGGTGCCACAGCTCGAGCATGGCCATGCCGTCGCGCCAGTACTGGTGGGCAATGGCCCTGGAGGGGAACCAGGCCGGGTCGAACCGCTCCCGGAAAGCGGCCTTGAGCGCCGCCGGCTCGTCGGCGACCTCGCCCATGGCCGCCAGCTCGAAGACGGTGTGCATCAGCTTGCCGAAGGCCATCTGGTAGGAGGTGCGGTCGTCGAGGCCGACCACGCTGGAGAAGAAGTACCGCAGATGGCAGTCCTCATAGGTGCCGATGCGCGAGTAGGACGTGCGGAGCCGGCCCTCGGAGGCGATCGGCTCGGGGTCCACCGTCCAGTCGCGCCGCCACCACCAGGTGGAGGGATCCACCCCTGGCATGGCCGCCAGCGTGGTGACGGCGGCCAGACGCTCGGCCGGCTGCCGCGACCGGTCGCCCGCCACGCGCCGGAGCGCGCCCGCCGCCTCCAGCGGGCCGAGCGGCCCCGCATCGCCCGGGATCGCCTCGGCCGACGGGTCCAGGCCGATCTCGGTGACGAAGCGGGACGGCTCCCCCCGGCCCTCGGACCTGGAGGAGGTGAATACCACCCGATCCCTGGCCCGGCTGGCCGCCAGGACGAAACGGCGCCGCTCGGACTCGACGATCGCCCGGGCACGCGCCACAGGGTCCAGGTCGCCGTCCAGCCGCCAGGCCTCGAACACCCCTTCCGGCCAGGCCGTCCGTGGCAGCGCTCCCTCCGTGCAGCCGGATACCACGGCCAGGTCGAACTCCTGGCCCCTGGCCGCGTGCACCGACAGCAGCGCCACCGCGTCCACCCTGGCCACCGAGGGCGGGAGCCAGGGGTCGCTGGCGAAGTCCGCCCGTTCGACCACGTCCAGGTAGGAGCGCATGGTGGCGGTGGGGCGGCCGTCGACGAACAGCCCGAGCGTCCGGGAGAACGCGGTCAGCGCGTCGAGCTGGCGGGCGACCCCGGCGTCCTCGGGGTGCCGCTCGGCACGCGCCACCAGCTCGGTGAACACCGGGGCGTGGCACCAGACCTCCCAGAAGCAGCGGTCCGCCTCCAGCTCGCTCGCCCACCGCGCCACCTGGTCGAGCAGGTCGCGCAGGGCCGCCACCCGGTCGGCGACCGGCTGGTCGACGCCGAGGTCGTCGCCGGCGGTCGCGACGTGCTCGGCGAGTGAGCGGTCGGCGAGCACTGCGGCCCGGCGGAGCGCGCGGAGCTCGCGCGGGTCCAGACCGCCGAGAGGCGAGGTGAGCAGCGATGGCAGCAGCTCGTCGGCGCGGCCCTGGTCAAGCGCGAGGCGAAACAGGTCGAGCACGTGCCGCACGATCGGCTCGTGGAGGAGCTGCCGGTCGCCGGCGCCAAGGCGGTAGGGAACCTCGCGACGCTCCAGCGCCCGCCTGACCGGGCCGGTCAGCCGGCGTGGCGATGGCAGCAGCACCGCCATGCGGCCGTAGGGCACGCCGTCGCGATGATGGGCGATCCGCAGCAGCCGAGCGATCGCGTCGGCTTCCTCGGCAGGCCCGGCGAAGTGGGCGGCGTCGATGCCGGTGACCCCTCCCCCACGCAGGGTCACGGCGGGGTTTGGACCGGCCGCCTGCAGCCGCCGCACGGCGTCCAGGCCCCGCCCGCCCAGCCGGCGGCTGTGCTCCAGCAGCGTCGTCCGGGCTCCCAACCGGGCGGCGCGCTCGGGCAGCGTCGCCGCGGCGCCGCCGCGGAAGGCCTCGGTGGTACCGGCCGGGTCGGCGGCCATGATCACCCGGGCGCCGCCGCCGGCGAGCAGCTCGAGCAGCCGGAACTGCGCCGGGTCCAGCTCCTGCGCCTCGTCCACGAGGACCGTGCCGACCTGCGCGACGGTGCCCGCCCGCAGATCGGGATGGTCTTCGAGCAGGTCGCCGGCCTGGACCACCATGCCCGCCTGGTCGACCAGGTCGGCCAGCGCGAGATGGCCGAGGTAGCTGGCGAAGAAGTCGGCCGCCAGATGCCAGGCCGGCCGGCGCTGGGACGCCGCACGCTCGACGAGGTCATCGGGCCCGATCAGGCGGCGCTGGCAGGCGAGGACGAAGTTGGCCAGCTCGTCGGTGAACGCGCGCGTTCGGACCAGCGGTTCCAGGTCGCCCCACTCCACCACCGGCGGGTCCTGGAGCAGCAGCTCGCGCACCAGCGACCACTGCTCCGGGCCGCTGAGCGGGCGCGGCTCGCCACGGTAGGGCAGCAGGTCCGCGTGACTGGTGACCAGGCCGCGCGCGAACGCGTGCCAGGTCACGCAGCTCAGCGCTCCACCGGCGGCACGCTCGACGCGAGCGAGCAGTCGTGCGGTCGAGGCCACCGCCGCCTGCCTGCTCGAGGTCACGAACAGCGCGGTCCCACCGGCGCCGGCCGCCAGGTCGTACATGGTCGCCTCGAGTAGCGTCGTCTTGCCGCTGCCCGGACCGCCGAGCACGACCACGTTGCCCGGAGGCAGGCTCGCGGCCGTGGCGGTGGGCGAGCCGTCGGGCAGCGTGATGGCCACCGGGTCGTCATCGCGGTCCGGTCGTTGTGGCTGTGGGGCGGCGACGCCGCCGAGTCCGGTCGTCATGCCCTGATCCTAACGACCGCCCCGGACGCCCGTTGCGCGTTGTCCACACCCCCCGCGGTGAAGCGACGGGAGCATCGCGGCACGGACCGTCCCGTGACTCGAGGGGGTGTGGACAACGCGGAGCAAGCGTCGCCGGCGCTCTCTATGCTCCTCGCATGATCGCCACCAACCACTCAGAGCGGCCGGCACGGCCGGACCGGACACCGAAGCGACCCGCTCCCGGCGTCGCCGGCGGCCGGCTGCTCGCGCTGCTGGCAATCGTCGCGATCATGCTGGCCGGCTGCCGGCCGGAGCGGGCGCCCCGGCTGGCGACCAGCCCGGCCGAGCGCGCGACCTGGCCGGCCGTTCCCGCCGACGCGGTCCCGGCCAGAGTCGAGCGCGTGGTCGACGGCGACACCTTCATCGCGACCTTCGCCGGAGCGGACGAGCGGATCCGCGTGATCGGGGTCGACACCCCCGAGACGGTGGACCCCGATCGCCCGGTGCAGCCCTACGGAAAGGAGGCTTCAAACTTCGCCAAGCACATGCTCGGCGGCCGCACCGTCCGACTCGTTGGCGACGTCGAACCGCGGGACAAATACGGGCGCCTGCTGGCCTACGTGTGGCTGCCGGACGGGACCTTCTGGAACGCGCTGCTTGCCGCCGAGGGCTACGCCCAGCTCATCACGATCCCGCCCGACGTCGCCTACGCCGCCCTGTTCCGCAGGCTAGTGAACGAGGCCCGGTCCGCCAACCGGGGGCTCTGGGCCGGTCGAACATCGTAAATGGCGATTCGGGCGGTGCCTAGGGGGCTACGGATTGCGTCCCCCAGATGCCGGACAAGCACGGTCGAGTAGCGATGCCTGCGTGAAAATATCGAAATAGTAAGAAAAACGGGGTCCAATACAGACGGGGGTTGCTGGAACATTGGGAACTAAAAGACGGCCTGCCGTCCGGCGGGGTCCCGGCAGTCCCCCAACCACCGGTCCTCACAGCCGGACGGCGCGGCCGTCGCATCGCGAACGTGCTTCCCGCGCCTCCCGTGTCCTCCCGGCCAAGGCGCGACGGCCCCGGCCGTCATGCGGGCGGAAGTGATCTCGATGAGCGCCCCCCAGCGCCGCTCTGAATCAGTTCCGTGTTCGCGTCTTCAAACAGTACGCCGGTCATTCCGGTTCGTGCTGCGCTTGATTCCAAATCGTTACCAGCCAAACTACCAGATTCGGTCGATAGTGTCTAGTCCGAGTGGGCTACTGACTGTGGGCCATATCTCATCATTCGTTTGGCCGGTTTGTCAACGTCGCTGTGATGGTCTGTTGCTTGCCAACTCGGACTATACCGAGCTGCACCCTCTGGCCAGGCTCGAGGATGCGGACCTGGGCAGCCAGGTCGTCCATGCCCTGGACGGCCTTGCCGTTGATGCTGACCACCAGGTCACCGACCTGCAGTCCGGCCTTTGCGGCGGGACCGCCGTTGACGACCTCGTTGACCAGCGCCCCGGCCTGCCCGAGCGTCGGGTCCGTGCCGCTGACGCCGAGGTAGCCGGACGCCGAGGACTTGCCCTGGACGATGCGGGCCGCCGAGGCCGCCGCGATGTCGATGGGGACCGCGAAGCCGACGCCCTCGTTGCCGCCGGACTCGGAACGGATCGAGTCGTTGATGCCGATGACCCTGCCCTCGCGGTCGGCGAGCGCGCCACCGGAGTTGCCGGGGTTGATCGGGGCGTCGGTCTGCAGGACCTCGAAGACCGAGCCGCCCTGGGTGGGCAGGCTGCGGTTGACCGCGCTGACCACGCCGGAGGTCACGCTTCCCTCCAGGCCGAAGGGGCTGCCGATCGCCACGGCGGTCTGACCGACCTGCAGCGGCACCTTGAGCGCGAGCGCGGCCGGCTGCAGGTTGTTGCGGTCGACTTTGACCACGCCGATGTCGGTCCCGCTGTCGGTCCCGAGCACGCGGCCCGTGAGCTTGGTGCCATCGGCCAGGCGGACGGTCACCTGGCTCGCGCCCTGGACGACGTGGGCGGCGGTGAGGATGAAGCCATTCTTGTCGTAGACGACGCCCGAGCCGAGCCCCTGATCGGTCTCGAGCTGGACCACCGCCGGGAGCAGGGCCTTGGCCACCGCGGCGACCGGCTCGTCGCCGGCCTTGATCCGCGAGGGAGCGACCACGACCGGCGTCCCTGGCGAGCTGCCCGTGGCGCTGGCGTTGGCGGAGCCCCGGTCGCGAAGCTGCCCGATGCCGAAGCCGGCGCCAAGCAGCAGGACCACGGCCAGGACGGCGGCGACCAGGCGCGAGGTGCTGCGGCGAGGCGGGCGTCCGCCGCTGCCGGACGCCGGGCCGCCCCAGGACGGTCCGCCACCGGAGGGGTCCGGGATCGGGCGGGTCTCGGCCTCGCCCCACGGTGGCGCGGTGGCCCCCGTGGACCATGACCGTGGCTCGGTCATGGTGCCGGCCGGGGGATCTGGCATGGGGCCGGGGGCGCCGGGGGCTGGAGTGGACGGGCCGCCGCCCGGTCCCGCACCACTCCAGCCACCACCGGCGCCACCCTGACCCCAGCTCGTCGGGGCTGCGTCGCCCCGGCTCGACCCGCCTTGAACGGTCCAGTGGGAACCGTCCGGCCGCCAACCGCCATCGGCATCCTGGGCCCAGCCGACCGGGCCCTGCTGGGTCGAGCCCGCATCGAGCGGCGCGGTAGCGTCCCGACCAGCCTCATCCTGGTCGGTCGGCTGCTCGTCCGAGCGCTCATGGGTGCCATTGGTGGAGGTCGGCCGGGGTCGCCACATGTCGGAGTTGGACATCCATCGGCCTCCTGAACGGAGTTCTCTTACTGATGAGGTCTTGCTCGTCTGTGCATCGAGCGTAGGCCCGCCGCACTAAAACATCGGTAAGCGAACTCTCAAGCCCACGTAAAGCCAGCCGTTGCGGTACGTAAGCGTCACGGCGCGGAAAGCGGCCGCGGCAGCCATCGCGGGGAGAGCAGAGCGGAGCGACCGCGGCGCCCCGGGGGCACCGGCGGCCGGGCCACCGCCACGGGACCGTGGGCGCTGGAGAGCTACCGCGGCGCGCCGGAGGTGAGGCGGGGCGAGGGATCGTTGGGGACCTTGGCGACGGGCAGCCAGATGGTGAAGGTCGAGCCGACGCCCAGCTTGGACTGGAGCTGCACGTCGCCGCCGTGGCTCTGGGCGATCTGGCGAACGATCGACAGGCCGAGGCCGGTCCCTCCGTCCGCCCTGGAGCGACCCTGGTCCGCCCGCCAGAACCGGTCGAACACCCTGGGCTGGTGCTCGCTGGCGATCCCGGGCCCCTCGTCCGAGACGGCGACCCAGGCGAGCCCGCGCTCGCTGCCGACCGCCAGGCGGATGCGGGAGCCGGCCGGGGCCAGCCGCACGGCGTTCTCGAGCAGGTTGGCGACGGCGCGCTTGAGCGCGTCGCTGTCGCCCATGACCACCACGCCGGGCGCGACCGCGCGGTCGAGCACGATCCCCCGCGCCTCGGCCGGCGCCAGGAACTCCTCGCTGGCCTCGGTCACGGCCCGGCCGAGGTCCACCTGCTCGATGGCGAAGGTCGGCGACTCGCGGCGCGCCAGGGCAAGCAGGTCGTCGACCAGCCTGGCCATGCGGTCGCTGGCGCGCTTGACCACCACCACCGCCTGCCGCAGCTCATCGACCTGCGGGTCCTTGTCGGTGAGCGCGAGGTCCGCGTTGGTGCGGATGATCGCAAGCGGGTTGCGAAGTTCGTGCGAGGCGTCGGCGAGGAACTGCTGCTGCGCGGAGAAGGCAGCGTCGATACGGGCGAGCATCGCGTCGAAGGTGTCGGCGAGCTGCTTCAGCTCGTCGTTGGGCCCTTGCAGGCGGATGCGCCGCGACAGGTCGGTGGCCTGGATCTCGCGCGCCACGCCGGTGATCCGGCCGATCGGCGCCAGCACCCGCCCGGCGACCACCCAGCCGACCACCAGGCTGGCGAAGAACAGCACGATCAGGGCTTCGAACGAGAAGGTCCGCAGCCGGTCGAGGGTCTGCTGGTGGACCAGGCGCTCGAACTGCCGCGCGGTGACGATGTCAACCGAGAACGACTGGCCGCTGAAGCGGTCGACCACCCTGCCGTTGATGATCGACATCGGCTCGTGCAGGCTGATCCACAGGATCAGGTAGATGGCGCCGACCACCAGCGCGGCCAGGCCGAAGAGCACGCCCGAGTACAGCAGCGTGTAGCGAAAGCGGATCGAGCGCATCCACTCCGGCAGGCGGTTGCTGGACCAGGTCGGCATCTCCCACTGGCTCACCGGCTCACGACCCCTCTCGCAGCCGGTAGCCACGGCCGACCACGGTCTCGATCGGCTGGCCCTCACCGGCGTCGGCCAGCTTGCGGCGCAACGTCATCACGGTGACCCGGACGGTGTTGGTGAAGGGATCGGCGTGCTCGTCCCAGACGTGCTCGAGCAGGTCCTCCTGGGAGAGCACCTGGCCGGCGCGCGACATGAAATAGCGGAGCAGGGAGAACTCCTTGGGGGTCAGCGAGAGGTTGTGGCTGGCCCGCCGCGCCTCGTGCCTTGCGGTGTCCAGCTCCAGGTCGCCGACGCGCATGAGCGCGCCCGAGCGGCCGGCGTCGCGCCGCAGCAGCGCGCGGACGCGGGCCTTGAGCTCGTCGAAGTCGAACGGCTTGATGAGGTAGTCGTCGGCGCCCTCGTCGAGGCCGATCACGCGGTCCCTGGGCTGGTCGCGCGCTGTCAGCATCAGCACCCGCGGGGCCGACGGCTCCTTGCGCTCCAGCCGCAGCCGGCGAGTCACCTCGATCCCGTCGGTGCCCGGCAGGTTCAGGTCGAGGCAGACGACGTCGTACTCGTTGATGGACAGCTTGTCCAGGGCGTCGTCGCCGTCATAGGAGACGTCGACCGCATAGCCCTCGCGGCGCAGACCGCGGGCCACCGCGTCCGCGAGGTCGACCTCGTCCTCCACGACCAGAACTCGCATACTTGAAATGGTAGCCGTCCAACCGTTCAAGAGACTGTCAAAGCGACCTGGTCCGGCACCAAGGGACATGGCGACGATCCAGAGGAAGCGCCTGCGTGCGGGCCTGGCGAGGCGCCCTCGGGCAGGGGTGGCGCTCGGCAGGGCCGGGCAGCGGCGCGTCACTATACTTGGCCGCAGGCTCATGGACCCTCGTGCCGACCCCCAAGCGCTTCTGCCATTGTTGCAGCGGCGATACCAGGGTGCCGTCGCCCGGCTGGAGCAGCTCGTCAACCAGGACTCCGGGTCCTTCACCCCGGCGGGCGTGAACCACGTCGCCGACCTGCTGGAACGTGACCTGCGATCCGGCGGCTGGCGGGTGGAGCGCCGGGCGCATCGCCCTGGGCCCGGTGAAGCGCAGCTCGGCGACGTCCTGATCGGCCGGCGCGGCGGCGGGCTGCCAAGGAGCGCGGGCGGCCGGCGCCTGTTGCTGCTGGCGCACATGGACACGGTTTTCGACGACGGCGAGGCGGCGGCGCGGCCGTTCCGGACCGACCGCGGGCGCGCGTTCGGTCCCGGCGTGACCGACGACAAGGCCGGGCTGGTGACCGGTGTCGAGGCGATCGAGACGCTCTGCGACGAGGCCGGCTTCGAGGACTTCGAGTCCATCACCATGCTGTTCTCGCCGGACGAGGAGATCGGCTCGCCCTTCAGCAAGGGGATCATCCAGGAGCTGGCGGCCGCCCACGACGTCGCGATCGGGCTGGAGGCGGCCCGCACCAACGGCGACCTGGTCTCGGCCCGCAAGGGCATCGCGGCGTTGGAGGTGCGTGTCACCGGCCGGGCGGTGCACGCGGGCGTGCGGCCGGAGAAGGGCGCCAGCGCGGCGCTGGAGGCCGCCCACCACACCATCGCGCTGCATGGGCTGAACCGCCGCTGGCAGGGCGTGACCTGCAACGTCGGCACGGTGCGGGCGGGAACGCGTCCCAACGTGGTGGCCGGCGCGGCCGTCCTGGAGCTGGACCTGCGCGCCACCAGCACCGCGGACTTCGAGCGGGCGCTGGCGGCGGTCTCCGAAATCGTCGCCGGCCAGACGGTCGACGGCACCCGCTCGACCGTGCGCCTGCTGCACCGCCATCCGCCGATGGAGCGCACCGCCGCGGTGATGGCGCTGGTGGAGGAGGCCCAGCGGGTCGCGCGCGACCTCGGCTTCGAGGTCGGCCACACGGCGACGGGCGGGGCGGGCGACGCCAACACCACCGCCGCGGCCGGCGTGCCGACCATCGACGGGCTGGCGCCGGTCGGCGGCGACGCGCACGGACCCGGCGAGTGGCTGGACCTGGACAGCGTGGTGCCCAGGACCGCCCTGCTCACGGGGCTGCTGGCGCGTCTTGGCAGCGCGCGGCCCGACGCGGGGGCATAGCCGTGCGGAGCCAGACCGCCGTGCCGGTCTCGATCAGGCGAGTGGCGCTGCTGCTGATCGGCGCGTTCGTGGTGATCCACTTCCTGGTCCCACAGATCGCCGGCGTCCACCGGGCCTTCTACCGCCTCGGCCAGGTGGACCTGCGCTGGCTGCTGCTGGCGGTGGCGCTCGAGATGGCCTCGATCCTGGCCTACACGCTGCTGACCAAGTCGGTGCTGCCGCGCGGCAAGCCCCAGCCGAGGTTCGACGTGCTGCTCCGCACGCAGTTCTCGACCCTGGCCGTGAGCCACGTCGTGCCGGGCGGCACCGCCGCGGGCGGCGCGATCGGGTACCGGCTGCTCACCGAAGCGGGGCTGTCGGGCACCGACACCGCGTTCGCGCTGGCCACGCAGAGCGTCGGCTCGGCGGTGGTGCTCAACCTGCTGCTGTGGATCGCCCTGGTGGTGTCGATCCCGCTGCACGGCTACAACCCGCTGTACGGCGCCGCCGGCGTGCTCGGCGCCCTGCTCATCGCCGCCTTCGCGACGGTGGTCGTGATGCTGATGCGCGGCGAGGAGAGGTCGGTCAACTTCCTCCGCGCGGCCGCGGCGCGGCTGCCGATGCTGGACCCGGACCGGGTGGTCGAGATCACCAGGCGGCTCGCCGACAGGCTGCGCACCCTGGTCGCCGACCGCGGCCTGGTGTGGCGGGCGGTGGGCTGGGCCGCCGCCAACTGGCTCCTCGACGCGGCGTCGCTGTGGGTGTTCGTGGGTGCGTTCGGGCACTGGGTTCGGCTGGACGACCTGCTGGTCGCCTACGGGCTCGCCAACGTGCTGGCGGTCCTGCCGATCACGCCGTCCGGCCTGGGCGTGGTCGAGTTCGTGCTGACCTCGACGCTGGTCGGCTTCGGGACGCCGCGGGACATCGCCCTGCTGGGGGTGATCACCTACCGGGTGCTGAACTTCTGGCTGCCGATCCCGATCGGTGGGCTGGCCTACCTGTCGTTGCGCGCGGAGTTCGGCGCTCGCGAGCGAGGCAGCGAGCAGCTCCGCGAGCTGGCCAAGCAGTCGTTGGAGGAGGCGGAGCCGCCGCGGGAGTGGGCGGTCCGACACGGCATCCGAACCGATTACGGACACCACGGGCATCCCAGCGAACCCGTCCCCACCGACGGTCACGGACCTCCGGGCGCTCGTGGGGACAACCCCGACGAGCGCGAGGCCCGCGACGGGGCCGAGCGCCAGGCCCACGGCCGCGAGCGCGAAGCTCCCGACGGCGCTGAGCGCCGGGCCCGCGGGCGGGAGCGCGGGCCGCGCGACGAGGCCGAGCGGCCCAACCGGGGGCCGTTCAGTCCGTAGCGCCGCCGGCGACTACTCCCCGGAGGCCTTCTTGCGGCGGGTCCTGGACTTGGCGCCCGAGTCCTGGCGACCGCCGGCGGGCTTGCTGGACTGGGCCGCCTCCACGCTGGCCCGCAGCGCGTCCATCAGGTCGACCACCTTGGACGGCTCGGCGGGCTCCGCGTAGGTGACCTCCTCGCCCTGGACCTTCTTGCTGATCAGGTCCTCGAGCGCCGCCCGGTACTCGTCGTGGAACTCCTTCGGCTCGAAGTCGTCGGTGAGGCTGTCGATCAGGCTGCGGGCCATCTTGATCTCCTGGGGGCGCAGCTCGACCTCCTCGTCCAGCTCGTCGAAGCGCGCGGGGCGGATCTCGTCGGGCCAGAACATCGTCTCGAGCACCAGGACGTTCTCGCGGAGCCGCACGGTGGCCAGGTGCTCCTTGTCGCGGAAGGCGACCTTCGCCACCGCCACCTTGCCGTCGTCGCTCATCGCCTCGCGCAGCAGGTGGTAGGCCTTGATGCCGGTGCCGTCGGGCACCAGGTAGTAGGACCGCTGGAAGTAGATCGGGTCGATCTGCTCCGAGTCGACGAACCGCTCGATGTCGATCGCCCGAGTGGTCTTCACCGGCAGGGACTCCAGCTCCTCGTCGGTGAGCATCACGTAGTGGTCCTTCTCGTACTCGTAGCCTTTGACGATCTCCCCGTAGGGGACCTCCTCGCCGTCGATCGAGCAGACGCGCTTGTACCGGATGCGTCCTCCGTCGGGAGCGTGGATCTGGTTGAACTTGAGCGTTTTCTCCTCGGTGGCGCCGTAGACCTTGACCGGGATCGTCACCAGCCCGAACGAGATCGCGCCTTTCCAGATCGTCTTCATGGCTTGCTCCCGGGTCGGGCGGCGGCGCACCGTCATGCAGGTCTACCTGCTCAATGTACGCTAGAGGAAGGTCGATGTACGGCAGTTTGCGTCGGCAAGGAGCGTGCAACGGTGGCCAGTCGCGGACGCCGCCTCCAGCTTCCCGCGCCGCTGCCGGCACGGAATGTGGGCGACGCCTGGCGCCTGATCGCCGGTGACCGCGAGCTTCGCCTCTCCAACCTCGACAAGCTGTACTGGCCTGAGGACGGCCTGACCAAACGGGACCTGCTCGGCTACTACTGGAACGTGGCGCCGTTGCTGCTCCCCCACCTGCGGGACCGTCCGCTCACCATGCTGCGGATGCCCGACGGCATCCACGGCGAGGCCTTCTTCGAGAAGCGCGTGCCCGGCCACGCACCGGACTGGCTGCCGACCGCGCGGGTCCCCGGCGACGACGGCAAGGTCAACGACGTGGTGATGGCGCAGGACCTGGCCAGCCTGCTCTACATCATCAACCTCGGCTGCATCGAGCTCCACCCGCTGCACAGCCGGGCCGGCTCGCTGGACCGGCCGGAGTTCGCCCTGTTCGACCTCGACCCCTTCGAGCCCTACACCTTCGCGGACGTCCGCACGGTCGCCAAGCTGGTCAAGGTGGTGCTGGACGGGCTGGGGCTGCGCGGCTACCCCAAGACCTCTGGCGCCACCGGGATGCAGGTGTGCGTGCCGCTCGAGCCGGTGCACCCCTACGCGGACGTGCGCGCGTTCGTCGAGCAGGTCGGCCGGCTGCTGGTGCGCGCCTACCGGGAGAAGGTGACCATGGCCTGGCCCGTGGCCGAGCGGGCCGGGAAGGTGTTCATCGACCACCAGATGAACCGCCGCGGCGCCAACATCGCCTGCGCGTACTCGCTGCGGCCGCGGCCCGGCGCGCCCGTGTCGACACCCCTGGATTGGGACGAGCTGGACGAGGACCTCGAGCCGGACGACTTCCGCATCGACAACGTCTGGCAGCGGTTCGAGCAGGGCGACCGCTGGGAGCCCATGCTCACCGACCGCCAATCGCTGGCCGCCGCCCTCGAAACCCTGGGCATCCAGCCGACCGGCCCGCGCAACTCGGCGCCGGCGGTGCCGACAGGGACCACCACCCCGCCGGCGGGGACCGCCGGCACGCCCGCCGCGGCACCGGCGCCCGACCTGTCCGAATACCGAAGCAAGCGCGACTTTCGCCGCACCCCGGAGCCGCCGCCGGAGGCGACCGGCACGGCCCGGCGGGCGGTGGCGCCGTCAGGGTCGCTGCCCAAGGCCCCGCACGCCGCCGGGCTCGCCGAGCCGGCCAAGCTCGAGCCGGGACCGGTCTTCTGCATCCAGCAGCACCACGCCCGCGCGCTGCACCACGACGTCCGCTTCGAGCACGACGGCGTGCTGGTGTCCTTCGCGGTCCCCAAGCGCCTGCCCGAGGAGCCTGGCGTCCGGCACCTCGCCGTCAGGACCGAGGACCACCCGATGGACTACCTCACCTTCTCGGGCTCCATCCCGCAGGGCGAATACGGCGCCGGCGAGGTGCGCCTGTTCGACCTCGGCGCCTACGAGCCGCTGGAGGTCACCGACGGCAAGTGGACGGTCCGCCTGCACGGCAGCCGCTACCACGGCGCCGAGTACCACTTCGTGCGGACCAAGCAGGACTGGATCTGCCTGCTCGGCGGCAGGACGCCGCTGCCGGCGCCGGCCCCACCGCCGACCTACGAGCCGATGATGGCGCAGCTGGTGCGCGACCCCTTCGACGACGAGGCCTGGCTGTTCGAGGTGAAATGGGACGGCCACCGCTGCCTCGCCGCGCTCGGCCAGAGCACCCGGCTGACCTCGCGGACGGCCCGCGACGTCACCGGCCAGTTTCCAGAGCTCGACGCCCTGCACCGCCAGCTCGCGGCGCGAAACGCCGTGGTCGACGGCGAGATCGTCGCCTTCGACCAGGACGGGCAGCCCTCGTTCCAGCGCATGCAGGACCGCTTCCACCGGGCGCCGGACGAGCTGGCGCGCCAACGCGGCCGGGTGCCGATCCAGTTCCTGGCCTTCGACCTGCTGTGGCTCGACGGCGAGTCCCTGCTGGAGCTGCCGCTGGCCGATCGCCGGGCCCGCCTGGCGGAGGTGCTGGTGCCGCGCGACGACGTGCGCATCTCACAGGCGGTGCAGGGTCGTGGCACGGCCTTCTTCGACCAGATCAAGGGCCTCAGGCTGGAGGGCGTGGTCGCCAAGCGGCTGGCCAGCCAGTACCGCCCGGGGGCGCGCTCGCCGGATTGGCGCAAGGTCAAGGCGGTAAAACGCCAGGACTGCGTGATCGTCGGCTGGACCAGGGGCAAGGGCGGCCGCTCCAGCACGCTCGGGTCGCTGCTGCTGGCGGTCTACGACGGCGGCAAACCGCGCTACGTCGGCAACGTCGGCACGGGGTTCACCCACAGCTTCCTGGAGCGGCTGCTGCCCGACCTCGAGGATCGCGAGCAGGAGAACCCGCCGGTGGAGGTCCCGCCCGACCCGCGCCTGCGCGGCGCGCGTTGGGTGCGGCCGGAGCTGGTCTGCGAGGTCGAGTACCAGGGCTGGACCGACGACTGGCGGCTGCGGGCGCCCTCCTTCAAGGGGATCCGCACCGACAAGCTGCCCGAGGACTGCCGGCGCGAGGACGTGCCCGACCGGTAGCGCCGCCAGGGCCAGCCCGCAGATTTGTGACGATCGTGGTGGGTACGCAACATGCCTTCCGGGCGCGGGTAGGCAGAGACGGCCCCGAGCAGGCAGAATGGCGCCCAGGGTCCCCAGGGCCCTGAAGGTAGGTGGAGAAGGGGCGGCGTGCAGATGGGTGCCCACATCCTGGTCGTGGACGACGATCCCCTGCTGGCTTCGGCGCTGCGTCGGCCGTTGGCCTACGAGGGCTTCGAGGTCGACGTCGCCGCGTCCGGGGAGGAAGCCCTTTCGAGGGCCCTCGATCACGTTCCTGACCTCGTCATCCTCGACGTGCTGCTTCCTGGCATCGACGGGCTCGAGGTCTGTCGACGCCTGCGCCAGGCCGGGGACGTGCCGGTGCTGATGCTGACGGCGCGCAGCGAGGTGCCGGAGCGGGTGGCCGGCTTCGAGGCGGGCGCCGACGACTACCTGGGCAAGCCGTTCGCGTTCGAGGAGCTGCTGGTCAGGATCAAGGCGCTGCTGCGCAGGGGCCGCAACGGGTCGAGCACCGCCGAGCTGCGCTTCGGCGACGTGCGCATGGACCGCTCCACCCACGAGGTGTGGCGCGGTGACCGCTCCATCTCGCTCACCCGCCAGGAGTTCGACCTGCTCTCGCTGTTCCTCGAGCACCCGCGCCAGGTGCTCACCCGCTCGACCATCCTGGAGCGGGTCTGGGACTACGACTTCGGCCGCGATTCCAACGTGCTGGAGGTCTACGTGGGCTACCTCCGCCGCAAGCTGGAGGCCGAAGGCGAGCCGCGCGTGATCCACACCGTCCGCGGGGTCGGCTACGTGATCCGCGAGGACCCGGACGGCTCCCGATGAGCTTCCGTGCGCGGTTGACCCTTGCCTACCTGGTGCTGCTGATGCTGGCCCTCACCGCCTTCGGCTTCGGCGTCTACACCTACGTGGACCGGCGCCTGCACGAGGAATTCGCCAGCTCGGTGCAGAGCCAGGGCCAGGCGCTCGGGCGGCTGCTGTACTCCTACGACTTCGCCCACGACATCCACCAGAACGGCCAGCTCGGCAGGAAGACGCCCGACCAGCGGCCCGGCACCTGGATGCAGATCGCCATGGGCGAGGGCAAGGACCGCAAGAGCTGGGCGATCGACGCCAAGACCCCCAACACCGACGAGAACGCGGACGTGCGCCTGCCGCGGGTCGTCTACAACAAGGTCACGCGGGTCCAGGCCAACCTCAACGACCTGGGCATCCCCCTGGCGGTGTACTCCGAGCCGTTCGAGGCCTACCAGACCGCGCCGCCCAGCGAGAAGGGCAGGCGGGCGAACCTGCCGGCCACCGACGTCCACAAGGACCCGCCCCAGGCGCTGTTCGGCGAGGTCACCGTCGCCCGCTCCCTGGACAGCGTGGAGTCGTCGCTGCGCCTGCTGCGCAGCATCCTGATCGGCGGCGGTCTTGCGGTGCTGCTGTTCGCCACCCTGATCGGCTCGGGCCTGGCGGCCGCGCTGCTGCGTCCGCTCGCCCGCATGCGGGCCACCGCGCAGCAGATCGGGGACGATCGCGACTTCACCAGGCGGCTGCCGGTCGAGGGCAAGCCCCACAACCCCCGCGACGAGCTGGGCCGCCTGTCTCTCACGTTCAACCAGATGCTGAGCGAGCTGGAGCGGTCCCACGTCGACCTGCAGACCACGCTCGACTCGCAGCGCCGCTTCGTGGCCGACGCCTCGCACGAGCTGCGCACGCCGATCACGGCGATCCGCACCAACGTGGAGTTCCTGAGCCGGGTTCCCGACGCCAGGCAGGAGGACCGCAGCGCCGCCCTGGACGACGTCATCACCGAGATGCACCGCATGGAGTCGCTGGTCGGCGACCTGCTGGCGCTGGCGCGGCTCGAGGCCGCCACCAGGTCGGCGCCACGGCGCATCTTCCGCCTCGATCACCTGGTCGCCGACATCCACAGGGACGCCGTGCGGCACGCCTGCGATGCCGTGGAGGTCCGGCTCGGGCCCATGCCGGAGGCCTGGGTGCTTGGCGACCGCGACGACCTTCGCCGCGCCATCTGGAACCTGGCCGACAATGCCCTGAAATACACCCGCGCGGGCTGGGTCGAGCTGAGCCTGGCCGTGCACGACGGGCGGGCCGAGGTCCGGGTGGCCGACAGCGGCATCGGCATCGAGGACGAGCACATCGACCGGCTCTTCGACCGGTTCTGGCGAGCCCCCAGTGTGCGGGGCATGGCCGGCTCGGGGTTGGGGCTGGCGATCGTCAAATGGGTTGCCGAGCTGCACGGCGGCACCGTGTCGGTGGAGTCGCAGCTCGGGCGGGGCTCGGTGGTGACACTGGAGCTGCCGGCCACGGTCCGCCAGGGGGTCGCCCGCCGGCTCCAGCGGCAGGTCGAGCAGATCGGCAGGCTCATTCCCGTGGGTCGGTCCTGAGGCGCCTTCCTCGGACGTCGGCCCTGGCTCGCCAGCGGCTTTGGACCAGCTTTCTTAAGACTCCCCTATGTCATTCTCAGCCAGTTCTCAGGGTGACCGCGTAGAACGACTGCAACGCGGCGGATGTGCCGAGCGGGATCGTCCTGGTCCCGGGCTGTGGCTCAGCCCCTCGGATGACCGGGGTCGCGACGCCGTCCGCTGCCGGCGACACGCCGGAGGCCCGAATGGTGGGACAAGGCCGGGGCAACCGCTCCGGCCTTGGGGCCTCCGGGGGAAGCCATCCGCCTCCAGGTCGTGCCGGATCGCGCCGCTGGCGCTATGGTGTGACTTGTCCACGTCGGCAGCCCTCCCGTCCTCTCCGACCCCGTCTTCGGGCAGGTCGACCTGCCCGGATTCCCGGGAAGCTCGAGTCACCACCTGGAACCCCCGATACATAGGGTGTTCCGAGTTCGAGCAACCCATCTGCCCACCAGGGCACCGGCCGCCTCGGAAGGAGCCGTATCCGTGACTGAACACAAGCCACGGCTGGCCGCGGTCGGCGAGGCCGCGGACGCGCACACCCAGCTCGAGGCGGCGCTGTTCGAGATCAAGCGGGTGATCGTCGGCCAGGAGGGGATGCTGGAACGCGTCCTGGTCGCCCTGCTGTCCAACGGCCACCTGCTGCTGGAGGGCGTGCCCGGCCTGGCCAAGACGCTGACCATCTCGACCGTGGCCAAGGTGCTCGGCGGCACCTTCCACCGCGTGCAGTTCACCCCCGACCTGGTCCCGTCCGACCTGGTCGGCACGCGCATCTACCGGCCGGACAGCGGCAATTTCGACACCGAGCTGGGCCCGGTCTTCTGCAACTTCCTGCTCGCCGACGAGATCAACCGCGCGCCCGCCAAGGTGCAGTCGGCGCTGCTGGAGGTCATGCAGGAGCGCCAGGTCACGATCGGCAAGTCGACCTACCCCGCTCCGGACCCGTTCCTGGTCCTGGCGACGCAGAACCCGATCGAGTCCGAGGGCACCTATCCCCTGCCCGAGGCGCAGGTCGACCGCTTCATGATGAAGGTGGTGGTGGACTACCCGAACTTCAGCGAGGAGATGAGCGTGGTCCACCGCTCGCTGGTGGACCCAGCCGACGTCGAGCAGGTGGTGACGCTCGAGCGGCTCCACGAGTACCAGCGCGCCACCAAGGACATCTACGTGGACCGGCTGGTGGCCGAGTACGCGGTCGCGCTGTGCATGGCGACCCGCCGGCCAGAGCAGTATGGGGTCGCGGAGATCGCGCCCTACATCGGCTACGGGGCGAGCCCGCGCGGCTCCATCAACCTGGTGCACGCCGCCAGGGCGCTGGCGCTGCTGCGCGGCCGCCCGTACGCGCTGCCGCAGGACGTGCAGGAGGTGGCCAAGGACGTGCTGCGCCACCGCCTGGTGCTGACCTACCAGGCGCTCGCGGAGGAGGTCACCGCCGACGCCCTGCTGACCGCGGTGCTGTCCTCGATCCCGGCGCCGCGGATCGATCTGGCACGCGAGTCGACCGCATGAGCACGGCCGGCGGCGCGCCGCTCGTCCCCGTCCGGACCCCGGACCGACCAGGACCTGGGCCGACCCCGGAGGCGTTGCTGCGCGCGCTCGACGTGGTGATCCGCAGGCGGGTGGAGGCGCTGCTGGCCGGCGAGTACCGGTCCAACTCGGTCGGGATCGGGACCGAGCTCGCCCAGGTCCGCCCCTACCAGCCGGGCGACGACGTGCGCCGCATCGATTGGAACGTGACCGCGCGCACGCGCGAGCCGCACGTCCGCGACCAGGTGGCCGAGCGCGCCCTGGTGAGCTGGCTGATCCTCGACACCTCCCCGTCGATGTGCTTCGGCACCGCCGAGCGCCGCAAGGCGGACGTGGCCGAGGGCGTGGCGCTGGCCGTCGGCCACCTCGCCACCCGGCGCGGCAACCGCCTGGGGATCGTCACCTTCGGCGACGACCACCCGGTCACGCTCCCGCCCCGCCAGGGCCGGGTCGGGCTGATGGGCCTGCTCGCCTCGCTGCGCCGGGAGCCGCAGATCGAGGGGGCCGGAGCCACCTCGCTCGGCGAGGGCCTGGCCCGTGCCGGGCGGCTGACCCACAGCCGCTCGCTGCTATTCCTGGTCAGCGACTTCCGCGGGCCGCGCGACTGGAAGGCCCCGGTGCTGGCGCTGGCCGGGCGGCACGACCTCATCGCCGTGGAGATCCGCGACCGTCGCGAGCAGGAGCTTCCCGACGTCGGCGAGCTGTGGCTGGTCGACCCGGAGACCGGCCGGCACCTGCGGGTCGACACCGGCCAGCGCACGCTGCGGGAGCGCTTCAACGCGGCGGCCGAGGCCGAGCGCGCCGAGCTGGCGGCCGAGCTGCGCCGCTGCGGCGTCGACCACGCCGTGCTGTGGACCGAGGGCGACTGGCTGCGGACCTTCGCCGGCTACCTGCGCCGCCGGGTCACCGGGCCGGCGAGCACGCAGACCGTGGTGAGGGGATCGCGATGAGCCTGGAATGGCCGGGGTTCCTGTGGGCGCTGGCCCTGGTCCCGGTCGCGGTGCTCGCCTACCTGTTCGCCCAGCGCCGCCGCACCCGCTACGCGGTGCGCTTCACCAACCTCGACCTGCTCGCCAACGTCGTCTCCCGCTCACCGGGATGGCGCCGCCACCTGCCGCCCGCGCTGTACCTGCTGGCGCTGACCGGGCTGCTGCTCTCGCTGGCCCGGCCTCAGGCGGTCACCCTGGTCCCCAAGGAGCAGGCCACGGTCATGCTGGTGATGGACACCTCCGGCTCGATGAACGCCACCGACGTGGCGCCGAGCCGGATGATCGCGGCCGAGCAGGCGGCCACGGACTTCCTCGACGAGCTGCCGTCGAAGTTCCGCGTCGGCGTGGTCGCGTTCTCGGGCACCGCGCAGATCCTGACCCGGCCGACCACCGACCGGAGCGCGGTCCAGGACGCGCTGGCCTCGCTGCACGCCGAGGGCCCGACGGCGATGGGCGACGCGATCGAGCGGGCGCTGGAGGCCAGGCTGCCACCGCCCACCGCGACCGTCCCGACCACGACACGGCCGGACACGCCGGGGGGCGTCCCCACGACCACGGCGCCCGACCTGGCCAAGCAGCCGCCGACGGTCATCCTGTTGCTGTCGGACGGGTCGAACACCCAGGGCCGCACCCAGCCGCTGGACGCGGCCCGGCACGCGCGCCAGCTCAACGTCCCGGTATTCACGATCTCGCTCGGCACCGACACGGGCATGGTCGACGTCCCGGACGAGACCACCGGGCAGCTCCGCCGGATCCCGGTGCCGCCGGACAAGTTCACCCTGCGGCGAGTGGCCGAGGCCACCGGCGGCCGCTTCTTCGCCGCCCCGAGCAGCAAGGACCTGAAGAGCATCTACCACGACCTCGGCTCCAGGATCGGCTTCGTCCACCAGAAGCAGGAGGTCACCGTGGTCTTCGCCGCGGCGTCGCTGCTGCTGCTGGTGGCGGGCGCGGGCCTGGCGCTGATCTGGTTCAGCCGGTTCCCGTGAGGCGCTCACCTCCCGGCGCGATGACCTCGACCGCCGGGGGCGCCTCGGCGGGCTCGACGTCGTCCGGCGGAGGGCCCTGGACCTCGCCCGCGCGGTCGGAGACCTCCGAGAGCCGGTCGCCGAAGCGGTCCAGCCGGCGGGCCGCCTCCTCCCAGCGTGTTCGCGCGTTGCCGAGATGCTTGCCGACCACCTCGAAGTCGCTCTGGAAGCGGTCCAGGTCGCCCCGCAGCGCCGACAGCGCGTCGAGCACCCGCCGGGCGTTGGCCTCCACGCGCAGGCCGCGCAGGCCGACGCCGACCGACAGCAGGTAGGCGTAGAAGGTCGCCGGCGACACCGGGAAGACCCGCCGCTCCATCGCGTAGCGGAACGCCGACTCGCCCGCTGGCTCCTCGCGCAGGAACTCGTAGTAGACCGCCTCGGACGGCAGGTAGCACAGGGCGAAGTCGAAGGTCCCCTCGTCGGGACGGATGTACTTGTCCGCGATCGCGTCCACGTGCCTGCGCGCGTCGCGCACGAAGGCGCGGCGGTGCAGGGCCCGGGCCGCGTCGCCGTGGTGCTCCGCGGCCATGCGCGCGAACGCCTCCAGCGGGAACTTGGAGTCCACCGGCACCAGCGCGCCGTCGAGCACCAGCACGGCGTCGACGCGGGCGCCCGAGCGGAAGGCGTACTGGGTCCGCCAGCACCCCTCTGGCAGGCCCTGGGCCAGCAGGTGCTCGAGCAGCACCTCGCCGAAGGCCCCGCGCGCCTGCGGCGGCCGCAGCAGGTCCTCCAGCTTGCCGAGGTCGCGCGCCTGTTCGAGGACCTGCTGGGCGATGCCGCTGACCACGGCGATCCGCTCGCGGACGTCGGCGGCCACGTCGCTCGCCTGTGCCTGGGCGTGCTGCACCGTGTCCAGACCGAGGTACAGGCGGCGGTCCAGGTCGACCAGGCGGCGGTCCAGCTCCTTGGACATGCCGTCGAGCCGCCGGTCGAGCAGGCTGGCCGCCAGGCCGAGCTGGCCGCCCCTGCGCGCCAGCAGGAAGCCAGCGGCCAGCCCCCCGAGCACCGCGACCGCCACGCCCAGCTCCCAGCCCACCGGCCTCGCCTCCCGTTCGTGCGCCGCCCTTGGCGCAGGAACCTACCAAGCCGGTGCGACAGTTGCCCGCCTTCTTCCACATGCGGCGACCGCCGAGGCCGGCGACGGCCCGGGGCCCGGGGCCCGGGGCGCCTCGGGCGCCTCGGGCGCCGGCAAGGCAGGGAGAGGGCCCGACGCGGCCCAGGCGCCGGCACTCAGGCGGTGGCGGCGCGGAGGAGGAGGGTCGCGGCGGGGGCGGGACGCTCGCCGAGGAGGTGGCCGCTGGCGGGGTCGATCGCGGCCACCCGGCCGCGATCGTGGCTGAGCGCGTAGACACGCTGGCCGTCGGCACTGGCGACCAGCCCGTCGACCGCCCAGCCGGCGAGATCGCGGCGCCGCATCTTCAGCGAGTCCGTCCCGATCGCCACCACGCCGTTGGGGCCGCCGACCAGCAGGACGCCGCCCTCGTCACCAACCACCACGCTGCCCGGCCGGGCCGCTGTCCCGCCCGCCGGCGGACGCTCGGGCGCGAACGAGGCGGTCCGGAGCACCGTGAACTGCTCCTCGTCGATCTCGGACACCAGGCCCAGCGCGGTGTTGACCGCGTACAGGCGGCCATGAAAGTCGTCGCGCGCCAGCGTCCACAACCGCGCCGTCCGATCGTCACCACCCCGACCACGCGGCAGGTCGATGCAGAACGCATACCCGTCCTTGGCGTTGAGGGCGTGGACGAAGGGCCCGTGACTGGCGTTGCGATACAGCGTGTACACCCAGTTGCCACCCGGTCTCGTCACGCGCGTGTTGGGGTAGCCGGCCATGGAGCTCTCCCAGGCGTCCCGCTTGTCCACGATCACGGTCGGGTCCAGCCCGCCGGCACCGCGGTCGTAGAAGCGCACGCGATACGCGGAGCTGTCCGGACCGGCCAGGTGCTCCACCACGAAGAGGCGGGCGCCGTCCGGCGAGAGCGCGTCGAACTCGAACTCCCCAGGGAGGTCGACCAGCTCGGGCGGCTTGGCGAAATCGGTCCGAAGAATCGCGAAGCGGCTCACCGGGGTGTCGGCGAGGTTGGCCAGCACCAGAGTCCCGCCATCGGCGGAGAGCCCATCCGGGATCCCGGCGGTGCCCACCACCGGGAGCCGGAACCTCCCGGCGATGGTGATCGAACGAAGTTCGCGGCCGCTGGCGACGTCCACGGCCCTGACCGTGGTCTGGTCCAGGCCGCCGGCGGCGACGTAGAGGGTCCGCCAGTCGGGGCTCGGCACGCCGGAGGGCAGCGTGCGCAGCACCCGGCCGCCGGCGCCCACCACCTGGACCTGGCCGCGGTCGGGATCGGCCGTGTAGACGACGTCGGTGGGCGCCTGTTCCCCGGCCGCCTGTTGCCCGGCGGCCCGGTCGGATCGGGGCCGGTCGGCTGCCGGCCGTCCGCACCCTGCGACCAGCAGCGCGAGCCCGACGGCGGCGACGGCGGCACGGCGGCCGCGGAGCTTGGAGCTGTGGCGCTGCATGGGGTTGCCTCCCCGGAAGGCACTCGACGTCACCCCTCCTACACCGCCGCCGGCGGATCGGTTCCGCCCCGGTCCTGCTACGCTCGCGCGGCAACCCGCCGCGTGCGGCCCGACACGAGCAGGAGGACATCCGTCCGATGGAGGTCAAACTGGGGGTCACCGACAACCCCAAGGAACTCGAGATCGACATCGACCAGTCAGCCGAAGCGGTGGCCAAGATCGTGGAGGACGCCCTGGCCAACGAAACTCGCGTCGTCCTCTGGCTGACCGACAGCAGGGGCCGCCGCGTCGGCATCCCGACCGACAAGTTGGCCTACATCGAGATCGACGAGGAGAACCCCGAGAAGCGCGTCGGCTTCTCCTCACGCTGAGGCGCGTCGCCCCGCGGGCCCGGGCACGGCGCTGCCTGCCCGCCCCTGGCTGAGGCCTGGGCGCCCTGGCCGAGGCGCTACTGGTAGTCGCGGTGGTACTTGATGCCCTCGCGGCCCAGCTCGACCACGGACACGCCCGGGGTGCCCGACCAGCGCCGGCCGGCCTCCGTGTAGGAGCTGGTCCACTCGGCGAGCACCGACGAGTCGGCGTGGACCTCGCGCTTGACGGTGACCTCGACGGGGCCGCGCCTGGCGAAATAGGCGGCCAGGTAGTTGCGGATCTCGTCACGGCCCCGATGGGCCTCGTTGTCCGGCTCGTAGTAGACCGCGTCGGATGCGTACAGCGTCGCGGCGGCGTCCGCGTCGGCCTTGGCATGGGCCTCGCGCAGCGCCTGGAAGACCTCGGCCGGACTGGCCACTGGCGACCTCCTCGAAGGCTCCGGCCCACCGCGGGCCGGAGACTGACCACAGGAAAGCGCGCCAAGCCTACCGTAGAACGCCGGTCATGCATCGGTGCCGCGCCCGCGTCACCTGCGCTGACAGCATGCCGCGACGGCGCGCACCGCGGATACGTGACCGGCGTTCTCACGGCTGGTCGTGCCGAGCCAGGCAGTACGATTGAGGCCGAGCCCTGACGGCACGGCACCCAGCCAATCGATCAAGGGGGAACCGGTGGTAGCCAAGCTGGTCGAATGCGCTTCCTGTGGGGCATTCGTCGAGGTGTCGGAGGCGGCGGCCGACACCGATCAGCATCCCGAGGCGCTGGAGCAGGCGCCGGAGCTGGTCAGGTTCTACTGCGCCGACTGCTGGTCCGAGGGCGCCGGCTGATGCCCGGCGGCCACCCCCTGCTCGAGGAGGTCAACCCGGCGGAGCTGGCGCTGGAGCTCGAGGGGCAGAAGCCTCCGCTGCTGGTCGACGTTCGCACCGCCGAGGAGCGGGCGATCGCGACCATCGAGCCCTCGGTCCACGTGGAACTCGGCGAGTTCGTCGAGCGGGCGCCCTCCGAGATCCCCAAGGACGCCGAGGTGGTGATCTACTGCCACTCGGGCATGCGCAGCGCCCAGGCGGCCATGTGGCTGAAAGCCAACGGCTGGTCCCGCCCGCGGAGCCTCGCCGGCGGCATCGACGAGTGGAGCCTGGTCGTCGACCCGAGAATCCCCCGGTACTGACCCCCTGATCGGCCTGAACCAGCCGCTTCGGACACGCGAGTCGCTGAAGGTAGATACACTGGTCACATCAGGAGGGCAGGCTCCCGGATGGGAGCCGCCCCTGAGGCACGTCCACACACTTCTTGGAGGCACCGGTCTGAGTTCAACACCGAGCAGCCACAGCAGCTCAACCAGTCACACCACAGAACGCAGTTTCGCCGACCTCGGCGCAAACCCCACCACCCTCACCTCGCTCGCGCGCATCGGCGTCGAGCACCCCTTCCCCATCCAGACGCTCTGCCTGCCCTTGGCCCTGGCCGGCGTCGACCTCATCGGCCAGGCGCGAACCGGTACCGGCAAGACGCTCGCCTTCGGGATCCCGATCGTCCAGGACGTCGACCCCGCCGAGCACGCCGTCCAGGCGCTGATCGTCGTCCCCACCCGCGAGCTGTGCCTCCAGGTGGCAGGCGACATCTCCAAGGCCGGCCACGACGCCGGCGTGCGCGTTGCCGCGATCGTCGGCGGCCGCCCGATGGGCCCGCAGATCGTCGACCTGAACGAGGGCTCCCCCGTCGTGGTCGGTACCCCCGGCAGGCTCCTGGACCACCTCCGGCAGGGCAGCCTGCAGCTGGACGCACTGCGCGTGCTGGTCCTCGACGAGGCCGACGAGATGCTGGACCTCGGCTTCCTGCCGGACGTCGAGTCGATCATCGCGGCCACCCCGGACCACCGGCAGACGATGCTCTTCTCGGCCACCATGCCCAAGGCCGTGGTCGCGCTGGCGCGCCGCTATTCCAAGCAGCCAACCTTCATCCACGCCGAGCCAGAGGGCGAGCTGGCCACCGTGCCAGCCACCGAGCAGCACTTCTTCCAGGTCCACCCGCTCAACCGCTTCGAGGTCCTCTGCCGCCTGCTCGACGCCCCCGACCGGGACCGCGTGGCGGTCTTCCGGCGCACCAAGCGCGGGGTCGAGCGGACCATCCAGGGACTGCTCGAACGCGGCTACCGCGCCGGCGCGCTCCACGGCGACCTGCCCCAGGTCGTCCGCGAGCGCGTGATGCGCTCGTTCCGCAAGGGCAAGCTGGACGTCCTGGTCTGCACCGACGTCGCCGCCCGGGGGCTGGACATCGCCGGGCTCTCGCACGTCATCAACTACGACACGCCGGAGGACGAGCGCGCCTACGTCCACCGGATCGGCCGCACCGGCCGCGCCGGCGCCGCGGGGGTGGCGATCACCTTCGTGGCCTGGAACGAGGCCGCGACCGCCGACCTCATCCGCCAGCATCTCGGCCTCGCCGGGGAGCCGATCCCCGAGGTCTACTCCACCAGCCAGATGCTGGTCGACCTGTTCGGCCTTCCCACCGTCGACGAGGCGGCGGCCAAGCGGGCCGCCAGCCGCCCGGCGCCGGCCAAGGCGAAGGTCACCGCCGGGGCGTCCGGCGACGAGGACACGCAGGGGACACGCAAATCCGGCTCGCGGCGGCGGCGTCGCCGCCGCCTGGCCGGGCCCCGTACCGACGCTTCCACCGCCGCGGCGGCTGGCTAGGGCCCGGAGCTGGCACGGGGCGCCGACGGGCGACCCGCGGGCTGGGAATCGGCCGGGCGGCCTCCAGGTTCCTGAATGCAGGAGTGGCGAGTCCGCCCGGGCCGACAGGAGGGAGTCGTCGCCAGTGGAGCTGGCCGGGTTCGAGGCGACCGCCGTACCGCACATGGACACCCTGTACGACGCCGCCCTGCGCCTGACCGGCGAACGCGCCGCGGCGCAGGACCTCACCCAGGAAACGATGCTGCGAGCGCTGCGCTCCTTTTCGACGTTCCAGCCCGGCACCAACTGCAAGGCCTGGTTACTGCGCATTCAGTACAACCTCTTCTGCACGCAGTACCGCAAGGACCGCCGGCTGCCGCTGGTCTGGCTGGACTCGCCCGACGAGCCCAGCGTGGAACCGCCGAGCTACGAGCCCGGCCCAGAGGAGCAAGCCGTGCGAGAGATGGACCGCGAGAGCGTCCGCCAGGCCATCGCGCTGCTACCAGAGGAATTCCGCATCGCGGTGACGCTGGTCGATATCCACGGGCTGTCGTGCGCGGAGGCCGCGGAGGTGATGGGCGTGCCACGGGGCACGATCCTGTCGCGCCTGCACCGCGCCCGCCGCCGCCTGGAGCGGCTGCTCACACCCGAGCTGGGGAGGGTTCGGGCCGATGACCTGTGAGCAGTTCCAGGACCGGCTGACCGCCTTCAGCCTCGGAGAGCTGGAGCCGCACGAGGCGGTGGCCGCGCGCGAGCACGTCGCGCGCTGCAGCGATTGCGCCTCCCGAGCGCTGCTGGACCGCCAGCTCACCTCGCTGGTGCGCTCCACCGCCGTGCCCACGCCCGACACGGTCAGGATCCGGATCATGTCGGCCCTGCGCGCCGAGGCGAGGGGACCGGGGCAGCGCAACCGCCGCCGGCACTGGCTGTCGCTGGGCGCGGCGGCCGGGCTGGCCGCCGCCGTGCTGGCCGCGACCATGCTGTTGGTGCCGGCCCCGGCCCCCGCCAGCCCCCTGGCCGCCGCGTGGAACGCCTACCGGAGCCAGCCGCTGGTGGGCCACTGGGACGGCTCGACGCAGGCCCGCCTGACCGCCGTGCTCGGGCCTTCCGCGGAGACGCCGAACCTGGGCAGCTTCGGCCTCCGGGTCGTCGGGAACGGCGGCCGCATGCTCGCCGGGCATCTCGCCGCGGCGACCGAGTACCGTGACATGGCCGGCCACCGGGTGACCTTCATCCGCTGGAAGGGCAATCTGCCCAAGATGGCCAGTGCTCGCGGCCCCGGCGCCAAGGGCGTCGACGCGGCCAGATGGGGGTCGACCGGCAGCATCTGGTGGAGCTCCCACGGCATCGTCTACTGCCTGATCGGCGAGGTCCAGCAGCAGCTCCTCTACCGGGTGACCGAGCACCTCCAGGGCGGCGAGGGCGGGTAGTCGAACTCCCGAAGATCGCACACCTCAACCTTCCAGCCCGGCAGGGAATTGCTCCGCACGGGTAAGCGTTGTTCCGTGTGATGCAACCCCACCCAATCTGGAGAACGAATGCCTGAGCTGTCTGTTCAGACCCTGCCGCTGCTGCCCCTGACCAGCGGCGTCGTGCTGCCCGGCATGGTCGTGACCGCGACCCTGGAGACCGCCGAGTCCCGCGCCGCCACCACGGCGGCCAGAGACGCCGGCCAGTTGCTCGTGCTGGTCCCCAAGATCGGCGAGCGCTACGCGCGCGTCGGCACCGTGGCCAAGATCGAGGACGCCGGCGAGCTGCCCGGTGGGCAGATGGCGATCGTGGTCCGGGGCCTGCACCGCGCCGAGATCTCGACGGGCGTCGCCGGCACCGGCAGCGCCACCTGGGTCGAGATCCAGCGGATCGACGAGCCCGAGCCGACCATGCGAGCGCGCGAACTCGCCCGCGAGTACCGCGCCGTGATCGAGAGCATCCTGGAGTCGCGCGGCGCGCGCCAGATCGCCGACACCCTGCGGGGCGTCGAGGACCCTGGCCAGCTCGCCGACACCGCCGTCTACTCGCCCGACCTCAGCTTCGAGCGCAAGGTCGAGCTGCTGGAGACCGTCGACGTCGAGGAGCGCCTTTCCAAGGCGCTGGCCTGGGCGCGCGACACCCTTGCGGAGCAGGAGATCAAGGACCGCATCCGCAAGGACGTCTCCGAAGGCATGGAGAAGAGCCAGCGCGAGTTCCTGCTGCGCCAGCAGCTCGCCGCCATCCGCAAGGAGCTCGGCGAGCTGGACGACGACGACGAGGACCTGATCGCCGGCTACCGCCGGAAGCTGGAGGAGGCCTCGCTGCCCGACCAGGCGCGCAAGGCCGTCGAGCGTGAGATCGACCGGCTGGAGCGCACGCCGGAGCAGAACCCTGAGCACGGCTGGATCCGGACCTGGCTCGACACCGTGACCGAGCTGCCGTTCGGCAAGCGGTCCGAAGACCGGCTGGACATCGGCGGGGCACGCGAGGTGCTGGACGCCGATCACACCGGCCTCGAGGACGTGAAGGACCGCATCATCGAGTACCTGGCCGTGCGCAAGCTGCGCGACGAGGCGGAGATCCGCGGGCACCGGCGCACCTACGTGGGCGCCCAGCCCGGCCGCATCGTCCGGGCCATCAAGGAGGCCGGGACCATGAACCCGGTGTTCCTGCTGGACGAGGTCGACAAGGTCGGCTCCGACTGGCGCGGCGACCCGTCGTCCGCGCTGCTGGAGGTGCTCGACCCGGCGCAGAACCACTCGTTCCGCGACCACTACCTCGAGATCGAGCTGGACCTGTCCGACGTCCTGTTCATCGCCACCGCCAACGTGATCGAGACGATCCCGCAGCCGCTGCTGGACCGCATGGAGGTCGTGCGGCTCGACGGCTACACCGAGGAGGAGAAGGTCGCCATCGCGCGCGACCACCTGCTCAGCCGGCGGACCGAGCAGGCTGGCCTGCGGCCCGGCGAGGTCGAGCTGACCACCGAGGCGCTGCGGACGATCGTCGGCGACTACACGCGCGAGGCGGGCGTCCGTAACCTCGAGCGCGAGCTCGGCCGGCTGCTCCGCAAGGTCGCGACCAAGCTGGCGGCCGGCGAGGTGGAGGCCCCGCTGGTGGTCGACGCCTCGGACGTGGGCGGCTACCTGGGTCGGCAGCGGTTCTTCTTCGAGGCGGCGGACCGCACGGCGGTGCCGGGCGTGGCCACCGGCCTCGCGGTCACCGGCAGCGGCGGCGACGTGCTGTTCGTGGAGGCCAGCGTGATGGACGGCGACCCGGGCCTGACCCTGACCGGCCAGCTCGGCGACGTCATGAAGGAGTCGGCCAGCATCGCCCTGTCCTATGTCCGGGCGCATGCCGACGAGCTCGGCATCGACCAGCAGGTCGTGGGACGGCGGGTCCACCTGCACGTGCCGGCGGGCGCGGTTCCCAAGGACGGCCCCAGCGCCGGCGTGACCATGACCACCGCGCTGGTGAGCCTGCTCACCGGCCGTCCGGTCCGGGCCGAGGTCGGCATGACCGGCGAGGTCACCCTGCAGGGACGCGTCCTGCCGATCGGTGGCGTCAAGCAGAAGGTGCTGGCGGCCCACCGGGCCGGCCTCAAGGAGGTCATCCTGCCTGGCCGCAACGGCGGCGACCTCGAGGACGTGCCGGAGTCGGTGCGCGGTGAGATGACCTTCCACCTGGCGGACGGGATCGGGCAGGTGCTCGACCTCGCGCTCGCCCCGGCCGGGGCGAGTGGCGAGGGGGAGCTCGCCGAGCAGGCGGCCTGACCCGAACGACGAACGCGGCGGGGGCCGGCTCCACACGGGGCCGGCCCCCGTCGCACGTCTCGAGGCCTATCTGGCGAGGTCGAACTCGCCGTCACGCACGCCGTTCACGAACGCCTCCCACTCCAGCGGCGTGAAGACCAGCACAGGCCCCTTGCGATCCTTGGAGTCCCGCAGAGCGATGCGCCCGTCGGCGAACGCGACCTCCACGCAGCCGTTGTGGCCGCTGCGCGTGCTCTTGCGCCATATCACGTTGGACAGGTCTCTTGAGAGGTCCACGACCCCTACCTTTCCGGTATGCACTAGGACAGTTCCTTGGCCACCCTGGCGAAGAACTCCGCCGAGTGGGCGGGATCCAGGGCTTTCGCCCTGAGGTGGTCGAACAGCAGGTTGTACCGACGGATCGCGTCGGCACTCTCGAGGTAGAGATCACTTATGGTGTTCTCGATGAAGACGACATCCTGATCGGCAGCCTCGGCGAAGCTGTAGAGGTCGAACTCGCCGTCCAGGCCCGCGTGCGCTCCCGCGGCGAACGGCAGCACCTGGAGCGTCAGGCGCGGGAGGGCGGTGACCTCCATCAGGCGCTGGAGCTGCGCCCGCATCACCTCGGGGCCGCCGACCACACGCCGGAGCACCGCCTCGTCCAGGACCACCCACAGCGTGCGCGAGCCCTCCCGGGCAAGCAGTGACTGGCGGCTCTTGCGCAGGTCCACGCGGCGCTCGATCTCGTCCTCCTCCAGGTCGAGGCGGATGGCACCGAGCACGGCACGCGCGTAGTCGACGGTCTGGAGCAGGCCAGGCACGACCAGGGCCGAGTAGATCCGTATCGACGAGGCGGCGCCCTCCATGTCCGCCGCCGCGGCGAAGGGTAGATCGCTGTACTCGTCCAGCCAGGTCCTCTGGCGGGCCTCCCGAGCGATCGAGAGCAGCGTCTCCCGCTGCTCTCCGGTGACGCCGTAGATCTCCAGCAGGTCCCTGACGTCGCGCGGCGGTGCGCTGACCCGAGCGGTCTCGAGCCGGGAGATCTTGGAGCTCGAGACCTCCATGCGCTCCGCGACCTGCTCGATCGTCAACCCCGCCGCTTCGCGTAGGCCTCGAAGCTCCGACGCGAGGCGACGACGTCGCACCGTCGGACTTCGGCCGGCCATGACGCTCCACCTCCTTTGGCCTCAACTCGCGGCGGAGTCAACCAAAGCACCTCTCATCATGCAAATTGCTCGACGGACGTACTGCGGCACACTATCGCCCAAGTCGGAAGGCTCCCAGCTCAGCCGATGTCGGAGTCTACCCCAAGTGGACGCGCCATGACCTCGATCCGAGAAAATTGATTGGCAAACCGAGGATTAGCAAAGATCATCAAGGGAATGGTGAACTGCAACTTGCAGTGCAGAGGCCTGATCACAGATCATAGCGGAGGAAGCAACAGGCCCTACGACTCGTCAACCGATGGCTCGCCCATCGTGAGCCCGCCGCCGCCCCAGCTGTAGCGACCCGGGCCGCTCGACCGGTCCAGCGACGGCTATCCCCGTGGGGGAAGGACTGTGATGGAGGCAATCGCCGCGCTACTGGTCGCCATCGGAGCGCTTCTGCTGCTCGCCCTGCTGCTGGCACTGCTGGGCCTGGTCGCGATCGAGGTTCGCTGGCTCGTGCGGATCTGGAGCGGCGACCCGGAGGACCGCCGCCCCTGAAGCCGAGCCCGGAGGTCAGGGATCCGGCTCGAACTCCCCACCCCGGACGCCGCCGACGAACGCTTGCCACTCCACCAGGCTGAACACGAGCACTGGTCCAGCCGGATCCCTCGAATTCCGGACGGCGACGCTGCCGTCGACGAACGCCACCTCGACGCACCCGTTGACTCCGCTGCTGGCGCTCTTCCGCCACTTCGCACGCAAGCGATCCGAGAGATCCACGCTTCCCCCTGTCTGCCGTCGGCTGCCGGGCAACGGTCATCGCTCGACGATCGCACCGGCGCCTGGCGCCGGCCGACCGGAGCGACCGTTGCGAGCCGCACCCGCGGCTGCCAGGCAGCCGCGATGCCTGACCGCGTACGACGAGGGTAGATTATTCGCAAGTCAGATGGAATGCCGTGTTCGCTTCCTACGATCGCGATGGACCGGCAGCCGACCGTCGGCCTGCTCCGCGTCGAGGCCGGGCAGCTCGTCGAGGCGCGCATCGAGCCGGTCGACTGACGTCGGCGCCGGCGGCGCGCGGCGCGGGACTACTCGCTCGGCATGCCCTCGACCCAGGCGGCGTACCGGCGCGCGGAGGCGCGGACCGCCTCCGCCGCTCCTTCGCGCACGTCCCGGTCCCACCAGCCGCCGTAGATCCGGTCGAATTCCAGCGGCTCCAGAGTCCGCACGATCCGGTCCACCTGCGAGGCGGGCAGCGGGATGTAGTTCGGGTAGCTGCGCATGAAGGAGACGTAGCGGCGATCGCTCACCACCGTGATGGTGTCGCCGACCAGCAGCACGCCACGCCCGGCCGCGCCGGCGGCCCAGTGCAGCACGGCGGAGCCCGCGAAATGCCCGCCGCACCGGACCAGCGTGACGCCGGGCAGAACCTCCAGCCGGTCCTCCCACAGCCGCACCGCCGGGTCGGGGCGCATGATCCAGCGCTCGTCCGCGCGTGGCAGGTGGATGGGGGCGTCGAAGGCGTGACTCCACTCGACCAGGCAGCCGTAGAAGTGGGGGTGGGAGGCTGAGATCCCGGCCAGCCCGCCGAGCTCGCGCACCCGCTCGACGGCGGCGTCGTCGAGGTGGCCGGGGCAATCCCAGAGCACGTTGCCGGCCTCGGTCTGGACCAGGAGGGCCCGCTGGCCGATCGCCAGGGCCGGGGTCACGCCGATGCCGGCGAGCCCAGGCTCCAGCTCGCGAACCTCCGACCGGAAGCCCTCGGCGGACAACTCGGGGATGGTGGTCCACCGCTGGCCGTGCCAGCCGACGTACTGGCGCTCGTCCTCGCAGATCGCGCAGCGCGCCGGCGGTCGCTGGCTGTCGGCGTACTGGACCGCGCAGGTCCGGCAGGTGAAGCAGGTCACGGTGAGGCGGCCCTCCTCCGGCCCGAAGGCGTACCGGGAGCAGGCCGCAGGGTACCGCGTGGAGGATCTCGGAGCCGGGGAAAAGGCGACGCCGGCCCCGCACGCACCGTCCTGCACGAGGAGCAGGGCGGCTGCGAGGTCCCCCCCGGGAGCACGCGTCGCCTCTGCATGCCAAGGCGTGGACGTGGCTGGATCGATACGGCCGTCCCAAAACTTGGTTCCACTCCGCGGGAACGAACCCGATCGGATGGCTCCCTCTGCCCGAACCTCGTCTCTCAGCAGAATTTCGTAATGCATCCGGATCGTTCGCTTCCGGCCGCGCGGTTCCGCATCTCTTGCCCTGGCCTGCGGAAACCGATGAATCGTGAGCACTGAGGCATACGGCAGGTTCGAGGTTTCCTAGGTAGAACAACTCATTCTTCATTATTGCTGGAAGCGGATAGTGTCCCTATTGGGACAGCAGTCCCGTGCCGGGACGCAACCGCCGAAGGGGTGTCGACCAATGAGCCGCACGAGTCGGCCGACCTACCTCAGAACGTCAGAGGTAGCCGGCCTGCTTCACGTGTCTCCAAAGACAGTCTCTCGATGGGCGCAGGAAGGCAAGCTTCCCTTCCTGCGGACCCTTGGAGGCCACCGCCGCTACCCGGACAACGAGATCCGGGCGCTCGCAGAGGAGCTGCGGATGTGGCCAGCGATGCAGGACGCGCAACCGGGCGAGCCCCAGTAGCGATCGCTCCAGCAAGCCGGTCCGCTGGGAAGCGGTCGCCGCCGGACGGGAGACGGCGGCGACCGCCGGCCCCGCGGCGCATCCACCTACCCGGCGGCGGGTGTGTCCAGCGTCTTCTCCAGCAGGATGCGGGTGCCACTCAGGCTCGAATCGACGACCACGCGGTCCATCACGGCCTGCATCACGTAGAGCCCGCGGCCCCGGCTCTGTGACGGGTGGGCGCGGCGCGACATCGCCAGTCGCGAGCTGTCCAGCCCCGGCCCGCGGTCCTGCACAGAGAACGTGAACAGTCCGTCGACCAGGGACCACCGCACCATCAGCACGGGCTCGCGCTGCCCCCACGACCCGTTCACCACCGCGTTGGTGACCGCCTCGGCGATCGCGAGCTGAACCGAATCGGCGATTTCCTCGGACACCTGCCAGCGTTCGAGGTCACGGTGGAGCAGAGCCCGCACGGTGTGCACCGATTCACTCCGGCACGGCAGGAGCAGGTGCGCCGCGGGACCCTTCATCCGGGCCAGCGTCGGTTCCTCCAAATGGACTCTCCCCCGAATCCGACTTCAGCTGCCTGTCCCGAGGGTCGGCGCTACCTCTCTGATACACGAGCGGGGCCGATGAGTCCAACTCGGCTCATGCGTGACTCATCCGGCACTGACCTCCCGCTGGCCCTCGGCGCACGCCCCGAGCAGGTCGCACGACGAGCACCAGGGACCCGTCCGGGGCACGAACTCGCGGTCCGCCCGCAGCCGCGAGGCCGTCCGCAGCACCTCGTCCAAGCGCTCCTCCAGCACCTCCGCCGGCCGCTCGGTGCGGACCTGCGTGCCGGCGACCACGTAGTCGAGCACCAGCCCGTGCACCGGCCGGTGCAGGCGGCGCTGCGCGAGCGCCGCGTAGATCGTCAGCGCCGAATCCGCGTCGGCCGCCTCCTGGCTGGCGGGCCGCCGCCCGGTCTTGTAGTCGACCACCACCAGGCCGCCGTCCCGATCGGTGTCGACCCGGTCCAGCCGGCCCTTGAGCACCACGTCGCCCCAGCTGGCCTGCAGGTCCACCTCGGTGGCGTAGGGGACCGCGTGCACGTCGGCGCGCTGGTACCACTCGCCGAGCGCCTCGGCCGCACGCTCCTTGGAGGCCTGCAGCTCCTCCCGGTTGCGGTAGCCCTCCTTGACCCAGCAGTCGCGCAGCAGCCGCTGTAGGCGCTCCAGGCTCCGGCGCGCAACGGGCAGGCGGAAGAACTCGCGCATGACCGCGTGAATGGTGGTGCCGAACGACTGCGTTGCGGTCACCCGCGAGCGGTTCCACATGCCGTCCAGGTACAGGAACCGGTACAGGCGGGGGCAGTGGAGGTACTTGTCGAGCGCGGAAGGGCTGAGGAAGGTGACCGGGCTCGAGTCGATGCCGGGGAGGCTCTGCTGTGCGGGGTCGTGCGTGCGCATGCTCCGAGGCTACGCTCCCCCTGCGACCTTTGGACCAGACCGCCCGATAGCGCCAACCTCAGGAAGCGCGGGCCAGCAGCCGCTCCACCACCGCCTCGGGTGTGCGGCAGACGCCCATGCGGTAGCCGTACGAGGCGCCATGGCAGTCGGAGGATCCGGTCGCCTCCAGGCCCAGCTCGCCGGCGAGCTCGCGCCAGTGCGCCCGGTCCTCGGGTGGTTGGTCGGGGTGGTCGGCCTCCAGCCCGGCCATGCCGGCCTCGGCCATGGCCCGGATGACCGGCTCGGGCACCGAATCGGCGCCGGCGTGGATCGAGGGATGGGCCAGGACCGCCACCCCGGCCGCCTCCCGGATGAGCCGCACTGCCTCGACCGGCGTCACCGCCGCCTTCGACACGTAGGCGCGCCCGCCGGTGCCGATCCACTCCGGCGAGAAGGCGGCGGCGACGTCCGGCACCACGCCAGCCTCGACCATGGCGCGGGCCACGTGGGGCCGCCCGACCGAGCCGCCGCCGGCCAGCTCGAGCACCCGCTCGAAGCGCACGTCGGCCCCGAGCTCGCGCAGCCGCGCGACCATCCGCTCGGCGCGGCCGACCCGCCCGGCGCGGATCCACTCACGCTTGGCGCGGAACCTCGGCTCCGCCGGGTCGAAGGCGTAGCCGAGGACGTGGACCGGCTGCCCCCGGTGCTCGGCGGACAGCTCGCAACCGGTCAGCACCACCAGGTCGCTGCCACGGGCTGCCGCGCGGGCCTCCGAGACACCGGCGGTGGTGTCGTGATCGGTGAGCGCGATGCCGGCCAGGTCGCGCCGCAGCGCCAGCTCGACCACCTCGGTGGGGCGCAGGGTCCCGTCGGAGCAGGTCGAATGCGTATGGAGGTCGAAACCGGGCATGGGCCGACGATAGCAAAGCGGCCGGCTGCGCATGGCTGCGCGAACCCGTTGGCACTCCGGCATCTGGCACGCCTCGGCACCACCTTGGACACAATCGGATAACGAGGCTGAGGCAGACCGGCGACCACGCCGATACTCGCTAAGGACCAGCCGCAATCCGCGTGCACTCACTTCCCTAGCGTCACAGGCGCACGCCGTTCTGGGGCGCGGCGAGGAGGTACCGCTGTGTCGTTGCTCATGCTCGCCGTGGTCGCGCTGTTCCCGGTCACACTGCTTGCCATCCTGCTGCTGACGTCGGGCCTGGAGGGGAAGTTCGTCAGCCCGCACCCGGCCAAGACGCCTCGGGGCGATCGCTCACCGCCGCGGGACGACTGAACCGGAGCAGCGGGCCCGACCCCGGTTTCCACGACCGGGTCAGTGGTAGGCATCCGGCGACCGATCACCCGACCCGAGGTGGCACCCGATGCCGGCCGACCCTTCGTCACCCGTCGAGGAGCTGATCCCCGAGCATCCCACGCTGGAGCGCCTGCGTGAGGCCGCCGCCGGCTGCCGCGGATGCGGTCTGTGGCATGACGCCACCCAGACGGTCTTCGGCGAGGGCAGCTCGAGCGCCGAGGTGGTCATGGTCGGCGAGCAGCCCGGTGACGTGGAGGACCGGACCGGCAGGCCGTTCGCCGGCCCGGCCGGCAAGCTGCTGGACCGGGCGCTGGAGGAGGCCGGCATCGACCGCCGCGAGGTCTACGTGACCAACGCTGTCAAGCACTTCAAGTGGACCCGGCGAGGCAAGCTGCGCCTGCACAAGAAGCCCAGCTCCGAAGAGATCCGCGCCTGCCGGCCGTGGCTCGACGCGGAGCTGCGGGTGGTGCGGCCGCGCGTGCTGGTCTGCCTCGGCGCCACCGCTGCCCAGGCGCTGCTCGGCAGCACCTTCAGGGTCACCCGCCAGCGCGGCCAGTTCGTCGAGTCCGACCTTGCTCCACTGGTGCTGGCCACCGTGCACCCGTCATCGGTGCTGCGCGCGCCCGACGACGAGGCCCGTGCCGTCGCGTACCGCGGCCTGGTCGACGACCTCTCCAAGGTCGCCGTGGCGCTCTCCGGGTAGAAGGGGCGGCCGCCACCCCGATCCTCCCTTGCCGGCCTGGAGGCGCAGGCCGGTGATCCCGGCCCGGGGGCGGGCCGCGGTCACGGCCTGGCGGTACGCTCTCCGCATGCCCGAGCTTCCCGAGGTCGAGTCGGTCCGGCGCCAGCTCGACCCGGCGCTTCGCGGACGCCAGATCGTCAAGGTCTGGTCCGACGTGCAGCGCCGCTTCCTCCAGCCGGAGCGCCTGGCCGGCCATACCGTGCTGGCCGTCGGCCGCCGCGGCAAGTTCCTGATCTGCCCGCTCGACGGGCGGCTCGAACTGGTCATGCACCTCGGCATGACCGGCGTGCTGCACTTCGGCCTCGCCGACGAGTACACCCGGGCCCGGCTCACTCTGGACGACGGCCGCGAACTCGTCTTCAGGGACGTGCGCCGGTTCGGCGGCCTGGCGGTGGTGACCGCCGGCGTCTACGACGCCCTGCCCACCCTGGCCAAGCTGGGCCCGGAGCCGCTGTCGGACGAGTTCGACCCCGACCGCTTCGCGCGACAGCTCGCCGCCACCCGCGCCCCGGTCAAGCCCTACCTGCTCACCCAGCGGCCGGTGGCCGGGGTCGGCAACATCTACGCCGACGAGGCGCTGTGGCTGGCGCGCATCCACCCGGCGTCCCGCCGCGTCGGCCGGCGGCGGGCCCTGGACCTGCACGCGGCCATCCGCGAGGTCCTGGAGCAGGCCATCGCCCGGGAGGGCACCACCTTCCGCGACTACCGGATGGTCAACGGGGACAGCGGGCGCAACGCGAGCTTCCTGATCGCCTACGGCCAGGCGGGACTGCCCTGCCCTGGGTGCGGGACGCCCTTGAAGAAGATCTTCCTCGGCGGCCGTGGCACCACCTTCTGCCCCACCTGCCAGCGGCACTGACCCGCAAGCCGGCGGAACGCGGTTTGCAGGTCCGGCCTTCTTCGACAGAATGGGCCGAGCCAGCAACGTCGAGGAGCCATCCAGATGCCGCCAGAGGCCAACGACCACCCAGAGCAGCCACGCCAGCCGGCACCCGGGCCTCCAGCCAAGGCCGAGCCGGCGCCCGGGCCGGCGCAGCCTCCAGCCGAGCGGGCACCCGCGCCGGCGCAGCCTCCGGCGGAGCGGCCCGCTCCGCTGCCGGACGCGACCCCGCGCGCCTCCGACGCCGAGCGCAACCACGCGCTCGACCGCCTGCGGGCCGCCTACGTCGAGGGGCGCCTGGACCAGGAGGAATTCGACGAGCGCTCGGACATCGCGCTGAAGGCCAAGACCATCGGCCAGCTCGAGCGACTGTTCGACGACCTGCCCGACAGCTACACCCAGAGCGGCCTGGCGCGGCACTACGGCGCGGCCGGACCGGTGGTGCGGCCCGGCGAGGGCGGCAGCCGGGTCTCGGTCGCGGTGCTGAGCGGCGTCGAACGTCGGGGATCCTGGCGCGTGCCGGTGAGCTCGACCGCGTTCGCGTTCATGGGCAGCGTCGCGCTCGACCTGCGGACCGCGGTCCTGAGCGGCCAGGTGACCACCATCACCGCCGTGGCCATCATGGGCGGCATCGAGGTCATCGTCCCGCCCGGCATCCGCGTGGAGTCCAGCGGCTTCGGCTTCATGGGCGGCTGGGACAACCGCGCCAGCGACGACCGGCTGGCACCGGACGCGCCGGTGCTCCGGGTCCGCGGCCTGGCCCTTATGGGCGGGGTCGAGATCAGGACCAAGGAGCCGCGCGATCCGCGGGGCCCGCAGCCCACAACAGGATCCGCTTGAACGGGTAGAAGTACGGCCGGCGCGGGTCGAGCCGCGGCAGCAGGCGCGCCCGGTAGCTGGCCAGGAACTCCGCGAACAGCTCGGGCGGCATGCGACGCTGGTAGTCGGTCAGCAGCGTGCCCCGAGCCCATTCGATCACCTGCTCCGGCCCCGCCAGATGGTGCGGGTAGATCTGCAGCCGGACGTGCTGCTCGACGAAACCGAGCCCCTCCAGCAGCTCCGCGTAGCGCTCGGGCGGCTCGACCGGGCTGACGCGCCGGTAGCCCCCCGTCGCGCCGCGGAACGGCTCCTCGGCGGCGAGCTCCGCCGCGACCAGGTGCGAGACGTGGTCGTGGTTGGCTGGCACCTGCACCGCCAACTGGCCGCCCGCCTCCAGCGTGGCGGCAAGGCGCTCCAGCAGCCGCGGATGGTCCGGAACCCACTGCATGGCGGCATTGGAGAGGATCAGGTCCCAGCGCGCGTGGCCGCCCGGCTCCCCCGGCGCTCCGAAGCTGGCGACGTCGCCGCGCGCGAAGCCGAGGCCGCCGCCGGCGACCGCCCGCGCGCGCTCCAGCATGGCGGCGGAGCTGTCGACCCCGAGCGTCTCGGCCGCCCCGACGCGCCGGTGCAGCTCGGCGGTGAGCGCGCCGGTTCCGCAGCCGAGGTCGGCGGCGCGGCCGCCGGGAATCGGGCGGACCAGGGCGAGCAGGTCGAAGAATGGCGCGTTGCGCTCCGCTGCGAACCGCTCGTACCGGGCGGGGTCCCAAGGGTCGGACACCTGCTGCTCGCCTTGGCCCGGTTGGTTGACTGTCATTCGCCCGACGATTGTCCACAACTTGGCTCCTCAGGAACACCTTGCCGCGTCGATGGTTCATGATGTGGCTGCGCGCGCGAAGCATCCGAAGGCTGCAGGGGGAGACGAGGACCGGTTGGCCGCACACCAGATGATCGGCAGGGTGGGGCGGGTGACCGGCACGATCGCACCGGACCGGATCGGAGAGGTCATGATCGCGATCCGCGGCGGCAGCGAGGCGTTCCACGCCTACTCCGCCGAGAGAGAAGACACCATCCAGACCGGCAGGCGGGTGGTCGTCGTCGAGTATTTCCCCCCCAGGACTGTCGTGGTCAGCCCGCTGTAGCGGCTGGCTAGGAGGCTGCATTGTCATGGATCCCACCATCATCGGCGGTGGCGTGCTCGTCATCCTCGTCGTGTTGTTCATCCTGTTCCGCCTCATGTGGCGGGTGGCCGAGCCGAACGAGGCGCTGGTCATCTCGGGGCTGCGGCAGCACGCCGAGGTCGAGGGAGTCGGCGAGAGCCTCGGCTTCAAGATCGTGACCGGCAAGGGCACCCTGGTCCTGCCGGGCATCCAGACCGTGCGACGCCTCTCGCTCGACCTGCGCGAGGCCCAGCTCGGCATCGACTGCGTGAGCACACAGGGCATCCCGCTGGCGATCCAGGGCGTGGTGATCTTCAAGGTCGGCGACGACTACGTGTCCATCGCCAACGCCGCCCGTCGCTTCCTCGACCAGCAGGACCAGATGGACGCCCGTGTCCACAACGTGTTCGCCGGTCACCTTCGGGCGATCGTCGGCAATATGACTGTGGAGGAGATGATTCGCGACCGCGAGAAGCTCACCTCGCTGACACGTGAGTCCTCTGGCATGGAGATGGAGAAGCTCGGCCTGATCGTCGACTCGCTCCAGATCCAGGAGATCCACGACCCGACCGGCTACATCAAGAACCTCGCGCTGCCCCACGCCGCCGCGGTGTCGCGAGAGGCGAGGATCGCGCAGGCGCACGCCGACCGGGAGGCGACCCAGAACGAGCAGCAGGCAGAGGCCTTGAAGGCCGAGGCCTTCCGCGACAGCCAGATCAAGCAGGCCGGCTACCAGGCGCAGGTCGACCGCGCCGCGGCCGAGGCGCGGCAGAGCGGCCCGCTCGCCGAGGCGACCTCGCGCCAACAGGTCGTCGTCCAGGAGACGAAGGTTGCCGAGCTGGAGGCGCACCGCGAGGAGCAGCGGCTCCAGGCGAGCGTCCGCAAGCCGGCGGACGCCAGGGCCTACGAGCGGACCACGCTGGCCAAGGCCGAGCGTGACGCGCGCATCGCCGGCGCGGAGGCCGAACGCCAGGAGGTCGAGCTCCAGGCGGCGGCCAACGCGCAGCGGGTGCGGCTCGCGGCGCAGGCCGAGGCCGAGCGGGTGCGCCTGGAGGCGGCCGCCAACGCCGAGGCCGCCAAGCAGGTCGGTGAGGGCGAGGCCGCCGCCACCTCGGCCAGGGGCCGCGCCGAGGGCGACGCTGCGCGGGCGCGTGGCCTGGCCGAGGCGGACGCCATCAAGGCGCGAGCCGACGCCCTCGCGCAGAACCAGGACGCCGTCATCGGCCAGCAGCTCGCCGAGAACTGGCCGGCGATCGTGGAGGCGGCGGCCAAGCCGTTCGGCGCGGTCGACCAGATGATCGTGCTGAACGGGGCGCAGGGGCTGTCCGAGGCGCTGGCCCAGGCGCTGAGCCAGGGGGTGGTCGGGCTCCAGCTCGCACGCAGCATCCTGAGTGGCGGGGGCAACGGCAGCGCCGAGTCCAACGGTGCCGCGGGGGCCAAGGGCAGCGCCTCCGTAACGGGTGGCCAGACACCCGCGCGCAAGGACGGAACATGAGGAGATCGCTACGAGCATGCTCGTAGCTGTTACCGGGTCCACCGGAATGATCGGGTCCGTGCTGGTCTCCAGCCTGGTCGCCGATGGCCACGAGGTGCTCCGTTTCACCCGCTCGCCGAGTCCCGGACCGGGTGCCGCCCGCTGGGACCCGGCGGGCGGCACCATCGACTCGGAGGCGCTGTCCAAGGCCGACGCGGTCGTCCACCTCGCCGGCAGGAACATCGCCGCACTGCGCTGGACGCCGAAGGTCAAGCGGGAGATCCTCGACAGCCGCACCCACGGGACGCGGCTGCTGGCGGAGACCATGGCCGGCCTGCCCGACGGGCCGCGAGTGCTCGTCACCGCATCGGGGATCAATTTCTATGGCGATCGCGGCGACGAGGTACTCACCGAGACCAGCCCGGGCGGCCAGGGGTTCCTGGCTGAGGTTTGCCGCCAGTGGGAGGGCGCTGCCGATCCGGCGCGGGCCGCGGGGATCCGCACCGTCCACGTGCGAACCGGGTTCGTGCAGACGCCACGCGGCGGGGTGCTGCCCAAGCTGCTGCCGCTGTTCCGGGTCGGGCTGGGGGGCCGGTTCGGCTCTGGCCGCCAGTGGTGGAGCTGGGTGACCCTGGACGACGTCGTCGGCATCTACCGTCACGCCGTGACCGCCAGCGCGGCGAGCGGCCCGCTCAACGCCACCGCGCCCAACCCGGTGACCAACGCCGAGTTCACTGCCACGCTCGCCAAGGTCCTCGGACGCCCCGCCCTGCTGCCGGTGCCGAGCTTCGGCCCCAAGCTCCTGCTCGGCGAGCTGGCCGACGAGCTGCTGTTCGCCAGCGCCCGCGTGCACCCAGCCGCCACCGAGTCGAGCGGCTACTCCTTCCAACACCCCATCCTCGAACCCGCCCTCCGCCACCTCCTCACCCGCCCCTGACCGCCCCCCAATCCCCCGGCTTACCTGCAGCCCCGACTCGGCCCGCCCCGCCCAACTGGCCTGCCGCCGCCTGCCCTCAGCGGAAGTCGCGTGAGCGGGTTGCGACGCCCGTCTGGAAGGGGTGGAGCTGCTCGGCGATCACGTTGGTGACGCCCTCGGCCCGTTCGAGGCGACCGCGGATCAGCATGGCAGACGCGGCCCGGCCGATACGGCCGTAGCGTGTCCAGACACCAGGCGAGCAGATCACGTTGATGATGCCGGTCTCGTCCTCGAGGCTCAGGAAGGTGGTGCCGCTGGCCGTGGCCGGGCGCTGGCGATGCGTCACGATCCCACCGACCAGCACGCGGCTGCCCGGTTCGACGCCGGCCAGGCCATCGGAGGACACCGCCCCGAGCGCGTCGAGCCGCTCGCGCAGGAACTCGACGGGATGGCTGAAGGTCGAGAGCCCGGTCGCCCACAGATCGGCCGCGCTGAGCTCGACCGGGCTCATGCCCGGGAGCTGGGGCGCCTCCGCGCCAACCACCGCCCCGGGCAGCCGATCCGCCCGCGCCTGCGCCACCGCGCCGGCCGCCCAGAGCGCCTCCCGGCGCTCCAACCCGAAGCAGGCGAACGCTCCCGCCGTCGCCAGCGCCTCGACCTGCGCCTGACTGAGCCCGATCCGGTAGACCAGATCCGCCATGGAGGCGTACGGGCGCCCCGCGGCGATCCGCTCCGCCAGCTCGTCCCCGATGGTCCGTACAGACGACAACCCCAGCCGGACCGCGCCCTCCGCCCCCACCGCCCCAGCGGCGCCCTCCACTCCCTCCGCCGACCCCGACCTGGCGGCGCCCTCCGTGCCCACCCCCGATCTGGCGGCGCTCTCCGCGCCTGCCGCGCCGTTCCCGAGCGGCTCGAGGGTGGCAGCCGCCTCGCTTGCGTGGAGGTCGGGGCCGCGGACGACCACGCCGTGGCGGCGGGCGTCGGCGACCAGCGTCCGCGGCGAGTAGAACCCCATGGGCTGCGCGTTCAGCAGCGCGGCGAGGAACGCCGCCGGGTAGTGGAGCTTCAGCCACGCGCTCGAGTAGACCAGGTAGGCGAACGACACCGCGTGGCTCTCGGGAAAGCCGAAGTTGGCGAAGGCGGCGAGCTGCTCGTAGAGCTGGTCGGCGACCTCCCCGGTGATGCCACGCTCCGCCATCCCCTGGTAGAGACGACCGCGGAGCTGCTCCATCCGCTCGACAGAACGCTTGGCGCCCATGGCCTGGCGGAGCTGGTCGGCCTCGGCGGCGGTGAATCCGGCCACGTCGACCGCCATCTGCATGAGCTGCTCCTGGAACAGCGGCACCCCTTTCGTCTTCTTGAGCGAGCGCTCCAGCAGTGGGTGCAGGTAGGTGATGCGCTCACTGCCGTTGCGGCGGCGGATGTACGGATGCACCGAGCCGCCCTGGATCGGTCCAGGCCGGATCAGCGCCACCTCGACGACCAGGTCATAGAACTCCCGCGGCCGCAGGCGCGGCAGGGTGGCCATCTGCGCGCGGCTCTCGACCTGGAAGACGCCGATCGAGTCGGCCGCCTGGAGCATCTCGTAGACGACCGGCTCCTGGGGCAGGTCGGCCAGGTCGATCTCGACGCCGTGGTGGGAGCGGATCAGGTCGACCGCGGCGTGCAGCGCCGAGAGCATGCCGAGCCCGAGCAGGTCGAACTTCACCAGCCCGATCGTCGCGCAGTCTTCCTTGTCCCACTGCAGCACGCTGCGGTCCTTCATGGTCGCCCATTCGACCGGGCAGACCTCCAGCACGGGCCGGTCGCAGATGACCATCCCGCCCGAGTGGATGCCGAGATGCCTTGGGAACCCCTGGACCTGGGCGGCCAGCTCCATGACGGCGGACGGCACGTCGTGGTCGGTAACCTCGCGAAGCGACCCCCACAAGTCGAGCTGCTTGGCCCAGGCGTCGAGCTGACCGGGAGCGTAGCCAAGCGCGCGCCCCATATCGCGCACGGCGGAGCGGGGCCGGTAGGTGATCACGTTGGCCACCTGCGCGGCGCGGTCCCTCCCATAGCGCTGGTAGACGTACTGGATCGCCTCCTCGCGCCGGCCCGCCTCGATATCGAGGTCGATATCGGGCGGCCCGTCACGCTCCGGCGAGAGGAAGCGCTCGAACAGCAGACCGAGCTTTACGGCGTCGGCCTTGGTGATGCCGAGCGCGTAGCAGACGGCCGAGTTGGCCGCCGAGCCGCGACCCTGACAGTAGATGTCGGCGCGCTCGCAGAACTGGACGATGTCCCAGACGATCAGGAAGTATCCGGGAAAGCCGAGGCTGGAGATCATGTCGAGCTCGTAGTCGATCTGTCGCCATGCGCCCTGGATCCGCTCCGCGCCACGGGGACCGTACCGGCGGGTCGCTCCCTGCTCGGCGAGGTGCCGCAGCCAGCTCATCTCCGTGTGCCCCTGCGGGACGGGGAAGTCCGGCAGCCGCGGGGCGATCAGCTTGAGGTCGAAGGCGAGCTCACGGCCGAGCCAGGCCGCCCGCTCGACCGTGCGCGGATAGCGGTAAAGGCGCTTGTCCTGCTCGAGTCCCGAGCGCAGATGCGCGCCGGCCGACGCGGGCAGCCAGCCGTCCAGCTCGTCGAGCGAGCGGCGAGCGCGCACCGCGGCGAGCGCGGCCGCCAGCCGGTGCCGGCGCGGGGTGGCGTAGTGGACGTTGTTGGTGGCCACCGCTTCGATCCCGCGGGCGTAACCGAGCCGGACCAGAGCGTCGTTGCGGGCCGAGTCGAGCGGGTCGCCGTGGTCCCAGATCTCGATCAGCACGTTCTCGCGGCCGAACGTCTCGATCAGGCGGTCGAGCTGGTAGGCGGCGGCCGTCGGGCCGCGATCGACCAGCGCGCCGGGCACCGCGCCCTTGCGACAGCCGGTGAGGACCAGCCAGTGGCCGCCATGCAGGGCCGCCAGCAGCTCCAGGTTTGCGCGCGGAGCCCCCTTGGAACCGGCGAGCTGCGCCGCCGAGATGGCCCTGCACAGGCGGGCGTACCCATTCGAGTCACGGGCCAGCACCAGCAGGTGCTCCCCCGAGGGGTCAGGATCGGGCAAGGTCGGACGGGCGCTCTCCAGGCCCAGGGTGAGCTCGGCACCGAACACCGTGCGCATGCCGACCGCCTTGGCGGCCTCCGCGAAGCGCACCACCCCATACATGCCGTCGCGGTCGGTGAGCGCGAGCGCCTCCAGCCCGAGGTTGGCCGCCTCCTCGACCAGCTCCTCCGGAGGCGAGGCGCCGTCCAGAAAGCTCGCGTTGGAATGGCAGTGCAGCTCAGCGTAGGGAGTCGCCAGCGCTCGCGAGATCGCGCGAGCGCCAGGTCGCCGCCGGTCGGGCTTCGGGTCGCGCCCCTCAGGTTTCGGGTCCTGGCGCCGGGCCCCAGGAACCTCGGCGCCGACCGCCTCGGTCCGCGATTGCGACCGCGACCGGCCGCGTACCAGTCGGGCGAATTCTGCCCAGGGAATTGGAGGATTCTGAAAGCCCATGGCGTCATGATCGAACACTTGTTCGCCTCAGACAACAGCGCATGGCGCCTATCTCGGGCTGAATTCGCAACCAGCCCCTAAATTTACGGCGACTGGGGCCGCGATGGTAGCGAACCCCCCTAATTGACTGCAGCGTCGGAGGCGTCATGAATTGGATCAACACATGGCAACGCGAACCCGGTCGTCATCGAAACCTCCTGAAGGTGGACGAGGACCCCGCCCACCGTCCCTGTGACCAGGATGCCACCACGTCCGCACCGCAACGCTCATTACGTAGGGTTCCGCGGAGACCCGGTCGACCCACCACATCAGGACGAATTCGTCCACGGAAATTGGGCAGGCCGATGGCTTTCGCGAGCATCGAGATGAATTCCTTCAAGCAACGGGAATGGCCGGCACCGCCTATGAGACGCGTCGGGCGATCACGACCAGCGCTCGACCGCGGCGCCGCCGGTCAGGCGCTGGGGGCCCCGGTCAAGAGCTCTCGATCGCCAGCGCCCACCTCCGCGCCGACCTGCCGCGCCGTGTCGAGGAATGCCTCGGCGGCGGGCGACAGATAGCGGTCCGGGTGGTTGGCGAGCACGATCGTGCGAGCCGGAACCGGCGGGTCGAGCTGCCGGATGACCACTTTCGGATCGTTCTCGTCCACGGTGAGCAGCGGCACGATCGCGACGCCGAGTCCGGCCGCCACCAGCCCCTGGACCGTCGCGTTGTCGCTCGATCGGAGGACGACGTGCTGCTCGAACCCATAACGCCGCAGGGAGGACTCGAGGAACTGCTGGCAGGCCATCGTGTGTTGCGCGACGAACCGGCAGTCGACGAGGTCGTCGAGCGGCACCGGCTGCTTGCTGGCCAGCGGGGAGCCAGCCGGCACCAGCAGGACATATGGGTCCTGGAGCAGCTCTGTCGTCTTGAACCTGTCGCTCATGACCTCGCTGTCCATCACGAACGCGAGATCGAGCTCGCCGGCCTCGACCAAGGTGAGCAGGTCCTTGTCCGAGGAGTCCCTGAGGTCGATCTCGACCTTGGGCCACCTCGCCGCGAACACACCGAGGATGGCCGGCAGGATCCGCGCGCTGACGCTCTCGTATGCGCCGATGCGCAGCGTGCCCTTCGCGCCCTCGGAGAAGGCCGCGAGGTCGGCCTTCGCCGACTGGAAGCGGTCGATGATCGGCCCAGCGTGCCGCAGGAGCAGTTCCCCTGACTCGCTCAGGGTGACCTGCCGACGGCCACCCCGCCGCTCGAAGAGAGGGAGCCCGACGATCCTCTCCAGCGTGGCGATCTGCTGGCTGATCGCCGACTGGGTGTAGCCCAGTTCATCCGCCGCGCGGCTGAACGAGCCGGCGCGGGCGACTGCCCGCAGCGCCAGCAGATGGCGAAGCTCGACGGACGACCAATCATTAGCAGTCATGATCGAAAACGATCATAACTGGATTTGTTCTTATAGGCCAGCGCTGGAACCCTGGTCTCATGCCCTTGATCCCTACGACCAGCCCAGATGACCCAGCCAGCGTCGTCCACTTCGTGGAGCGAAGCTCGAACATGGAGACAGGCCAATGTTCTCGGTGTACTGCGAGCAATGCGGCTCAGTCCTCCTTCTCGGTCCAGCCAATATCCTTGCGGTCCAGAACAGCTCCGAAGGCATCGTCGTCCACTTTCGGTGTCACGCCGGCCACCGCGGCGTCTGGTTGGCCAGCGCGCGCTCGGACCGCCCCGTTCTCCGGTCCAAGGGCGGAGAGCACGCTCCCCATCTCGTGACCGCGTCCGCGACCGTTGGCCGGTCTGCCGGACTTCGGCGAGACCCATCGCAAGGTCGGGGCTCGTCGAGCACGCGGCCGGGACGGAGCACCGGCACCACGCCGGGCACTCAGCCTTCCTCGAGCACTCGGCCCGCACCGGGCACGCGCTCCGCACCGGAAGCCCAGCCACTGTCGATCGGTCGGCAGGCACGGAGCGCCACACCGGATGCTCAGCCTGCACGGCGCCATCTCCCGGGCTTGGACGCGGTCGCGAGCGGGATCGAGGCGCGACGCCACGCTCGAGCACTTCAGGGCAGCACGCCCTCGAGCTGGACGCGATGGACCCGAGCCCCGTGGCGACGCGGCCGCCAGTCCTGTGGCGGTTCGGGGCAGCGCTGAGGCGTGCGGCGAGCAACTCGACCCAGAGCGGCGTGCCTACTGGTGGGTGAAGCTGGTCGCGATGCCGTGCTCGGTCGACTCGTAGCGTGTGGCGGCCTGTGACGTGAGCTGCGCGATGCCGGTCAGAGCCTGATGCAGCGCAGCGGCGCCGCGCTGCCAATCGCCCCAGAGCTCGAGGAAGTGCGCCTGCGCAACCCCGGCCCAGTCCGTTCCTAGTGGCTCGACGTTGGCGGCGAGCTGGCGCAGGGCCCCATCGATGTCGCCGGCGGCGCCGTTGAGCTGGACCGCCACCTGCCGCAACTGCTCCGGGGTGACCCGGATGCCGATTCCGTTCATCTCCCACCTCTCAGGGATGCTCAGGAAGCAAAGCTTGATGAAGTTGTACCTTCGAACGCAATCGAAGGCAAACGAGTATCCACAGGGGTTGCCAAACGCTTCGGCGCTGGGCATACGGCGGGAGCGGCGACCAGGAGAGGGAGCGATTGGCGGCGACGGCTCAGCCGGGCTCAGTCATAGGTCGCCTCGATCAACCACTGGCCCTCGGACAGCTTCAGCAGGTAGGCGACGTCTTCCTCGCTGGTCACCTGAAGGCGCGCAAGACGTTGATGAGCCTTCGGATCCCACCAGCGTTCGTCGATCGGCCATGGACCGGCCCACGCCACGATCCGCGTCCAAACGCCGGACACTCGTAGCCAGCCGGGCTTCTCACTCAGCAGCCCGCGGCCGTTGACCGTCACAGGGGCTCCCCCGGCGTCCTGGACCTCTGCCAGGACCGGCTCGTGGTGGACGACCGCCGGTGAGGGCTCGGGGATCCTCCCTGGCCAGGGAGGAGTCTTGGAACCTCGCGGAGCGCTGGAACGCCTCGAAGCCGTGCCGGCGGCCGGTTTCGGCTTCGGCAAGCTGTCCGGCGCGGCAGCCGTCCCCGGCGCGGCGGGCAGGTTCAGCGCCGCGGGCGCGGCGGGCGCGGTGGGCGGCGGGGCTGGCGCGGCGGGCGGGGCTGGCGCGGCCGGCGAGGCGGGCTTGGGGCGACGACTGGCGTCGCGTGGATGCTCCAGGGCGCTCTCCGCGCTGAAGCCGCCATCGACGACGCGCAAACTTGCCGGGGCAAAGGGATCGGGGGGGCTTGGCGAGGTCCCGTCGGAAGCCAGGGACTTGTGGGGACTCGGGGGGTCGTTGGAGCCGGGTGGCCTGTGGGAAGTTGGAGCGTCGTGGGGCCGTGGGCCGCCATGGGGCGCAGGGTCCTCGTGCATTCCCGAGTTTTCGTGGGCTTCCGGACGTCTGCGGGTTCGGGAGCCTTCTGGGGCTTTCGGAGCTCCGCGGGCCCCGGAGCCTCCGCCGGCCTTCGGGCGGCCGCTCTTGGAGGCCTGGTCATCGGGAGCGCTCGGGAGCTCGCCTTCGGCGACGCTGATCACCCGATCGGCTGGGGCACGGCCTCCCCGTAGGCTGACGAGGCGAACCGCCTCAGGCCCGAGCAATCCCTGAACTCTCGCCAGGGCACGGGCGGCTCGCCGGCTGGCCTCGGTCTCCTCGCCCCAGAAACCGAGTTGGCGCCCACGGGCCGCGACCGCCTCGTCCGGGATCAGGGCCAGGCGGGTGATCGCTCCGGTGGGCCGCGATGCCGCTGAACCGGTCAGCCAACCATCGAGCTGCCACCGGACACGCTCAGCGATGGAGGCGACCTGCACGGCGCGTGGGTCGGCGGTCGCTCCTCGGCGCGACGGGCGGGCGGGCGGCTCGTGTCGCCACACCCGGGCCAGCATCTCCCCGTGCTCGGTCTCGACCTCGATACGCAGGCGCGTGCAGGCAAGGCCCAGCCGCTCGAGACGATCGACGAGCTCGTCGGCCAGCGCCTTGGCTGCGAAAGCGGCGACGTCGACCCTCGTGATGGGCGGATCGAGTGCGGCTGCGACCCCGAGCTCGGGTGGTGGACGACGGCTCGCGCGGGGATGCTCGTCCAGGCCAGTGGCCAACCGGTGTGCCCGTACGCCCTCGGGGCCGAAGCGGGTGGCCATGGCGACCCGCGGCAGGGTCGCCAGGTGGCCGAGGGTGCGCAGGCCCAGACGGTTGAGCAGGTCGGTGAGCTCCGGGTGCTCCAGGACCTCGACGGGGAAAGGCTCCAGGAAACCCGGCGTCTCCCCAGGAGGGACGATCCAGTGGCGTCCAGCGGCCAGCCCGTCGCCGGCGCCGGGCAAAGCAGGAGCGGAATCGGGGCGGGAGGCAGAGTCGGCGGCCAAGGTGAGATCGCCGCGCGGCGCGGGGTCCGTGGGCGAAGCGTGGAGGGGGAGGCCGGCGTGCGAGCGGAGAACGCCGTTCGAGGTGGAATTGGGGTGGGAGGCGTGGCGAGCGGCGAGGCTGGCGGCGAAGCGGCCATCGGCGATGCCAACCTGGCAGCGTCCAAGGGCACCGAGCACTCGATCGACGGCGGCCAGCACCGCAGCGGTGAGGGCGGCCTCACCGCCGTGGTATCTGGCGGCACCACGGGCGAGGAAGGCGCATTCGCCGGGACGCAGCACCTCGATCCGCGGGGTGAGCGACTCGACCGCCGCCAGCACCGGCTCGAAGGCGCGCGCGTCCCGGTCGGGGTCGTGCGCGATCAGCTCGAGCTCTGGGCAGCGTTCCTGCGCTTGGCGCCGGCGTTGGCCAGGGCGGACCCCATCGGCGCGGGCGGCCGCCGAGCAGGCGAGCACCCGACCGGCATCCAGCACGGCCACCGGCTCGGTGGTCGGCACGCCCGCCGCGGCCACCGGCCAATCAGGGCACCAGATCGCCAGCACGCGGGCCATCGACGCCGGTCACACCTCCCCACTACACCGACTGGAGAAGGCGGCCCTTGGATGTGGCGCTCGTGGTGTCCACCTCCCTTCCTTTCCAGGGTTGTACGACCCGACTGTCCATCTCTTCCTCGACGGCACGGACATAGCGATCGTGTCGCGGCCCGGGCCCCTGCTGAGCGACGTCGGGACTGGGAAGCCAGAGCCTGGCCCGCCGCTTCAGCGCGGCGGCGCCCCGACCGGCGGCCGCGACCTCGACCTTGCGGGCCTGGAGTCGCCCGTAGTTCTCTCGCCTGTTCTGTTGTGTTGCCCGAGAGGTGCCCATGAGAGGCTCACCGGTCAGGTAGCGGGCTGCACGGTTCCATCTCGGAAGGGCAGCCAGAGCCAGGCTTCGCGGGGCCGGGTGGCACTGCCCCGGCCTGTGGTGATAACTCGTGCTCGGCGCTGCTGGAGGTATCCAGCTCCGGCCTCCAATCCGATCCATGGCTCGTGGTCGACGTGGAGGTTCAGGTCGGGGCTGGGCCAGGTGCCGAGGACGACCAGGACGCTGCGGTGCTCCCGGGCTCGGGTGGCAAGCTGATGGCCCACGGTCTGGCCGCAGGCGGCCGGGGGTTGGGTGACGACCAGGTCGATCGCGTCCAGCAGCGTGGCGATCACCCACGCCCATTGCACCCCTGGGTTGGGGATCAGGGCCAGACGCTGGAGCGCGACGCCAGTCTCGGCGGCGGCGACCACCCCCAGCTCCGGAATGCCGGCGAAGGCGGCCCAGAGGTTGCCCTGGGTGACGCCGGCTGCGAGTGCGAGCGCGAGCCGCAGGGACCCGCTGACGGTGACCACACTGCCGCGGCGCAGGCCGCCATGCGGCAGAAGCGGTGCCAGCGGTGGCAACACCGGCAGGAGTTGGTCGGCGGCGAGCGTGGTGGGCTGGACAAACTGCGCCAGTCGTGTGCGCTCTGCGTGGCGGTCTGCCGCGCTTTGTGGCATTCCCATGGTGACATCATCGAACAAGCGTTCGATGCTTGGCAAGCACCGAGTGCTATGCCCGTGGGGTCCGGCCAGCGAGGGGTCGGACGTTGCCGAGCATGGTGTTGCGTTCAGCCTTGACCTGCTCGTAGTCGATCGACAGCTCGTTGATGACGTGGGCGTGGCACTCGAGGAGAGCTTGCCGTTCGACCCGTTCGGCTCTGAGCCGGGCAAGCGACTCCTCAAGTTCCTGCACTCGCGCCTTGAGCTTCCGCGCCGAAGGAGGGTCGCCGCCGATGGCCTTGGCCTGGGCTTGGAATTGCTGGGGATCGGGATCGGCGCTGCTCAACGGTCCTCCCGCTGGTCCGAGCGACCCGCAGGCTGGCCACCAGGTCGTGGTGGCCGATGCGGGCGGGTATGGAAGAACCCGAGCGCCTCAGGAGGCCCGTGATTCATCCCGCCTCCACTCACGCGTTCATGGACGAGACCTGTGAGCACCCACTCGCGAATCAAGCGGATCCTGGTCGAAGGAGATGACTTCGTCTCCTGTCACCCTGCAGAATCGGGGGGAGCCGGGGGCCTATCGGGGGCCGTCCGGCGGGGATGTCGTCTCGCCGCTGTGGGGCAGGCGCCGCAGCTGCTCCCGCGCCAGCTGCATCAGGACGCGAGTCGCGGGCGACAGATGAACATTCCGGCGGGTGATGAAGGCGAAGGTCTCCTGCAGCGGCGGGGCTAGGGACACCCAGTGCAAGCGTTCGGTAAAGCCCAGGTAGGCGGCGAGGGGGAGCGACATGACGGTGTCGCCGACGCCACGCTCCGCCAGGGCGAGAGCTGAGGCTGAGGACTCGACCTCGACCACGGGGAGAATGGAGACGCCTGCCTTCTGGACCCGCTCAAGGAGCTGACGGCGGGTGGGATCGGCGCTGCCCCAACGGGCTTCCGGGAGGATGAGCGGTGCCTGGGCGAGGTCGGCTGCGGTCACGGGGTGACTGGTGCGAGCAGGGTCGATGCTGAGGTAAACGGCCTCGCTGGTCCACGCGATATGGCCCACCTGGAGCCCTCTGTCATCCACTGGCAGAGCGACCAGCCCCGCCTCCAGATGTCCGTCGCGGACGGCGTCGGCGACCTCCGAGGAGTTCAGGCCGACCACGCGGACCCGAACCTGTGGGTGGCGCGCGCGGAACTCGGCGATCAGGTCGGTGAGGAACAGGTGTTGCGCGGTGCTGAAGGTGCCGAACGCGACGGTGCCGCCGGTAAGGGTGCGGATTCCGCGTACAGACTCTGCCGCTTCCCCCGCCGCCGCGACAGCGCGCTGGGCGCTCGGAAGGAAGAGCTGGCCAGCCTCGGTCAGGACCAGACGGCGGTTGGTACGCACGAACAGGGTAACGCCGAGCTCGTTCTCCAGGCGTTTGATCTGCTCGGACAGGCTGGGCTGGGCGATATACAGGGCCTCGGCGGCCACGGAGAAGGAGCCGTGCTCGACGGCGGCGAGGAAGTAGATCAGCTGTTGCAGGGTCATCGACTTCCTGGGCTTAGGCATCGGCTAGATCAAGGTAAAAACTATACTATCTCATGGAAGGTTAGGCTGGACCGATCGCCAGGACCCGTCGCATTCTTGGAGCCATGACTTCCTTGCGCTCGTGCATCATCGGAGCGGGCGCGGCCGGCATGGCTGCGCTGCAGGTCCTGACGCACCGTGGCTTCGCCGTCGAGTGCTTCGAACGCACCGACCGTGTCGGTGGACACTGGCACACTGACTACGACTCGCTGCACCTGATCACGTCTCGTGATGTCTCGGGCTTCGCCGGCTATCCGATGCCGGCCGACTATCCGGTCTATCCCAGCAGGGATCAGATGCGGGCATATCTGGAAAGCTTCGCTCGGCACCACCGCCTGTACGAGCGCATCGCCTTCGGTACCAAGGTCACCGCCATCAGGCCAAGGGGTCGCACGGGGCGGGACGGTTGGACGGTCCAGACCTTCGATGGAAGTTCTCGTGAGTACGACGCGGTCCTGATCGCCAACGGCCATCTAACCGACCCGTGCATCCCTCGGTACGAGGGGGAGTTCACCGGGAAGCAGCTGCACTCCTCCGGCTATCGCAACGTGGGTGAAATCGAGGGCGACCGTGTCCTCGTCGTCGGTGCCGGCAACTCTGGGTGCGACGTGGTCGTAGACGCCGCCAACGCTCGCCTGGATGCGCACATCTCCATCCGCCACGGCCAGATGTTTCAGCCCAAAGCCATCTTCGGAAAGCCGCGAGCCGAGCTGCGCTGGCTTGCCCGGTTGCCCGCCTTCGCCCAAGAGCGCGTGACCCGAGCCCTGATCAACGTCGTTGTCGGCCCCACCTCTGCCTACCGCGGCCTCCCCGAGCCCGCCACGCGCAACCTCGACAAGCAGCGGCCGGTCGTCAACAATCTGCTGCTCTACTGGATCCAGCACGGTCGGATCACGGTGCAGCCGGGGATCGAGAGGTTCGCCGGGCGCACCGTGCACTTCACCGACGGCACGCAATCTGACTTCGACGCCGTCATCTGGGCCACCGGGTTCAAGACCACCTTCCCCTTCCTGGACCGTTCGCTGCTGACGTGGGAGAACGGCACACCCCTCCGGGTGGGGGGCCTCACCGTCCCGGTCGGGCTCGAACGGCTGTACTTCGTCGGTCTGGCAGCTCCCCGCGGGCCGCAACTACCCGTCTACTCCGCCCAGTCCGAGCTGATCGCACGGTGCCTGGAGGTGCTGGAGCGTGATGACGTCGCGCTGTCTGCCTACCTCGCGGCACGGCAGACCCCGGACAGCCGGATCGACATAGTCCGGAGAACGTGGCAGGCGCAGATGGACCGCACCCGTCGGGACCTCGACCGGTTCCTTCGAAGGGCTCCAGGGTCCGTCCGAAGCCGCCTCGCACAGGCGAGTGAGCCCTCTCTGACCCGGACATGATGGACCCGCCGTGACGCCTCGATGATGACGCCTGTCGCGGGCCGCCTGGCCGACAAGACCATTCTGATCACGGGGGCCGCCCGCGGTCAGGGGGCATCGCACGCCGAACGGCTCTCCGCCGAGGGAGCTCGGGTTCTGGCTTGCGACATACTGGATGAAGAGGGCAGTGCCACCGTGGCCCGGCTGCGCCAGAAGGGGCTCGACGTCGAGTACCTGCACCTCGATGTCAGATCGCCTCGGCAATGGGCACGCGCGATCGCCCATGCGCGAACGACCTCTGGCCGCCTGGATGTGCTGGTCAACAACGCCGGGATCATCCACGTCGGTCCGCTCCTCGTCGAGCGCGTGGAGGACTGGAACGGTGTCCTCTCGGTCAACACAACCGGCGCGCTTCTCGGCATCCAGGCCGCGGTCCCCCTGATCCGTGAGGGCGGTGGAGGATCGGTAATCAACGTCGCCTCGATCTTCGGCGTCGTCGGTGCCGTCGGCTATGTCGCCTATAGCGCAAGCAAGGCGGCGTTGATCGCGGTAACGAAGACCGCTGCGCTCGAGCTGGCGGCCGACGGGATCCGGGTGAATGCGCTCTGTCCCGGTGGGGTCAGCACGCCTATGAACGAGCATGAAAGGGAGGGCGGTGTCGTCCCCCAGACACCAATGGGCCGCAGGGCGCATGTCAGTGAGATCTCGGGCGTGGTGGCATTCCTCGCCTCAGACGACGCCAGTTTCATCACGGGGGCGGAGGTGACTGTCGATGGCGGCTTCCTCGCCCACTGAACCCAGGAGACGCACCGCCGTAGTGACCGGCGCAGCCAGCGGAATGGGTCTGGCGGTCACGGAGCGATTCATCACCAAGGGATGGACGGTGATTGGTATCGATCGCGACGCCGAGTCGCTTCTCGTGAATGCGGCGGCCCATGATCCCGCAGCGTTCCGACCTGCCGTTGCGGACATCACCGACAGGGGCGCCGTTTCGCGCGCCCTCGGCGACATCTCGGGGCTGGAGGCCGTCGTCAACGCCGCTGGGATCTATCCGCCCACCACGCTGGCCGATTACGACTACGCGACGTATCGGCACATCTTCGATGTGAATGTCTTCGGCACGCTCAACGTCATCGCGGAGACCGTGCCCGCCCTACGCTCGACCGGCGGCGGCGCTATCGTGAACTTCGCCTCGATCGATGCCTTCGCCGTGTCCACCGGCCAGCTTCTCTACAGCGCCTCCAAGGCCGCCGTCGTCTCGCTGACACGCTCACTTGCCATTGAGCTGAGTGATGACCAAATCAGCGTCAACGCGGTCGCGCCTGGCTGGGTCGATACCCCTGGAACACGGGCGGGCGGACGTCTGGAGCAGGCGGTTGCTACCATCCCCTTTCGCAGAGCCGCTCAACCGACGGAGATCGCCGATTGGGTGTGGATGCTTTCTCAGGGCACGTATATGACCGGCGAGACCATCGTCATCAGCGGGGGCCTGATCGTCCGCTGACATCCGGCCGTTCGTCAAGCCATTGTGCTATTGCCGTGGGGTTTGGCTGGCTCACAGGCGGGCTGGCTGGAGCCCCTGCTGCGAGCTGAGATTTCCGCTGGTGGGGATTGCCTCGAGCCGCTCTCGATGGTGCTGGCGGATACCCCGACATCCTCCGTCTGGTCCTCATCAGCCCCCCTCGACTCTCGCCGACAGCATTGCCGGAGCGCGTACCTGGCCCGGGAAGACCGTTTGGACTTACTCGATGAGCCCACGCAATTGGATACGCTTATCGTGGCCATCTGTACAACGTTGGGGCGAAGGGCGGATGACGGGACGCACAGGGCTGTCGCCACCGGCCTCGTATGAGCCCGTCGTACAGCGTTCACGGCCGGATACCTACGGATCAGAAGGTTGGGGGTTCGAGTCCCTCCGGGCGCACGAGAACGGAACCCTGCCTGCTCTACCCGGGCTTGGTCCCGGAGCGACGGCCGCCGCTTGTGCGCCACTCCAACGAGGCGAAGGGCGCTCTGGGCCAACGATCTGAGGAAGCTTAGGCCCCTAAGTCAGCGGAGCCAGAGCAGGATGGCGGCCAGGACAAGGCCGCCGCGGTAGATCAGTGCGTGCTTGTCGTAGCGGGTGGCCAAGCCGCGCCAGGCCTTGAGGCGGTTGAAACAGCGCTCGACGACGTTGCGGCCCTTGTAGTCCTCGACGTCGAACACCGGCGGTCGTCCACCGCGTGAGCCACGGCGTCGGCGGTGGCCTTTCTGATCGTCGGGCTCAGGGATGACCGCGGTGATGCCGCGTCGGCGCAGCGCGCGGTGGGCCCGTCCAGGCGCGGGTCAGGCCGCGTCGGCTCATCCATCGCCGAAAGGTCTTGGGTTGACGGCCTACTGGAGGGTGTCATCGACGGCGGCGAGGAGCCGACGGGCCGAGGCTTCATCGGAGGGGGCAACCAGCACGCGAACACCCTCGATCTGCAGCTGCGGGTACTGTCCTCCGGCATCATCTGCCGACACAGCTGCTCTCAAGCCGTGACTGCGCAGCATGCCGACGATCAGCTCCGCCTCTGTGCGGCTGTCAACGACCGCCACAGACACAGTCGCGCCGTCCACGATCTGAACTCCTCTGCTCCTGTTACTGCCTGTAGGCCGCCACTGGCATCATGGTCGCACTTTGGGCGGCCCGTCGCACCCGTGGAAAACCTCGGCCGGAACCAGTCGGCGGTTCCGGCCCCCCCACGGGTGCTGCTACTTCAGGACGAAGAGGCTCGTGCCCGCTGCGTGCCCGTAAGGACAGCCATCGATGGTGCATCACGGTCAGCCACGGACACACCGATCTGGCGCCGACCTGCAATCGCCCAGTCACGGAGTCCACCGAGACAGCCTGATAAGGAAGAGGTCGACGGTTCAAGTCCATCCGGGTCCAGGCCGTTGACGAACGCCACGATCTCCTCAAGTCCCGGGTTGTAGCCGTCCATCGTATCGACCTCGATCCAGGCCGCATCCACCGAAACCCGATCGAACCCGCCATGGGCCCCAGCCTGTGGTCGGTTGCGTGCTGCGGCCCGGGGTCGGCGGGCGCCCGGCGCAGCGGGTCATCCTCCCTGCGTCGCAGGATCCGCCGAAAGGCCACCTCCGCTTCCACGGTGCAGTGAACGACGCGGAACCGGGCCAGGCTCCGCAGCGGGTCCAGCCCGGAGCGCCAGATCCGGTCCTGAAACGCCGCCTGAGGATCTTCTCTGAATACGGCGACTGCTGGTCATATTGAAAGGCCGGTGCGGTCGAGGAAGGCGAACAGCAGCCGCCGTCGGCGGCGGACGCGGGTGATGCCGCGGCGGGCGTGCTGGGGTGAGGTCGTCCAGGGTGTCGGCGGCGTAGTTGGCCAACTCCTGGCCTTTGAGGTTGGCCCACACTCCCTCGACCGGATTGAGTTCCGGGGCGTAGGCGGGCAGGCGCTCCACCACCAGCCAGCCGCGCTGGCGTGCGATGAACGCGCGCATCGGGCGGCTCCAGTGGGAGCGCAGCCCATCCCACAGCAGCGTCGCCTTCTGGTCGCCCAGGAAGCGGCGTAGCTGGCCCAGCACGCCGATCAGCAGCTGATCGTTGTAGCTGCCCGGCTGAACGTGGAACGCCAGGCGAGCGCGGCGACCGTCGGGGTGGTAGCAGCACATCGCGGCCATCGACAGCCGCGCCCAGTTGCGCTGGCGGTGCCGCAGGATCGGGGTGCGGCCCCGGGGCGTCCAGGTGCGCCGCACCGGTGGCGTGAAGCTGACCCCTCTTTCATCCAGGAACACCAGCCACGCGCCCCGCCGGCGCGCGTTTTTGGCGGATCCTGGGCCAGTCGGTCTTGACCCAGCGGGCGATGGCGTCCTCGTCGCGTTCGGCGGCGCGGCGCTCGGGCCGCTGCAGCGTCCAGCCCATCGCCCGCAGGATGCGCCAGGCATGGGAGGGATAGTGGCGCAACCGGGTCCGTTCCATGCCTTGGAAGTCGCGGCGTAGGCCGGTCGGTGGGCGTGATGGCGTGGTCGTGGCCATGGGCCCCTCCCCACCTGGGCTGCTGAGGGGATTATGGCATGTGGGCACGTCGCCCTATTCGGAGAACCTCCTTAATCTGGTTGTTTTCGTGATCTTGGTGTCGGCTCCCGGCTCACGCCGGGATGCGGAGTGGGTGGTGTCCTTCACGGCGTAGTTCGGCGTCGATGTCGAAGGAGTAGGTGCCGTAGAAGTTGATGTGGTCGTGCTGGGCAGGGTGAGGTGGGCCGCGGCCTCGTCGGTGAGCGGGTAGCCGTCGGCCCGTAGGGCGTCGAGCGCGTGGCCGAGGTAGGTAGTGGTCCACAGCACGACGGCGTTGGTAACCAGGGTGAGGCACAGGGCTTGGTCGATCTGGTCGTCGAGGTGCCGGCGGCGTAGTTCTTCGTCGGCGACGTAGCGGCACACGTAGATGGTGCGGACGAGGCGGCCGTATTCGTGCAGAGCGCGGGCCAGCTACGTCTCGGTGAGGACGGCGGCCGCGACCCGGCGGACGCGGTCGGGGTCGCGGATACCGTCGATCTCGACGATCTTGCCGTTGACGACGGTGAAGGCCATGACGGAGAACGGCCGCCCGTCGATGGTGACCACCGCTCCGACCGTGCCGTTGACCAGCGCGGGGTGCAGTTGGGCACCGCGTGGGGCGCGGGCCAGCTTGGCCACTGCCCGCACGCCGCGGATGACGGCTGGCGGCCGGCCGGCGCCGAGGTCGGCGCGCAGCACGACGTCGGGGTCGAGGATCTGGACGAGGGTGTCGAAGTCGCCGGCCCGCGCCGCCGCGAAGAAAGCGTCGACCACCCGCCGCTGACGCGTCAGATCCGGGTCGGGCGCCGGGATCTCGGCGCCTTTCACGCGGCGCCGTGCCCGGCTGGCGAGCTGCCGCGCGGCGGTCGGGGTGCGGCCCACCATGCCGGCGATCTCCTCGAAGGGCAGCTCGAACATGTCGTGCAGCACGAACGCCAGCCGCTCGGCCGGGGTGAGGGAGTCGAGCACGACGAGCAGGGCGAGGCTCACCGAGTCGGCCAGCAGCGCCTCCTGCTCCGGTTCGAGGTTCCCGTCCGGGGTGATGACCGGGTCGGGCAGATATGCGCCGAAGGAGTCCTCCCGGCGGTGTCGGCGGGAGCGCAGCATGTGCAGGCACTCTCGGGCGACGACGGTGGTCAGCCATCCGCCGAGGTTGTCGATCTCGGCTGCGTCGGATTGGCTCAGCCGCAGCCAGGCGTCCTGGACGGCGTCGTCGGCCTCGGCCAGCGAACCGAGCATCCGATAGGCCACCGCCCGCAGCCGGGGGCGGTGCTGCTCGAAGCGTTCGGCCAGCCACTCGGTCTCGTCCATCGGTCACACCATCCCGTCGTCTCCATCGGTCACACCATCCCGTCGTCAGGGCTCATAGAGGTGAACCTTCAGACGCGACGAATGTGACAAGCAGAGAGGAGAACCAAAGACATGCCACGACGCAACCCGAAATGTGTCGAGTCTGTTCTGGCGTTCCTCGGCGCCTATCGACGGGCAGAGAGAGCCGCATGATGACCCCGGTTGTCGAGGCTCGAAGCCTCACCAAGCGTTTCGGCGATGTCGAGGCCCTCACCGGTCTGGACCTTGTCGCCAAGCCCGGTCAGGTCACCGCGTTGCTCGGGCCGAACGGGGCGGGCAAGACGACCTTCATCAGCGCAGTTGCCACGCTGCTGCGTCCGGATAGTGGCGACCTGTGGGTTGCCGGCATCGACGCCAGATCCCAGCCACGCCGCGTCCGTCGGCTCATCGGCCTGGCCGGCCAGTCAGCTTCTGTCGAGCCGGCCATGACCGGCCGGGAGAACCTGCAGTTCGTCGGCCGCCTCTTCGGCCTCGACCGCCGCAGCGCGCGGTCGGCCGCGGGAGCCGTCCTGGAGGCACTGGACCTCACGGATGCCGGGGACCGCTTGGTACGCACCTACTCGGGAGGAATGCGCCGGCGGCTGGACCTCGGCGCCAGCCTGGTCGGCGGCCCCAAGCTCCTGTTGCTCGACGAGCCGACCACCGGCCTGGACCCGCGCAGCCGCATGGAGCTGTGGGGTTCGATCCGCAATCTCGTCGCCGGCGGCACCGATGTCCTGCTCACCACCCAGTACCTCGAGGAAGCCGATCAACTGGCCCGCCACATCGTGATCATCGATCACGGCCAGGTCATCGCGGCGGGCACGCCCGACCAGCTCAAGACCCTCGCCGGCCGCGATGTGCTCGCGGTGCGACCCCGAGCGGCCGGGGACCTCCCCGCCGTCGAGGAGGTGTTCCGGTCTGTTGCCGCCGAGGCCCCGCACCTCGACCTCGACACCTCGACCGCCTCCATCACCACCGATCGCGGCGCCGACCAGCTGGCCACCGTCGTTCGCCTCCTCGACGAGCGCCACATCGCCGTCGAGGACATCGGATTGCGTCGCCCGTCGCTCGACGAGGTGTTCCTCACCCTCACCGGCCGTCAGCCGAGCCCGTGGCCGCCGCCGACCGGCGAGACCCGAGCGGTTGACGCCGCCTGACCGTAGGAGCCTTGATGACCACCCTGACCTCAGCGACAGATCACATCACGCCAGCCCCCTCCCCAGACGCCAGCGCCAGCTTCCTCACCACCACCGCCCAGACGGCCCGGCGAACCCTCCTGCAGTTCGCCCGCACCCCGCAGCTGCTGGTCATGCCACCAGTCCTGGCCGGATTATTCCTGCTCATCTTCCGGTACATCTTCGGTGGCGCCATCGACACCGGCGGCTCCGTCCACTACGTCGACTTCCTCGTCCCCGGTTTCCTGGCCCAGACGGTCCTGTGGAACGGAATGAACGTCCCGGCCGGTGTGGCCGAAGACTCCTCGTCAGGTGTCTACGATCGTCTGCGCTCGCTGCCGATACCGCGAGCCGCGGTCATGGCCGGCCGCGCACTCGCCGACACGGCCCTCAACGTCTGGGGCTTGGCGGTCACCGCCCTGCTCGGCTTCGCCGTCGGCTTCCGGACCCACGCCGACCTGGCGGCAGTGATCGTGGCCTTCGCTGTCATCCTGGCCGTGATCTACGCCTTCAGCTGGCTCTTCATCAGCCTCGGGCTCCGCGCCGGCAACGCCCAAGCCGCCCAGGCCCTGTCGACGCTGATCGTGGTCCCTCTCTCGTTCGTGTCTGGCGCCTTCGTACCGATCAAGTCCATGCCGGGCTGGATGCAGGCATTCGCCGCCAACCAGCCGGTCACGATCATGATCAATGCCGTACGCAGCCTCATGCTCGGCGGGACCCACGCGGCCGGAATCGGCCACACCACCACCTACTGGGTGCTGCTCAGCCTTGCCTGGTGCGCGGGCATTCTCGCGGTGTTCGGCACCGTGGCGGTGACCCGGTTCGGCCGCACCCGCTAGCTCGTCGGGGACTGGGGCGACCCCTGCCCGGCACTCTGTGATGACAGATGAAGCGCATCCGCATCGAAAGACCGAAGACCCGGCGCGAGCGCCCCTGGCGTGAGGTCCTTCCGCTGGACCCGCGAGACCCGGATGTCGTCCGGGCCAAGGCGTTGCGTCGGCGGGTGTCGTGAGATCCGCCGACGACCTCCTGAGCGCCTTGGACGGTGCGCCAAGGGTAGGAGGAGCATCCGGTGGCGGGGTAGAGCAACGCCCGGAGCAGCAACTGGTCGCGGCGCTCCTCGCTGTCCAAAGCATCCAGGATCGAGGGCGGCGCCGCCGACCAGACGAGCACGTCCACCGCCGCGACCGCGAGGGCGTATCCGGCCGGGCGCCAGTACGGGCTGAAGTCGATCACCGCCGGAGCCTGCCCGTCCGCGAACAACACATTCCCAGCGAGGTCGCCGTGCACGAGCTGGCTGAGCAGCTCGACCGGGGCGCGCGCCGCCACCAGGTCATCGACGAGCCCCTGGAGCCCAGGCGCCACCACCACGCTCGCCTCTCCCCATGCGATCCGGTCGGCCACAGCCCACCGGTCGCGCCTGCCGCGCAGCCAACCCGGGTGCGGCACGTCGGCGAGTGCGGCATGAAACGCGCGGCTGGCGGCTATCAGCCCCGGCCAGTGCTCCACCGGGCCTGGCTCGCCTTCGACGCGTTCCCACACTGCCCATCCGTCCGCCAGCCATGCGCCGGCGACGGTCCGGCGTGGCCTGGGAACCCTGAAGCCAGGGCCTTCCAGCCCGGCGAAGAGCTCGGCGCACCAGGACGCCCCTTGGGGATCCGCGGCCGGTTTGAGCACGACGTCACCGACCTGCCAGGTCGTCCCCTCACCGCCGGGCAGCAGCCGGGCGGGACCGGAAGCACCGAACGCCGAGCCCACCGCCGCCGTCAGACCAACATGCATGCACATCCTAGAGAAGCCGCGGAACCGCGGGCGCCAACACAGCCGGAGGCACCACTGGTGGCACACGGCACGCGTCCAGCCCGGTGCGGTCGGTCAGCTTGTTGTCGGGGCCGCGCTCGTCGTCGACCGACGTGGCGCCAGGGATGCAGCGATGCGGGCATGGGTTGTCCACAGAATTCCGCGACCGGTGGCTTCGTCTGATGGCGGGTGTTAGAACAGCTCCGGAGGTTGGGTCAGCCCCGTAGGAGGGGCTCGCGAAGGTATTCGAGGAAGTCGTGGTCGTGATAGTAACGAGGCAGTCGGGCGACCTGGGCGAAGCCGAGCCGCTCGTAGAAGCGGCGATGCCGCTCAGTGGCCGGGCAGCGCAGGTAACAGCGGGCCGCGCCAAGGGCGGCGGCGCGGTCGCAGAACGTCTCGACCAGGTGAGCACCGATGCCCCGGTTCCGGTAGTCCTCGACGACGAGCAGGTCGTGGAGCCGGACGATGCCGGCGATCACCTCGCCCAGCACGGCGCCGACGATCTCGTCTCCGGCTCGGGCCTCGACCACCACCGGTCGGCTGGTCCAGTCGCAGTCCTCACCGAAGATGGCCCGATCGGCCGCGGGCCATTCGCGCACCAGGAAGCTGCGCACCTGCTGGGTCTCCTCCTTGGCGAGCCGATAGGTGACTTCGCCGGAGGGCTGTCTGGCCAGTTGAGGACCTCCCTCGATGGAACAGACCGTCCGCCGGAGGCGGCGGGCAAACTTCACTATGATCGTGCAACGCCGGGCGGCCATGACAGCGCCCCGCATCCGAAAGGAGCCCGATGGACGTCCGTCTGACCGACGTGCTGGTTGCCGACGCCAAATTGCTCGCCGACGGGCTCCTGCAGCCCGAAGACGACATGGCGGTGTTCGTCGGCCGTGGGGGCAAGGGCAGGGTCGCGCCGTTCACGGTGCGCCGCTCCTACACTGGAGCTGGCGGCTGGTACGTGGAGTCCATGGCTCTGCTCGCTCCGAACGGGGACGTTGCCTGGCGCGGCGACGAGCAGGCGATCACTCTGCGCGGGTCGAGCAAGATCGACCTGTTCAGCGACGACCTGCACGGCGTCACCGTCGACTCCGCGGACGACCACGAGCTGGTGTTCCTCATCGGGGGCGACGAGGTGGGCCGCGTCCCGATCGCGGTCCTGGACGAGGACCCGCCGTACGCGACCGCCTCTCCGACGGACGTGCTGGCCGAGGTGCTGAAGAAGAGCACGATCGTCTGGATCGAGGTGCCTGGGCCGGGCGGCACCGGCGGCAAGGCGGTGCCGGCCTGGTACGGCAGCCTCGACGGCCGCGTGTACGTGCTCACGGGCGGGTCCGAGCAGCACATCCGCGGGCTCGACGAGAGCAGCCAGGTCCTGCTGTCGGCCAGGTCCAAGGACCTGCAGTCGCTCCTCACCACGGTGGAGGCCAGCGCAAGGGTGATCCCAGCCTCCGATCCCCTGTTCAACAAGCTCGTGCCGATCCTGTTACCGCGACGGCTGAACCTCCGCGACGGCGAGGAGGCCGCCGATCGCTGGCGCAAGGAATGCACACTCGTCGAACTCACCCCGTCGGCGATTCCTGCCGAAGCATGATCAGTGCCCGTTTTCCCTCGGTTGGAATAGGGCAACTAAGAGGGTAGGCAGGGGCAGCAAGTCAGAAGCGACCGGCGCAAGCCAGTCAAGGAGGCCCCATGTTGCGGCGAAGGATGAGAAGGAACCAAGCCAGGCGAGCGATCGCCGGCCGCCTGCCGAGCACCGAGGAGGTGCGCAACCAGGTCGCCGAGGTGACCGACGAGCTCGGCGAGGCCCTGGAGGTCGCCAAGGACGCGATCGCCAAAGCTATGACGTCGGCTGGTCGCCGCGGCACCGAGGCCGGCGCCGAGGCGACGCGCAAGACCGCGATGCTCGGCAAGGAGGCTGGCCGCAAGGGCATGGTGGCCGGCAAGCGGGCGAGCCGACGCGCCCGTGGCGCGACCCTCGATGCGGTCGGGCGCCGGCTCCCGGAGCCCGAACTGGTCGCCGAGCTGACCCGCCGGGCCACCGAGAAGGTGTTCCCCGAGCGCGCCAAGCACCACCGGAAGACCGTTCGCAAGCGGCGGCGCCGCCTCATGTACGGCGGAGCCGGGCTCGCCGCCATCGGCATGCTGATCGGGTGGCTCACCGCCCCGAAGAAGGGCGACGAGACACGCCAGGCGCTCAAGGAGCGAGCCAACGCCGCCAGCGACAAGGTCGCCGAGATGCGTGCGACCGCCGGGCCCCAGCGGCCGGCCGGCACCTCGACCACTTCTGGGATGGTCGCCGACAGTGGCGTCGGCTCCGGCAGCATGGCCGGCAGCGGCACGAGTGCCGGGATGCCCGCGACCGGGGCCGACACCGGAGCGCAGGACCAGCAGGGCGCCGACGTGACCCCGATCCACCAGGCCGACAACGCCACCGCAACCAAGCGGCGGTAGGGCAGCAGACCCACGGCCGAAGCTCGGACGGCGGGCCCGGCGGCGGCCAAGGGCCGGACCTGCGGGTTGACCGGGAGGGGTCAGGCGAACCGGTCGGACGCCTCTCGGTGGGCCGTGGTCCTCGCTAGTCGCCGTTGGGGAGCCGGTAGACCCCGGTGCTCTGCTTGACCACGCGGCCCTCCTTGGCGAGGGCCGCGAGGGTCTTCACAACCGTGCCGCGCACGTCCCGCACGGTGAATGGGTCGAGCAGGCGATCCTTGAGCGCGCGGTCGAGCACGACCGTCCAGTGGAGCGGCTCTGGCGCCGCGTCGGCGAGGACCTTAAGGCAAACCTCTTGTGGTTCCATTGCACCAGCCAGGCTACCGGTGTCCCGAGCCCTCGCCAAACGACCTCGGAGGTGCACGATCCCCGCGCCGACGCCGCCACGCAGCAGCTCGGTCGCCTTCGACCGCGCCGCCGACTATTACGACCAGACTCGGGGGTTCCCCGCCGAGGTGGGCGAGCGGATCGCCGACCGGATCGAACGCGCCGCCGGGATCGGGGCCGAGCCTCGGGCCACGGGCGCCGAGACCGCCGCCGGCGGCGCGATCACCGGCAGGGCCGCGGTCACCGCCGGGGCCGCCGCGGGCGCGGTCACCGCCGGGGCCGCCGCGGCCACCGTCGGGAGCGCCACGGGCGCCGGGGATGCCGGGGGTCGGCTTCTGGAGATCGGAGTGGGTACGGGGAGGATCTCGCTGCCACTGCACCGCCGTGGGCGGCGCGTCTTCGGGATCGACCTGTCAGGGCCGATGCTCGACCGCTACCGGGCCAAGGCCGCGGACGAGGGCCTGGAGGCGCCAGCGGTGCTGCGCGGCGACGCGACGCGGCTGCCGTTCCGGGCGGGATCGTTCGATGCTGTCGTCGAGGTCCACGTCCTCCACCTGATCCCGGGCTGGCGCGAGGCGGTCGCTGAGGTGCGCCGCGTGCTCGCGCCGGGCGGGACGCTGCTGGTCTCGCGGCGTCTCTGGGACCGGTCCGAGGGCAACGGGCCGCGCGGGCTGGCGCGCAAGCGCCACGCGCGGATCCTCGCGGAATGGGGCCTGGGCACCCAGCGGATCGGCGTGCGCGGGGACGAAGAGATGATCGCGAGCCTCGTCGAGCTTGGCGGGCGCGTCGAGGAGCTGGAGCCCGTGAGCTGGCGCGAACGCGAGACCTGGGCGGAGTACCTGGAGATCCTGGAGCGGCGCGTCTGGTCGGAATCCTGGCAGGTGCCGGAGGCTCCCTGGGAGGCAGCGGTCCGCCGCCTACGCGTTGACCTCGCGGCCGACGCCGTGGACATCAACGCGCCGGTCACGGTCGAGCGCCACGTCGACCTCGCGGCGATCCGCTTCTGACCGGAGGGTTCGGACACGCGTGACCGCGCCGCCTGCGCCGGGATGCTCCGACGGCGCCTCCGGCATGCGTGGACGCACCGATCGCGGGATCGGATGGGTTCCGGCGACGATGGGTGGGCTTGGTGGTCGAGGCCAGGCGGACGGGCATCCGCGGTCCTGGCCGCAGCCGCCCTGGCGGCACGGCGCTGGTGATCGCCACGATGCCGGTGGGGGCCACCAGCTCGCTGCAGGAGTCAGGCTGCCAGCCGTCCCAGCGACAACGTCTGGCGCGCGGACGGCTCGCTCCTGCGGGTGCATCCGCTCTTGGTGAGGTTCATCGGGAGCATGGGCCCGGGCGCGAGCACGCCAGGCGCTGAGGACGCCGCGGCCTCCCAGGCGCGAGCACGCGAGGCGCTGAGGTCGGCGCGGCGGCACCGTTGTCGACGTCGGGCGGCCGTGTCAGGAACTCGAAAGGATGTCGCGGAGCTTGGCGGCGAACGCTTCGGGCTGGATACCGAAGCCGCCGTGATCGCCGGGGAACATCACCGGCTGCGTCCCCAGTCGTTCGGCCACGGCGATGGCGGCGCGGTGCGGCGGCTCGCCTTCCGTCTCATCGCCCGCGGCCCCCACGACCCGCACCGAGGACGCCTGGAGGGCCGCGAAATCGGGGAAGTACTTGGCGAACGGCGGCACCTCGTAGCCGATGAAGAACTCCATGTTCTTCTGCAGGCGCGCCATCATCTCCATCGTCTCCGGGTCGGGCTCCCCCCGCGGTGCGTTCCCGCCTCCCGGAATGCGTTGCTGCCCATCGGCGGCATCGCCCTCCCCCGGCTCGCCACCGTCCTGCTGCTGGCCGCCGCGCATCGCCAACGCGGTGCCGAGGACCTGACCCGCGGGCCCGGGGTCCTCCTCGAGGAACGTGTTCTCCACGTTCTGGATGACGGTGCGCCAGTGGTCACGATCCGAAAGCAATTCGAACAGGGGTGGTTCGTGGGCGACCAGGACGCGGACCTGCTCGGGGTGGCGGGCGGCCAGTTCCAGGCCGATGATCGCGCCGGAGCTGTTGCCGAAGACAGACGCGGGTTCGTCCCGGAGACGCCGACGGCCGACAGCACGCGGTGCGCGTCGTCGCCATGGACCTCGATCCGCTGGGGCTCCCGCTCCCCGTCCAGAGGGCTGCGCGAGTTGCCGCGCCGGTCGTACGTCACCACCGTGTACCGGTCGGCGAGCTGCTCGGCCAGACCCGTGTACCCGGCGGCGTCGTAGACCCCGCCGCAGATCAGCAGCAGGACGGGCCGGAGCCGCGGACCTCGTAGTACAGGTTGGCGCCGGGCACCTTCAGGGCGTTCGTCTTCGCGGGTTGCATGGTCGTTCCTCCCTGGGATGGTCGTCTGCCACGGGTTCGGCTGGTCACAGACCAGTCGGAGCTGCCGGCGCGTTCTCTACATCCCTCAGAGAGATCTCGGCCGAGCCGCCGGGCGAGACGGTCGGATCGGGACCACCGCGAACCTCCGGTGGACCTCATGCGGAGCGGACGAGGAGCCAGATCACTGTCCAGTGACAGGCGCCGGCGACGATGGTGAGGACGTGCCAGACCTCGTGGTAGCCGAAGACGGCGGGATCGGGATCGGGCCAGCGGCACACCAGCATGATCGCCCCGGCGGTGTAGATGACGCCGCCGGTGAGCAGGAGGGCGACGCCGAGCGGATGGACACGGCCCAGGGCGAACGGCACGACCACCACCGAGGGCCAGCCGAGCCACCGAGGGCCAGCCGAGCAGCATGTAGATGGCCAGCCCGACGACGCGGATGTTGCCCCGCCACAGGACGAGCGCGGCGCCGGCGACCGCTCCGGCCCAGACGAAGGCGAGCACGGCGATCGCCAGGCCGCGTCCGAGTGCGAGCAGGCTGACCGGCGTATAGGTGCCGGCGATCTGCAGCCACCTGGCGAGGTTTGGAGGTACACGCGCGTAGCGGCACGAGACCAGGCCCGAGCGCTGCGCCCAAGTTCTGACTAGGAACAACGTTGCCAGCGCCCGGAATGTCCTCTAGCAGGTCGGCGGCCAGGACGCGGGCCGCCGAGGGGACTACCCGGGCTCTCGTTCTCGCTCGCCCTGGGTTGCGGGCGAGCTGCTGGTCATGGACCCAGGAGCGGACTGCACTGCGGCGTTGTGCCGGCGCTTGGGGCGATACTCGACGCTCAGGACGTCGATGGCGCTGCCTCGGATCACCACCCGCTGATACACGACCGGCAGCGCCGTCGTCGGCTTGTCGCCGGTGCTCGACTCCAACGGCGGCGCCAGGATCAGTTCCCGCCCGTCCACCTCCAGGTCGGGGCTGAAGTGGGCGACCAGCCCGGAGTAGACAACCCCGTCGTGGAGGCGAACACGCACATAGGCGTCGTGGTCCTTCGGGCGGTCCCGCTTCAGGACCTGCGTCCAGGCGCTGACCGTGCGGATCGTCGCCCCGCCCTGCGTGCGGGTGAGGACCGGGTCCCAGGCCCAGACCGCGGTCAGGGCGAGCGACACTTCCAGCACCAGCGTCCGAAAGAGGAGCCGGTAGTGATCTCGGGCGTAGGAGCCCTTGGGCTCCAGCAGCCGCCTCGGGTCCGGCAGCCAAGACGGATGGACGATCCGCAGGATCACGAGCACGGCGAAGGCGACGCCGGAGAACGCGAGACTGCTCAGCACCACCCGCGAGATCTCGCGGAACGTCGACTCCGGCGAGCCTACCCGCCGCCGCTCGCTCAGCAGGTCAAACAGCAGCCCTGGCGCGACGAGCAGGAAGAACAGGAGGACCGACAGCCAGCTTCCAGGGACCATGCGTTAGCTTGTCAGCCGTCGTAGTCCGGCGGCGCTGCGTCCTGGGCGCTGGCCTGCGAGACGGCCCCGTCGCCCGCGCTTGCCTGCGATTGGGCAGCGCCGGGAAGCTCCCAAGCTGGGACCGGCGCGGCCACCCCCATGGAGTCGAGGCCCTTGGTCCGCTCCCTGAGGTGGGTGGATTCGTCGCGCCGCTCAACCGGCTGCTGGGGCTCAACCGGCTGCTGGGGCTCAACCGGCTGCTGGGGCTCAACCGGCTGCTGGGGTGCATCGTCCGCCATCACGGCCTCCTATCTGGTCCTGAAATCACACCGCTGTAGTTTAGACCCACCGGCCCGGCCTCCCACACGGGGCCGGGCCTCCACCTTGGGCTCACCGCCCGCGGTGGCCACCGTGGTGCGGTCCCTCCAGGCAAAGACTCGAGGGGCGGCCCCAACCCTAACCGCCCCCCGTCCCGAGCACCCGCTAGAGGCCCGGGGACCTAGTCGTCCCGGTCGATCAGCTTGATCGTCACCTCGCCGACCCCCGTCCGCGTCACCGTCACCTCGCCGACGCACTCGACCGCTGCCCGGCGCTCACCGTCGACCAGGAGCACCAGGCGCACAGTGCTCTCACCCTCGGCCGCCAGCCGGTCACTCGTCGCCATCGCGTGCCCCTTGCAGGTCATCCCAGCAGTCCCGACACACGAACGTGACCGACCGCCCGCCGATGGTGATCGGCTTCCGCAGCGTGGCCATACGGCTCGTGCTGGTGACCCTGTGGCACCTCGGGCAGCTCTGGCTCGGGTCGGGGGTCGCCCGCGTCTCCAGCTCCATGCGCTGCGCCTCCTGACGTTGTTCCTCGGCTTGTCCACACGTGTCGCACACCCAGCGATGGTCACCCACGCAGACCGCGCCACGTTGAAACTCAGGGCAGGGCACCCGCCAGCCGCCGGCCGCCTCGCAAGTGCCTTGCCCGCACTGGTAACAGGATCCGGCCGAGTCCAGGTCCCCCACGCTCACGAGCTCTTCACCCCCCACTGACTCTCGAGCCAGTCGGGCAGGAAGACGTTCGCCGCGTTGGGCTCCGGCCGCTGGAGGTTGCCGAGCACCGCCAGCCGGAAGCCGTCCAGGCCGCCCGCGACCGGCACCGTCGACCCTGGAGCCTGCACCCCCAGCCCGTCGTCCAGGGTTTTTCCGCGCCACGTCCGCTCGCCCTGGTAGGCGAATAGCAGCCAGCTTTCCGGCCGCCCATGCGTCAACGATTCGAGCAGGGTCAGTCGGTGAACTTGGTCAACGCTATCGCCCGCCACCGTAGGGAATGTCTTCGGCATCGCATAGGGATCGGTGGACGGGATCTCTTGCCAGTTGACCAGTACCGGAGCCCCGTATGGGCGCAGGTCGTAGCTGTATTTCTCCCGGTAATCGCCGGGGTTCCGGCGCTTGACCACGCCATGCTTGTGGAGCCACGCTGCCCAGGCTCCGGGACGTTGTATGTGGACGGCGAGATATCCCCAGCTCGGGTCTTGCGGCCCGGTAATCAGACCGGCTCCATGCCCAGGATAGTGCGCGAAATGCTCAACGGCATGAGCAGGGGATTGGAACGGCTCCTCACTGCGGCTCATGGTCGCCAAATCCATCGGGTAAAGATGGTGCCACCCCGCGAGGTCCATGAACGAGTAGACCTCTTTCGCGGCTGGCACCTTTTCGCCAACCTGATCCCGCCGCTGCCGCTCCCAGGCTCCAGGATCGACCTCCCGTGGGCGGGCAAACTGCGGTTGTTGGATCACGTCTACGGGATGGGTCGGGATCGAGACCCCGCCTACTTTTCGTGGCATGTCACTGTCCTTCCTGCTGGCGACGACGCATCCTGCCGGCGCGTCCCATGTCGCCCTGCGGCGGCTCGCCCGTCGTGGGTGCCTGCGGGCTCCCCGGCGGCTGGTAGTCGTCCACGGGCGGGCCTGCGGTCGGCATGTCGGGGCGGCCGGGGGTCGACCTACCCGGCTGCGCCTGGCCGCTCGCCCGCGGCTTCCTGACGTACTGCTCGCCGCGGTCGTCGCCCGTGCGGCCCGTCCCGAACGTCGACGGTCGAGCCAGCTCGCTGCTCGGGCCGAGGCC
>WNGK01000546.1_pt1 | contig 99821 bp, 108 predicted proteins | sample 5400601 | NCBI WGS metagenome assembly WNGK01 (sample SAMN13153376, study PRJNA577476) | soil metagenome | isolation source: 60 cm soil or saprolite under Garry oak tree replicate 1 | place: USA:California | collected 2016-06-15 | reverse complement strand
CCGCTGCCGCTGGCGACCGGCGCGGCGATCCTGCGCTACCGGCTGTACGACCTGGACCGCATCATCAGCCGCACGCTCGCCTACGGACTGCTGACAGTGCTGCTGGGTGGCGGCTACACCGCAGTCGTCCTGGGGTTTGGGCAGCTGCTTGGCCGAAGCTCGCCCCTGGTGATGGCGGTTGCGACCCTGGCGGTGGCCGCAGCGTTCCAGCCGGCCCGCCGCCGCGTCCAGCAAGTGGTGGACCGGCGGTTCAACCGGCGCCGCTACGACGCCTCCCGCACGATCGCGGGGTTCAGCGCCCGGCTGCGGCAGGAGATCGACCTGGACACCCTGACCGCCGAGCTGCTTGGCGTGGTCGAGCAGACGATGCAGCCGACCAGCGTGTCGCTGTGGCTGCGGCCTTCCGCCAGCGCATCCCAAGACCAGGGCCGAAAGGCCGCGTCCCGTGCGGCTTGGCAGCCGATGCCGGCTTCCCGGACCGTTCGCACAGCTCTGTGAACAGGCGTGCCAGCCGAGGTAACCGGAACTTCGCTGGGCCCGTCCCTCCGCCGGCGAGACAGGAGGGTTCACCTGAGCAGCGCTCGGAACTCTCCACGGTCATCCCTACCCGGCGGAGGATGCCGGCCAAGGTGCCGATGGCCAGCTCGCGATGCAGCGGCACGGCCACGGTCGCAGAGGCGTCAGGGCGCGGCGCGGGCTGCGGGGCCGCCGGCCGGTCTCCGGATGCATCCGCTCATGATGTGGAGCGCCCTCCCCTCCGGCGATCGAGTTTCTGGAGGGCGCTGGGCGACGGCCACCCTGGAGTCGTTCATGGCCATGGTGATGCTGACGCCGACGGCAACGGTGGCGTTGTCGTCGCGGTTGGTGAAGGTGTAGTGGTTCCGAGCGGGTCATCAGGGCGTCCCAGAAGGTGCCGTCGGCCAGCGAGTCAGGAGCTGAGGCGAAGGATGGAGATGGAGAGCGCGCTGGCGGCGGTGAGTGCGGAGCGGATCGCCGGGCGGATCGAGGCGCTGGCGGCGATCGGGCGCGACACGGCTGGAGGGATCACCCGGCTGGCGCTGACGGCGGAGGAGGAGGCGGCGCGGGACCTGGTCCGCTCGTGGCTGGCGCCGCTCGGCTACCAATGCAACCAGGACGACGCCGGCAACCTGCACTGCCTGGCCGGTGATGGGCCCAGCGTGCTGGTCGGCTCGCACCTCGATACGGTGCCGCAGGGGGGCGCCTATGACGGCGCTCTGGGGGTGGTCGCCGCCGCCGAGGTCGCCGAGGCGCTGCACCGGGCAGAGATCGCCACACCGCTCCATGTGGTGGCGTGGACCGGCGAGGAAGGCGTGCGCTTCGGAACCGGCCTGTTCGGCAGCGCCGCGGCGTGCGGCCTGCTGCCGGAGAGGGCGTGGGAGCGCCGCGACGCCGGCGGGCGCACCGTGCTGGAGGCCGCCGGCGAGCTGCTCGGCCGGCCCGTCCATCCACAGGACGCCACCCTGGAGCGCCAGGCGGTCCGCGCCTACCTGGAGCTGCACATCGAGCAGGCCTCGACCCTCGAGCATCGCGGCTGCCCGCTCGGCGTGGTGACCGCGATCGTCGGCCTCTACCACGGCCGAGTGCACCTCCATGGCCGGGCCGACCACGCCGGCGCCACGGCAATGGGTGAGCGCAAGGACGCGCTGGCCGCCGCGGCCGAGTGCGTCCTGGCGGTGGAGGAGGCGTCGTCCGCGGCCGCCGGCGGCGCCATCGCCACCGTCGGTGAGATCGAGGTGCTGCCCGGCGCCCAGAACGTCGTGCCGGGCTCGGCGACCTTCTCGCTGGACGTGCGGTCGGTGTCGCCGCGGCGCCGCGCGGACCTCCTGGCCGCGATCCTCGACCGGGTCGAGCGCATCTGCACGCGCCGTGGGGTCGCCTGGAAGCTGGAACGGCTCGGGGACGCCGCGCCGGTGCCCATGACCGAGGAGGTCGCCCGGGTGCTGGCGTCCGCGTGCGACCGGCTCGGGGTGGCGGCGCCGCGGTTGCCGAGCATGGCTGGCCACGATGCCCAGAACCTCGCGGCCATCGGCGTCCCGACCGGGATGCTGTTCGTCCGCTCCACCCACGGCAGCCACAACCCCGACGAGCACGCCGACGCCGCCGACGCCGCGCTCGGCGCCAAGGCGCTGCTGCTGGCCTGCGCCTGGCTGTGACCCTCAACTTGCGCCTGGCTTCGACCTTCGAGCGGTGGGCCGCTCGGCGACCCTGACGCGCAGGCGGGCGAGCACGGCGGCGACCGGGACCAGGGCGGCGCCGGCGGCCACGATGGCGAGCCCGGGTGTCGCCAGGGTGGCAACCACGCCGATCACCGGGCCGCCCAAGGTCTCGCCGACGGCGTCGGCCTGGCCGATGGTGGACAGCACCGTGGCGCGGACCTCCGGCCGGATCATCGGCACCACCCAGGCGTCGTAGAGCGGGTCGCGCAGCCCGCGCGCGCCGCCGTAGGCGAGGTAGGCGGCGACCGCCGGCGCGAACCCGACCGCCACGCCGAAGGCGAGCAGGCCCGCCGCCTCCACGGTGGTGAGCGCCAGCAGCAGGCGGCACAGCGCCGCCGGATCGCTGGTGTCGATCCGCCGCCGCGCCGGCGCGATCACGGCCGCTCCCAGTGAGAGCGACAGCGCCTCGATGATCCCGAACCAGGTCACCGGCGACAGGTGGCCTATGGCCGGGACGCCGACCTCGCGCAGGAGGTGCAGCTCCCAGAGCCGGTCGATGCCCTCGGTGGACGTCCCGGCGAGCAGCGCCACCGCCAGCAGGGCGACCAGGACCCGGTCCCGCCGCGCGGCGCCGAGCCCTTGCCCAGCCGTGCTGGCGAGCTGCGCCCAGAGGCCCGCGACGGTCCGTCGACGTCCGGATCGCGCGGCCTCGCTGGCCTCCCGATGAAAGCCGGTCTCGCGCATGGCGACCAGCAGCCAGCCCCCGAGGGTGAGCTGGAGAGCGCCGCCGGCGATCAGCGGCAGGCCGAGGCTGAGGTTGGCGAGGCCGACCGCCAGGCCGATGCCGGCGGCGGCGGCCAGCCGCCGGTACTGGGCTGCGCGCAGGAACAGCCCCGCGGCGGCCCGGTCGCCGACCTCGCCGGCCAGCCACGCCTGGGTGGCGCCGCTGGTGAAGGTCTCGCCGAGGCCCCAGAGCGCCTGGCTGGCGAGCAGGGCGGGGAACCACGGGATGGCGCCGGTCAGCACCAGGGCGGCTCCCATGATCACCGTGCCGACGATGATCGAGCGGCGGCGGCCGGCGGTGTCGGCCGCCACGCCGGTCGGGATCTCGAACACGAGGATGCTCGCCTCCATGATCGTGCCCAGGAGGACGAGCTGGAGCGGCCCGAGGTGGGCCACGTTGATGAGGTAGATGGCGGCGGTCGTCCACGTGGTGGTCTGCAGCAGGGCGGTGGCGCCTTGCAGCACCAGGTAGACGGCGCCGGCGTCGCGGTCGCGCATGACGTCCTCGCCGAGTCTCCGGGGTGTGCGTGCGGGCGACACGACCACCCGGTAGGCGGGCGCACGCCAACGAAGGGCGGCGCCTCTTACCGTCGGCGGGGACGGGACTGCGATGCGGCTATGCGGGTCGGTACGCCCCGGCAGCACCGAGCGGTCGTGGTGCGGCGATGCTGCTGGCTGGCAACGGGAACCCCCGGCGGGCTCGGCGTCATGACCGGACCAGGATCGCAGCAACCCAAGGGCGGATCCAGGGAATATCGGCCACGACGCCGTACCATGCTCGGTATGGAGACTTGGGATGCCATCCGGGCGCGGCGCAACGTCCGCCAGTACCAGGACCGGCCGATCGACCCCCATGACCTCGACCGGATCCTCGAAGCCGGGCGGCGCTCGCCGTCCGCCAGCAACCGACAGCGGTGGGATTTCGTGGTCTGCACGGACCGGCAGCAGCTCCAGGAGCTGTCGAAGGTCTGGCGCGCCGCCGTTCACGTCGCCCACTCGGCCGCGACCATCGTGCTGCTCGCGCCGCACGCCGACGACCTGCGGACAAGGGGCTCGATCGACTACGACCTCGGCCAGGTCACCATCAGCATGATGCTGACGGCCGCCGATCTGGGCATCGGCAGCGGGCACGCTTCAGTCGGCGACCAGGAACTCGCCCGCCAGATCCTCGGTCACCCCGAGGACCGGCGCTGCGCCTACATGATCGCCCTCGGGTATCCCGCCGACCGGCCGCTCGCCCCCATACGTGCGCCGGCCCGCCGTCCTTTCGACGACGTCGTCCACCGCGGCCGCTGGTAGCGCGCGAGGCGCCCAACGTAAGGCGCCCGCGTGCACCACGCCAAAGTGCTCAGCAGCGCCGGCATGCAACCGGGCCAGCTCGCCGCCGGCGGTGCCTTGGCGCCGTCACCCGGATCATGCTCGGCCCCGCTCAAAACGGGATGTTGATGAACGGGGAGCTGTAGTCGGCGGCGGCCGCGAGGACCTCCTCGGCGTCGGCGACGGGCATGTTCCCGACCTGCTTCTCCGCCTCGATCATCAGCGGGAGCAGGCGGACGTCGCCGGGTGTGGCGATGCCGGTGACCTCTTGGTGGGAGAGCACCCAGACGGTGGCGGCGGTGATGCGCTCCTGGTCGTCGAACGGCTCGTACCAGGTGGTGTAGCGCTTCGAGTCGTCAGGCCAGTTCCGGCGCGACACCGTCTTGATGATCATCAGCCCGGCCCCCTGGGCCCGAACCTCGGCGACCAGCTCCTCGTAGTCGCCCATGTAGACAGGGTCCAGGCTCAGCACATAGTTGAGCGGGCTCAGCACCGTGTCGAACGGGAAGCGGCGCAGGGCCTCGCGATGGGTGGCCGGCGCCTGGGTCCCGTGCCCGGTGATGCCGATGGCGCTGGCCAGGCCCTCGTCCCGGGCGCGCACGGCCGCCTCGAGCGCGCCGCCGGACCTGGTCACCCGGTCGAGCTCCTCGAGGTCGCCGACGGCGTGAAGCTGGATCAGGTCGAGGTGGTCGGTCCGCAGCCGCTCCAGGCTGTGGTTGATCTGGCGCCAGGCGCTGCCGGCGGCGCGCTCGCCAGTCTTGGTGGCCAGGAAGATCTGGCCCCGGATGCGCGGCATCCACGGCCCGAGCCGCAGCTCGGCGTCGCCGTAGCTGGCCGCCACGTCGAAATGGTTGATGCCGGCGTCCAGCGCGAGCTGGATCGAGCGGTCCGCGACCTCCTGGTCGACCTCGGCGAGCGCGGCCGCGCCGTAGATCAGCACGGAGCTGGCATGGTCGATACGCCCGAGCCTGCGTTGCTGCACGAAGTCCCCTCCCGTCGCCGCCGGTGGCTATCCATGGAGCGCGGGTCGCCTACCCGCGGTGCGCGCCGTGACCGCTCGCCGTTACCGCGGGTGGTCGGGGCGCGGCACCGATACACGACCGGCGCCCTCCCATACTGGACCGGTGGCGGCTCTGGCGACAGTAGGGCCATGGAGGAACATGGTGCCGGCACGTCCTTCCTACAGGCAATTGCAAGGAGGCAGCCCAGGTGAAGGCACTGGAGATCATCAACCTCCGCCAACCAAGCGAGGTGCGCGAGTTCCCCTACGGGCAGCTCGAGCTGTTCCACATCGCCGGCCAGGTCATCGGGCGCGCGACCTACCAGCCGGGCTGGCGCTGGACCCAGCACGTCGGCCCGACGGCAGGCACCAAGCTCTGCGAGGTCGAGCACCTCGGCCTGGTCGTCAGCGGCCGAGCGGCCGTGCGGATGGCCGACGGGACCGAGCGGGTGCTAGAGCCCGGCGACTTGTTCGCGATCCCGCCTGGCCACGACAGCTGGGTGGTCGGCGACGAGCAATACACCTCCCTCCACCTGCTCGGCGCCGACTCCTACACCCTCCCCGCCACCAGCTGAGAGCCCGATGCGGCCAAGGGGAGCCCGAGCCAGCCTCCCCCACCATTGGGTCCCACACCGGGCAGCCAGTCAGATCGGGCAGGTGGCGTGAACGACGACGACGACGACTTCCTGGAGAGCGCGACGGAAGCGGCGTCCGTGCTGGACGCGATCTCGCTCCGTCGCTACGACATCGACGTCGGTGCAGCCGCCACCCCCGCCGACGGCCAGGTCGCGCGCATCTGCGCCGACCTCCAGGAGGCGTCTCCGCTCCATCGTGGGGTGCTCTTGTCAGCGTTGACCGACCGTCAGCGCTCGATCATCGGTCGTTACGGAATGCGCGCGGCGACGCTGGCCCTCCGGGAGCGTTCGATCCCCCGACTGCGAAACGGACTCGTCGCCTTGGTTGTCTCCGGGTCCGCCGCCAGCGATGCACGGACTTCATGGTCGGCGCCGCGGTCCACTATCACGTCGCCCTCCGGCTTGGGCTGGATCCTATGGTGTTGTTCGATGAGGCCGCCGCCTGGGCCGGGCCGCCGGGGACCTGCTCCAGGCCTTTGGGCGTCGTCAGGACGTGACCCTGGAGGCGTTTGGATGGCGGGAAGTGGCGACCGAGCACGGACCAGGATTCGTCCCAGCGTGACACGGATCACACGTTGCTCGGCCCCGTGGCAGCGTTGGCGCTCTGCCAGCCCGGCGTCGGGTCGATGGTCCCGGTCGACACCGACTGTTCGCCCCTACCAGCACCGGCGGTTAGCGGCCATTACTGGTAGATGGGCGAAGGTCTCGCCCGATGTCGGAGCAGGGTGAGGAGGCGGACATGGCGACATCGGTCCATCACAAGCAAGCCAGCGTCGGCACGGGAGGCGAGGGGGTGATCCGCGCAGCCCCAGGGGACGCCGGCCGGCCGGTGGCGTCTCGTCTGACAACCGAACGGGTCTGGGACGAACTGGCCAAGGCGTCGTTCGCGGTCCTCAGCCAGGTCACTGGGGCGGGGGAGCCCCGATCCAGCGGCGTCGTCTGCAAGACCGTCGGAGGGCGGCTGTACGTGGCGGTCGCACCCGACAGCTGGAAGGCGAGGCACATCGCGGCCAGCCGGCGGGTCGCGGTGACCGTGCCGGTGCGCCGGGGCGGGATCCTGTCGTTGGTCGCGCCGATCCCACCCGCGACCATCAGCTTCCACGCCACCGCGATCGTCCACCCGGCCGGCTCGCCGAAGGCCCGCTCGCTGTCGAAGGAGCTGGCATCCCTGCTGCCAGCCGAGCGGCGGGCCTCCAGCTGCATCATCGAGATCGTCCCCGAGGGCGCGTTCCTGACTTACGGCGTGGGCGTCTCCCTGTTGAAGATGCGCACCCCGGCCGCGGCTCGCGCACGCGTGCCAGTGACCCAAGAGAGGGCGGGTAGGTGACGAACCACGAACCAAGAACGAGGAGGAGCGTGGATGTCATGGCAGAGCCACGCCGCCTGGACCGGCTGACCGCCCAGGACCTCATGATGCTGTGGCCGGACGAGTTGGGCTGGTCCCAGGACATTGCCGCGCTGGCCATCCTGGACGGCACCCGGCTGCTGGACCGCGACGGCCGCGTCCGGATCCAGGCCATCCGCCGGCAGCTGGAGCCGAGGCTGCACCTGGTCCCGCGCTTCCGGCAGCTGCTGTACCGGCCCAGGCAAGGGCTGGGCTGGCCCCTGTGGGTCGACGCGCCAGCCTTCGACCTCGCCGACCACATCCGGGTCCACCCGCTGGCCGCCCCCGGCGATGAGGCTCAGCTGCTACAGGCGTATGCGCAGCTGTCTCGGCGACGGCTGGACCCGTCCCGGCCGCTGTGGGAGGCGTGGTTGCTGCCCGGCCTGCCAGCGCAACAGGTGGGCCTGCTCCTGCGCGCCCATCACACCCTGGTCGACGGCGTGGCGGGGGTGGCGGCGTTCGGCGCGCTGCTGGACCCGCCCGCCGATGCGCCCACCCCGGTCGCGCCGCCGTGGACGCCGGCCCCGCTCCCGACCGCGGGCGAGTTGCTGCGCGACAACCTGCGCCGGCGCCTGCTGGGGCTGGGTCGCGGGCTGTCGGGTCTTGCCCATCCAAGCAGGACGCTGCGCGGGGCGCGGCGCGCCTGGTCGGCGTGGCGGGAGGCCTTCGCCGAGCGTGCCCCCGCACCAGCCTCAACCGTCCGATCGGTGCCGACCGCCGGCTGGCGGTCGTCCGCAGCCGCCTGGCGGTTACCAAGCGGGTCGCCCACGCACACCACGCCACGGTCAACGACGTGGTCCTGGCCGCCGTCGCCGGCGGCCTGCGCCGGCTGCTGGCAGGCCGTGGCGAGGACGTCCAGGAGCTGGTGCTGCGCGCGATGGTGCCCATCTCGCTCCATCGCGAGCAGCCTGGGCAGGCACGCGGCAACCAGGACGCCGTGATGATGGTGCCGCTGCCGCTGGGCGAGCCCGACCCTGTTCGCCGGCTCGACCTGATCGCCGCGGAGACGGCCGCGCGCAAACAGCGGGCCCGCCCGCAGCTGGGCAGCGGGATCTTCCGGTTCGTCGCCGTCCAGCGCGCGTGGTATCGGATCCTGGCCCACCAGCGGTCCGTGAACCTCACCGTCACCAACGTCCCGGGCCCGCCGGTGCCGCTGTCTCTTGCCGGAGCGCGGCTGCTGGAACTGTTCCCCGTCGGGTCGCTCATGGGCAACGTGACCCTCGCTGTCGCCGTGTTCTCCTATGCCGGGCAGCTCAACCTCACCGCGGTCGCCGACCAGGACACCTGCCCCGACCTCGAGGTGTTCGCCGAGGGCGTGCGCAGCGCCCTTGACGGCCTCGCGCGGTCGATGCTCGTGGCGGCTTCTCGAGGAGGCGTGTGGAGCATCGCGGACACGCTCGCTGACAACTCCTACACGCGGAGGGGTGCGCTGGAGAGCGCGGCGACCGCCATCTCCGAGCCGGAGAGCTCGACGCGGGCTGCCTGCTTGCGGCCCATCAGGTAGAGAACGATCTCGCCGGGGGCTCCGGTGATCTTGGCCTCGGGGAAGCCCTTGCGCAGCACGGCGCCGCGACCGTCGGGCCCTTGCGCCAGCACGCCGAAGCCGCGGAGCGGCCGGAGCTGGCGGCGCCCGGCCATGCGCAGCATCCGCCACAGCGCGCCGTCGAGGTCGGGGTCGGCGGGCCTTGGCTCCATGCCGTTGGCTCGCCGGGCGTCCTCGTGGTGCACGAAGTATTCGCCGACGTTGAGGGCCTGCAACTGCCCGAGCCGCCAGATGCCGTAGGGGCCGCCGCGCAGCCACTCGATGCTGCGCTGGTAGCCGCCCTTCTTGGCCGCCTCCATGCGGCGGCGGTTCAGGTCGGCGAACGGGCCGGGGAGCACGATGCCGGCCGCCGCCAGCGGCTCCCGCTCACGCACCATCAGATGGGCGGCCAGGTCCGCGGTCGTCCAGCCCTCGCAGAGTGTCGAGGCATCCGGCCCCAACTCCGTGAGGGTGTCGCAGAGCGCGTGGCGTTCCTTGCGCAGCAATGATCTGGAGTCCATCGGTCCTCGCTGTTGCGCTGCGTAACGGGGAGGCGATCATACGCGCGGGACCCCCGCGGCGCGGTCAGGCGCTGACGCCGGCGGCGTCCAGCGGCGGGACCTTCACCAGGCCGATCTGCGCGGGCTCCACCAGGATCAGCTCGCCGACCCGGCCGGTCAGCGCCTCGCGCGCCTCCGCCTCCAGGCCGGAGTCGGTGATCAGCACCGACGCCTGGTCCAGCGAGGCGATCGTGGACAGCCCCACCACGCCCCACTTGGTGTGGTCCGCAAGCACCACCAGCCGCCGGGTGGCGGCCACCATCGCGCGGTTGGTCTCCGCCTCCACCAGGTTCGGCGAGGTGAAGCCGGCACCGGGGTCGATGCCGTGGACGCCCATGAACAGGCAGTCGACGTGCAGCGAGTGGATGGTCTGCACCGCCACCGGACCGACCAGCGCGTCGGAGGGGGTGCGGACGCCGCCGATCAGGACCACGACCCGGTCCGGCCGGTCGTGGGCGTAGAGCACCTCGGCGACGGGCAGCGAGTTGGTGACGACGGTGAGCTCGGGGATGCGCGTCAGATGGCGGGCGAAGGCGTGCGTGGTGGTGCCCGCACTGATCGCGATCGCGGTCCCCGGCTGCACGAACTCGGCCGCGCGGCGGGCGATCGCCTCTTTGGCCGGCCGCTCCTGGCTGGACTTGGCCTCGAAGCCCGGCTCGTCGGTGCTGCCGCGGCGGGGGAGGGTGGCGCCGCCGTGGACCTTGGAGACCAGCCCGCGCCTGGCGAGCGCGTCCAGGTCGCGCCGGATGGTCATGTCGGAGACGCCCAGCAGCTCGGTCAGGTCGCTGACGCGCACGCCCCCGCTGCGCTGGAGCTCGTCCAGGATCCGCTCCTGCCGCTGGGCTGGGAGCATCTCAAGCACCGTCCTCTCGCACGATGGCCACCGCGCCCGCGGGCAGCGTCAGCCGCCCGGCGACCGCGGCGCCGGTGAGCAGCTCCAACCCGCTCGCCTCCAGCGACGCCGGCTCGCCGCCGTGGTTGATGGCGAACAGCCACGAGGGCCGCCCCCGCCGGAGCGGGTCGCGACGCCGGACCACCTCGACCCCGGGGGGCGGGGCCGAGCCGCAGGCCGGCGCGACGCCGGCACGGTCGCAGACGCGGCCGAGCAGGCGCTCGAGATCCCCAGGCGCCAGCCTGGTCGACACGTACCAGGCGGAGCCGTTGCGCGTCACCGCCGGGCCGCCGGCCACGGGGCCGTCCGCGTAGCGGGCCAGCACCTCGGCGCCGTCGGCGTGGACCAGCTCGCTCCACAGCGAGGCGGTGGAGCCGTCGTCGAGCCGCACGCCGCCACCGGCGGGCAGCGGGAACAGCTCCTCGACCCAGACGCCCAGCAGGTCGCGGAAGGCGCCCGGGTGCCCGCCGAGCCGCACGTGGTCGTGCTGGTCGACGATGCCGCTGAAGAACTGCACCAGCAGGTGGCCGCCCGCCTCGACGTAGCCGCGCAGGTTGGCGGCGGCCGCGTCGCTGACCAGGTACAGGCTCGGCACCAGCACCAGCCGGTAGCGCTCCAGATCGGCGGCCGGGTGCGCCAGGTCGGCGGTGATCCCGCGCCGCCACAGCGCCGCGTGGTGGTCGCGGACCAGCTCCAGGTAGGAGAGGTCGGCGCTGGGGTGGGAGTCCAGCTCCACCGCCCACCACGCCTCCCAGTCCCACAGCAGCGCCACCTCCGCGTCGACGCGGCTGCCCTTGACCTCGGCGATCCGCTGGAGCTCGGCGCCGAGCGAGACCACCTCGCGCCAGACCTTGGTTTGCGTGCCGGCGTGGGGGACCATCGCCGAGTGGAACTTCTCGGAGCCCGCGCGTGACTGGCGCCACTGGAAGAACATGACCCCGTCGGCGCCGCGGGCCACATGCGCCAGGCTGTTGCGCCGCATCTGGCCGGGCTGCTTGGCGAGGTTGCGGGCCTGCCAGTTGACCGCGCTGGTGGAGTGCTCCATCAGCAGCCACGGCTGGCCGCCCGCCAGCGAGCGGCTGAGGTCGGCGGCCAGCGCCAGGTCGACATGGCCGAGCGGGTCCTCGCCGATCAGGTAGTGGTCGTTGGCGACCAGGTCCAGCTCCGGGGCCCATGACCAGTAGTCCAGGGTCTTGAAGCGCGCCGCCATCAGGTTGGTGGTGATGGGGGTCGAGGGCGTGTGGCGCGCCAGCACCTCGCGCTCGGCGCGGAAGCACTCCAGCAGCTCGTTCGAGCTGAAGCGCCACCAGTCGAGCTGCTGGGTCGGGTTGACGAAGGAGGGCGCCGTCCGCGGCGGGCCGATCTCCTCCCAGTCGCCGTAGCGCTGGCTCCAGAAGGCGGTGCCCCAGGCCTGGTTCAGCGCCTCCAGGTCGCCGTAGCGGCGGCGCAGCCAGGCCCGGAACGCCCCGGCGCTGGCGTCGCAGAAGCAGTGGCCGTTGTGGCAGCCGTACTCGTTGTGCACGTGCCACATGGCCAGCGCCGGATGGCCCGCGTAGCGCTTGGCCAGGGACTCGGCCAGCCGCACGGCGCCGGCGCGGTACGCCGTCGAGCTGGGGCAGAAGGTCTGGCGGCTGCCCGGCCAGAGCGTCCGGCCCTGGCGGTCGACCGGCAGGCTCTCCGGATGGCGGCGCGAGAACCACGGCGGCGGCGCGGCCGTGGCGGTCGCCAGGTCGACCAGGATCCCGTTCCGGTGGAGCAGGTCGAGCACCTCGTCGAGCCAGTCGAACTCGAAGCGGTCCTCCTCCGGCTGCAGCCAGGCCCACGAGAACACGCCAACGGTCACCAGGTTGGCCCCGGCTTCGCGCATCAGCCGCGCATCGGTGGGCCAGACGTCGCGCGGCCACTGCTCGGGGTTGTAGTCGCCTCCGTAGCAGAGCCCGCCGACACGCTCCGGCCATCTGGTCATGGCGCCAGGATCGAACCATACCCACCGGAAGTCAACACGATGGCACAGTTCGCCCTTGACACGAACCGTCGGGCACGCTGGTATATGTGCAACGTTGTGGGGTTGCGTTGAAACAGCTCGTTTCTGCTCTCTGAATGAAGGAGGCGCAATGACCCGCTCATCGAGGTCCCCCACGTCCCTGCCGGCCGCTGCCGGGACCCCGGTCGTCAACCGGCGCGACCTGCTCAAGCTGCTTGGCGTGACCGCCGGAGCGGTCACCCTCCCCGAGATCCTTGCCGCCTGTGGGAGCGGCAAGAGCGGCGGTGGTGGGACCGCCAGCAAGGTCGTGACGGTGGGGTCCAACGCCTCCGACGCCGTTCCCAAGCAGGCCTACGTGGACGTGTTCACCAAGGCCAAGGCGGCCACCGGCCTCGACATCCAGGTCAACACCGTCGACCACAACACGTTCCAGCAGCAGATCAACACCTATCTCCAGGGAACGCCGCAGGACGTGTTCTTCTGGTTCGCGGGCAACCGCATGAACTTCTTCGCGCAGAAGGGGCTGGCGACCCCGATCTCGGACGTGTGGGAGAAGATCGGACCCAACTTCACCGAGGCGCTGCAGCAGAAGGACGGGCTGACCCCGCTGGCCATGGCCGACGAGGGCGGCTGGCCGGTGATGGGGACCTTCGACTACATCAACATGCGCACCAACGGCTACCAGTTCCACATCGACCTGATGAACGGCAAGGAGTCGTGGACCGACGCCAGGGTCAAGACCACCTTCGACCACTGGGCGGAGATCCTTCCCTACCACGACATCCAGGGAGGCCTGGCGCGCAAGTGGGAGGAGGCCGCCGCCACGCTGCTGCAGAAGAAGACCGCCATGTTCCTGCTCGGCATGTTCGTGGGCCAGCAGTTCCAGGGCGCCGACAAGGACGACCTCGACTTCTTCGCCTTCCCGGAGATCAACCCGCAGTTCGGCCAGGACTCGGTGGAGGCGCCGATCGACGGCTTCATGCTGAGCCGCAAGCTCAAGAACGAGGACGGCTCCAAGAAGCTGCTGGAGTACATGGCCGGCACCGAGGCGGTGCAGACCTACCTCAAGTCGGACCCCAACAACATCGCGGCCAACACCAAGGCCGACACCAGCGGCTACAACGCGCTGCAGAAGAAGGCCGTCGACCTGATCGGCTCGGCGCAGCACATCTCGCAGTTCCTGGACCGCGACAGCCGGCCGGACTTCGTCTCGACCGTGATGATCCCGTCGCTACAGTCGTTCATCAAGAACCCCAAGGACACCACCAGCCTGCTCGGCTCGATCGAGAAGCAGAAGCAGTCCATCTTCGTGGGCTGACGCGGTCCGATGGCTACGGTCCCCAGGACGGCGCCGGCGGGTCCCAGGGCCCGCCGGCGCGCTCGCAAGCTGACCCGAACCGACAAGATCGTGCTGGCGGTGATGGTCGGCATCCCCGCGGCCCTGCACGTCGGCCTGGTGTGGGTCCCGACGCTGGGGTCGATCGCGCTGTCGTTCTCCCGCTGGGAGGGCGTCGGCGGCTTCGACACCATCCAGTGGATCAGGACCCTGAACTACCGGCAGATCTTCACCATCTATCCACCGTTCTGGCCGGCGGTGCGGCACAACGTCATCTGGCTGGCGTTCCTGTTCCTGGCCACGGGCTTCGGCCTGTTCCTGGCCGTCCAGCTCGACAAGCGCCTGCGCATGACGCGCCTCTACCAGAGCATCATCTTCTTGCCGGTGATGCTGTCGCTGGCGATCGTGGGGTTCATCTGGCACCTGGTCTACGCGCACGACGACGGCCTGCTGAACAACCTGCTCGGCACCCACGTCGACTGGCTCGGCAACTCCAGCATCAACCTCTGGGCGGCGCTGGTGGCCGCCGGCTGGCGGCACGTCGGCTACATCATGGTCATCTACCTGGCCGGCCTGAAGAGCCTCGACCCATCCCTGACCGAGGCGGCGGCGATCGACGGGGCCAACGAGTGGCAGTCGTTCCGGCGGGTGGTGTTCCCCGCGCTCAAGCCGATCAACGTGGTCGTGCTGGTGATCACCGCGATCGAGTCGCTGCGCGCCTTCGACCTGGTCTACGTGATCAACAAGGGGACCAACGGCCTCGAGCTGGTGTCGGTCCTGGTGACCAACAACATCATCGGGGAGGCGAGCCGCATCGGCTACGGGTCGGCCCTTGCCGTGATCCTGCTGGTGGTGTCGCTGGTGTTCATCATCCCCTACCTGGTCGTCTACTTCCGCGGCAGCTTCGCGGGCAGGGGAGCGAGGTAGATGGCCGCCACCGGCGTCGACGTCGGCACCCCCAGGACCACGGCCGCGGCGCCCGCCACCGTGCGGCGCGCCCGGCGGCTGCGGCCGCCGCGGGTGCTGCTGCACGCCTTCCTGATCGCGACCGTACTGGTGTGGCTCGCCCCGCTGGTGTGGACCGTCTACACCTCGCTGCGCCCCTACCAGGACACCTTCCGGCTCGGGTACTTCTCGATCGGTGGCCACTACGGCTTCGGCAACTTCACCCACGCCTGGAACCAGGCGGACCTGATCAGGTTCTACGGCAACACCCTGATCGTCACCGTGCCGGCGGTGATCCTCACACTGCTGCTGGCCTCCTTCGTGGCGTTCGCGGTGTCGAGGTTCAGCTGGAAGTTCAACGTCGTCGTGCTGATCGTGTTCACCGCCGGCAACCTGCTGCCGCAGCAGGTGATCATCACCCCGCTGTACCGGCTGTTCCTGATGATCCCGCTGCCGGCGTGGATGAACCCCTCCGGCACGCTCTACGACTCCTACTGGGGCCTGATCGCCATCCACGTGGCCTTCCAGACGGGCTTCTGCACCTTCGTGCTCAGCAACTACATGCGGACGATCCCGCACGAGCTCACCGAGGCGGCGCTGATCGACGGTGCGTCGGTGTGGCGCCAGTTCTGGCGGGTCATCATGCCGCTCTGCCGGCCGGCGCTGGCCGCGCTGGCCACGCTGGAGTTCATCTTCATCTACAACGACTTCTTCTGGGCCCTGGTGCTGATGTCGACCGGCAACAAGCGGCCGATCACCTCGGCGCTGGCCAACCTGCAGGGCATCTACTTCACCGACGACAACCTGATCGCCGCGGGCGCCCTGCTGGCAGCGCTGCCGACCCTGATCGTCTACCTGACCCTGCAACGGCAGTTCGTCCGCGGCCTGACGCTGGGGGCCACCAAGGGATAGGAGGAGCAGTCCGTGGGATTCGCCGAAGTCGCCGAGATCCAGGTCCTGCCGGGCAGCGCCCAGGTCTACGAGCACGGCTGGCAGTCCTGGACGCCGACGACCGCCTACGGCCTCGGGGACCGGCCGCACCGGCCGGTCGGCGGCGCCCGCCGGGTCATGTGCTACCGGCCCGAGCGCATCCCGCCGGACAGCGGTTTCCAGGGCGAGGGGCTGCTGGCGGTCGACCCCGGCGACGGCGGCCTGGTACACGTGCTGGCCACGCCCGACGGCAGCACCCACATGCCGTCCATCCGCGCCGAGCGGCGGGACGGCCGCGTGGTGGCCCGGGCCGACGGCCCCGTCGAGCACGTGGAGGTGGAGGTTCCCGCCGCGGTCGAGGCTACCCGCCCTGCCGGGCCCGGCGGCGAGCCCGGGACCGGGGGCGGGCACCTGGGGCGCGTCGGGGCGGCGCTGGCCACCTGGGCCGAGCGCTATGCCGAGCGGGCGGGACTCCAGGCGCCGCGGCCCGCGCCGACCGCCTGGTGCTCCTGGTACCACTACTTCACCAAGGTCACCGAGGCGGACGTGCTCGAGAACCTCGACGCCATGGACGACCTTCACCTGCCCATCGAGGTCGTGCAGCTCGACGACGGCTACCAGGCCGAGATCGGCGACTGGCTGGACCTCTCCGGCAGGTTCAGGTCGCTGGGCGACCTCGTCGGGCGGATCCGCCAGCGTGGCAGGCGCGCCGGCATCTGGGTGGCCCCCTTTCTGGTCGGGACGCGCAGCCGCATCTTCGCCGAGCACCCCGAGTGGCTGGTCCGCGGCGCGGGCGCCGGCCACAACTGGGACCAGGACCTGCGCGCCCTCGACGTGACCCACCCGGGCGCCGCGGCCTGGCTCGCCGAGGTGTTCGCCTCGCTGGCGGGCCTCGGTGTCGACTACTTCAAGATCGACTTCATCTACGCCGGCGCGCTGGAGGGCGGGCGCCACGAGGACGCCAGCGCCCTGTCGGCCTACCGTCGTGGCCTGGAGCTGATCCGCGGCGCCATCGGCCCGGACCCCTACCTGCTGGGTTGCGGCGCGCCGATCCTGCCGAGCGTCGGGCTGGTCGACGCGATGCGGATCAGCCCGGACGTCGCTCCGCAGTACGAATCGCCCGACACCGACCTGAGCAGGCCGTCCCAGCGCGCCGCGGTGCTGACCGGCCGCGGGCGGCAGTGGCAGCACGGCCGCTTCTGGGTCAACGACCCGGACTGCCTGCTGGCACGCCCGGCGGTCGAGCGCCGCGAGGCGTGGGCGGCGCACGTCGCGGAGGTCGGAGGACTGGTGGCCAGCAGTGACCGCCTGCATGACCTGGACGATTGGGGTCTGGAGACGACCCGGCGCCAACTCGATGCCGCATCCACGTTTCATGCGTGACTGACGAGGTAAGGGGCCAGGACGGACTCATCTCCGACCGAAAGGTGATCCGCATCGTGCTCACCATCACCACGGAAGCGGCTCAGGCCATCAACGCGATCGTCGGGTCCTCGCCGATGCCGGAAGGCGGACTGAAGATCACGGCCAAGCCGGTGACCGACAGCGAGTCCACGCTCGAGCTCTCAGTCGTGGAGTCGCCCGCCGAGAACGATCAAGTCATCGAGGACCAGGGCACCCGCGTCTTCCTCGAGCAGCTCGCCTCCGACTACCTGGAGGACAAGGTCCTGGACGCCGAGGTCGAGGGGGAGCAGATCCGCTTCACCCTGCAGGACCAGGGCCCAGGGCCGGCGCCGCGCGGCGCCCCAGAGCAGAACTGAAGCAACCGGCACCAAACCGGATAACCGGACGCCGGCTCGCGCGCTTCCGCTGAGCCGGCGTCCCGGGCGTCGTGTCCCGGGTGTCGTATGGTTGTCCCATGCCGGCTCGAAAGCAGGTCCTCGAGGTCGCCGGCCACGAGGTCACCATCACCAACCCGGACAAGGTCTACTTCCCTCGCACGGGTCACACCAAGCTGGACCTGGTCCGCTACTACCTGGCCGTCGCCGACGGCGCGGTCCGTGGGGTGGCCGGGCGGCCCATGGCGCTCAAGCGCTTCGTGAACGGTGCCGAAGGCGAGTTCTTCTTCCAGAAGCGGGCGCCGACCTCCCGTCCTGACTGGATCGAGACGGTCGAGCTGAGCTTCCCTTCCGGTCGGACCGCCGAGGAGATCGTCGTCCGCAACGCGGCCCAGCTCGCCTGGGTCATCAACCTCGGCTGCATCGATCTGAACCCGCATCCGATCCGCGCCGCCGACCTGGACCACCCCGACGAGCTGCGCGTCGACCTCGACCCGGTGCCCGGCGTCGGCTGGCCGCAGATCCGCGAGGTCGCCCTGCTCATCGGGGAGGTCCTGGACTCGTTCGGACTGGTCGGCTGGCCGAAGACCTCCGGCTCCCGCGGCTTCCACGTCTACTGCCGCATCGAGCCGCGCTGGACCTTCACCGACGTCCGGCGAGCGGCGGTCGCCCTGGCCCGCGAGGTGGAGCGCCAGGCGCCCGATGTGGCCACCAGCAAATGGTGGAAGGAGGAGCGCCGCGGGGTCTTCATCGACTACAACCAGAACGCCAAGGACCGCACGGTCGCATCGGGCTACTCGGTGCGGCCCATGCCCGACGCGCGGGTGTCGAGCCCGCTGCGCTGGGAGGAGGTCCCCGGATGCGAGCCGGAGGCGTTCACGATCGACACCATGCCGGAGCGGTTCGCCCAGGTGGGGGACCCCTGGGAGGGCATCGACCAGGCCGCCGGCTCGCTGGAGCCGCTGCTGGACCTGGCGGACCAGCACGAGGCGGTCGGCTTCGAGGACGCACCCTGGCCGCCGCATTTCCAGAAACAGGAGGGTGAGGCGGCGCGGGTGCAGCCGTCGAAGCGGCGGGTGGGCGCCAAGGGCCGCGAGGGGATCGTCCCGCCGCCGGCGCCGGGCAAGGCCAGCGGCCCGACGGGACGGCGCCGTTCGACCATGCCGCTGATCGAGATCGCCAGGGCGGCGACCCAGGCCGAGGCCATGGAGGGGTTGGAGCGCTGGAAGGCGCGCCACCCCGAGGTGTGGAGCCACCTGGAGCCTCACGACGTGCTGGTGGACTCGATGCGGGGCCGCAGCACCACCTGGTACCGGATCCGGCTGAACCTGCGCAACGTGCCGGAGCCCGGGCGGCCGCAACAGGAGCCGCTGGAGATCGACTACGACCCATGGGCCGGTGCCGGCCCGCCGTCTCCGTCCAGGACCTGACGGCCGTCGATCCAGGCGGCCTCGACGCGGGAGCGCACGTCCAGCGGGTCGCCCGACCAGACGCACAGGGTGGCCGACTTGCCGGGCGCGTGGCCGCCGCCGGCCATCTCCGCAGCGGCCGAGCGCTCCACGAGTGGTATGAAAAATAGAAACTGAGGCTTGCCAGAATGCTAGGAATCTGTTTCTAATACTCCAGAAGAGGATGCCAGCGAGCAAGCAGATGGGTGAGGTTCATGCACTTCAGCGCGAACGAGTCGATCGCCCGCCAACGGATTGCCGACCTGCACGCCGAAGCCGAGCGCCGCCGCTGCATCCGGGCCCGCCCGGTCGTCCGGCGCCGCCGCCTCCAGGTCCGCGGCGGCGTCCGCGAGGCCCTGGGCTACCGGCTGGTCGTCCTCGGCTGGCGCCTGCTGGACACCAACCCTCGGCGACTGGCCCACCGGCCGCTCGCCCGCTGACGGCGATGTGGCGCGAAGACGGCCCCGCCCCGGGCGCCGGACCGCCTTCCTGGGACGCGGCCTACGCCGGAACGCCACCTTGGGACATCGGGCGGCCACAGAGGGCGTTCATGGCGCTGGCGCAAGCAGGAGAGCTGCGCGGCCGGGTCCTGGATGTGGGCTGCGGGACGGGAGAGCACGCGCTGATGGCCGCGGGGCTCGGGCTTGACGCCACCGGAATCGACATTGCGGCCGTCGCTATCGAGGCCGCCGAGGGCAAGGCCAGAGAGCGCGGGCTCCGCGCGCGGTTCCTGACCGGCGACGCGCTGAAGCTGGCGGCGCTCGGCGAGCGGTTCGACACGGTGCTCGACTGCGGGCTGTTCCACTTGTTCGACGACCGCCAGCGCCAGGTGTTCGTCGAAAACCTCGGCGCGGTGATCCAGCCGGGCGGCCGCTACTTCGTGCTCTGTTTCAGCGACCGCATGCCGGGCCAGTTCGGCCCCCGCCGGGTGAGCCAGGCCGAGATCCGGTCCAGCTTCGCCGACGGCTGGCGGGTGGACTCGATCGAGCCCGCCACCATCGAGGTCACCATGAACCCCGCCGGCGCCGCCGCCTGGCTGGCAGCCATCACCCGGACCCCTTGACGGCGACCGCCCGCCCAGATGGGCAGCGGTTGCCGATGTGGCCGATGGCGCGCCCTACTGTCGATCCGGCGAGGCCGACCCCCTTCCCGCGCGCCTTGACAGCCTCCCGGGCGGGCGCGATGGTGCTGCAAACGATTGCGCGGCGGGCTGCGCGTATGGCGCGCGGCCCGCCGGAACGTCCGGAGGTGCGGGTGAACGCGACGAGCCAGACTGACCAGGTGACCGACGAGCGGGTGCGGGCGGCGACCGCCCACTGGGCGCCGAGGTTCCTCGCCAACGGCACCGACTACGTCGATTTCCTGGCGACCCTGTCGCGGATCACGACCTGGGACGAGTGGTGCCGGCAGTGGGGCGTCACCGCGGCCCGCTACGAGGCGGTCGCCGAGCGCGCCGAGGGGAACGGCCGGCGGCTGACCGCCGCCGGCGCCTGGCGCCGGGCGGCGCTGTGCTGGCACTGGGGCAAGTTCCTGTTCACCGAGCACCCCGACGAGCAGCGCGCCGCGCACGAGCGCACGGTCGCCTGCTACGCCCGCGGCGCCTGGGCGCTCGACCCTCCGGCCGAGCGGGTCGAAATCCCCTACCGGGGCACGCGCCTGGCGGCATACCTGCGCCTGCCGGCCGGCTCCGGCCCCGCGCCGGCGGTGGTGATGATCCCGGGGCTCGACTCCGTCAAGGAGGAGCTCCAGGCGACCGCGGAATACCTGCTGGAGCGCGGCTTGGCGACGCTGGCGGTCGACGGCCCCGGCCAGGGCGAGGCCGAGTACGAGCTGCCGATCGAGCCGGCCTACGAGCGCGTGGTGACCGCCTGCTTCGACTGGCTGCAGGCCCGCGACGACGTCGACGCCGAGCGGCTCGGCATTTTCGGCGTGAGCCTCGGCGGCTACTACGCCGCCAGGGCCGCGGCCTTCGAGCCCCGCGCGCTGGCCACGGTCGCGCTGGCCGGCCCGTACAACTTCGACGACGGCTTCGACCAGCTACCGGTGCTCACCCGCGCCGCCTTCCAGCGGCGCTCTGGCGCCGCCAGCCCCCAGGAGGCGCTCCAGCGCGCGGCGGCGCTGACGCTGGAGGGCGCAAGCCGGCGGATCACCCGGCCGCTGCTGATCGCCTTCGGCCGCCAGGACCGCCTGATCTCCTACCGCCACGCCGAGCGGCTGGCCGCCGAGGCGCCTGGCGCGGAGCTGGCGATGTTCGACGACGGCAACCACGGGCTGACCAACCACGTCTTCGAGTCCCGCTCGCTCATGGCCGACTGGCTGGCGGAGCGGCTGCTGCCGCCCGCCTGACCCGCACGGGCAGTTGCAGCGCTCCCCGATGACCTGGGACCGCCGGCGCTGCGCCGTGCCGGAGTCGAGGTCGGGGTAGGGGCGGGGGATGACGCGGTCTTAGGCGGTCTGACCTCGGGAAATGAGTCCTCGCGCTGCCGTATCTAAGGCACTGGACCGAGGTGGGGGAGGGGGTCTTAGACCTACCGTTATCAGTGTTGAAACCGAAGCGATCACCACGGAGGGCGAGATGACCAACGTCCTGTACGACTACGACAACAGCCTGGTGCAGCAGCACATCGAGGAACTGCGGCGCGATGCCGCCAAGGCCCGCCTGGTGCGCGGCGCGCGGCGCAACCGCCGCCAGCGGCGCCAGCACGTGGCCGCTGGAGGGACGCTCCAGCAGGCGCAGGCCTGCTAGACCGGCCGGACCGATGAGCGCGACGGCCACGAGTCCACGGACCAGGCACGATCGAGGGCCGGACCCCGAGTCCGGCCCTCTGTCATTTGCAACGTCACAGGCCGGCGCGATACTTGCCGGGATGGTGAATGCGACCAGCCCGGCGTTCATCGGCCGGACCCAACAGCTCGCCCAGCTCCTGGAGCTGCTGCAGCGGGCCGAGTCCGGCCGCCCGGCGATGGCGCTGGTGGCCGGCGAGGCCGGCGTCGGCAAGACCCGCCTGCTCGCCGAGCTGGCCGCCCGGGCTTCCAGGGGCGGCGCCAGGGTGCTGGTCGGCGGCTGCCTCCAGGTGGGCGACGTCGGCCTGCCCTACGTGCCGTTCATGGACGCCTTCCGTGACGTGGGCGCCCGCCCTGACGAGGCCGAGCTGGTCGCCCCGCTGGTCGCCGCCGTGCCCGGCCTCGGCCGCCTGCTGCCGGCCGCCAGGGAGGACGGCGCCGAGCCGCCGCCGCCAGGCGACGGCTTCGAGCAGGTCCAGCTCCTGGACGGCGTGCTGTCGCTGCTCGACCGCCTCTCCGAGCGGGCGCCGCTGGTGCTGGTGATCGAGGACGTCCACTGGGCCGACGCCGCCTCCAGGCACCTGCTCAGCTTCCTGGCCCGTACGCTTCGCGCCAGCCGCATCCTGCTGGTGGCCAGCTACCGCTCCGACGAGCTGCACCGGCGCCACCCGCTGCGCCCGCTGCTCGCCGAGCTGATCCGCATCCCGGCCCTGGAGCGCATCGAGGTGTCGCCTTTCAGCCGCGAGGAGCTGGCCGAGTACGTGCAGTCGCTGGTCGGCGGGGAGGTGCCGAGCGGTGCGGTGGACCGCATCCTGGCGCGCTCCGAGGGCAACGCCTTCTTCGCCGAGGAGCTGGTGGCCGCCGGGGCCGTCAGGGCCGAGGTGCTGCTGCCCGACGCCCTCACCGACGTGCTGCTCGGCCGCATCGAGGCGCTCCCCGAGCTGGCCAGGGAGGTCCTCAAGGTGGCGGCGGCCGCCGGGCGCGGGGTCGGCCACCAGCTCCTGGTCGCTGCGGCCGGCCGCCCGGAGGCGGAGCTGGAGCAGGGGCTGCGCGAGGCGATCGCCGGGCAGGTCCTGGTCACCGACCCCACCACCGAGAGCTACCGCTTCCGCCACGCGCTCCTCCAGGAGGTGGTCTACGGCGACCTGCTGCCGGGGGAGCGGAGCCGCCTGCACGCCACCTACGCCCGCCTTCTGGCCGACCAGGGCCCGGCCGCCGAGCTGGCATACCACTGCCTGGCGGGCCACGACCTGCCGGGCGCGCTGGCCGCCCTGGTGCGTGCCGCCGACGAGGCCAGGGCGGTGTTCGCGCCGGCGGAGGCGCTCGGCCACCTGACCGCCGCGATCGAGCTCTGGGAGCGGATCCCCGACCCCGCATCGGTGGCCGGCGTCGACCTGGTCGAGCTGGACCTGCGCGCCGCCGCGGCCGCCAGCGACTCCGGCGAGTTCCGCCGCGCGGTGAGCCTGGCCCGGGACGCCGTGGCCAACGCGGAGGGGCTGCGGGCAGCCAAGGCGAACGAGCGCCTGGCCAACTACCTGCTCCAGGAGGACGGCGACGCCCAGGACATGCTGGCCGCCAGCCTGCGGGCGGTCGAGCTGGTGCCGGCCGACCCGCCGACGGCGCTGCGCGCCCGGGTCGCCGCCGGGCGGGCTCGCGTCCTCCAGGCGCTGCGCCGGTACGACGAGGCGCGGCGCTGGTGCGACGAGGCACTGTCGGTCGCCAGGGCGGCGGGCAGTGCCAACGAGGAGACCCACGCCCTGATCACCCTGGCAGTGCTGGAGTGCCGGCACGACAACGCGCCGGTCGCGCGCACGCTGCTGCACGACGCCCTGCGGCGTGCGGCCGCCGCCGGGGAGCACTCGCTGGAGCTGCGCGCCCAGTGCATCCTCGGGACGCTGGAGCTGGACTTCGGCAACTTGACGGTGGCCCGCGAGGTGCTCAGCGAGGCCGTCGCGCTGGCGTCGCGCCGGGGCCTGAGCTGGAGCGAGTACGGCATCCAGGCGCGCATCCAGCGCTTCTACGCGGACTACGTGACGGGCGCGTGGGACGAGGCGGCCCGCTTCGCCGCGGCCGCCGACGACTGCGCGCCGACGGTGCCCAGCCTGCTGGCCGTCACGCTGTACGTCCAGGTCGCCATGGGCGGCGAGGGTGCGCGGCAGCGGGTGGAGCGGCTCGAGCGGGCCAGCCACGGCGACGGCTGGGCCACCTACATGACCTTGGGATGCGGGATCGAGCTGGCCTGCTGGCAGGGCGACCACGACCGGGCGCGAGCGCTGGTCAGCGTGGCCCTGGCCGAGCTGGACGCGGCCGACGAGCAGTGGGAGCTCAGCTCTATCTGGCCGTCGACGCAGGGGCTGGCGGCCGAGGCCGACCGGGCCGAGCGGGCACGGACGGCGGGCGACGAGGCGGTGGCGGCCGACGCGGTGCGGGCCGGTCGCGAGCTGCTGGAACGGGCGCGGGCGGCCGAGCGGCAGTCCCGGGAGGTCGGCCGCCAGGTGGGGCCGGAGGCGCTGGCCTGGCTGGCCCGGGCGGAGGCGGAGGCTGCGCGGCTGGAGGGTCACGCCGACCCCGACCGCTGGGCCGCCTCGGCGGAGGCGTTCGGCTACGGCCACGTCTACGAGCAGGCACGCTCCCACTGGCGGCTGGCCGAGGCGCTGCTGGCCTCCGGCCGCCGCGAGGAGGCGCAGGCCCCCGCCGCCGCGGCGCGCGAGGTCGCGGTGCGGCTCGGCGCTGCGCCGCTGCGGGACCAGGTCGAGGCGCTCGCACGGCGCGGGCGGCTGGACATCGGGCAGGGGACGGTCCGGACCGACGGCGCCGCCGGGCTCACCCCCCGCGAGCGCGAGGTCCTGCGCCTGGTGGCCGCCGGCCGCTCCAACCGCCAGATCGCCGAGGTGCTCTACATCAGCCGCAAGACGGCCAGCGTCCACGTGAGCAACATCCTCACCAAGCTCGGCGTGCACTCCAGAGGCGAGGCGGCCGCCACCGCCCGTAGCCTCGGCCTGGACGCTGCCGTCGAGGGCGGCTAGGCTCGGGCCCATGCCAGCCAGACCGTTCGCGTCCTCCGACGACCTCGGCTCCAAGGCCGAGACGCTGGAGGTCCTGGCCGACGGGGTCTACGCGCTGACCGCCGAGGGCGACCCCAACGTCGGCGCGGTCGAGGGCGAGGACTTTCTGGTGTGCTTCGAGGCCAGGGCGACGCCGGTGGCGGCGCGGGACTGGCTCGACAGGCTGCGCCAGCACACCGACAAGCCGGTGCGCTACCTGGTGCTGTCGCACTACCACGCGGTGCGCGTGCTCGGCGCCAGCGCCTTCGGCGCGCAGACCATCGTCGCCCACGAGAAGACCCGCGAGCTGGTCGCCGAGCGGGGCAAGCAGGACTGGGAGAGCGAGCTGGCGCGGATGCCGCGGCTGTTCCGCGAGCCCTCCTCGATCCCCGGGCTCACCTGGCCGACGATGACCTTCTCCGAGCGGCTCACCATCGACCTCGGCGGCGACCGCGGCCAGCTGGTGCTGCGCTACTGCGGCCGCGGCCACACCGCCGGCGACGTCGTCGCCTGGCTGCCGCGCGAGCGGGTGCTGTTCGCCGGCGACCTGGTCGAGGCACAGGCCGCGCTCTACACCGGCGACGCCTTCCACGCCGACTGGTCCACGGGCACCCTGGACACGGTCAAGGCGCTCGGCGCCGAGACGCTGGTCGGCGGGCGCGGCGCGGTGGCACGGGGCCGGGCGGCCGTCGACGCCGCGGTCGAGCAGTCGCGCCAATTCCTGCTGGTGATGCGCGAGCGCGTCGGCGGGGTCCACGCCGCCGGCGGGACGCTCAAGCAGGCCTTCGAGGCCACCCACCAGGCGCTGGAGCCGACCTACGGGCGCTGGCCCATCTTCGAGCACTGCCTGCCGTTCAACGTGCAGCGGCTCTGGGACGAGCTGGACGGCGTCGACTGGCCGCGGATCTGGACGGCCGAGCGCGACCAGGAGGTCTGGAACGCGCTGCAGGACTGAGCCATTGGAGGCCTGGTGACCCAGGCCACCATTTCGCCGCCATGGAGCAGCCGGACCCGCCGGTCGCCGGCGTCCGCGAGGCTCCTCCGCGGCCTGGCGTGAGCGAACCGGGCGGGCGGCCGTGGTGCCCGCCCGCCCGGTTCGGGGTCGCGCCGCTCCTACTGCAGCGTGAAGGACGCGGTCAGGTTGTCGACTCTTGCCTGGTAGGCGCCAGGCTCGACCGCCGGCCGCCCGTCGGCGTTGATGTCGGCCGGGGTGACGGCCAGCTTGCTGGCCGGGAACGAGACCTTGACCGTCTGGGACGCGCCGGGCTCCAGGGTGACCCTGGCGAAGCCGACCAGGCGCCGGTCGGGCGCGACCACGTCGCTGACCGGCTGGTGGACGTAGACCGGGACCACGTCGGTGCCTGCCCGGCCGCCGGTGTTGGCCACCGTGAAGCTGACGGTCACCGTGCCCCGGGTGGAAACCGTCCCGTTGGTCTGCAGCCCGCTGGTCTGGAAGGTGGTGTAGGAGAGCCCCGTCCCGATGGCGAACAGCGGGTCGTAGCCCGATCCCTGGCCAAAGTTGGTGCCAGGGAGCTGGTCGAAGAACTTCGGCTGGTCACCGGGTGTCGACGGCGCGCCGGGGTTGAACTGCGACAGCGGCGGGCTCTGGGCGCCCTCCGACGGCCAGCTCACCGGCAGCTTGCCGCTGGGGTTGACCTTGCCGAACAGTACGTCGGCCACTGCCGAGCCGCCCTCGGTGCCAGGCAGGTAGGCCATCAGCAGGCCGTCCGCCTTGGTCCCAGGCCCGAGCGCGAGCGGCCGCCCGGCGATCACCACCACGATCACCGGCTTGCCGGTCGCCTGCAGCGCGGAGATCAGCGCCTGCTGGTCGGCGGCCAGCGCCGGGGCTGGGTTGTCGCCGAGGCCCTCGGCGTAGGGCTTCTCGCCCACGACCGCCACCACCGCGTCGGCGTCGGCCGCCTCCTGCACGGCGGTTGCCTGGTCGCGGGCCAGCACCACGTTGCTGGAGGGCGCCGCCGCCTTGATGCCCTGCAGCACGGTGGTCGCCGAGGGGATCTGGTCGGGCGGCCCGATGCAGCAGTTGCGGTGGTCCTCCGGGGGGAGGGGCTGGAAGGGGCCCTGCCAGCTCACGCTCCAGCCACCGAGCTGGTTGGCGATGGGCGCCGCACAGTCCGGTCCGGGAGCCGCGCAGCCGGCGCTGGGCCCGGCCACCACGATCTTGCCGAGGCTGGTCGACAGCGGCAGGGTCGGCTGGCCGGCCGCGTTCTTCTGGTTGCGCAGCAGGGTGATGGACTCGTCGGCGGCCTTGCGCGCCAGGTCGCGGTTGGCCTGGACGGCGGCGTCGGCCTTGGCCGGGTCCACGAAGGGGTGCTCGAAGAGCCCGAGCTGGAACTTGAGCGTGAGGATCCGGCCCACGGCCTCGTCGACCCGCTTGGCGGAGACCGCGCCCGAGCGGACGTCGGCGAGCAGCGCGGCGTTCCAGCCGGCGGAGTCGAACGGGGTCATCGACATGTCGACGCCCGCGTTGACGGCCTTGGCTACCGCCCCGGCCATGTCGGCGGCCACGTGGTAGGCGCTCTGCAGCGCGCCGACGTCACCGAAGTCGCTGATCACCACGCCCTTGAACCCCATCCTGCCGCGGAGCAGGTCGGTGAGCAGGTAGTGTGACGCGGTCGCGGGGATGCCGTTCAGCGAGCCGGAGTTGACCATCACGGTGGCCGCGCCGGCATCGATCCCGCCCTGGTAGGACGGCAGGAACACGTCCTGGAGGTAGCGGATCGGGAGCAGCGCCTCGTTGCGGTCGTGACCGTTGATCGACTGCGAGTAGCCGGCGAAGTGCTTCACCGTGGCCGCGACCTTGGGCGAGTCGAAGCCGCCGCCCTGCAGGCCGCGGATGTTGGCGCCGCCAAGGGCCGCCGACAGCTCCGGCGCCTCGGACCAGGTCTCGTAGTAGCGGCCCCAGCGGGTGTCCCTGGCCAGGTCCTGGACCGGCGCGAAGTCCCAGTTGCCGCCGGTGGCCTCCAGCTGCTGGCGGGTGGCGGCGCCGGCGGCCTCGGCCATCGCCGGGTCCCAGGTCGCGCCCATGCCGATCGACTGCGGGAACAGCGTGGCCTCGAACGGGTGGCCGAACCCGTGCACGGCGTCCACGCCGAAGATGATCGGGACGTGCAGCCGCGAGTTGTCGATCGCGAATTTCTGGATGGTGTTGTACTGCTCGGCCCAGCCCTTGCCGGTGTTGTCCCTGGGGTTGTCGGTACCGCCGGCCAGGATCGAGCCGGTCAGGTTGGTGACCAGCACGTTCTGGAGGCACGCCGGCTGCAGCGGGTCGTTGTTGCCGCCGTTGCAGTCGCCGTTGGCGGGGGCGCTCGGGCCCTTCAGCTTGCCGACGACGATCTGGTCCATCTGGCCGACCTTCTCGGCCAGGGTCATGCGCTTCATCAGGTCATGGACCCTGGAAGGGATCGACGCGCTGGCGTCCATGTACACGGGCGTCTTGGTGGTCTGGGCGGCGATGGCCGGCACGCCCAGGGTGGCGGCCACGCAGGCGGCTGCCGCGGCGGCCGCCAGCACCCTGGTGCGGCGGCTCGGCCAATGAAGGGGAGGACGGAACGGTCGGGGAAGGTGGCGGAGCTTGCCGAGTGGCATGCGATCCCTCCGTCTTTGGAGACAGAAGCCCCGAAGGCCGGCTTCGACCAGTTGAAGCGGAGTCTGGAACCGCTCCCAAGACCTGTCAAGAGGCCCAATCAGTGGGCCGATGATTCCGCTCTCTGGAATCGCTCCCATGCCTTGTCAAGGCTCCGGGCACGCTCTCTCATGCCATTCTCATTCGCTATCGCCGAGTTTGGATCCCTTCGGCGCAGAGGAGGCAGTTCATGCGGTTTCGCTCCGTCGGCATCGTCGCCGGCCTCGCTCTCCTGGCGGCCACCGCGTTCGGAGCCGGCGCTCCGGCCGTCGGCCGGTCCGGCGCGGCGACGTCACACGGCGGCAGGCTCGCCCCCCTGGCCCGCCACCTCAGCAGGCGCTGGCAGGCTCCCCCCACCACGGCGGACTGCGTGGCGCAGGCCGGCATCCCCTGCTACGCGCCCTTCCAGCTCCAGCGCGCCTACGACCTGAACGCGCTCTACCGGAAGGGCCTGGACGGCCGCGGCCGGACGATCGTGACCGTCGACGCCTTCGGCTCGCCCACTGCCGAGCAGGACCTGCGGACCTTCGACCACGACTTCGGCCTGCCCGACCCGCCGAGCTTCAGGATCATCCAGCCAGCCGGCAAGGTGCCCGCCTTCGACCCCACCGACCCGGACATGGCCGGTTGGGCGGAGGAGACCAGCCTCGACCTCCAGTGGGCGCACTCCATCGCCCCCGGCGCCAACATCCTGCTGGTCGAGACCCCCGTCGCCGAGACGGAGGGCGTCCAGGGCTTCCCCGAGATCGTGGCGGCCGAGAACTTCGTCGTCGACCACAAGCTCGGCGACGTCATCTCGCAGAGCTTCGGCGCCACCGAGGAGACCTTCCCGGACGCCAGGACGCTGCTGCGGCTGCGCAGCGCGCTCAAGAACGCCGCCGCCCACCACGTCACCGTGCTGGGCTCATCGGGCGACGCCGGCCCGACCGACTTCCAGCTCAACCTCCAGGACCTGTTCACCCACCGCGTGAACTCGTGGCCGTCCAGCGACCCGCTGGTCACCTCGATCGGCGGCACCCAGCTGCACCTGGACGCCCAGGGCAACCGCACCGCGCCCGACAACGTCTGGAACGACCAGGAGCTGTTCGGGACCGCGGCCGCCAGCGGCGGCGGCGTGTCGGCGATCTTCGACCGGCCCGGCTTCCAGCAGGCGGTGCGCTCCACCGTCGGCAAGCGGCGCGGCACCCCGGACATCAGCATGAGCGCGGCCGTCGACGGCGGCGTGCTGGTGCGGATCGGGTTCAGCGGCGGCGACGGCATCACCCCTGGCTACTTCATCTTCGGCGGGACCAGCGAGGCATCGCCGGAGTTCGCCGGGGTGGTCGCGATCGCGGCCCAGCTCGCGCACAAGCGCCTCGGCCTCATCAACCCGACGCTGTACCGGCTCGGCGCCGCGCGGGCCCCGGGCATCGTCGACGTCACCATCGGCGACAACACCGTCACCTTCACCCAGCACGGCCAGACCTTCACCGTCCAGGGCTTCCCCGCGGTCCGGGGGTACGACCTGTCGACGGGGTGGGGGACGGTCGACGCGGCCAAGTTCGTCCCCGAGCTGGCACGCGGGAACTGAGCCGGCCCACCCCGTCCCAAGGCGCGCCGCAGCCGGCCCCCGTACCGGCTGCGGCGCCGCCTTCGGGGAACAAGCAGGGCCGGCGCCCGGTTACCATCCCGACCGGGCGGGCACCCGGTTGACGATGCGACGAGCCGGAGGCGAGGGCGGCGAATGGAGCAGCGAGGGTTGGGGTCCAAGACCGGCATGGAGGTGCCGGCGGTCGGGGTCGGGACCTGGCGGACGCTGGAGCGGGCGGCGGCGCGGAGCCCGGGGGCCGTCCCCGAGCTGGTCGGCGCGGCCATCGACGCGGACGCCAACCTGTTCGACTCCTCGCCGATGTACGGGCAGGCCGAGCGCCTGCTCGGCCAGGCCCTCAACGGCCGTCGAGGCCAGGCGCTGGTCGCCACCAAGATCTGGACGCCCTCGGCCGAGGAGGGAGCGCGCCAGGCCGAGCGCGCGCTGAGTTGGTTCAGCGGCCACGTCGACCTCTACCAGGTTCACAACCTGGTCGCCTGGCGCGAGCACCTGCACCTCCTCGAGCGGCTCCGCGCCGAGGGGCGGGTGACCGCGATCGGCGTAACCCACTACAGCCCCTCCGCCTTCGACGAGCTCGCCAAGGTCATGCACGACGGCCGCGTCCAGGCGGTCCAGGTGCCCTACAACCCCCTGGAGCGGGAGGTCGAGCGCGAGATCCTGCCGCTGGCGGCCGATCTCGGGCTCGGGGTCGTGGTGATGCGGCCCTTCGCGGAGGGGCGCCTGCTCCGCCGCCAGCCCGACCGCCGCGCCCTGGAGGCGCTGGAGGCCCTGGGGATCACCTCGTGGTCGCAGGCGCTGCTCCGCTGGATCCTCGCCGATCCCCGCTGCCACGTGGTCATCCCCGCCACCTCCAGGGTCGAGTCCCTGCGATCCAACGCCGCCGCCGGCGGCCAGCCACCCCTCGACGACGACGCCAGAGCCCTGATCACCCGCGTCGCCACCAGCCTCTAGCCGGGCCTGGGTGACCTCATTCGCCACCCGCCTCTAGCCAGCCGCTCGGCGGCGGTCGACCTCGCGGGCCGGCGTCAGCGTCTGCTGCTGTGCCGCGGCCTCCACGCTGATCGCCCAGCGGCCACCATCGCGATCGATGCACTCCATTGTCACGATGGCCACCACCGCCCACGGCGGCAGGTGATAGAAAATCGCGGCCAGCGATGGCGGGATGCCTCCAGCGCTGGCTCCGATCGGCACCACCCACCGAGGCAGCGGCCCCGTGGAGCGGCGCTGACCATCGTCACTCACCGGCGCCACCACCTCAGGGGCATGGAACCCGCTGGCGCTGTTGGTAGAGATCGGTAGAGATCGGTCGCTCTACCTGCGATCATGAAGGTTGGAGCCTATTCGCGCAACTTCTCCTATTGCAAACTGGTCAGAATGCAAATTTGCGGGTTATGGTCCGCCCCCTCACGGAAGGGTGAAGCCGAATGCCTTCCTTGATCCCCACGGTTCGGCATCGGCGACTAGGGGTCGAGCTTCGCAGACTCCGGGAGGGAAGCCTATGGCGACCTGCCGAAGGGGCCCATCGCGGGCGTGGAGGCCGCCGCGGACTCGATCCGCTCCTACAGCCAGGCACTGATCCGGACTTCTCCAAACCGCGGAGTATGCCCGTGCGGTTCTCGGAGCGATCCGCACGGACCTGGAAGCAACTGAGATCGATCGGCGCGTCGAACTCCGCATCGCGCGCCAGCAACTGCTCATCGGGGAAAGTCCGCTGACGCTGGCGACCATCCTCGACGAGGCGATTGTGCGGCGGCCGGTCGGTGCCCCAATGATCATGCGTCGCCAACTGGAGCACCTGGCGAAGGTCGCGGCCCTCCGCAATATCACGCTTCAAGTGCTCCCATTCCATTCGGGAGCGCACGCGGGCATGGACGGTGAGTTCGCGATCATCGGATTCCCCGAGCCAGCCGAAACGGACGTCGTCTACATTGAGAACGCGACGAGTGATTTCTATGTTGAGGACGCCGACGCAGTGAGCCGATACATCGAAATATTCAATCGCGTCCGTGATGCGGCACTCAGCCCCACTGCTTCGAGGGCGTTTCTCGCCCGCGCGGCAAGAGAGCTGTGAGCGCGGACCTGACCATGGAGGCACAGGAGAACCGTGGACCCATCGCGCGCGGCATGGCGTAAGAGCACGTACAGCGACACCAACGGCTGCGTCGAGGTTGCATTTGTCGACAGTCGCGTGGCTGTTCGCGATTCCAAGCGTCAGGACAGCCCTGTGCTGCTGTTCACCGGCACCGAGTGGGAGGAGTTCGTCGCCGGGGTGCGCGACAAGGAGTTCGACCTCGAGCGCTGACCTTGACGCGGCCCTCACACAGCGGGTGGGCAGCTGATGACCTCCGCTGGGGGTGGGTCGGTGTGGAGGTGGGCGACCAGGGCGGCGCGGCGGTCGAGGACGGCGCGCTGGTTGACGTATCCCTTGTCGGTGATCTCGCCGGCGTCCAGGGACGGGGGCTCGTCGAGCAGCAGCAGGCGCTCGACCCTGCGTGAGGAGCCGTTCCCTCGGTTGAGCCGGTCCAGAGCGCTGGCCAAGGCGTCGCGGACCGTCGGGTGAGCCCCGAGCGCCGCCGCGCCGGGCTCGCCGGCGCCGGCACCGGCGAGGCGGGCGGCCTGGGCCGGGTCGAGCCAGGCCAGGGCGCCGACGTATCCCGAGTCGTGGCCGGTCAGGACGGCGTCGCGGAGCAGGCCGCCGGCTGCCGACAGCAGGGCGGGGCGCAGGGTGCCGGCGCTGACCCAGGTGCCGGTGGAGAGCTTGAAGTCCTCGGCGATGCGGCCGTCGAAGCGGAGGCCACGCTCTGGAACGGCCTCGTCGATCAGCCGTACGGCGTCCCCGCTGCGGTAGAAGCCTTCGTCGTCGAAGGCGGTGGGGTCCAGATCGGGGCGGCGGTGGTAGCCGGGCATGACGTTGGGGCCTTTGACGCGGATCTCCAGCTTGTCGCCGACCGGCGCCAGTTTGATCTCCACGCCCGGCAGCGGCACGCCGATGCAGTCGGCGCGGCCAGAGGCGAAGTGTGCCGAGGTCGCGGCCGGCGCGGTCTCCGAAGCGCCCCAGGCGGTGCTCATGGTCGCGGTCGCGCCGTGCCGTTCCGCCAGCCGCTCGATGCGGTCCCACAGGGCCTGGGGCAGGGCGGCGGCTGCGAAGAAGACCAGCCGCAGGCGCGAGAAGAACCGTTCGGCCAGCTCGTCGTCGCGCTCCAGCGCGGGGACCAGCGCCGCGTAGCCGGCGGGCACGTTGAACTGGATGGTGGGGCGCACCTCGCGGAGGTTGCGCAGGGTCCGGTCCAGCAGGCCTGGCGCGGGCCGGCCGTCGTCGATCCAGAGGCTGCCGCCGTTGGCGAGCACCAGGTTGACGTTGTGGTTGCCGCCGAAGGTGTGGCTCCAGGGCAGCCAGTCGAGCAGCACGGGCGGGTCCGCGGCCAGGAACGGCCACACCTGGCTGATCATCCGCTGATTGGAGCAGAGCATCCGGTTGGTGGTGCGCACGCCCTTGGGCGCTCCGGTCGAGCCGGAGGTGAACAGGATCTTGGCCGTGGTGTCCGGGGTCTGCTCGCGCAGGCGCCGCTCGACCTCGTCCGTCGGCGCCGTGCCCGCCAGGTCCTGGAACGGCGTGGTGCCGGGTCGCGCGCCGCCCGGCGTGACCACCTCCGCGGCCGCGCCGGCCAGCTCGATCGCGGGGGCGAACCCGTCGGCGTCGCCCGCCAGGACCAGGAACGGCTCGGTCTGCTCGAGCAGCGAGCGCAGCTTGGCGTGGTCGCTGCTCTGCAGCGAGTAGGCGACGCTGACCGGCACGACCGTGATGCCCACGGTGTGGGCGGCCAGCGTGAGCAGCAGGTGCTCGATCGAGTTCCCGCACAGCACCATCACCGGCCGCCCGCCGGGATCGCGGTCCAGCAGGCTCTGGCCGATCGCGTCGGCGGCCGCCCGCGCCTGCGCGTAGGTGACAGTGCGCCAGCCATCCCCCTCGCGCTCGGCCACCAGCACGCGCCCGGGATGGGCGTGGGCGGACGAACGGAACATCGTGGCGATGGTCGACGGGTAGGCCCCGAGCGGGATGCCCGACGACAGCAGCACGCTGCCGTCGGGGCGGCGGCGCATCGACGTGGACGGCGCGGCGAACACGGTCAGCCCGGAGCCGGTCATGGCCAAGCAGCATAGACGATGCACGTGAACGCGAGCCGCCAGAGCCGCCCGGCTGAGGCGGTGCCGATCCGGCGCAGCTCAGACGGGGGCGGGGCGCGCGCCGGGCAGCGCAACGCCGAAGCCCTTGACGGCCAGCTTGAGGATCACCTGGCCGGGCTCGGTGAGGTCGGCGACCCGCCTGGCCGCCAGCCGCTCCAGCTCGGCGAGCAGGACGGTGTAGGCGTCACACCCCTGGCGGCGCGCCAGTGCCAGGGCGTGGGCGTTGGCCCAGACCTTGGCGCGCGACTCCGCCAGGAAGCGCTTGGTGCCCAGCCGGTTGGCGGGGGTCAGGACCCGGTCCAGCAGGCTCCGCTGCCCGCTGACCGCGCCCAGCTCGGTGTCCTCGGCGTCGACCCGCGCGGCCAGCACGGTGTCGATGTGGCGGTGGTCGGCGGCGCGGCGGGCCAGCAGCCCCGGGTCCTGGAACTCCTGGTCGTCGATCACCTCCAGCAGCGCCTGCGGGAGGTCGTAGTTGATGTGCGCGTTCATGCCGAGCAGCACGTGGCGCAGCGGCGGCAGCGCGGTCGCCCGCTCGTCGGCCGCGGCGAAGGCGACCTTCCAAGGGCCAGAGGGGACCTCGCCGCGCTGGTCGGCCTCCAGCGCGTCCAGGTACAGGCGGGCGAAGGCCACGTCCCAGCGCTCCACCCAGGGCGCGTCCAGGAAGCCGCCTCCCTCGAGCTCCGAGCCCACCGCCCTGGTGGTGCGCAGGTAGGTCGCGTGGAAGTAGCGGCGCCCGTCGCCGCGCGCTTCCAGCGGGCCCAGCAGCGCCTCCATCCGCGCCACCAGCTCCTCGATCGCCTCGAAGTCGCTCACGGCCGACAGCTTGTCAAGCGCGGCGGGCCGCGTCCACTACCCCGGGACGGCCGGCCCGGCCGCCCGCGAGCCGGGCCGGGGGCCCGTGCGCTACCTCACGTGCAGCCGCATGGCGCCGAGCCGGGTGATGCTGGCGTCCAGCACGCCACCCTCGGCGAGGCGGTACCTGTCGAGCCGCTGTGACCAATGGTTCCGCCACCCGTCGCGCGCCGCTCCAGGTCCGCCTCGCTGGAGCCAAGCAGGGTCGCGTTCATGGTTCATGTAGGACAGCCGCACCGTCCGCGGATCCAGACTGTGCCGCGCGGGCCTGGCCGAGTCGCTGCAGCAGGTGACCGTACTTCCCAGGCGGCTCGCCGGCGAGGTTGTACCCGTCCGCTCCGGCGCCCGGTTAACCACATGGGATAACCTGGTCAGGCGCCCGGCGGACCGTTTGACCAGCAAGGAAGACGCTCTGCAAGGACCCATGACCTCCGGCCGACCCGGCTCGCCCGAGGATCTGCTTCGGGCGCTGCGCGCCCAGGGGCTCCGGGACCGCCGAGTCATAGCCGCATTCCGCGCGATCCCGCGGAGGCGGTTCGTGCCGCCCGCCGCCGGCCTGGCGTACATGGACGCGCCGATCCCGATCCCCATGGGCAGGTGACCACCCAGCCGAGCCTGATCGCCAGAATGGTGGCGGCGCTGCACCTCACGGGCGGCGAACGCGTGCTGGAGGTCGGTACCGGCCTTGGTTTCCAGACGGCGATCCTCGCGGTGCTGGCCGGCCAGGTGGTGTCGGTGGAGCGCTTCGCCGACCTTGCCGCCCAGGCTCGAGTCAACCTGCAGGCTGTCGGTCTCGACGGCGTCAGGGTGGTCGTGGGCGACGGCACCCTGGGCGTGGTCGAGCATGCTCCCTACCATGCGATCGTCGTTGCGGCCGCATCCCCGCGCATCCCGGAGCCGCTGGTCGAGCAGCTCGCCTCAGGGGGCCGGCTGGTACATCCCGTCGGGCCAGGCGGTCACGAGGTCGTCACGTTGCTCCACAAGCAGGACGACCACCTCGTCGCGGACGCGGAACTCACCCCCGCCTCCTTCGTCCCCCTCGTGGATGGCCGGACCGGGCCCGAGCACCAGCGGGGCAGACCGTAGGCAAAGGCAGCCAAGCGCCGCCTGGCCCCTGCGCGCCTACCCCTCGGTGCGCAGGATCCTGGTCTCCCCACCCAGTCTGAGCGTGGCCTCAGGCACCTGCGCTCGCCCGCGCCAGGTATCGATGTCGGCCACCAGAGCGGCCAGGCTCGGGCAGCCGCCATCGTCGAGGTCCAGCGTCACGCTCCGCTCGTCCAGCACCCGAGGGCGTGCCCCGCAGTCCCCGCTCGTCCAGCACCCGAGGGCGTGCCCCGCAGTCCTGAAGGAAGCCGAGCAGTAAATCACGCTGCTCGGCATCACCGACACCCACCACCAGCTCACGCACCCCACCCTGGTTTCCCGCCGACACAGCGGCAAACCACCGCGACAATCAGGGATGGCGCCGCCAGCTAAGCTGGTGACGCCACGATCGAAGGTCTGGAGGTTGGCGATGCCCGCGGTGACCAGTGACACGATCGCCTTCCGCGCGTGGCGCGGCCGGGGCTCGAAGCGGCCGAGCGGCGGGTGATCTCGGTCACCACCGCGCCCAGCGGCCTGGAGGGCGAAGGCTTCCCGGTGCGGCGCGCGTTCGCCGGCGTCGACCTGGCGACGCTGGACCCGTTCGTCCACATGGACCAGATGGGCCAGGTCGACTACGCGCCAGGCGAGCCCAAGGGCACCCCCTGGCACCCTCACCGCGGCTTCGAGACCGTCACCTACATGATCGACGGCGTCTTCCAGCACCAGGACTCCAACGGCGGCGGCGGTCTCATCACCGACGGCGACACGCAGTGGATGACGGCCGGTGCGGGATTGTCATTGTGCCGGCAGGGATCGTGGCTCTGACCAGCGCACCGGCTGCGTCGTGAGAGCGGCGGCGGTGGCCGCGACGACGGTTGCGTTGTTCCGCCAGGCCGCGCGGCCGGGCCGGGTGCAGGCATAGATCCGCCGCGAGCCCGCCGCACCGTCGAGGTCGATGTAGCGGACGCCGGGATGGGCCGGCCCGTCCGAGACCATCAGCCCAACGCCGAGTCCGGCCGCGACGAGTTCGGTGATCAGCGCCAGACTGTCGATGCGGTGGGCCACGCGAGCGGTGGCTCCCTTGGTGGCGGTGACCCGGTGGAGCAGTTCGTCGTCGTCGCTGCCACGGGAATTCGTGATCCACTCGGCCTGCTCGCTGCCGAGGATCTGCGCCGACCCCTCGTCGCGGCCATCGTGGTGACTTGAAGGGATGATCAGCGCCATCGGCCGCTCGGCGAGCAGCCTGACGGCTGCCTGGTCCGAGTGGTAGCGGGGCACGAGGCTGTAGTCGTAGACGAAGCCGACGTCGACCTCGTCGTCGGCGAGCAGGGCGTCGACCTCACGGGGCTCCTGCTCCTGCAGGCTGACCGCTAGTCGGGGATGCCGTGCCGACAGGTCGCGGACCGCTCGCAGGACCGGTTCGGTGAGCAGGCTGGCGAAGGCGGCGACGCGGACGTCCCCGACCGGCTCGGCCTCGGGATCGAGCGTGCCGCGCGCGGCTTCGACGCTGGCAAGCATCTGGCTCGCCGACGCCAACAGCGCCATCCCGGCCGGGGTGAGGCGGAGCCGGCGTCCGACCCGCTCGGCCAGTGGCACTCCGACGGCCCGCTGCAGCGCCGCCAGTTGCTGTGAGACGGCTGACTTGCTGTAGCCGGTGGCCTCGGCGACCGCGCCGAGCGTCGCACGCCGGTTGAGTTCCACGAGCACGCGCATCCACTGCAGCTCCATCCAACCATTGTCCGTGATTCCTGCACATTCAGTCCAGGATCACGCGATGGACGTGGACGATTGGCTGTGGCTCCATGTCGGCATGACTCACGCCTCCGTCCTTCCCGCCCGGTTGCCCACGACGGCGCCGGCCGGCCGGCGCGGCCAATCCCTGGCGCTGGTACTGACCTCGATGACATCGGTGCAGGTCGGCGCCGCCGCATCCACGCATCTGTTCGGCTCGCTGGGTGTTGCGGGGACGACCTGGCTGCGGCTGTGCTGGGCCGCCGTGCTGCTGCTCGTCGTGCGTCCACCAGTCGCCAGGCTTGCCCTGCGCGACCTCGCAGCCGCCGTCGCGCTGGGCGTGACCAGCGCGCTGATGACCCTGGCGTTCTTCGGCGCGGTCAGCCGGCTGCCGCTGGGCACTGCTGTGGCGGTGGAATCCCTCGGCCCACTCGGGATCGCGGCACTGCGCAGCCGCCGGCTGGGCCTGGTGTGGGCGGCCGTGGCGTTGCTCGGCGTGGCGGCCCTCACCCAACCCTGGTCCCAGTCGCCGAGCGACCGCGTCGGGCTGCTGCTGGCCGCGGGCGCCGCCATCGCCTGGGCGGGGTACATCCTGTTGACCGCCCAGGTCGGCGAACGTTGCCCGGGACTGACCGGGCTGGCGATCTCCCTGGCGGTCGCTGCGCTCGTCGCCGCGCCGCTGGGGGCACCGCAGGCGCTGCCGCACCTGACCATGGCTGGCGCGCTCGCGTGCGCCGGCCTCGCGGTCCTGGCCCCGGCGCTGCCGTACGCGGCGGAGATGACCGCGCTACGAGTCCTTGCCCCGGCGGTGTTCGGCGTGTGGATGAGCCTCGAACCAGCCATCGCCACTACAGTCGCGCTGTTCCTCCTGCACCAGGTGCCCGACAGCGTGCAACTCGTCGGAGTGCTCCTCGTCGTCGCGGCAAGCGTGGGAGCCGAACGAACCGCCCTGTCAAGCGGGGCAGACAACCACAACCGTCAAGGTCCAGATCCGGATCCACAGCAACAGGCGGCAGATCCTCGAACACGCACGGAGGTGCGGTCATGATCAACGGTGTCCACGCGATCGTGTACAGCAACGACGCGGAGGCGGTGCGCGCCTTCTTCCACGACGTGCTCGGGTTCTCCTCAGTCGACGCGGGAGGCGGCTGGTCGATCTTCGCCCTGCCGCCAGCCGAACTGGCCGCTCACCCGACCGACCGGGACACCCGGTTCGAGCTGTACCTGATGTGCACCGACATCAACGCCACCGTCGAGGAGCTGAAGGGCAAGGGCGTCGAGTTCTCCGGCCCGATCAGTGACGAGGGCTGGGGGCTGCTCACGTCGATCAAGCTCCCAGGCGGTGGCGATCTCGGCCTATACGAGCCACGCCACCCCACCCCCCTGCGGCCGGCCTCCTGACAGCGGGTAGAGCATCCGCGCACATCGCCGGACGCGATCGGGTCAGGTTCTGGATCACCTTCGGCGTCCTGCTCTGGAAGAGACTCTGACCGACGAGGGCCTTCCGCGCGCCGTGGACCGCGACCCGGCCGGCCTGCGGCTCGGAACAAGCCCGCTCCCGCCCGCGTTGCACCGCGCGAAGGTTGCACTCGCAACCATGTCTGACACAATCGGTGAGCAGGTCCTGAAACGTAGGTCTGGAGGTCTGGCGATGCCCGCGGTGACCAGTGACACGATCGCCCTTCCGCGCGTGGCGCGGCCGGGGCTCGAAGCGGCCGAGCGGCGGGTGATCTCGGTCACCACCGCGCCCAGCGGCCTGGAGGGCGAAGGCTTCCCGGTGCGGCGCGCGTTCGCCGGCGTCGACCTGGCAACCCTCGACCCGTTCGTCCACATGGACCAGATGGGCGAGGTCGACTACGCGCCAGGCGAGCCCAAGGGCACGCCCTGGCACCCCCACCGCGGCTTCGAGACCGTCACCTACATCATCGACGGCATCTTCCAACACCAGGACTCCAACGGCGGCGGCGGTCTCATCACCGACGGCGACACGCAGTGGATGACGGCGGGCGGGGGGATCCTGCACATCGAGGCGCCGCCCGAGGAAGTCGTGGTGCGCGGTGGCCTGTTCCACGGCTTTCAGCTCTGGGTCAACCTCCCGTCGAGGTTGAAGATGACCCCGCCGCGCTACCAGGACATCCGGAGCCGCGCGGTGGCGTTGCTGAGCTCGCCCGACGGTGGCGCGCTGCTGCGCGTGATCGCCGGCGAGGTCGCCGGGCACCCGGGCCCTGGCGTCACCTACACGCCGATCACCCTGCTGCACGCCACGCTGGCGCCGGGTGCGCAGCTCCGGCTGCCGTGGCCGGCGGACTTCAACGCGCTGGTCTACGTGCTGGCGGGTGCCGGTTCGGTCGGTGCCGAGCGGCGGCCCGTCCGCACGGGCCAGCTTGCGGTCTACGGCCCGGGTGACGTGGTGACGGTCAGCGCGAACACCGGCCAGGAGAGCCGCAGCCCGCAGCTCGACGTGCTGATGCTCGGCGGCCTGCCGATCCGCGAGCCGGTGGCCGCCTACGGTCCCTTCGTGATGAACACCCGCGAGGAGCTGCTCAAGGCGTTCGAGGACTACCAGGCCGGTCGTCTCGGCACCATCCCGGCCGAGCCGCGCCCTGGCCACGAGGTCCTCAAGGACGCCGCCGAGTAGCGGCGTCCCAGCGCTGCTGGTCTCCGCGCCGCGCCAGCCTCCGCGCCATCCACTCGGCCTTTGTGGCCCCAAGCGCCACCGCGATCCTGCCCGGCGTCTCGATACGCGACGTCGCCCAATCATCCTGACGCGTTCGAGAGGGTCGGCGCACGGGCGAATAGGATGCGCGGCGAGGCGGGCCGCCGGCGACGGCGCGGGCGCTCCACGGTCCACGACGAGAAAGGGGCGAGCATGAACCTTTCGGAGCGGGAGCTCGAGTTCCTGAAGCAGCACCGCAGCGCGGCGATGGCCACGCTCCGGCAGGACGGGAGCCCGCACGTGGTGCGGGTGGGCGTGGCGGTGGTCGACGGCAAGATCTGGAGCAGCGGGACCAAGGCCCGGGTCCGCACCAGACACCTGCGCCGCGACCCTCGCGCCACCCTGTTCGTGTTCGACGCGCGGTGGAGCGCGCTCTCGCTGGACTCGACCGTGACGATCCTGGAGGGTCCCGACGCGCCGGAGCAGAGCCTGCGCCTGTTCCAGACGATGCAGCAGGGCCTGGACCCCGCTCCCAGCCCGGGGACGGTCCTGTGGGAGGGCACCGAGCGCACCCCCGAGGAGTTCCTCCGGATCATGGAGGAGGAACAGCGGCTGATCTACCAGTTCGAGGTCGTCCGCTCCTACGGCTTGCTCTGAGCGTCCCGCCCCGCGCCGCGGGCGGCCTCGACGGCCTCGAGGACCACCGAGGCGACCAGGTCGGGCCGGTCGTGGTGGATGTTGTGCTGGCTGTCGGCGACCACCAGGTGCATGCCCCGGCCGCCGGGGGCAGCGGCGGCGACACCGGCCTGCAGCGTGGTCCAGTGCCGCCGCACCCCGCGCGGAGCGCCTCCAGTGGCGCTGAGCACCACCAGTGGGACGTCGGGAAGCGACCCGGCGGCGCGGCGGAGCCCCGGCGCGCTCGCCACGATCGCCCGGAACTCGTCCCGGGTGGCATGCACGTGCGTTCGGCCCGCATGGGTACGGTAGGCGTCGACCACCAGCGACTGGATCCGGGGGTCGTCGCTGAAGCGCTTGGCCGTGTGCCGTGCGCTGGTCACCACGACGGGCCCCAGCAGGCCGAGCGCCCGGAGGGCGGACAGGAGGTGCTCCGCTGCCAGACGGTTGAGCCAGCGGAGCGGCCGCGGCAGCCCGGACAGCATGTCGAGGTGGGCGGGGTCGACCAGGACCAGCCCGCGGACCAGATCGGGCTGGCGTGTCGCCAGCAGGTGGGCCAGCAGGCCGCCCCAACTGTGCCCGACGACCACGCACGGCCCGTCACCGGCGCCGCGGACCACCGCGGCCAGGTCGGCGACCTGCCGGTCCACCGTGGGCGGCCCCGCTGCGAGGTCGGGATCGCTGGCGCCCAGGCCGGCGCGGTCGTAGGCCACGACGTGGGCCCGGGCGGCGAGCTTGGCCAGCAGGGGTGCCCAGGAGATCACCGTGTCGTTCCTGCCGGCGGCGAGCACCACCGTGGGCCCCGGCTGCTCGCGTCCCGCCTCGACCCAGCGCACGGTTCGCGCGCCGTCCCCGCCCACCCGCGTCCCGCCGCGAACCACACCACCGGGTACCAGCGCGTTCAGCGCCTCGACGGCAGGATCGCCCGTCGCCATCCGACCACCTCCCGAACCGAGCTTGCCACGACGCGGCGGGTGGCGTCCCGCTCGCCCCGGTCGCCCCGGTCGGCGCGTCACACGGTGAGGATGGGGCTACCATCATCTGGCCGATGAAGCCGATGGGCATGGGGCAGGAGCGGGTCGAGACGCTGGTCGTCGGCGGTGGCATCGGTGGTCTGGCCACCGCGCTGGCGCTCTCGCGGCAAGGCATGCCTGTCTGCGTGCTCGAGCAGGCCCACGAGTTCGGCGAGATCGGCGCCGGCATCCAGCTCGCCCCCAACGCGCTGCGGATGCTCGAGCGGCTCGGCCTGGTCGACCGGATCGCCGCCAATGCCTTCTATCCACGCAAGGCGGTGCTGATGAGCGCGGTCACCGGCCGGCGCCTCACGGCTCTGGATTTCGGGGTCAAGTTCCGCGAGGCCTATGGCTATCCCTACATCGTCATGCACCGCAGCGACCTGCTCGCCGCGCTGCTGGACGCTTGCCGCGCCAGCCCGCTGGTCACGCTCCGCAACGACCGCAAGGTCCACGGACTCGGGCAGGGGGCCGAGGAGGTGGTGGTCGCCTGCTCGGACGGCTCCACCTACCGGGCGCGGGCGGTGGTCGGCGCCGACGGCATCTGGTCGACGGTCCGCCGGTTCACCATTGGCGACGACGAGCTGGTGTGCTCCAGGGACGTGGCCTACCGCGGAACCGCGCCGATCCAGGCGGTCCCCGAGCATTCCGGGCTCGACGTCGTCTGGTGGGCCGGCCCGAAGCTGCACCTCATCCAGTACCCGATCCGGCGCGGCGAGCTGCTCAACCAGGTCGCGGTGTTCACCAGCGACCAGTACCGTCCCGGCACCGAGGACTGGGGGACGCCGGACGAGCTGGAGGAGCGCTTCGCCGGCAAGCACGAACACGTGCGCGCCGGCCTGCGGCTGATCGGGCGCGAGCGCCGCTGGCTGCTCTACGACCGGGCGCCGGTGGACAACTGGACCCGCGGGCGGGTCACCCTGCTCGGCGACGCCGCCCACCCGATGCTCCAGTACCTCGCCCAGGGCGCCTGCATGGCCCTGGAGGACGCGGTCTGCCTGGCGGACAGCATGCGGGCATACGGCACCGACCCCGCCAAGGCCTTCCTCGTCTACCAGGGGGAGCGGATCGCGCGGACGTCCATGGCGCAGCGTTGGGCTCGCGGGATGGGCGAGCTGGTCCACCTCGACGGGATGGGTGCGCTGCTGCGCGACATGGTGCTAGGGGACCGCGCCGACGACGACTACGCCCACGTCGACTGGCTCTACGGATACGGCGCCACGGGGTAGTCGGGGCGCCAGGTCGGACGGGCGCTGGAGCCGCTCTTGACATCGGGCTGCGCAGACCCCACAACTGCGAGATCAGCGAGGCGATCAACCAGGAGGCGCTGATGGGCTCGTACGAGGACGCCGTCGCCACGCTGGAGGTCGAGCTCAACGGGGTCGAGCGCGCCTTCCGGGAGCTGAGCGCCGACCAGTGGCGGACGCCGACCCTGCTCCAGCCTGTCGACGAGCGCCAGCCGCCCTGGACGCTCTTCGAGCTGGCGGGTCATTTCGACATCTCGATCGGCCTGGCGCGCATGCTGATGGCCGATCCCCAGCAGGGCCAGGTCGGTCGGGACCGCGTGAGCTTCTTCATCTTCCCGCGTGCGGAGGTCGCCCCGGTCGTCTACAGCTACGCCTACACGATGGTCGACGGCAAGACGCCCGCGCAGATGCCGGACGTCCTGCACGAGACCTTCTCCAAGACGGTCCAGGAGGCGCGCTCGACGCCGCACGACACGGTCGGTTCCGGCTATTACGCGCTGATGCGGCTGGACGAGTTCATCCCGAGCCGCGTGGTCGAGGCGGTGGTCCACGGCATGGACATCACCGACGCGATCGGGCGTGGGACCATCGCCACACCCGAGGGGATCGCGATGACCGCCGCGATCCTGGACGAGCTGCTGGCGCGGCGGACGGTCGCCGGCCGTCCGGCGGACCTCACCGACGACCTGGCCTGGATCCGGGCGGCCGCTGGTCGTGCCGAGCACCCGGACCCGCGCCTGCCGGTCGTCGGCTGATCGCGCCAGCCCTGCGAGCCAATTCCGGCTGGTTTTCGCTCCAATCTTCGAGCGACGCTTCGAGCGACGCTTCGAGCGACGCTTCGAGCGACGCTTGCCCTAATTGCCGGCCGATCCTGCGCCAGTGGAAATTGATCTCGCGCGAACTATGGATCCCTAAACGGACGAGATTGTCGATTCGACCGGGAATAAGGCCGGTCGCATGCGTTATACTCCGCGATCGCGCAGGTTCAGTCGGATTGCGGTGACGGCGCCGCCGCGCGGGGGCCAAGCAGGGCCAGGGGTCCGCGCTCCGCGCTTGCCGTGCCGCTTGGGGGAAATCACATGCGCAGCTTTCGCTCTGTTGCCAGGTACGGCGTCGTCGCCCTGATCGCGCTGGCGCTGGGGGCGGCCGGAGGGGTGGCTTTCGGGATGAACCGGGCTGACGCCAATGCCGATATGCTCGCTCCGCTGGAGACGGTCAACGTGCCGAGGGTGCCGACCGCGTGCTCGAACGCGATCGCCAGGGCCGACTCCTCGATCGAGGTGGCCGACCGCGTGGCGGCCGAATTGGCGGACCATACCAAGGTCATGGACGACCTGATCGCCTCGCTGGCCGGGGTGAAGAATGGCATGACCGCGCACAAGGCGCTCACCCAGGGGATGACGTCGATCAACAACGGTCGCCGCGATCGGCGCGTCTTCGCCGAGGCGAGATCGCGCTACGCGGACGTCAAGGCAGCGTGCAGGGCGCAATGAGCGTGCCTGCTGGCGGGCGCCCGCCAACCCCGGCGCCCGATGACCCTGGTCGGCTGTCGCCGGACCAGCCCGTCTGGGAGGTCGACGGCCAGCAGCGCGGGGCGGAGGAGGGCCATCCCGCCGAGCCGCGGCGCGCGCTGGTGCCCGGGACCCCGCGACGCGCCAGGGTCGCGCTGGACGGCACGACCCCGGCGGGGGCGTCGCCGCGCGCTGCCACCCAGGGGGGTCGAGGGGCGGTGCCCGCCGGCGCGGGCACCGCGCCGAGCTTGCGACCCGACCAGGGCCGGCGGTCGGGGCGCGCGGGACGCCTGCTGGCGACGGCGCTGGCGCTCGGGTTGTTCGCCGCCGGGATCGGGGTGGGGGCCATGCTGGCGGCAGGCGCCAAGGAGCCGGCACGGCCCGCGCCGGCGGTGGCGACCAGCGCCACGCCCACCACCGTGGCGCCCACCACCACGGCCCCGGCGCGCCAGGTCTCGCCACCGGCGTGCCTGTCGGCGGTCGACGACGCCGACGCGGTCATCTCATACCTGGTGACCAACACGCGGGACCAGCGGCTGGCCAGGACGATGCAGCAGTACCAGGCGGCGAGCCGCGCCTGCCGGCGCGCGAGCTGAGGACCCCGCACGGTTCCCGATTTCCCCGTCTGCCAGCGCTTCGTAACGTCGATTTAACGCCCCAGCACCAGCCTTTGCGCGGTTGTCGTGCTCTACTGGTTGGCGGTCCGCAAGGGCCGCCCGACCCGTGAGCCCGAACCGCAGGAGCACTCCGTGATCAAGCGATCTCCCGTCAAAGGCAGCCAGAGCGTCAAGGTCTCGTTCATCCTTCCCAGGGACGGCGCCGGCGGCGTCTCGGTCGTCGGCGACTTCAACGACTGGGACCCGCTGGCCCACCCGTTGCGGCCGCGTCGCAACGGCACCCGCAGCGTCGTGCTGACGCTGCCCGCTGGTGGTCGCTACGCGTTCCGCTACCTCGCCGACGGCGGCCGCTGGCACGACGACGACGCCGTCGAGGCCTTCGAGCCCAACGGCGTCGGCGGCTTCAACGCCATCCTGGAGACCTGAGCCAGCCCGGGCCGCCCCACGCACCCCGGGGCCGCCCGACGGGGGTCCCGGGCCCGCGGCTACGCCTCGTCCTGGTGGACGCGCTCGGGGAGGAAGACCGACAGGACGTCGCGCAGCGACAGCACGCCGAGCGGCTGGTTCTGCTCCACCACGACCAGGTGGCGGATGTGCCGGTGGGTCATCTCGGTCGCGGCCACGGTCACGTCCCAGTTGGGCGAGGCGGTGACCACCGGCGCCGTCATGTGGTCGCCGACGCGCGCGCTATCCAGGTCGCCGGTCTGCGCCGCCGCGTGGAGCACGTCGCGCTCGGTGAGGATGCCGACCACCCGGTCCTGCCGCTCGACCACGACGGACCCGATGCCGTGGTCCCGCATGACCTGGGCGGCCGCGCGGACCGACCGCTCGGGGTCGATCGAGACCACCGGGCTCTTCATGATGTTGCGGACCTGCATGCTCGGCCTCCTCACGGCGAGTGAACGGGTGCCTGGCGTCCTCATCGGACCGGCGGCGGGGCTGCTGGAGCACGGGGGCGTCCTCGACGGTCGCCTCCGCCGGGTCGCCTTGTCAAGCGCTGCCCGGCTCCCGCCGCAGAGTGGCCGCCGCGGCGGTCATGGACGGCGGTCGTGCGCTCATGGTGAACGGGCCGGGGATGGTGGCCTTGACGATCCGGGTGAGGAACAGCATCGGTCAGGCGCCAGGCTCGGAGCGGTCCTCGATCTCCCAGGCGTGGTCGAGGGCGTGCCAGGCGATCCGGCGGGCGGCGTAGCGGGGCGGCCAGCCCTTAGGCACCGGCGGGCTGCCGTCGGAGGGGGCGCGCAGCACCGCGAGGATCTCCCCGCGCAGGGCGTCGATGGCGGCGCGGTCGTCCCTGGCCGGCTTTGGGTGCTTGATGCCCAGCTTGCGAGCGTAGGCGGCTTCCGCGCCGAAGACGTGGTCGACGATCTTGTCCCGGTCGCGCCCTCCGCCCCGCGGTCCCTTGCGCAGCTCCGCCGGGGCGCCGGCCACCACCCGGTCCAGAACCGCCCAGGCTCCCGCGACCAGCTCGCTCTGCCGCTTGGCCTCCTTGGCGGGCAGGGCCGCGGCGTCGGCGGCGACGACCTCGTAGGGGATGCCGAAGTCGGTCGCGCCGGTCCCCTCGACCCGCTCCACCACCTTGAAGCGCTCGCCGACCCCGGCGGGCAGCTCCATCCCCGCCTGCCCGGCCACCACCGAGTAGCGCGGGGCGTAGGCCGCCAGGGCTTCCAGCGCCAGCTCCTCGGTCTTGTCGGAGCGGCACCAGCCGGGCCAGTCCAGCGCGCACGCGAACACCCGCTTGGAGCCCAGCTCGACGCCAACGGCGGTCGGGGTCCGGCGTGCGGTAGTCGGCATGCTGGCATTCTGCCACGTGGACGATCAGGCGCTCACGGTGCGGCGCCATCTCGCCTCTGGCACCAGCATGCCGAGCAGGACCGCGATCAGCGCGACCAGCTGCACCGCCCCGGCCGTGTAGACCCCCAGGGCCGCCGTGGCCAGCGCCAAAGCCGCCGCTGAGGCGCGGTAGGCCACCGGGCGGATGCCGAGCGTTCTGCGGAAGGCGACGTCGCCGGCCAGGTAGAGCGCCACCCCGGCCGCCAGCGTCAACGCGGGCGCCGGCTCCAGGCGGTGCGTCACCTCACCGATCGACAGTTTCACGCCGGCGGCCAGCGCGATGATCCCCAGCAGCATCGGCACGTAGCTGAAAAAGTAGGCGCGGACGGCCAGCAGCAGCCGCTCGCTCAGGTCCGCCACCGACTCGAGCGCCTGTTGGGCCCGCTCCTCGTCGCCGGCGAAATAGGCCCACCACAGCGCCGCGGCCAGCGCCAGGCCGAGCAGCACCGCGGCGAACAGCCGCGGGGTCAGGGGCTGGTGGCCGACGCCGATGCCGACCGCGACCACCGATTCCCCGAGGGCGACGATCAGCAGCAGCCCGTGCCGCTCCACGAAGTGCGCCGGCCGGAGGTCGGGCCGCGCCGGCGACCGGTTGGCGTAGGGCATGGCGAACTGGATGAGGATCGCGACCGCCCACAGCGCGTAGGCGGCCGGCCCGCCGAGCAGCCCGGCCACAGTCACGCTGAGCGCCGCGACGACGTTGAAGGGCCCCACCCACATGGCCATGGTGCGCCCGTGGACCGAGGCGTAGAGCCCGGTGTGCACCAGCACCACCAGCAGGTAGCCGAGGCCGAACGCGACCCCGCCGCCGTCGAAGGCGCGGGGGATCGCCAGGGCGCAGACCAGGAAGGCGGCCATGCCGAGGATGAGCAGCAACCTGCGGATAGGGACCACCGGCGGCACCTGGTTGGTCAGCCAGGCGTAGCCGCCGTACATCCAGAACAGCACGACGAAGATCAGCGTCACCCGCACGGCGCTCATCACCGACAGGTCGCCGGCGAGCAGCCCGGTGAGCTGGGTCAGGGTGAATACGAACACCAGATCGAAGAACAGCTCGAGCGACGTGACCCGCTGCTCCTCGGCCTCCGGCGGCTCGGGGCCGCCGTCATGGCCGGGGCGGCAACCATCCTGAAGGATCAGCGCTTGCCCCAGTCCCATGGCCAGATGTGGGCGCCGGAGTTGTCGCCGCGGTAGTAGAGGATGACTCCGTACAGAATCACGAACATCGCGACGACAGCGAAGCCCACGATCGCGACCTGGAGCATGACGGCGCTCTTGATCGCCTTCCAGTCGGAACGCTTTCGCGAGCCGGCACGGTGCCCGCTGGCCTTCCAGAGGTCACGGGGTGTCACCGCCCGCTGGACGCGCCCGCACCGGCGCCGCAGCTCCTCCTCGCCGATCTCGCCGGCCTCGAACGCCTGGTTCAGCGACCGGATGGCTTCGTGCTGCTCGTCGAGGGCGATCAGCGCGGGCCCGTCGTCCACGTCCTCGGTGACTGCCCCGCGTCGCCTTGCCATCACGCACCTCCGCGCCAGGGTGCGGCCAGATGCCCGCTCATCGGCCCTTTGGTCGATCCGATGGCGATCTTGACGAGTCGCACGGAGCCGGGCAAGCGCATATTGCCGACAGCCTCAGGGCGCTCGGCCGATCTTCAGTGTGGCATCGGCCCGCAGGAACCGGCCCACGTCGGCCACCTCCGCCTCCAGACCCGCGCGGACTCGGCCGGAGAGCGTTCCGAACGGCTCGACCGTCATCTCGAGGTGGCGAGCGCGCCTGGTGGAGGACCACGTCGCCACCGCCCGGCCGTCGACGGTCAGCGTCGGCTTGATGAAGCCGCCGCCAGTCCACACCACGCGGGCGTGCTGCCCCGGGACCGCCAGCGAGCGGCTCCGATAGCCGAGCATGAGGACGTCGAAGCCGGGCAGCAGGCGGTGCACCAGGTGGGTGATCCGCTGTCCGGAGGGATCCACGCCGGCGGCGGCCAGCCGCTCGGCAAGCTCCGCACCCGCGCGCGGCGCGGCTCGGGAGGCCCGGGCCTGGGCGCTACACTGCCCCGGTGGAACTTGGCGCTGTAGGGATCTGGGGCGGCGGGCCCTGGCGCGTCGACGACCGGGCCGCCGAGGCGAGCGAGGTCGCCGCCGAGCTCGAGCAGTTGGGCTTCGGTGCCCTGTGGATCAGCGGCGGCCAGCAGCCGGGCCTGTCGATCCGCTTCCGCAACCTGCTGGACGCGACCTCGCGGATGCCCGTCGCCAGCGGCATCCTCAACATCTGGCTCACCAGCCCCTCCGAGATCGCCCGAGCGGTCGCCGAGCTGGAGGCGGCCCATCCCGGCCGCTTCCTGCTGGGCCTGGGGGTCAGCCACGCGCCGCTGGTGGAGCGCAGCGGCCATTCCTACACGCGCCCCTACAGTCGCATGGTGGACTGGCTGGACGACCTGGACCGCCAGGAGCCGACCGTGCCCGCGGACCGCCGCATCCTGGCCGCGCTCGGGCCGAAGATGCTCGCCCTGGCGGCGGCCCGCTCGGCCGGAGCGCACCCGTACTTCGTCCCGGTCGAGCACACCGCCGCGGCGCGCCGGCTGGTCGGCGACGGCCCGGTGCTGGCGCCGGAGCAGGCCGTGGTCCTGGATGCCGACCCGGAGCGGGCGCGCCGCATCGCCCGCCAGCACACCGAGGGATACCTGGCGGCGCCCAACTACACCCGCAACCTCCGCTCGCTGGGCTTCGGCGACGAGGACTTCAAGGGCGCCGGCAGCGACCGGCTGGTCGACGCGGTGGTCGCCTGGGGCGACGACGCCGCCGTGGCGAGCCGGGTCCGCGAGCACCACAAGGCCGGCGCCGACCACGTCTGCGTCCAGGTGCTGACCGAGACCGGCGACGTCTTTCCCCGCGCCGGGTACCGCAGGCTCGCCGAGGCGCTGCTCGGATAGCCGGGGGCGTTCGTGGCCCCGGACGAGGCCCCGCCGATCACGGCGTCCCGCGCCCGGCTCAGACCTCCTTGGCGATGGCGGCGAGGATGCCCTCGCTGTCGGCGGGGCGCCCGGCACGCACCGAGATGGACTCCATGACGTGCAGGTACTGCAGGACGTCGTCGCGCTTGTCCAGGTACATCGCCCCGGTCAGGTGCTCCAGGTAGACGACGTCGGGCAGGTCGTCGTCGGCGAAGCGCAGGATGCTGAACGCGCCCCCCATCGCGGGGTGCGCGCCGGCGCCGAACGGCAGGATCTGCAGCACCACGCTGGGCAGCCGGGAGGCCTCGATGAGCCGTTCGATCTGCGCCCGCATCACCCGCGGGCCGCCCACCGGCCGGCGCAGCGCTCCCTCGTCGACCACCGCCCACAACCGCGGCGGGCCCGCGCGGGTGAGCAGCGCCTGGCGGGCCACCCGCAGCTCCACCCGACGCTCGATCGCCTCGGGCGTCTCGTCCAGCGCGCCGCCCATCACCGCCCGCATGTAGTCGTCGGTCTGCAACAGCCCGGGGACGAACTGTCCCTCGTAGGCGCGGATCAGCGTCGCCGCCTGCTCGAGGTCGACGTAGGCGCGGAACCACTGCGGCAGCACGTCGCCGTAGTGGTGCCACCAGCCGGTGTCCTTGGTCTCGCGGGCAAGTTCCAGCACCGCGTCGATCTCGGCCCGGTCGGTGACCCCGTACAGGCTGAGCAGGTCGACGACATCGCGTTCCTTGAACCCGACCTGACCGTTCTCGAGCCGGTGGATCTTCCATTCCGACGCCCGGATGCGCGCGCCAGCCTCCTCGCGCGAGATCCCGCTCTGGACGCGAAGCCGGCGGAGCTGCGAGCCGACCAACATGCGGCGGACGGTGGGGCCGCCCGCTTGCTGTGCTTCTGTCACGTCCTGCCCCCGGGCCGGTTCGGTCAGCGCATAGTCTGCCACTCCACGCGACTCCGGGCACTCACGCCAGCTGGGCGGCTTGCGCATCCGGGGGTCCTTCTGCGATACGTACGGCATGGCTGCACCACGCGGGACCTACACGTTCTGGCGCTGGCCGGGCCAGGCCGACGGGGCGAGCAGCCTCGAATGGGACCTGACCGTGCTGCGCGATCCAGGCCAGACGACCTACTTCTGGGCGCACCAATTCAGCTTCCAGCGAGGGGACGTCGGCTACTTCGGGCTCCAGGCCCACGACCTGCGCGACGACGGCACCACCGGCAGGCTGGCGGTGTTCTCCATCTGGTCGGCGGTCGGCTGCGCCGACAACCCCGGCTGCCACGGTGGCGTCGAGGGCGCGCGGTTCTGGACCTGCCGGCTGGCCTACGACTGGGTGGCCGGCCGCGCCTACCGCCTGCGCGTGGCCAGGAGCGACCGGGCCTGGTGGAGCGCGTCGGTGACCGACCGGGACAGCGGCTCCGAGACCCTGGTCGGCAGCATCCGGGTTCGGCGGCGCTGGGGCGGCCTGGACCTGGCCGCCCGCGGCTCGTCGGTCTGGACCGAGTTCTACGGCGCCAACGTCCCCGGCGGGCTGGCAGGACCCGAGCTGGTGCCCCACGCCGCGGTGCGCTTCGGCGTCCCCGGGGCCGACGACTGGACAGTGCGCCCGGCAGCGCACGCCAACCAGCTCGGCCAGGGCGACTGGGACAACTCCAGGGTGGCCGACGCCGCCCCCGACGCCGTCACGCACGAGATGGGCATCCCGCCGGCGTAGCCTGGCCGGGCCGGCCCGCCCGGCTGGTGTGGACGCCGGCCTCGCCCGGCCCGTTGGACGCCGGCCCGCCCGGGCGGTGTGGACAAGGAGAGGAGTCGACATGCCACCTCCGGCCGGGAGCCTTTCGACCCTGGGGCGCGCCCGTAGCCCGATGGCCTGGATCCGGCTCGTCCTGGGCCTGTGGCTGTTTGCCGCCGGGGTGGTCGTGGGCCTGCGCTCCAGGCTCGGGGTCGGGCCGTGGGACGTGCTCCACGACGGCATCCGCCGGGTCACGCCGCTGTCGTTCGGGACCGCCACCATCGTCGTCGGCGTGGTGCTGCTGGTCGCCGGAGCTCTGGCGGGCGTCCGGCCCGGGCCGGGCACGCTGGTGAACATGATCCTCATCGGCGTCTTCTCGGACGCGATGCTCGCCACCGGCATCGGCGCCGACCTGGACGCCCGCGGGCTGCCGGTGCGCCTGGTGGCCGTGGTGGTCGGGGTCGGGCTGGTCGCGCTCGGCTCGGCGCTGTACATCGGCGCGGGCCTCGGCTCGGGCCCGAGGGACTCGCTGATGCTGGCGGTCGCGGCGCGCACCGGGCTGCGCGTCGGCGTGGTCAGAGCGATCATCGAGACCACGGTGCTGGTCGCGGGCGTGCTGCTCGGCGGTGCGGCCGGTATCGGTACCATCCTGTTCGCCTTCGGGATCGGTCCGGCGGTCGAGGTCGCCTTCCGCCTGCTGCGGGTGGAGGTCCCGTCGAAGAAGGCCGCAAGGGCTCAGACGTGCGAGACGTGCTGACCCCCAGGGAGGTCAGGTGACTCCAGACGAAGCGCGGAGGTTCGTGGCAGGCAACCACTGGGCGGTGCTGGTGACCCGGCGCTCCGGCGGCGGGCTGCAGACCTCGCCGGTCACGGTCGGGGTGGACGCCGAGGGCATGGCCACCATCAGCAGCAGGGAGACCGCCTACAAGGTCCGCAATCTGCGCAGGGACCCGAGCGCGGTGCTGTGCGTCTTCTCGAGCAACTTCTTCGGGCCGTGGGTCCAGATCGAGGGCACGGCCCAGATCGTGTCGCTGCCAGAGGCGATGGAGCCGCTGGTCGACTACTACCGCCGCATCAGCGGCGAGCACCCCGACTGGGACGACTACCGGCGGGCGATGGAGGAGCAGCGGCGTGTGCTCATCCGGATCCCGTTCGAGAAGGTCGGTCCCAGCCGGTTCGGCTGAGCCGCCCGGTCCGGCCGACGCACCAGTTCATGAGGTCCACCGGAAGGAGACTGGAGATGGCCGACGCGGTCGACGTGGGACTGCTGGTCCGCATCGAGGCGCTGCCCGGCCGGGAGGCCGAGGTCGAGAGCTTCCTCAGGCAGGGCCTGCCGATCGTCCAGCGGGAGCCGGCCACGATCACCTGGTACGCGATCCGGCTCGGCCCGTCCACCTTCGGCATCTTCGACACGTTCCCGGACCAGGACGGCCGCCAGGCGCACCTCTCCGGCCAGGTCGCCGCCGCGCTGATGGACAACGTGGGCAAGCTGTTCGGCGAGCCCACCATCGAGCAGGTCGACGTCCTGGCTGCCAAGCTGCCGGCGTAGCCGGCGCCGGGCTCGGGCGCTCAGGGCCGACCGAGCCCTGGGTCCGGGGCGGGGTCTGGATCCGGCCCGCGGCCTGGGTCCGGCCCGCGGCCTGGGTCCGGGGCGGGGCGGCTCCGCCTCGGACCAGCCGGTTCAGCGATCCAGGCGACCACCACGGTTCCGCTCATGGTGCGGGACGCATTGGGATGCAACCTCCCTGGTTGCCAGTTGACGCAAGGTACCCAGTTGAAAACCGCCCCGGTGCGATTCCGGTTCCCGCGGGTCGGGCACCCTCGCCGAGGCAGCCGGCCGGAGCCGGAGCGCTACGGCGGGGTAGCGTGGGCGGAGGCTTCTCACCGACCCGGAGGTCGCATGCAACCAACCGCCACGGAGGTCGCCGTCCGTCCCGCGCGCGAGCAGGATCTGGACGCGATCGTCGAGCTGTTCGTCGAGGTGGCCGCCGAGGGCCGCTGGATCGGCACCGAGGCGCCGGTGGACCGCGACCGCCGCCGCCGGCGCCTGGCCGAGGCGCTCGAGCAGGAGCACGCCGTCGTGCTGGTCGCGGAGGCCGGCGGGCGCGTCGTCGGCCAGTTGGGCATGGACCTGGCCCGCTACGGTGTGGCCGACCTCGGGATGCTGGTCTCCGGCCGCTGGCGGGGTCGCGGGGTGGGCAGCGCGCTGCTGCGCGCGGGCATCGAGTGGGCCCGTGGCGCCGGCGCCCACAAGGTCTCCCTCCAGGTCTGGCCGCACAACGCCGCCGCCATTGCCCTCTACGAGAAGTTCGGTTTCCAGCGCGAGGGAATGCTCCGCCGCCACTACCGCCGCCGCAACGGCGAGCTGTGGGATGCCATCGTCATGGGCCTGCCACTGTGAGGCAGCTCAGCTGGAGAAGAACTCGGTCAGCACGGGAGCCAGCGCCGCCGGCTTCACGATGCGCGTCTGACGCTCCAGCGTGTGGTGCCTCGCGTTGGGCAGAAGGTCGGCCAGCGCCCGTACCCCGTTGCGCATCCACGCCGGGCTCTTGCCGCCGCCTATCACCAGCGTGGGGAGCGTGACGTTGGACCAGCGCTCCGCCGGCAGCGGCTTGCCGCTCTGGGTATCGCCCATGAGGCTGGTGTCGTAGGGGAGCGTGTGCGCGACCGCCTTGAGCTTCGGCCACGCCGGCATGAACCGCATCATGGTGACGAAGATGGCGGGAACGCGGATCCCCTCGGACATGAAGAGCTTGACCGCCTCGCCGCGGCGGTCCGATGCCACCAGCTGGTCGAGCCGCGCCCGGTAGTCCTCCGGCACCGGGGCCGGGTGTCGTCGACCACGAACGGTGCCTCGTAGAGCGCCAGCTTCTCGATTGCGAGGCCGCGATTGGCGGCGTCCAGGGCGACACCGCGCCGGAGGAGATTCCGTACACGTACGCCGAGCCGCCGGCCTCCTCGATCAGGGCCTGGAGGTCCTCGACCTCACGCTCGACCGCGAACGGAGCGGTGTCGCCACTGTCGCCGCGGCCGCGGCGATCGTCGGTGAATACCGTGAAGTGTTGCCGCAGCAGTTCGGCCAGGGGCCCGTTGGGCCCGGACGCCCGGTAGCAGAGCGCCCCGTCAACCAGGATGAGCGGCGGTCCCTCGCCACCCGGTCGAACGCGATGGTGGTGCCGTCGCTGGAAGTCACTTTGTCCATCGGATCATCTGTCCTTCCATTGGCATGTCGACATATCTACACGAACAGTTCGGTGAGCCACGACCGCCAGGCGCGCTCGGTCCGCTGCGGGTCCACGTCCTTGGAAAAGAGGTGGTGCGAGACGACCAGCGGCCGGCGGAACCCGCGGAGGAACCGGTAGAACGCGTCGCTGGTGCGCACGCCAAGGGTGTCCGGGTTGGCGAAGTACACCATCCCGTCGACCGGCTCCAGCCCATCGGGGGTGAACCGGACCCGGTCTCCTTCGGCCCAGGTGCCGGTCAGGCCGAGCGCGTCGCTGAGCACCGCCCGCGCGTGCTCCCAGTCGGCGCTCGCCGGCGGCCCGAACACGGTGATGGGCGTCGCGGTGCGGCCGGGGAACCGGGTGAGGTATTCGACCAGCGTGCGGAAGAACATCTCCCCGCCCTTGGTCATCGCCTCGAACTCGTCCTCCCAGTCGTCGCCGGGGACGAAGCCGCTGGTCACCATCCGCAGGACGGTGCTGCCGCCGCCGCGTCCCTCGACCAGGAACTCGTAGGCGATGAAGCGGCCGTCCTCGGCCCGCCCGCTGCGGTAGGCGAAGCGCCGCGGCGGCTCCCACGCGGTCACGGTGGACTCCGGGGCGTAGTCGCCGAAGGCCGTGCGGACCGTGCCGCCCTCGCCGGGCTCGACCTGGTTCCGTCCGAGGAACCAGGAGTCGATGCCCGGGCCGGTGGCGATCGCCTCCCACACCTGCTCGGGCGTCGCGGCGAGGTCGACCTCGTTGCGCCCCTCGAATTCGTGGCCCATCGTCACGGCGCCTCCGTCTCGGTCGCCTCGGCGGTGATGGCGGGGTGGATCGCGATGATCACGCGGTGGTCCCGGCCGGCCTCGGCGCTCTCGTCGTGGTACTTGCCGATCAGCGTGGTGACCGCGTTGGCCAGCTCCTGGGCGAAGGCGGCCCGGTCGGCCGCCGTGGCGAAGCGCACCTGGCCGTCCATCGCGAAGGTCGCCAGGCGCTTGCGGGCCTTGGTCGCGCCGACGATAAGCGTGCCCACGTCCTGCACCAGCCGGCCGGCCACCGCGAGCAGCCAGCGCGCCGACAGCCGGTCGGGCGAGCGGGCCGGGTCGGGCGCCACCGAAGCCAGCGCCGCGGGGGAGATCACGTAGGCGGCCGCCGTGGCCTGCAGCAGTCGCTCGTGGACATTCCCCTTGCGGCGTTCCTCGACCAGCTGGACGAGCCCGTGGCGCTCCAGCTCCCGCAGGTGGTAGTTGACCTTCTGGCGTGGCAGGCCGACCCGGCCGGCCAGCATGGTGGCCGAGCCGGGCTCCGACAGCATCGCCAGCAGCCGCGCCCGGATCGGGTCCAGCGTGACCTCGGCCGCGGCCGGGTCCTCGATGACAGCGACATCGTCCATGCGCGGATCGTGGCACCGACGACTTCTCTTGTCAAGGACACTATAGTCATCGGGGTCGAGCAGGACCAGCCGGGCGGGCGGCGGGGACGGGCCGGGGCGGGCCGCGCGCCGGGCGGCGGGGCCCGGACGGGCCGGCCAGGTGGCGGGGGACTGGGGCGGACGGGCCAGCCGGGTGGGGACCGGGGCGGAGGCCGGCCGGGCGCGTCAGGACAGGGCCGGGGAGGGTGGCTAGGGCGGGAGGCTGCGTTCCAGGACCACCTCGCGGGGGCGTTTGTCGGTGCGGAGGCCGAGGAAGCGAGGGTGGCGCAGCTTGCCGTCGCGGGTGACCTCGGTGAAGCCGATCTGGGCGACCAGGTCCGGCCGGACCCAGTGGACGCCCTTGCGGGACAGCCCATCCCGCGTAAACGGCGGCTCCGGGCGTTCCAGCCGGTCGAGGCGCGACCGCAGGTCCTCCAGGACCGCCCGGCTGTACCCGGTGCCGACCTTGCCGGCGTAGCGCAGCTCGCCGTCCTCGTAGTAGCCGACAAGGAGCGCCCCGAGCCCCACCCGCGTGCCGGTCGGGTCGGTCCAGCCGCCGATCACGAACTCCTGCTCGTTGACGCACTTGAACTTCAGCCAGTCTGCGGAACGGCGGTGCTGATAGGGGGCGTCGGCGCGCTTGGCGATCAGCCCCTCCCAGCTCTTGCGGCAGGCATCCTGGTACAGCGCCTCGCCCTCGGTGTTCCGGTGGGGTAGGAAGCGCAGCGGGTCCCCGTACGACAGCGCGTTGCGCAGCAGCGCCTTGCGGTCGCGCTGCTGCAGCGCGGTGGTGTCGTAGCCGTCGAGGTGCAGCACGTCGAACAGGTAGTAGAAGACCCGGACGCCGCTGCTGAGCGCGGCGACCGGGTCGCGGATCTGGATGCGTCGCTGGAGACGCTCGAAGCTGGTGCGCCCCCCCTCGAACGCGACGATCTCGCCGTCGACGATGAAGTCGCTGACCTGGGGCCCGAGCGCGCCGACCAGCTCGGGGTAGGTGTCGTTGAGGAGCTGGCGGGTCCGCGACAGCAGCCGCAGCCTGCCTCCGCGGCGGAACGCCAGGCACCGCTCGCCGTCCAGCTTGCGCTCGAAGATCCAGCCGGGGTCGGAGAAGCGCTGGTGGGTCAGGACCGCCAGCATCGGCGCCGTCCACTCCGGCTGCTCACGGGGCCGCAGCCGCTCCCTGGCGCGCGGGAGTCGGTCCAACGCGCTGGTCATGCCGCCCGATCAGCTCCTGTCCTGTGCGGTGGTGGTGCATCCTGCGGATTCCCGGGTTCGGCCGGGCTGACACCGTGGACCGGCTATCGCGCGGTCCGGGGCAGGGGCGATCGGGGGTTCTCGGGGAGCGCGCCCGCCGGCTCGACGTCGAGACGGCCCTGCCCGATCGCGGCCACGACCTCGCGCAGCGCCCGGCCGCTTCTCCGCCACCCGTGGACGCGCCAGACTCGCCGCGGCGGGTCGATGCCCCGCTGCTCCGCCTCGACCAGCCAGGGGCGGCCGACCAGCACGCCCGCCGCCACCGCCACGGTCGTGGCGGCCAGGCCGCCGAGCACCGCACCCAGGTGTGGCATCGAAGGTGCCAACCTGGCGGCGACGAACCAGCCGAGCAGCCCCAGCCCGGCGGTGGCGGCCAGGATGACGATGGCGCACAGCAGCACCACGACCTCTTGGGCCACCTCGGTGTCGGCGACCCAGGATCGGGAGGTCGGGCCGACCATTTCGAGGTCGAGCCGCTTGCCGCGGCGGATCCAGAGCATCCGGCGAAACGCCCGCCGCCTGTCGAGATAGCGGCGCAGTGCAGTGTCGCGCCTCGCCCATCGCCGCCGCACCATCCACACGTGGCCGTCGGGGGTTGTGACCGTGGTGCCGCGCATCCTTCTCGTCCTGTGCTCGCCGCTCGGGTTGCCATCCTAGCCGCAACGCCAGGCGTGTCTGCCCGCCAGCCGACACGGGCCCTGCCGGGGCCGAGGGCCAGGGCCGGGGGCAGGGGGCGAGGGGCGGAGGGGCGGGGCCGCGGGTCGGGGCGGGGGCGGGCCGCCGGGGACAGGCGGGCCATGCGGTAGGCTGCGGGCGGCGCAGCTCCAGACGATGGGGAGGCCGTTCCTGGTGGACTCGGGTCGGATCCTGATCCGCGATGCCGCCGTCCTCGACGCGGAGGCCGGCGAGCTGGTCGAGGGGCAGGCCGTGCTGGTCGACGGCGACCGGATCGTCGAGGTCGGCCCGACCGGGACGGTCCGCGGTGGCGACGGCACGGTCCTGGAGGCCGCCGGGATGACGGTTATGCCCGGGCTGATCGATGCGCACGTGCACGTCACCGCGGCGACCGCGAACCTCGCCGACCTGGAGGAATGGCCGCCGACCTACGTGACCGCCAGGGCGGCCGGGATCCTCCGCGGCATGCTCGACCGTGGCTTCACGACCGTGCGCGACGTCGCCGGGGCGGATTTCGGCCTTGCCACAGCGGTGGCGGAGGGCCTGCTCCCCGGCCCAAGGATCGTCTTCGGGGGCAGGGCGCTGTCGCAGACCGGAGGGCACGGCGACCCCCGGCCACCCGGGCGGGCCCTGCTCGACCAGCACCCGGCCGGCTCGGGCATGACGGTGGTCGCCGACGGCGTCAGTGAGGTCCGCCGCGCAGCGCGTGAGCAGCTTCGCCGCGGCGCGCACCACGTCAAGGTGATGCTGTCGGGCGGGGTCGCCTCGCCGACCGACCGCGTCGACTCCACCCAGTACTCGATGGATGAGCTGCGCGCGATCGTGGAGGAGGCCGAGGCGGCCAACCGCTACGTCACTGGTCACGCCTACACCGCCCGGGCCGTCAACCGTGGCCTGGAGGCGGGGGTCGGCTGCATCGAGCACGGCAACCTGATGGACGAGTCGTCGCTCCGGCTGTTCCAGCGGACCGGCGCGTTCTACGTGCCGACGCTGGCCACCTACGCCGCCCTCGCCCAGGAGGGCCTCGAGCACGGGCTCCCCGCCGACCAGCACCGCAAGGTCTTCGACGTCCTGGACGCCGGGCTGCGCGCGCTGGAGCTGGCGCACCGGGCCGGCCTGCCGATCGTCTACGGGACCGACCTGCTCGGCGGCATGCACCGCCGCCAGCTCAGCGAGTTCATGCTGCGGTCGCAGGTGCAGCCCGCGGCCGACGTGATCCGCTCGGCGACCACCGCGGCGGCGCGGCTGGTGCGAATGGAGGGCCAGGTGGGCGTGGTGGCGCCAGGGGCGCTGGCCGACCTGCTGGTGGTCGACGGCGACCCGCTCCGGCGGCTGGAGGTCCTGACCGACCCCGGCCGCCACCTCAGGCTGGTCATGAAGGCAGGCACCATCCACTGCAGCAGCCTGCCCTGACCCGTGGCCCCCGACCCGCGAGCGGACCCGTTCGGCCAGCTCCTCGGCATGGAGGTGGTCGAGGTCGGCGACGGCCGGGCGATGGTCGAGCTGACCGCAGGCGAGCAGCACACCAACTTCCTGGGCGTGGTCCACGGCGGGGCGCTGTTCTCCCTGGCCGACGCGGCGCTGGCGGCCGCCTCCAATTCCGGCGACGCGACCGCGGTTGCCTCGGTGGTGACCATCCACCTGCTGCGCGCCTGCCGCCCTGGCGACCGGCTCCTGGCGCGGGCCGAGCAGGAGCATGCGGGCGGCCGCCTCGCCCTCTACCGGATCACCGTGGTCCGCCTGCCCGATCGGGAGCTGGTCGCCGTCGCCCAGGGCCAGGTCACGATCGTCGGCCGCGAGCCCGGCCGGCGACGGCCAGCGGCACCTCCCGCGTGAGCGAGCCGCCGCGCGGGGGCGCTACAGCTCCGCGGCCAGGACCGCGGAGGCAGGCCGGTTGTGGACATTCGGGCGGACGGCGGCTCGGGTGGTTGGCGAAGTGGACTCCGCCTGGGCATCATTGCGGGCATGAAGGTCTTGGTGACCGGTGGTACCGGCTTGGTGGGCTCCCACACCGCCGCCGCGATCGTGCGTGCCGGGCACGACGTGCGGCTGCTGGTGCGTCGGCCGGACCAGGTGCCCGCTTCCTTGGGCCCGCTGGGGCTGGAGGTCTCCGACATCGTTGTGGGTGACGTGCTCGACGAGCGCGCGGTATCGCGGGCAGTCGAGGGCTGCGCGGCGGTCGTGCACGCGGCGGCGGTCTACTCCCTGGACTCGCGGCGTGCCCAGGATATGCGCCGCACGAATGCCCGGGCCACCGAGCTCGTGTTGGGTCGCGCGGTTGAACGCGGGCTGGACCCGGTCGTCCACGTGTCGACGACGGTGGCGCTGACCCGGTACGGCGGGAGCGGGCCGGACCTGCCGCTCGGTGACATCGAGCTTCCGTATGCGCAGTCGAAGATCGCCTCGGAGAAGGTCGCCCGCCGGTTGCAGGACGCAGGCGCGCCGGTCGTGACGATCTACCCTGGCGGTGTCTATGGTCCCAACGACCCCTACCGCGGTGAGCAGAGCGAAATGCTGCGCTGGATCCTGCGCGGCCGCTTCCCGCTCTGGCCGCGCGGAGGGCTGCACGTCGTCGACGTTCGCGACACCGCCGCGGTGATCCAGGCCGTGCTCCGTCCCGGGGAAGGGTCACGTCGGTACGTCGTGCCTGGGCATTACACGGACGGTGACATGCTGTTCGCCACCCTTGCGGCCACGACCGGGCGACGATTCCCCCACGTCGTCGTGCCGGGGGCGGCGCTCAGCCCCATGACGCGGCTCATCGGCGCGGTCCAGCGGCGGCTGCCCAACCGCTGGCGCTATCCGGCCGACCGCGAGGGCGTCGAGATCATGCGCCGCGGCACGCGATTCGACGACTCCGCCGCGCGAAAGGAACTCGGCGTGGAGCCCAGGTCCTTCGCGGAGACCATCACCGACATGGTCCGCTGGCTGGTCGAGTCCGGGAGGGTGCCAGCTCGCTACGCGGGAACGCTCAGCCCGGCCTGAGGCCAGCGCGGACATCAACACAGAGCGAACGTCGAGTCCCAATACAGCAGCACCTGCGTGAACCACGACGTCTCGGGCAGGTGGATGTGCGGGAAGGACAGCGCCGTGCCCACGATGCGGAGGTCACCAGACCGGGACCCGGGATCTGCCGGAGCCGGCGGGAGGCGGTGGGGCCTGCTCAAGGCCTGCCCGGCCCTGCGCGAGCCGCTCGACGGCCCCTGCGCGAGCTGCTCGACGCCGAGCACGACGAGTTCATCCACAGGCTTGCCTGAAGGAGGCGCGCGGCCCGCCCCGGTCTGCTACCCTGCGCGGCAGCAGAAGGTTCCTGCCCGTGGATGTTGAACGATCCTCCGAGTGATGGAGGGAGGGACAAGCATTCATGACCGTTGGAACCGTCAAGTGGTTCAACGCTGACAAGGGGTTCGGCTTCATCAGCCCTGAGTCCGGTCCGGACGTGTTCGTGCATTTCAGCGCGATCCAGGCCAGCGGCTACCGCTCGCTGGACGAAGGCCAGACCGTCGAGTTCGACGTGGTCGACGGGCCGAAGGGCCCGCAGGCCGCCAACGTGCGCGCCGCCTCCGAGTAGCGCGCAGAGCGGCCCGGACCACTGCGGCGTCGATCGTGGCCCCACCTGCTTCCGCAGGTGGGGCCGTCTCGGTTCTTGACGCCCGAGATGGGCCGCCCCTCGGCGGCCCCGTCGCGGTTCCAGACCTCCCGGCCGCTCCGCTTTGGCCAGCCTCGCCCGGGTAGCCCCGTCTCGCCGCAGGGCCTCCCGCGGATCCGGCTCGACCCCGCGCCGCAGCGCCGCCGCGCGGCGCTCTCCGCCTCCCGCGGCTGGGGCTCTCCCCACGCCGCCGCGCGTTGCCGCTGCGCTTCCCGGGGCTCGGGAACCAAGGCGGGCTCCTGGCCGTCTACAGGGTTGTCGCCGCGCGATCGAGGAGGCCACCGTGGAGAGGTCACGCCCAGAGCGTCGTAAGGCCAGCGCCCCGCTCATGGTCCTTGCCGCCGTCATGGCGCTCGGCGGGTGCGCCGGGAGCGCGGCCGCCCCGCCAGGGGGTGCCCAGGCGGGCACGCGGACCGAGGTCCAGCGGCACGTCAACGCGGGTCCCGGCGGGCAGCCGCGGCGGGTAGGGGAAGGAGCAGGCATGGCGGGTGTGAAGGACGGCGGCTCCTGCGATACCTCGGCGCTGCCGCCTCGGCGGGCGGCGATCATCGCCTTCGACGGCGCCGGCAGCCAGCGCTGGTCGGTGCCCCTGCCGGTCGGCTCGCAGCTCGACAGCAACATCGCCCCGCTGGTGGACGGCGACACCGTCTATTCCACCCAGGGCGATCAGCTTCGCGCCCTGGCCGCCGGCGACGGCAGCCAGCGGTGGCGGCTGGACCTCGGCGGCTCGGTATACGACGCCTCGGTCCGCGACGGCGTCATCGTGGTCCGTGTCGGACCACTGGACGCCGGCCACGTGCTCGGCGTCGACGCAGCCACCGGCCGGGAGCTGTGGCGCTACACCCCGCCGCCGGGCGCGTGGCTGTCGTGGCAGCAGCTCCTCACCGACGACGGCGGTGTGGTCGTGACGGCCGAGCATGGAGCCCTGGTGGTGCTGGAGCGCCGCGACGGCAGGGTGCGCTGGACCCGGCCCGCCGGCGAGCGGGCCACGCCAAGGGTCTTCGCGACCGCCGGCAACCGCGTGCTCTGGATCGACCGTGGCGCCCTGGAGGCCTACGACGCGGCCAGCGGCCGGCTGTTGTGGCGGGCGGACAGGGTGATCCGCGCCGGTGAGTTCTCCGCCGAGCTGACGGTGACCGGGGACGTGGTGATCGTGGGGCTCGGGATGCGGCCAGCCTACAAGCCGGTCACGGCCTACGACCTGGGCACCGGCCTCCAGCGATGGCGGCTGCGGCGGTCGGCGGAGGCGGCGGTGGTCGGCACTGGCCCGGCCGGCGTGGCGGTTGCGACCAGCACCGAGCGGCAGCGCTGGGGCGACCTGGAGCTGGTGGACGCCGCCACCGGCGCGGTCCGCTGGCGCCAGCCGCTGACCGGATGGATCCAGCAGGACATGGTCGACGCGGTCAACCACCAGGCGCTGGTGACCGCCGCCGAGGTCGTGTTCGTCGAGCAGTTCTCCAACCTGGTGGTGAGCCGGAGCGCGAGGGATGGCGCGCTGCGGTGGCGGATGCACTTGACTGGGGGCACCGGCTGGTCGCAGTGGGCCGCCACCGGTCGCCTGCTGATCACCGTGTCGGGCAGCGCCGATTCACTGATGGCGCTCGACACCGGCAGCGGGCGGACCACCTGGCGCAGCCCGCTGCCGATGCTCAGCAACCGCCCAGCCACGCCACTGGGCGACGGCGCGGTGATCCAGGTGTACGACCCGCCGCGGGCCTGCACCACGGACGGCCGCGTCGCCGCGCCCCAGACCGCGGACGCCCGCCCCGGCGCGCCCCAGACGGGGGACGCCCGCCCCGGGACCACGCCCTGAGCTTGCCGGCGAACGGCCCGCGCGGCGGGGGAACGAGACGTCAGGCCGGAGCGTCGCCGACGGCGCGAAGGGCTGCCACGCGCTCAGGGTCCAGGCGCTCCAGGACCTCCACCGCCTCGAGATTGGCGGTCACCTGGGCCGGGCTGGTCGCGCCGAACAGGACGCTGCACACCAGCGGGTTGGCGAGCGCGAACGCGATCGCCAGCGCGGCCGGGTTGGTGCCGAGGTCGCGCGCCATGCCGCGCAGCTCCCCGGCCGCCCCGAGGGCCGACCGGTGGCGGGGGTTCCCCGTCTCGCCCGCCAGCCGGCCTTCGGCCCCGGCAGCGCCGTACTTGCCGGTGAGCGCGCCGGATGCCAGCACCGACGAGGCGACCACGCTCACCCCACCGGAGCTGAGCACCTCGGACATCAGCGGGTCCTCGACCTCGGAGCGGTGCACCAGGTTGTAGGCGAGCTGGGCGGCGCATGGCTTCGGCCAGCCGTGAGCCTCGGCGATGCTGATGGTCTCGGCGACCATCGCCGGCGTCCAGTTGAGCACGCCCCATGCCCGCAGCTTGCCGCTGGCGACCAGCCCGGCGACCTGGCCGACGAGGTCATGGAGAAGGAGCCCTTCGGGCGGCGGGGCCGAGTACCCGAGGTCGATGTGATCGAGCCCCATCCGCCGGAGGGAGCCGTCCAGCTCCTCGGCGGCGTTCTGTTCGGGCCAGAACTCCCACCAGAGCTTGTTGGCGACCACCACCTCGTCGCGCGGCCAGCCGGCCGCCCGGAACAGCTCGCCGAAGACCATCTCGGAGTAGCCGGTGGGGATCGGCGCCGTGCCGGTCTCGTCGTCGTAGCGGGCGTCATCGAGGAAGGTGATGCCCGAGTCCCTGGCCCTGGACATCACCGCCAGGCCAGCCGACCGCGGGAGCCGCTCGTAGGTCCGCCACGATCCCATCGAGAGCACCGAGACCGACAGCCCCGATGAGCCGAGCGGTCGGGCTGGCAACGCGCTCATGGTCCCCTCCGTCCCGGCCGAGCGCCGCTCATGGCCGCCGGCGCCAGAAGTCGTGCGGGTCGCGGCCGGGCGCGAACCCCTGCGCCTCGACCATCGCCGCGGCCTCCGGGAAGTCGCGCGCCACCCCCGCGGGCACGTGCGCGTCGCTGCCGAACGAGACCGCCTCGCCGCCGGCCTCGTGCCACCACCGCACGATCTCCGGCCGCAGCGGCACGACCGTGTTGACTTCCAGCGCGCGACCCGACCCGGCCAGCGCGCGCAGCACGGCGCGGAACTGGTCCTCGAATTCGGCGGGCTCGAAGGGCCCGGCGCTGGCTGGCCGCCGGCGCACCGGGTAGTCGACGTGCGCGAGCACCTGGAAGAGGTCTGGGGACTCCGCCATCCGCACCGCTTCGGTCAGGTAGGCGCGGAGGATCGCGTCCGGGTCGAGGCCGCCGGGCGCATACTCCTGGTACAGCTCGTCGACGAGCCAAGGGCCGTCGGCCAGCGCCAGGGAGTGCAGCGACCCCAGCACCCGCTGCCAGGCCCCGGTCTCCAGCAGCGCCTTCAGCTCCTGAGGGTGCCAATGCGGCTCTCCGAACTCGACGCCGGACAGGATCCGCAGCCTCGGGAAGCGGTCGCGGCAGCGTTGCAGGCACTCGAGGTAGCCGTCCAGGTCCAGCGGGGGCACGTCGAACCGGTCGCCGGGGCCGACGTTCCCGGCGTCGCCCCGCGGCGCGCCCGGTCCCTCCGGCGCGATCACCCACCTGGTGAACTCGACGTGGTCGGTGAACGCGATCGAGGGGAGTCCCAGCTCGACGGCCCGAGCGCACGAGGCCTCCATGGACCCGGCGTCGGCGTCCCACGACCATTCCGTGTGGGCGTGATTGTCGGGTGGCAGCATGCCCCGATCATCGGGCAGCCTCCAGACGGCTCGCAAGCTCAGGCCCGGCGCGGCGGCGGGCGGAGCCAGAGCGCGGCGCTCAGGCTCCGTCGCTGACCGGGGCGGTGCCGACGCAGAGCATGGCGATGTCGTCGGACAGATCCCCGCCATTGGCCTGATGGACGACGTCGAGCAGGCCGTCGAGCAGGGCGTCCATGCTGACGCGCTCGGCCAGCAGCGTGGTGGCGGTGGCGCTGAGCGCCTCGATCCCGAACCGCTCGGACGAGTCGGGCGTCTGCAGCCCCTCGATCAGCCCGTCCGTGTAGCAGAGCATGGTCCAGGGGTCGGCGACGCGCAGGCGCACGGTCCGCCAGGCATGCGCCTGCTCCAGGACCCCCAGCGCGGGCTGTCCGACCGCCTCGACGATCTGGACCGTGCCGTCGGTGGCAAGCAGTGGCGGGGGATGGCCGGCAGAGGCCACCAGGATCTCGTGGCGGTCGGGGCTGATCCGCAGGCAGCAGACGGTGGTGAACATCTCCTCTGAGGGCCGGTCGCGCACCAGGACCTCGTGGAGGCCGTCGAGCACCTCGCCCAGCCCGTGGCCGGTCAGCGTCAGCGCCCTCCAGGCGGCACGCAGCGCGACCCCGACCGCCGCCCCGTCCGGGCCGTGCCCCGCCACGTCGCCGATCAGCGTCGCGACCGTCCCGTCGGGCAGCTCCAGGGCGTCGTAGAAATCCGCGCCGATCAGCGCTCGCCGCTGGCCGGGCCGGTAGCGCGTCTGGATCGGCAGGCCCGGATCGTGCAGCGACAGCGTGGGCAGCAGCCCACGCTGCAGCTGGCGTGCCAGCTCGGCCTGGATGTTGGCCTCGGCGAGGCGCTCGTCCCGCTGGCGCTGTTCGGTCACGTCCTGGAACACCACGCCGACCCGCGACGGCCTGCTGCTGCCGTCGTGCATCACCCGTCCCCAGCTGATCAGCAGCCGGACGTCGCCGGTGGGGCAGACGATCCGCTGCTCCTGGCGGAACGGGGTCCCGTCGACCGCGGCGCGGCGGATGGCCTCGATCACGCGCGGCCGGTCGTCGGCGTGGAGGCGGGCGACGAAGGTCTCCAGCGGGGTGGTCGTCGGCTCCGGGTCGAGCCCGCAGATCCTGCGCAGCTCAGCGGTCCAGTGGACCTGGTCGGCGCCGATCTCCCAATCGAAGCTGCCGAGTCCGGCGATGGCCTGCGCCTGGGCGAGCTGCTGCTCACGCTCGCGCAGCATGCGCTCGGCTTCCCGCTCGGCCGTCACGTCCTGGGTAACCTTGGCGAAGCCGTGCAGCTTCCCGTCATCGTCGTAGAGCGCGGTGATGGTGGCGTGCGCATAGAAGCGGCTGCCGTCCTTGCGGACACGCCATCCGTATCCCTCGAAGCGGTCCTGGCTCGACGCCTCCGCCAGCGCCTTGGCCGGCAGGCCCGCGGCACGGTCCTCTTCGGGATAGAAACGCGAGAAATGCTCACCGAGAATCTCGGGGGCTGTGTACCCTTTGATCCGCTCTGCGCCCTGGTTCCAGCTCACCACGCGGCCGCCCGCGTCGAGCAGGAAGATCGCGTAGTCCTTGACGCCCTCGACCAGCAACCGGAACTCCTCGGCGGCGAGCTCGCCCGAGCGGCTCACCCGCTCGGTACCCTCCCCCGAAGGTGTCACCGGTGGTGGCATCGTGATGACCTCCCCCGGGCGGTCCGGTCCACGGCTGCCGGACGCGACGGGCGCGGGAGCGTTGGCCGCAAGAGCCAACAGTTCAGGCTACACCGGCTCCCGAGGCCATGATGCGATCATGCCAAGGCCCCGCCATGCAAGTGGCGGCCACCGGCAGGTCCGCGTGGTGGGCCGCCGGCTCCGTGGCTTGGGGTGCTGTGGCTTGGGATGCCGACCCTGTGGGTAGTCCGGGCGCTGCCGTACTGGGGAGGTGTTTGGTGATGAGCGACCGGAAGGGCCCGGCTGACGGATTGGTCAGGGCCGAGGCGGAGAAGGGATCGCCGGGGGCGAGCCAGGGGGCGGTCGACCGTCCCAGTGAGCTGGGACGCCGCCACTGGTGGGGAGCGGTCAAGCGCACGGTGGCGGAGTACCGCGTCGACAACCTGAGCGACTGGGCGGCCGCGCTGACCTATTACGCCGTGCTGTCGATCTTCCCGGCGCTGCTGGTGCTGGTGTCGGCGATCGGGCTGGCCGGCCACTCCGCCACGCAGTCGTTGCTGGACAACCTCGGCCAGCTCGCGCCCGGGTCGGTCAGGCAGGTCCTCGGCACGGCGATCAGCAACCTTCAGAACAGCCAGCGCTCCGCGGGCGTGCTCGTGGTGGTCAGCCTGCTGGTGGCGTTGTGGTCCGCTTCCGGCTACATCGCCGCGTTCATGCGGGCCTCCAATGCCATCTACGACGTCCCGGAGGGCCGGCCCGTCTGGAAGACCGTCCCCATCCGCATCGCCGTCACCGTGGTGATGCTGGTGCTGCTGTCCGCCAGCGCGGTGGCCGTCGTCATCACCGGCGGGCTCGCCGACCGGGTCGGCCGGGTGATCGGCATCGGCTCGACGGCGGTCACCATCTGGAACATCGCCAAGTGGCCGGTGCTGTTGGTGATCGTCAGCTTCATGTTCGCCCTGCTGTACTGGGCGTCGCCCAACGCAAAGCAGGGGTTCCGCTGGGTGACGCCGGGAGGGGTCCTCGCGGTGGTCGTCTGGGTGGTCGCCTCGGCCGCGTTCGCGTTCTACGTCGCCAATTTCGGCTCCTACAACAAGACCTACGGCTCACTGGCGGGCGTGATCGTCTTCCTGGTGTGGCTGTGGATCTCCAACCTGGCGATCCTGCTGGGGGCCGAGCTGAACGCCGAGCTCGAGCGCGGCCGCGGCATCGCCGCCGGCCAGCCGCCCCAGCGGGAACCCTACATGGAGCTGCGCGACCGCAGCAGGATCAGGGAGCGCGACAACCTCTGAATCGCCGGCGGCCCGTCGGGCGCCTCGCGGGCCGCTCACCGCTACGATCAGCACCAGGCTGATGCGGGCACGGGCGGGAGCGATGGTCGATTGAACGGCTGGGCAGAGATCCGGCGGGCGTGCGTCCTCCTGGAGGACGAGGGCGTCCTGGTGCTGAGCAAGCCCACCGGGATCTCGGTTGTGGGGGAGCGGCACGGGACCGACCTGGTGACCCTGGCGCACGATGCCGGGGAGCGGCTGCTGCCGGTGCACCGCATCGACAAGGTGACTTCCGGGGCGGTCCTGCTCGCCAAGCTGCCGCGGGCGCACGCCGACCTCGCCCGCCAGTTCAGCCGGCGCTCGGCGGGCAAGGTCTATCTCGCCGTCACCCGCTCGCGCGGTCTGCCCGAGCGCGGCACGATCGAGCTGCCGCTCAGCGTGGGCCGCAAGAACCGGGTGCGGGTGGCCGCGCAGCGCGGCAGCATCGCCTTGGACGAGGCGAGCGGGTGCTGGTCGGTGGCCCCCTCCGAGGTCTTCACGCACACCAGGACCTACCCGTCGCTGACCACCTTTGTGAGGGTGTGGGAGGACCGGCATCACACCCTGCTCGCGGTCCAGCCGGTCACCGGCCGCCGGCACCAGATCCGCGTTCACCTCGCCTGGATCGGCCATCCCGTCGAGGGCGACCCCCTGTTCGGCGCATCGGGCGGCTCGGGTGCCGCCAAGGCCTCCGGCGCCGCCGTGGGCCTGGGCGCCTCGGCCGCCGTGGGCCCGGGCGCCTCGGCCGCCGTCAGGACCGCCCTGCACTCGTGGCGGATCGGCTTCGACGCGCCCTGGTCCGACAATGCCCGCATCGAGGTCGAGGCGCCGCCCGGCGACGACTTCTGGGCCTGCCTCGGCACCCACCCCCGCCCGGCTCCCGCGACGCTCCTCGACCAGGCTCGCGCCGCTCAGCGGGCGGCGAGTCGGCGGTAGACGGCCTCGTAGCCGTCGACCATGCGGGGGACGTCGAAGCGCTTGGCCACGTGGTCGCGGCAAGCCTGCGGGTCCAGCTCGCCCACCCGGCCGATGGCCTCCGGCAGCTCATCGAGCTCGTCGCGGACGAAGCCGGTCACCCCGTCCACCACCACCTCCGGCACCGAGCCGCGCCGCAGGGCCACGACCGGGGTGCCGCAGGCCATGGCCTCGACCATCACCAAGCCGAACGGCTCGTTCCACTGGATCGGGAACACCAGGCAGCAGGCGCGAGCCAGCAGGTCCTGCTTCTCCTGCCCGCCGGCCTGCCCGAGCCACTCGGCGTCCGAGCCGAGCAGCGGCCGCACGCGCTCGTCGAAGTAAGCCTGCTCCTCCGGTTCGCTGCACTTGGCGGCCAGCACGATCCGCCGGCCGGCTTTCCGAGCCGCACGGATCGCCAGGTCGGGGGCCTTCTCGGCGTTGACGCGCCCGAGGAACAGGCAGAAGTCCTCCTTGTCCGCCCGCATCGGGTACTCGTCCACCGGGATCGCGTTGTGGACGGTGCCGATCCAGGGAAGGTCCGGAGCCAGCTCGCGCTGGTACTCGGAGATGGCCACCATGGCAGTCTCCGGGGGGAGCGAGAGGTAGAGGGCACCCAGCTCGCCCTCCATCGGGCCGTGGGCGGTCACCACCGTGGCCGCGTCGCGCTCCGCGGAGGCGAGCGGGCCCGCCACCAGCGAGTGGTCGTGCACCACGTCCAGCTCCAGGCCGCTCAGGTGGCGGTTGGCGATGGCGGCATGGACGACCTCCGGCAGCGCCTGACCGACCCGCGCGCTGGGCGCGTCGGCATAGGTCTGGTGCGAGCGCGCCGCCGTGCGGTTCTCGCCCGCGCTGATCACCGTCACGTCGTGGCCGCGCTCGACCAGCCCCTGGACCAGCCAGTACACCATCGCCTCGATGCCGCCGTAGCCGCTGGGCGGCAGCTCGTACCACGGCGGCGCGAGCATGCCGATGCGCAGGGGAGCAGCGGCCGTTTCAGGTTTCAACATTGCCGTGGACTGCCCCCAGCCAGACCAGGCAAACCTCGCTGGCGCGATTGAGAACGGTCAGGCCCCGGTGCCCCGGGCGGTCGGCGGCCGCGCGCCCGCCGCGGGCAGCGCGAGGTTCATGAGCCGGACCTGGCCGCGGGCGACCGTCTTCCCCGCGCCGTTGCTGATCTCCACCAGCCACAGTTGCAGGGTGCGCCCCTGCTGGATGGGCGTGGCGTGGACGTCGAGGCGGCCCGCCACGTGCGGCCGCAGGAAGTCGGTCTGGTTGCTCACCCCGACCGCGAACCGGCCGTCGGGAAGGACGGCGGACGAGGCGCCGACGCTGGCCGCGCTCTCGATCACGGTAGTGTACAGACCGCCGTGGACGGTCCCCCATGGCGTGTGGTGCTCCTCGGATGCGTCGAGGTGGGCCCGCACCTCGGTGCCCGTCACGACCTCGAACCGCAGGCCCACCGAACGCAGGAACTCGCCGCCGCTGGCGGGGTCGAGGTCGACCTGCCCGGGACGGCCGGCGCCGGGACCTTCTGGCATCGCACAGGCTCCAGGCTGAGCTCGGGCTCAGGAGGTGGCGGCGGGCTTGGGGGCGTCGAGGTCGCGGGCCAGCAGCACGGCGAGTGCGTCCAGGGCCTGGTCGGCCTCGGCGCCGTCGGCCTCGATGGTGACCTCCGTCCCGCGCTCGACCCCCAGCGCCAGCACGGACAGCAGGCTACGGGCCGAGGCCGGGGGCCGGCCCGCGACGCTGATGCGGACCTCGACGGGCTGCTTGGTGGCGGCCTCGACGAACAGCTTGGCCGGGCGCGCGTGCAACCCGCTGGCGGAGCCGACCGTGACGGTTCGCTTCGGCACTGGGGACCTCCTTGTGGTGGTTGGGGCCGCCGCCTTCAGGGCTCGATGGTGACCTTGATGGCCTCGCCCCGGGCGACGATCTCGATGGCCTCCAGCACGCTCTCCAGCGGAAGGCGGTGGGTAATCAGGTCGGCCACCGGCACGGCGCCGGAGGCGATCGCCGCAAGCGCCCGCGCGTTGTGCGCCGGGCTGGAGCCGTTGGCGCCGACGATGGTCAGCTCGCGGTAGTGGATCGCGTTCGAATCGAGGGTGACCATTGGATTGTCCTTGGGCAGCCCGCCGAAGAAGCTGATGCGACCCTGCCTGGCGACGAGCTGGGGCGCCAGCTCCTGCACGGCTCCGGCCGCGGCCGCGACGATCACCACGCTGGCGCCCTCGCCCTCGGTCTGCTTGCCCACCTCGTCGACCAGGTCGACCTCTGCGGTGCAGATCGCCGCGTCCGGGGCGACCAGCGCCGCGGCCTGGTCCAGCCGCGCGCGGTTGAGGTCGGCCAGCAGCACCCGCCCGGCGCCGCGGGAGCGGGCCAGGCGAGCGTGCAGGCAGCCGATCGGGCCAGAGCCGATGATCAGCACGTCGTCGCCCTCGCCGACCCTGGCCAGCTCCTGGCCGTTCAGGACACAGGCCAGCGGCTCGGTGACCGACGCCTCGGCGAACGAGACCCCCTCCGGGATCCGGTTGACCCCGTTCACGCGGAGGACCTTGGCCGGGACCACCATGTACTCGGCGAAGCCGCCGTCGTAGTGGTAGCCGATCGACTCCTGGTTGGGGCAGACGGTCATCTGGCCGCGCAGGCACTGGCGGCACCGGCCGCAGGGGATCGCCGCGATCACCTGCACGCGGTCGCCCGGCCGCCAGCCGGTAACCTCCGCGCCCGCCTCCACCACCTCGCCGGCGATCTCGTGGCCGAGCACGCGCGGCGGGACGATGTGGGGATGGCCGTAGCGGGAGATCTTGACGTCGGTCCCGCAGGTGGAGCAGTTGCGCACGCGCAGCTTCAGGTCGCCAGGTCCGGGACGCGGCTCGGGCGCGTCCTCCAGCCGGATGTCGCCTGGGGCGTAGAAGCGGGCCACTCTCATGTGCTGGTGTCCTCCCGTGCCGGCTGCAGCAGCCGGAGCACCTCGTTGGGGTCGTCGGCGGCGCGCAGCGCTTCGGCCCTGCCCGGCTCCAGCAGGATCTCGGCCAGAGCCGCCAGGATCCCGATGTGACCGTCGCCCTGGGCGGCGATGCCGATGCAGATGGTCACCTGCTCGCCGCCCCAGTCGACCGTCTCAGGGAAGCGCACGAACGACAGCGCGTCGCGGCGGACGGCGTCCTTGCTGGCCAGGGTGCCGTGCGGGATTGCCACCCCCTCGCCGACGTAGGTCGAGATCGACCGCTCGCGCTCGAGCATCGCCTCCACGTAGGCGGGGTCGACCGCGCCGGTGCCGACCAGCACCTCACCGCACCTGCGGATGGCCGCGTCGCGGTCGGCGGCGCGCTCGTGCAGCCGGATGGCGCCGGGGTCGAGCAGGCCGGCGGTCTCAGTCATGGAGCACCCCGCCGCCCTTGATCGCCTCGACGACCTTGGTGACCGCCGGGTCCCCGATGAAGACCTGGAACGGGATGACCAGCTTGCCTGGCGCACTCGCCCGTGCCCGCTCCGCCAGGCCGGCGTGGCAGACGACCACGTCGGCGTCGGCGGGGATGGCGCTGACCGGGGTGTGCTCGACCTGGACCGAGTACGCCTTCAGTTGTTTGCGGAGCTGGCCGGCGAGCATGACGCTGCTGCCCATGCCGGCGTCGCAGGCGACGACCAGCTTGTGGACGTCGCTGCCATTGATCGTGGTGGTCATGTCTGAACCTCCGTTGGCCTATGGGCGCGCGGGCGCGGGCGTGGAGCCCGCGGCGGGAGCGGTCCCGGTCGTGGTCGCGGTCTCCTCCTCCTCGTCCTCCGTCGACTCCAGCCGGCCGAACCCGAGCAGGGCCGAGCCGACGCCGAACGACACCAGGGCGGCGATGAACACGCCCGTGAAGACCCCGAACCAGCCGCCCTTGGGGGTCACCGCCGCGTAGGCGAAGATGCTGCCCGGCGATGGCGTGGCGACCAGGCCGGCGCCGGTGATCAGGAACACCACGATACCGGCGGCGCCGCCGAGGATGGTCGCCAGGATCAGGCGCGGCTTCATCAGCACGTAGGGGAAGTAGATCTCGTGGATGCCGCCGAGGAACTGGATGATGATCGCCGCCGGGACGCTGGGGCGCAGCGACCGCGGGCCGAACAAGAGGTAGGCGAGCAGCAGGCCGAGCCCCGGGCCGGGGTTGGACTCGAGCATGAACAGGATCGACTTGCCATGCTGGGCGGCCTGGGCGACGCCGAGCGGGGCGAGCACGCCGTGGTTGATGGCGTTGTTGAGGAACAGGACCTTGCCCGGTTCGATGATCAGCGACGCTATCGGCAGCAGGTCGTGGCTGACCAGGTAGTCCACGCCGTGGCCGGCCGCGGTGGTGATGGACCGCACGACCGGGCCGATCGCGTAGATCCCGACCACCGCCATGCCGCCGCCGAGGATGCCCGCGGTGAAGTTGTCCACCAGCATCTCGAACCCCGCCCGGGTCCGCTCGGCGGTGAACCGGTCGACCCACTTGAGCATGTACGCCGACAGCGGGCCCACGATCATGGCGCCGAGCAGCATCGGCTGGTCCGCGGCCATCACCACGCCGATGGTGGCGACCGCGCCGACCACGGCGCCGCGCTGTCCATGGACGATGCGCCCGCCGGTGTAGCCGATCAGCACCGGTAGCAGGACCTTGATGATCGGGTCGACGAGCACGGCGAGCTTCGCGTTGGGCAGCCAGCCCGTCGGGATGAACAGGGCGGTGATCAGGCCCCAGGCGATGAACGCCGCGATGTTGGGCATGATCATGCCGGCCAGGAATGCGCCGAGGCGCTGGATGTTGGCCTTGACGCCGGTCCCTTGGACCGCTGGGGTGTAGGACATGGCCATGTGACGCCCTCCTTGGATGTGCGCCGACGAGGTCAGGACGAGCTGGGGTCGGGGCGGGCTCCAGCCGCCGGGGCCAGGGGTCGGGTGAGGTCGGGTACGTCGTGGATGTGGACGATCTCGCGGTGGATGTCGGCGGCGGTGGGCATGCGGCTGCCGGGAAGGCCGACCGCCGCCGCGCCCCAGGCGAGCGCCTCGGCCAGCGCGGCGGCGCCCTCACCGCCCCCGGCGAGGAAGCCGGCGAGCAGCGCGTCGCCAGCGCCGACGCTGCTGCGGTGGGTCACGACCTCCGTATCGCCGACGGCGACGCCCTCTGCGTCGACCATCACGGCGCCGTCCGCGCCGAGGCTGGCCAGCACGGTGCCAGCTCCCCAGGAGCGCAGCTCCTTGGCGGCGTCGACCGCGTCGCCCAGCGACTCGATCGGGCGGCCGGCGGCCTCGGCCAGCTCCTCGCGGTTGGGCTTGACCAGCGCCGGGCCGGCGGCCACCGCCGAGACCAGCGCCGGCCCGCTGGAGTCGACCGCGACGCGGATCCCGGCGGCGGTGAAGCGCTCGCAGAGCCGGGCGTAGACGTCCACGGGGACGCCGGGGGGCAGGCTGCCGCAGACCACCGCCCAGTCCGCGGGGCCCGCGGCCGCCAGCACCGCGGCCGCGACCGCGTCCAGCTCCTGCTGCTCCAGCGGCGCGCCCGGCTCGTTGATCTTGGTGACGGTCCCGTCCGGCTCGACGAGGGTGATATTGGAGCGCGTCCGCCCGGCGATCGGGACGGCGTGGACGTCGACTCCCTCGGCGCGCAGCAGCCGCACCAGCTGCTCGCCCTCGTCGCCGCCGCAGGGCACCACCGCCGTGGAGCGGATGCCGTTGCCGAGCAGCGCGCGCGAGACGTTCACGCCCTTGCCGCCAGGGTCGAGATGGGCCGAGGCGGCGCGGATGACCGCGCCGCGCTCCAGCGCGTCGACCTCGATCGCGCGGTCGAGGCTCGGGTTGAGCGTGAGCGTGACGATCATGCGAGGACCACCTCTGGGCCGGCGGCCTCCAGCTCGGCGGCGACCCGCCGGTCCAGGCCGCTGTCGGTGTAGATCACGTCGATGTCGCCGAGCTCGGCGAAGCGGGCCATGTAGTCGTTGCTGAACTTGGTGTGGTCGGCCAGCAGCACCGAGCGCCGGGCCGCGGCGACCATCGCGCGCTTGACCGCCGCCTCGGCCGGGTCCGGGGTGGTGAGGCCGTGCTCCGGCGTGCAACCATTGGTGGCCATGAAGGCGACGTCGGCGAACAGGTGCGACAGCGGCCGCAGCGCCAGGTCGTCCACGGTCGCCAGCGTGCGCCCGCGCACGCGGCCGCCGAGCATGATCACCGTGAGGTTCGGCCGCGACGCCAGCGCGACCGCCAGCGGCGGGGCGTTGACGACCACCGTCAGCTCGCGGTCGGTCGGCAGCACCTCGGCGAGCCGGCCGGTGGTGGTGCCGGCGTCGATGATGATGGAGCCCTCCTGGGGCAGCGCGGCCAGCGCGGCCTTGGCGATGCGCTCCTTCTCCACGGTCATGACGGCGTTGCGGGCGGCCAGCGCGGGCTCGAAGCCGAGGCGCTCGACCGGGATGGCGCCGCCGTGCACCCGGCGCAGCACCCCGACGCGCTCCAGCACCGTCAGGTCCCTGCGGATCGTCTCCGAGGTGACGCTGAAGTCCTCGGCCAGGGTCACGACCTCGACCCGGCCATCCGCGCGGGCGCGCTGTGCGATCTGCTGCTGCCGCTCTTCCGCGTAGATGTGGATTCACCACCGTTTTGATTTGGTTTTACCTGTGTTTACACCTGACCTGGTTGGTAGTCAAGAGTGAGAAGAAGGCCCGGGGATGGGTGGGCCCGCGTCCCCCGGGCCGTATGCGCGCGTGGATGGCGCTGCGGCGCAGCCCGGCGAACCTCCGCCAGCACTTCTCCAGGGCCGCCGGGGTGTCACCGCTGAGCTATCGCCGGACCTTCCGCCACCGCGGTGTCGCCGCCTGAGCGCGCGTCGGGGACCGGGCGGTTGCCGATCGCCGCGCCGGTCTGGGGGTCGAAGAAGTGGAAGCGCGCCGGGTTCACCGACAGGCGGGCTTGGCGGCCGGGCCGCGCCGCCGTGCGCGAGTCGACCGCAGCCGTGAACACGCTGGTCCCCTTCGCGGCGACCAGCGGGATCGGGGTCGCCGCGGCCTCCGGGTCCTCCTCGACGCCCTCGACCTCCACCGGCGGTGCCTCCACCGTGAACAGCACGTGCATCTCGGAGCCCAGGTCCTCGGTGACGTCGGCGGTCACCTCGATGGTCGGGCGCCGCTCGTCGTGCCACACGTCCGCGTCCTCGAAGTCCGAGGGCCGGATCCCAAGGATGACCGAGCGGCCCTGGTAGCTGCCCAGGTCCGCCTCGGCGGGCACGGGCAGCCGGAAGCGGTCGAAGCGGAGCTCGTCGCCGTCGACGGTCGCCTCCACCAGGTTCATCGCCGGCGAGCCGATGAACCCGGCCACGAACAGGTTGGCCGGGTTCCTGAACAGCATCTGCGGGGTGTCCACCTGCTGCAGCAAGCCGTCGCGGAGCACCGCGACCCGGTCCCCGAGGGTCATCGCCTCGACCTGGTCGTGGGTGACGTAGACGATGGTGGTGTCGAGCTGCTCGTGGAGCCGCGCCAGCTCGGCGCGCATCTGCACGCGCAGCTTGGCGTCCAGGTTGGAGAGCGGCTCGTCCATCAGGAACGCCTGCGGCTCGCGCACCATCGCCCGGCCGATCGCCACCCGCTGGCGCTGCCCGCCGGACAGGTCGGAGGGCTTGCGCGCCAGGTAGTCGAGCAGCGCCAGCACCTTGGCCGCCTCGGTCACGCGCGGCTTGGCCTCGGCCTTGGGGGTGCGGCGCAGCCGCAGCCCGAAGCCGATGTTCTGCTCCACGGTCATGTGCGGGTAGAGCGCGTAGTTCTGGAACACCATGGCGATGTCGCGGTCCTTGGGCTTGGCGTCGGTGACCACCCGGTCGGCGATGCTGATCTCACCGCCGGTCACCTCCTCCAGGCCGGCGATCATCCGCAGGATGGTGGTCTTGCCGCAGCCGGACGGCCCCACCAGCACCATGAACTCGCCGCTGCGGATGTCCAGCGAGACGTCGCACACCGCCTGTACGCCGCCGGGGAACTCTTTGCTCACGTGATCAAGGACGATGCTGCCCACTGGGCACCTCCTTGCGGGGTGGGTCCGGGGCGCCGGTGAGGCGCTGGTGGGTGAGAGAGGCGCGCAGCCGCCTGGCGGCCTGTGGCGGCGCGCCGAGCCGGTCGAGGCCGAGCAGGGCGGCGCCGACCACCGGCGGCGCGGTCACCTGGCGGAGCCTGGCGGCCGGGGCGACCGCGGTGACGCCGGTACGGATGCGCTCCAGGAAGGCGGGGTCCTCGCTGCGGAAGATGCCGCCGCCCAGGACCACGTCGGTGTCCCGGCCGGCCATGCCGAGCCGCCGGATCGCCGCCGTCGCCATGGTGACCACCTCGTCGGCCTGTCGGTCGACGATCTCGGTGGCCGCCTGGTCGCCCGCCCTGGCGGCCGCGAACACCAGCGGCGGCAGCTCGGTCACCCGGTCCTCGTCGATCCGCCCGAGATAGATCGCCTCCACCACGGCGAGCGCCGAGGGCAGCCCGAAGTGCTGGGGGACCAGGCGCTGCAGCGCCGTGGCCGGCCCGCGGCCGTCCTCCGCGCGCAGCGCGGCGCCGACCGCCGCCTCGCCGACGTGGCGGCCGCCGCCCCAGTCGCCAGACAGGGGGCCCAGCGCCGGGAAGCGTGCCTGGGCGCCGCCGGGGGCCACGCCCGCGCAGTTCATGCCGGCCCCGACCACCACGCCGACGCCCCAGGTGCGCTCGGTCCCGGCCCGCAGGACCGCGAAGACGTCGTTGCGGAGCAGGCTGGAACGCGTCCAGCCGCGGCGGGCGATCTCCGGCTCCAGGATGGCGTCGTCGGCGGGGAGGTCCAGGCCGGCCAGGCACCAGACCCCGACCTGGGCCAGCGGCCGCTGCGCCGGGTCGAGCCCGCCGGCGTCCAGGCAGGCCGCCGCGATCAGCGCCTCCAGCGCCTCCATTGCGCCCTGGACCCCGAGCGCCTGGTGCGAAGCGCCCGGGCCGCGGGCGGCGCCGAGGACCTCGCCGCTGGCGGCGACCAGCGCCGCATCCGTCTTGGAGTTGCCGCCATCGACGGCGAGGATCGCGATCTCGGCCACCAGGCGCCCTCACTGCGTTTGTGCTGGCAGAATAAGGAAACTTTCCTAACCAACCCAACCTGGGAAATAATAGCAGGCACAGTCGGCGCGGCAAGGGGTACAGATGGGCCTGAAGATCGCGGTGGTGGGGGGTGGCAGCACCTACACCCCCGAGCTGGTGCAGGGCTTCGCCGATCGTGCGGAGCGGCTGCCCGTGGACGACCTGGTGCTGCTCGACCCGGACGCCCAGCGCCTGGAGGTGGTCGGCGGCCTCGCCCGCCGCATGCTGGAGCGGCGCGCCTTCCCCGGCCGGCTGGCGCTCACGGGACGGCTCGAGGAGGCGCTGGACGGCGCGGACTTCGTGATCGTGCAGCTTCGCGTCGGCGGCCAGGCCCAGCGGCTCGTCGACGAGACGCTGCCGCTGGAGTTCGACTGCATCGGCCAGGAGACCACCGGGCCGGGCGGGTTCGCCAAGGCGCTGCGGACCGTGCCGGTGGTGCTGCACATCGCCGAGGAGACCGCGCGCCGCGCCGCTCCCGGGGCCTGGCTGGTGGACTTCACCAACCCGGTCGGGATCGTCACCCAGGCACTGCTCGACGAGGGCCACCGCGCCATCGGCCTGTGCAACGTGGCCATCGGCTTCCAGCGCCGGCTGGCAGCCCAGTTCCTGGTCGAGCCCGGTCGGGTCGAGCTGGAGCACGTCGGGCTGAACCACCTCTCGTGGGTGCGGGCGGTCAGGGTCGACGGCGAGGACCGCCTGCCGGAGCTGCTGGAGGAGCGGGCCGGGGCGCTGGCGGGCGAGGTCCACCTGCCGGTCGAGCTGCTCCGCCTGCTCGGCGTCGTCCCCTCGTATTACCTGCGCTACTACTACATGACCGGCGAGGTGCTGGACGAGCAGCGCCGTGGTCCGTCCCGCGCCGAGCAGGTCGCCGAGATCGAGCGGGAACTGCTCCGCCTGTACCGGGACCCGGCGCTCGACAGCAAGCCGCCGCTGCTGGAGCGGCGCGGCGGCGCCTTCTACAGCGAGGCCGCCGCGCAGCTGGTCGCCTCGCTGCACGCCGGCACCGGCGACGTGCAGGTCGTCGACGTCCGCAACGACGGCGCCATCCCGGATCTGCCCGCCGACGCCGTGGTCGAGGTCCCGGCCCGCATCGACGCGGACGGCGCCCACCCGCTGCCGCAGAAGCCGCTGGCTCCGGAGCTGCTCGGCCTGGTCCAGCAGATGAAGGCATACGAGCGCCTGGCGGTTGCGGCCGCCAGCCGGGGCGACCGGGCGCTGGCGCTGGAGGCGCTGCTCGCCAACCCGCTGGCCGGCGACTACCGGGTCGCCGTGCCGCTGCTGGACGCGCTGCTGAAGGCGAGCCGCGACTACCTGCCGAGGTTCTTCCCGGGCTGATCGGCGCCCGGGCGCGCCCTCCACCGGCGTGGCCGGCCGCGCCGGGGCGGCGTGGCGCTCGGTGCGCCCTCCACGGGCCTGAGCCGCGCCGGGGCGGCGTGGCGCCCGGGCGCCAGCTCCCCGGCCTAGGCTGGCGCCGGCGCGGCGGCGGGGCCCGGCGCAAGCTCGGCGGCGTGGCGCTGGACCTTCGCGAGCGCCTCGACCGCGTCGTCGACGCCCTGGCGGCCGGCGCGGAAGACGTTCTCGTCCAGGTAGACCGTCTGCTGGAGCGCGAGCCGCTCGGCCACCGGGAAGGACATGCGCGCTGGGTCGAGCCGCTCGGCGTGCTCGACGGCCACCGGCAGGCGCGAGAGCGAGGGCTGGAACAGGTCGTAGCGGCTCATCGGCGGGTAGCCGGCCCAGGCGCCGACGCCCTCGGCCTCCAGGGCTTCGCACACCGGCTCGTTGCCGGCGCCGGCGAAGGCGTCCGGCTCGATCAGCACCACGTAGCGGTAGAAGCTCCAGCGGGTGATGCGCTCGTCCGGCGGCAGCAGCCGCACGCCAGGGATCCCGGCCGCCAGCTCCTGGAAGCGGGCGGCGTTGGCGGCCCGCTCGGCCTGCTGGCCCGGGAACCGGTCCAGGGCGACCAGCAGCAGCGCGGCCTGCAGCTCGCCGAGCCGGTAGTTGGCGCCGAAGGTGTACTCCTTCTCGCCGGCGTCCTTGGGTCGGCCGCAATCGATCAGCGAGTGGGCGCGGCGCGCCAGCTCCTCGTTGCCGGTGAGCAGGCTGCCGCCCTCGCCGGCGGTGAGCAGCTTGTACGACTGGTGGCTGAAGGACCCGAACTCGCCGAACGCGCCGGCGCCGCGGTCGCGCCAGCGCTGCCCGTGGGCGTGGGCGCAGTCCTCGACCACCGCCAGCGAGTGGCGGCGCGCGACCTCCATGACCCGGTCCATGTCGGCCATCTGGTGGCCGAGGTGGACCGGCATGATCGCCCGGGTCCTCGGGGTGACGGCCGCCTCGGCCTGGTCGGGATCGATGGTCAGCGTGCGCGGGTCCACGTCGCAGAACACCGGCAATGCACCGGCGGCCATGGCGGCGTAGGGGGTCGCGGCGAAGGTCAGCGCCGGCACCAGCACCTCGTCCCCCCAGCCGATCCCGAGCGCCTTCAGGGCCACCTCCATGGTGACGGTGCCGTTGGCCATCGCCACGCCGGCGGCCGCGCCCTGGTAGGCCGCGAATCGCGCGGCGAACTCCGCCGCCAGCGGGCCCGGCTCGGGGAAGCCACCCCAGCGGCCGCTCCGCACCGCCGCGGCAACCGCCTCGACGTCGCGCTCGTCGTGCACCGGCCACTCGGGGTAGCCGTGGGGCCGGACCGGCGCCCCGCCGCGTATCGCCAGCTCCGCCATACTGTCTCCTTCGGGTCGCGGCCCCGGGCACACACCTGTCCAGATCCGGATCCCCGGGGTTGACTTCCCGGGCGCGCCATCAATAATGAACGGGGCAGGAAGGCTTCCTAACTATAACAGGTGGGGTTGTGGCGGAACTGCCGTTGACCGCTGGCACGCCGAGCCTCCTGCGTGCGCTGAACGCGCGCACGATCCTCGACCTGGTGCAGCGCAGCGGTCCGATCACGCGGGCCGAGGTGGCCAGGGCCAGCGGCCTGTCCAAACCGACCGTCTCGCTCGGCCTGGCCGCGCTGCTGGAGGCCGGGCTGGTCCGCGAGATGGGCCGCTCCAGCGGGGGCCGCGGGCCGACCGCGGTGCTCTACGAGCTGAACCCGGAGGCCGGCCGGGTGCTCGGCATCGACGTCGGTCGCCACTGGGTGCGCGCGGCCATGGCCGACATCACCGGCAACGTCGTCGCGCGCCGCGACGAGCGGGCCAAGGTCTCCAGCGCCCGCGCCCTGATCGGCCAGATCGGCGCGATCGCGCGCGGGCTGGCGACCGAGGTCGGGATCGGCTGGGACCAGGTGAGCCACGTGACCGTCGGCAGCCCTGGCGTGTTCGAGCCGACGCGCGGGGCGGTCATCCTGGCCCCCAACCTCCCCGGCTGGGGTCGCAACGGACTCGTCGAGGCGCTGCGCGACGAGCTCGGCAGCCATGTCGGGGTCGAGAACGACGTGAACCTGGCCGCGGTCGGCGAGCAGTGGAAAGGCCACGGCCAGGGGGTGCGCAACTTCGGCTTCCTGTCGGTGGGCACCGGCGTCGGCATGGGCCTGGTGCTCGGCGGCGAGCTGTACCGCGGCTCCAGCGGTGCGGCCGGCGAAGTCGCCTACCTGCCGGTCGGCGCCGACCCCTACGACCACCACGTGCGGCGGCGCGGCGCGTTCGAGGAGGCCACCAGCGGCGCCGGAGTCATCCGCGTCGCGCACGAGGTCGGCATGAAGGGGACGCTCACACCCAAGCGGGTCTTCGCCCTGGCCCGCAAGCGCGACCCGCTCGGCCTGCAGGTGGTCGAGCGGGAGGCGCAGCGGCTGGCGCTCGGGCTGGCCGCGGTCGCCGCGGTGGTCGACCTCGAGCTGGTGATCCTCGGCGGTGGCATCGGCGGCAACGCCGACCTGCTGCTGGAGCCGGTCGGCACCCAGCTCCGCACCCTCTCGCCGCTGCGGCCGCGCCTGGTCGCCTCGGCGCTCGGCGACGACGCCATCCTGCACGGGGCGGTGGCCACCGCGCTGGCGGCCGCCCAGGACCGGCTCTTCGATCCGGCACGCATGCTCGACCAGAAGGAACTCGTGGTCTGAAGCCCAATCGAGCGAAAGCCCTCGCGGGAAGGGAGTCGCAATGAGACGACGACTCATCAGCCTCGTCGCACTGGCACTACTCGCCGCCGCCTGCACCGCGGGAGGCGGCACCGCCGGACCCGTGAAAACGGTCGACACCAACGCCAACCACGCCCCGCTGACCCTCACGGTGTGGAGCAACTTCACCTCGCGCGAGCAAAAGGTCACCACCAACGCGCTCAACATGATCACGAAGAAGTACCCGTGGCTGACGGTGAAGCACGTCGGCGGCAAGGAGGACGCGCCGATCGAGCGGGCGATCAGCGGTGGCAACCCGCCGGACGTGGCGATCTCGTTCACGCCGGACAACGCCGCCAAGTACTGCCAGACGGGGGCGTGGCAGGACCTCAACCCGTACCTGCAGAGCGACAAGATCGATAAGAACGCGGTCTGGCCGTCGGGCGTGTTCAGCTACACCTCCTTCGATAACAAGCAGTGCGCGCTGCCGATGCTGACCGACGCCCAAGGCCTGTACTACAACGTCGACCTGCTCAAGAAGCACGGCTTCAGCGAGCCGCCGAAGACGGTCAGCCAGTTCGCCGACATGGCCAAGAAGCTGACCGAGTACAACCCCGACGGCAGCATCAAGGTGGCCGGGTTCGTACCGCTGTTCGGGTTCTACAGTTCGACCACGCCGAACATCCTCGGCCACGCGTTCGGCGCGAAGTGGTATGACGAGTCCCTCAAGCCCACCCTCGCCTCCGACCCCAACTGGGCCAAGATGCTGCGGTGGCAGAAGTCGCTGGTCGACGCCATCGGCTACAACAAGCTGCAGAGGTTCGCCGCGTCGATGGGTGGCAGCGACTCGGAGTTCTCCCCGCAGAACGGCTTCGAGACCGGCAAGATCGCCATGATGATCGACGGCGAGTGGCGCAACGCGTTCATCGCGGGCGACAAGTCGAAGGTCAACTACGCCACCGCGCCCGTCCCGGTCGACGACGCCCAGTCCGACCTGTACGGCACGCAGCTGATCGGCGGGACCATCGCCGGGATTCCCAAGGGCGTGAAGCACCCGGCCGAGTCCTGGCTGCTGCTCAAGTTCATGACGACCGACACCAACTACCTGACCACCCTGGCGCACGGGCTCAAGAACGTGCCGAGCACGTTCGAGTCGCTGAAGGACCCGGAGCTGCAGAACGACCCGCACTTCAAGACGTTCATGGACATCTTCCAGAACCCCAAGTCAACCTTCAAACCGATCACCCCGATCGGGATCGCCGACGTCGACATGTTCGCCAGCTTCGGTACGAAGTGGCAGACAGGTAAGGTGAGCGACCTGACCGCCGGGCTCAAGGCGCTCGACGACCAGATCGCCAAGCAGCTGACGCTCGGGTAGGGAGGAACGACATGGCCACCGTCGCGGAGCGTCCGGCGGCCGCTCCCGAACAGGCCCGCGCCGCTGAGCGCCGCCGCCGCAGGCGGCGCTCAGCCTGGCGACGTCAGTGGGTCGCGCTGGCGTTCATGTCCCCGTGGATCATCGGGTTCACCGCGTTCTACGTGTACCCGATGGCATCGAGCCTGTACTTCTCGTTCACGAAGTACGACATCTTGAGCCAGCCGAGATGGACCGGCCTCAGCAATTACCGCTTCATGTTCACCAGCGACCCGCTGTTCTGGGTGTCGCTTCGCAACACGCTCTGGATCATCGCGTTCCTGGTGCCGCTCCAGGTGATCTTCGCGATCGCGACCGCATCGGTGCTGACCAGGGTCAAGCGCGGGCTCCCCCTCTACCGGACGATCTTCTTCCTGCCCTCGATGGTCCCACTGGTGGCGGCGGCGCTCGGCTTCATCTACCTGCTCAACCCGGCCGGGCCGGTCAACCGCCTCCTGCACCTGCTGCACCTGCCGGAGCCGCTGTGGTTCGTGGACCCTCGCTACACCAAGCCCGGCGTGGCGCTGATCGGCCTGTGGGGCATCGGCCAGACGATGATCATCTTCCTCGCCGCGCTGCTCGACGTGCCGAAGCAGCTCTACGAGGCGGCCGAGATCGAGGGCGCCAACCCCTGGCAGCGGTTCCGCCACGTGACCCTGCCGATGATCTCCCCGGTGATCTTCTTCTCGGTGGTCATCGGGATGATCCAGGGCTTCCAGTACTTCACCCAGGCCTACGTGATATCCAGGTCGGGCGATCAGACGCACCCCGTCGGCTATCCGCAGGACTCACTGTTGTTCTACTTGAGCCACCTGTACCAGCAGGGCTTTGAGGGCTTCCACATGGGCTATGCCGCCGCCCTCTCCTGGGTCATGTTCATCGTGACCATGACCTGCACCATCCTCCTCATCCGCAGCTCGCGCCGGTGGGTGCACTACCAGGGAGGCTTCAAGTGACCGCGGTCTCTGCTCCGGGCACCGCCGCCACGATCTCGCGCCGCCCGGTGCCCCCCTCGATCCGGCGCCGCCGGATCCTCATGTCGGTCGGCAACCACTCGGTGGCGATCGCGCTGTCGATCGTGTTCCTGTTCCCGTTCGTGTTCATCCTGGCGACCGCGCTCATGACCAACCAGCAGACGCTCTCGCCAAACATCTGGCCGCATCCGTTCGCGTGGTCGAACTTCAAGACCGTGTTCCAGTCCTTCCCGTTCGTGCGCTACACCGTGAACACGGTCACCTACGCGGGGCTCGCCACCGTCGGGGTGCTGCTGTCCTGCACGCCGGTGGCCTACGCCCTGTCGCGCCTGCGCTGGCGCGGGCGGCAGGCCGCCTTCATGTTGGTGCTCTCGACCCTGATGTTGCCGCCACAGGTCACCATCGTGCCGCTGTACGTGATCTTCGTGCGGCTGCACTGGGTCGGCTCGCTCAAACCGCTGATCGTACCGCTCTTCTTCGGCGACGCCTTCTCGATCTTCCTGTTGCGCCAGTTCTTCATGACCATCCCGCAGGAGCTGTCCGATGCAGCCCGCGTCGACGGGGCCAGCGAGCTCCAGATCCTGACCAGGGTCATCGTGCCGCTCGCCAAGCCGGCGCTCGCCGCGGTGGCGCTCTTCCAGTTCCTCTACTCCTGGAACGACTTCTTCAACCCGCTGCTGTACGCCGGCAGCAACCCCAACGCGTGGACGCTCGCGGTGGCCCTGCAGCAATTCACCGCGCTGTCGCGAGGGGTGCTGTGGAACCTTCAGATGGCGGCGTCGCTGTTGTTCGTGCTGCCGGTGATCGTCATCTTTGTCTTCGCTCAAAAGGTGTTCATCGAGGGAATCACGCTGACCGGGGTCAAGGGATAGCGATGCCGCTGCGCGTCGCCCTGCTCGGCGCCGGCTGGATCATGGACTACCACGCCCGCGCCGTGATCGAGCACCCAGGCGCCGAGCTGGTCGCCGCCTCCAACTGGCGGGAGCCGTCGCTGGCCAGGCTGGCCGCGCGCCACGGCATTCCCCGGACCACCACCGACTGGCGCGAGCTGGCCGCCGACCCCGCCGTGGACGCGGCGGTGATCGGCACGCCCAACGCGCTCCACGCCCCGCAGGCGGTCGCGTTCCTGGAGGCGGGCAAGCACGTGCTGGTCGAGAAGCCCATGGCCCGCAACCTCGGGGAGGCCGACGCCATGCTCGCCGCGGCCGGGCGCTCCGGCGCGCGACTGATGGTCGCGCACTGCTGGCGCTTCCACGACGACGTGCTGGCGCTGCGCGCCAGGGTGGCGGCTGGGGAGCTCGGCGAGGTGGTCAAGACCCGCGGCTACGGCGTCCACGCCGGGTGGGGCCCGTCCGGCTGGTTCACCGACCCCGAGCTGGCGGGCGGCGGAGCGCTGGTCGACATGGGCGTTCACGCGATCGACACCACCCGCTTCCTGCTCGGCGACCCGCTACCGTCCAGAGTGCTGGCGACCGTGGCGACGCGCTATGGCGACTACGCCGTCGACGACGAAGCGATCGTGCTGGTGAGCTGGTCGAACGGCACCAACTCGATCGTCGAGTCGGGCTGGTGGCAGCCCCACCTCGGCGGGCTGGAGGCCGACACCGAGGTCTACGGCACCGCCGGCTACGCCCGGGTCTGGGACCGCACCGAGCTCCCAGACGGCTACCAGCACTGCAGCCAGCCGATGTACTCCGCGCAGATGGCCGAGTTCGTCGAGGCGCTGGCGGTCGGCCGCCAGCCGCGGCCGAGCGGCGAGGACGGCCGCGTGGTCCTGGAGGTCGTCGAGCGGGCATACGCCGTGGCCAGAGAAGGCTGAGTCGCCGGGCCGGTGCGCCGACGGCTGGCCGGCCCGCCGGCCGCTCAGCGGTCGTTCGGCTGGCCCGCCTGGGCGCGGGAGCCTCTGCGGGTCCGCCGCGGGTCGGGCTCGGTCTCCTTGGGGAACCGGTTGGTGTACTCGCGCTCCAGTTCCAGCATGCGCTCGGTGTGGTTGAGCAGCGCCTGCCGCGAGCCGTGGAAGAAGGTCTCCTCGCGGGTCGAATACAAGTAGCGCAGCTCGCGCCCCAGGTCCTCGTCGTCCAGCCGGTGAGGATCGAGGCCGAACTTGTCCGTCATGGCGGTCCTCCCATCGGATGACACCGGCGTACCAGTTGCCTTCGCCGGGCAGTTGACCTACCAAGGGTAGCTGGTCGCCGAATAGGCGGCCGTCCATGTCGTCTGGGGGCGTCAGGAGAGAAGATGTATCTGATCCGTGAGCGTTTCTTCCGTTTGGGCGAGGACTCGGAGATCACCGACGACCAGGGCCGGGCGGTCCTGCACGTCGACGGCAAGGTGCTGAGCCTCCGCGACCGCCTGGTCCTGCGCGATCCGGAAGGGCGCGAGGTCGCCCAGGTGCAGCGCAGGCTGATCGCGCTCCGGCCGACGTACGAGATCGCCGTCGGCGGGCGCGAGGTGGCCGAGGTGCGCAAGCACTTCTTCACGCCCTTCGGTGACCGCTTCACCATCGACATCCCCGGCCCCGGCGACCTGGAGATGGCCGGCAACCTGTTCGACCACGAGTTCACCATCCGGCGGGGCGGCGAGACGGTGGCGACCGTCTCCAAGCGCTGGTTCACCATCCGCGACACCTACGCCGTCGACGTCGCCCCGGGCGAGGACGACCTGCTGATCCTCGCCAGCGTCCTGGCCCTCGACCTCGCCGACGATCGCGAACGCCGCGCCCGGGACGACGGGTGACCGAGTGGTTCATCGGCCGGGACCTGGTCGGCGCCGGAGCGCACGCGGCCGAGAACGACCTGCTCGACGGCGCGGCGTGCGCGCCGCGCTAGCGACCCCGCTGCTGGGCTGCGGGCGTCGTCTGGGTGTTGGTGCTGATCACCGGACTGGAAAGGGCGCTGCCCTTGACCCACTGCTTCCATGGCATCTGCCAGTAGCCGTAGCCGTTGTTCCACTCCAGCTCACGGTCGGTGCCGGTCACCGTCACGATGTCGCCGCGCTGCGAGATGCCGTAGAACCACTCGGCGAACGACGGCGAGACGTTCACGCAGCCGTGGCTCACGTTGGTGTTCCCCTGCGCCCACACCGACCAGGGCGCCGAGTGCACGTATTCGCCGCTGGAGGAGATCTGCACCGCCTCGAACACGGTCAGCTTGTAGTAGCGCGGGTCCTCGGGGTCGGTGACGCCCATCCACTCGGAGGTCATCACCACCGGGCTGGCCTTGCCCATCACCGCGTGCACGCCGTTGGTGGTGGTGAACATCCACGAGCCGCCCTTGCCCGCGCTGATCCCGACGTCGCGGACGCGCCTGCCGTTGCGGTTCACGACCATGCGGTGGGTCTCGACGTTGACCACGCTGAGATTGGCGTCGCCGATCCTGAACCGCTGCGTGTAGTCGCTCAGGCCGTAGACGTCCTTGGCGGCCCGCACCCCCGCCAGGTGCGCGATCAGGGTGACCTGCTGGCGCGGCTGCCAATACTTCCTGGTGCGGAAGATGACCTGCTGGTCGCTGACCCACCGCCAGGCGCCCTGGACCGCCTTGGTGGAGCGCACCTCCAGCGCGCGCTCGACCCGGTCCTTGTTGCGCACCTCCCGGTCGAAGGTCACGGTGATCGGCATGCCGACGCCGACCGTCTCGTCGGCGTCGGGCGTCACGTCGCTGATCGCGATGCTCTCCGACGCCGGCTGGGTGGTGAACGTGCTCGACCGCGTGGTGGTCCTGCCCTCGGGGCTGACGGCGCTCGCGCGCACCGAGTAGGACCTGTCCGGCTCCAGGGTCCAGCGCGTGCGCCAGCTCCGGTGGTCGCTCGAAAGCCCGCCAGGGAGGCTGTCGCCCTTGGAACCCTTCAGCCGCACGGTGACGTCGCCGAGCGTGCCGTTGGCCACCTTCACCACCACGCCGAGGTCCGGGCGCACCTTGTCGGCGCCGTCGCGCGGGGTGATCGTCAATCGTGGAGCGGGTGGGACGTCCGCGGAGGCCGCCTGGGCCGAGGCCGGGGCGGCGCCACTCGCGTCCCCCTGCGCCGCTTGTCCGACGATCGTGCCGGAGGCCGTCAGCAGCAACGCCGACCCCATCAGCGCGGCCACCTTGCCGGCCAGGCTGATCTCCGTCCCGCCCGTGCTCAACCGCACTCTTGACCTCCGACAGGCTGCCCCGTCCCGTGAACGGATGCTAACGCCAAAAGGGAAACAAGAAGGCAGACCGGCGCGCATCGCAACCAACCCGAGATCACGGCAGGGATGTGCATCACGACAGGGACCGCCCACCGCCGCCGGTGAGCGTCCCGGGCGGCCGCTAGAGTTGCCGGGCCGGCTGCTCGGCGAACGTTCACACAATGGAGGACGCGCGTGCTCTCTCACCATCCGTCGGCTCGATGCGTCGGCCCTGGGGGGGTGAGAGGCTGCCGCGCCCGGTGACGGAGACCTGGCCGGTGAGCGCCGACGAGCTTGTCGGCGTGCAGCGGGCGCTGGGTGAGGCGACCCCGACGCCGTGGTCGCCCCCGCCGGCTCCGCCGCGCGTCGGTGGATGCTTCGTGTGCTTCGCGCGTGGCATCGCCGGGCCCGGAGCAGCGGGCGACCCGGCATTCGCCGCCGCCGCGGTGCTGGAGGGTCGGCGCGTCTTGGCCGGGTCGGTGGTGCGCGGCGCCGCCGGCGCGCCCTACCTGCCGGCACTGCTCGCGTTGCGCGAGGGAAGGCTGCTCGAGGCGGCCGTGCTCGCCCTGGATGCGGGGAGCGCCCCACAGGTGCTGCTGGTCAACGCGTCCGGGCGGGACCATCCACGGCGTGCCGGGCTGGCGCTGCATCTCGGCGCGGTGCTCGGCGTGCCAACGATCGGAGTGACCAACCGGCCGCTGGCCGCCGAGGGGCAGTGGCCCGCTCCGGGCCGTGGCACGACCGCGCCGCTGCGGCTGGATGGCGAGCTGGTCGGCTACTGGCTGCGGGCCCGGCCGGCGAGCAAGCCGGTGGCCGTGCACGCCGCCTGGCGGACCGACCCGGACACGGCCGTCGAGGTGGTGCGCACCGCCATCCGCCGAGCCCGGACTCCGGAACCCTTGCGCCGCGCCCGCACCGCCGCCCGCGCCGCCCGCGGCGCGCAGGCCTCCATCGGCGACTGAGGCCCGGCCGCTTCGGCCGAGCGCGGAATCGGCTCTGCCAGCAGCGGAAACGGCTCGATCGCGAGGTCGCGGGTGGCACTGTCGCAGCGGCAGTCGCGACCGAGCAGAGCGGGAGGCAAGCATGTCCAACCTCGTGCCCGTCGTTATCGAGCAGACCAGCCGGGGCGAGCGGTCCTTCGATCTCTACTCCATGTTGCTCGCCGGCCGGATCATCTTCCTGGGGACCCAGGTCGACGACACCAGCGCCAACCTGATCATGGCGCAGCTCCTGCACCTGGAGAGCGAGGACCCCGACAAAGACATCAATCTCTATATCAACTCGCCCGGCGGCTCGGTCACCGCGCTGCTCGGCATCTACGACACGATGCAGTACATCCACGCCGACGTGTCCACCACCTGCCTCGGCCTCGCGGCCTCGGCGGCGGCCGTCATCCTGGCCGGCGGGGCCACCGGCAAGCGGTTCGTGCTGCCGCACTCGACGGTCCTGCTGCACCAGCCGTCCGGCGGCGCCCAGGGCCAGTCGGCCGACATCGACATCCAGGCGCGCGAGATCCTGCGCATGCGGACGCTGGTGGACGAGATCCTCGCCAGGCACACGGGGCAGCCGTTCGAGCGGATCACCCGCGACACCGACAGGGATTTCATCCTGAACGCCGAGCAGGCGGTGGAGTACGGGCTGGCCGACGAGATCCTCTCCAACCGTCAGGTCGTCCCGGCCCTCAGCGCGGTCGGCGCCGACGCCGAGCTGGTCGGCGGCTCCTCCGGACGCCGATGAACGCGATGCGACCAGCCGCCCCGCGGCTGCCGGCGCTCACCGACGCGGAGTGCTCGTTCGTCGACCACTACCTGGCGCTGGTCGACCTGCTGGCGCGCATCAACCCGACGCGCAGCACCGGCCGGACCTACCCGTGCCTGCGCGCCGCGCAGTCGCTGGTCGACGAGGCCGAGGCGCTGCGGCGGGCGATCGAGCTGATGTGGGAGCGGGGCGAGCGCGAGGTCCACGTCGGCACGCTGACTCGGGCGCTCCGCGCCCTGGACGGCGAGCGCCGGACCGCCCGCGTCACCATCCCGTCGTGAGCCTCGCGGACCCGTCGCCTGAACCAGGCCGCGGGTGGGTCACCTGAGCCGGGAGGCCGACGGGTCACGCAGCACGATCGACCGGCGATCACCGGTCGTGGTCGAGTTCGCTGAGCAGGGCCTCACGCAGCGTCTCGAGGGTGAGCCCGCGCGCCTCGACCAGCAGCTTGACCGGCTGGGGGCCGTGGTCTGGCAGGCCCAGCAGGACGCGTTGTCGTCGCTGCTGGGCCGACAGGTCGGTCCCCACGGGGTCCTCGGCGTCCCGCAGCAGCCCGAGCAGCAGGTGCTCGGGGCCGACGTCCTGGTCGCGGGCGATCGCCTCGTGAGCGGCGATGCTGAGGGCTCGCGCATACATCAGCGGCGAAGGGTCGGTGCTGATGTGCGGGGTATGGGTGACGGGCTGGTTGGGCCGGTTCCGCACCCGTTGCGCCGCCTCCCAGTAGGCGTCATCGCCGAAGGTCGCCTGCATGCGGGCGTGGACCGCCTTCAGATCGACGCCCAGGGTAGCCAGCAGCTCGCCGTCGCTGGGCTGCGGACCTGGGAGCACACCCTGGGCGATGAGCTCGTCGACCCCGGCCCGAGCGGCCTGTAGGTCCAGGCCATGGGCGATCAGCACGCGGGCCGCCAGGTTGTCGCCCTGCACGAGCAGGCCGAGCAGCAGGTGCTCTGCGCCGAGGTAGTGATGCCCCAGACGCCGAGCCTCCATGCGCGCCAGACCGGAGGCACGGCCGGCTGGCCTGGTGGCGTCCACCGTCCGTGGGATCGGCTCCATCGTGGCTACCTCCCTTGCCCGGCGCGGCTGCGAGGGCCGTGCTTCTGGTGGACGGCCTGCTTGCTGACACCCAACCGGCTGGCGATCTCCTGCCAGGACCAGCCATTGGAGCGGGCGTTTTCGACCTGCAGGGCTTCCAGCACCTCCACCAGGCCGCGCAGGGCCGCGACTGCCCGCAGGCCGACCTCGGGGTCGCGGCTGCTGGCTGCCGCCAAGGTCGCCTCCTCGGGGTCTGCAATCTTCTCCATTGCGTCAAGATAACTTGACGTCACGGCAGACAGCAACCCTTTCGGCAATCCGATCCCTTTTGCGCAGACTGTGAGTATGCGGGGAGGCGGACCAGGCGACCCCATCCTTACCATTCGTGCTGCCGCGCACCTGTTGTAGAGGGCGCCGAGGTCAGACGGACGGGAGTGTCCGTGACTGACCGTGACAATCCGGAGGCGTCGTGCTCCGAATGGCATGGAGATGGCACGCGTATCAGAGGTTCGCGTGCGGAACGAGCTGGAGCGTGCTTGTGCGGCGTTCAGGGTGCGGAGACCAGACCGGCGCGCTCGCGGGCCCGCCGACGGCGCGCTCGCGCGCTCCCGGCAGCGGCGCCGAGCACGCCAAGGGGCAGGGCCCACAGCAGCAGGAACACCAGGGGCCACCAGATCGCATTGCCCAGGTTGGCGCCCATCCCGAGCCCCCTTCCCCGTCCAGGAGTGGTGAACGCGATGCAGGCGGCGATGCCCGCCAGCGCCGTCGCGGCGATCGCCGGGCCCGGCCCGGCCCGGCAACCCGGTGCGAACGCGCCACCGCTAGCGTCGCCAGCCCACCCACCAGCCCGACCAACGTCAGCATGAACACCCGCCCCGCCGGCAGGGCAGCGCCCCTCGCTAGCGCGGTGGTCACCAGCGCCGCGACGACAATCGTCCCGGCGACGCCCACCACCGCGCCAATCGCTCCGACCCCCAGGGGCGCCATGGTCTTCGACCGGCGCGACCATCGGCCGCGTCCCCCATGCTCCGCCATGTCCAACCTCCATGCACCCCTGGCGACCGACGACAGATGAGACGGGCCGGAGGGGCCTGAGGTTCCCGTACGGCTACCGAGAAGACCGACGAGCGCGGCGCACGTCGCGCTGGGGCTCGGCATCGATGCCACGCTCGCCATTGTCACCTGTTCGGGGTGAGCTGCCTACCAGCGCCGCTATCGAACAGGCAAGAGACCGGAGGGCCTCGAAGCACGCTCTGTGCAACGGCCCTGTACATAGCAGTTGCGCAAACGGCCTTGCAGGATCGGTGAGGTTGCTGGCCACCGATGATATGGACTGGCAGGCCTGCTGGTCGCAGGATGACCGTATGGAAGCCACCCCGCGGCAGGTGCCCTCGGGCAGCCTGGGCCCGACGGCCCCGGGTGCGCTTGACGTCGGGCGGTCGGGTCGGCGGCGGCGTCCCACCGGCCAGTCCCCGCCGCTGCCGCGCAGTATCCAGCCCACCGGCGTGTGGTGGGCGGCGACAGCGGTGGTGCTCGTCACGCTCGCCAAGGTTGCGTTCGGTCCGGCCCGGCGCAGCCTGGGCGTGGCGGTCACGGTGTGGGATGACGCGGTGGTGGGCTGGCTGGCCGGGCTGCACCTGCCGGGCCTGACGGGCCTGATGGAGGCGATCGTGGCCTCCACTGGTTCCGCCGGCGTGATCGGGGCCATGCGCTGGGCGACCCTGGTCGCGTTGTTGGCGTTGCGGCGTATCCGCCACCTGGTCGTGTTCGTGGGGGCCTTTCTGGTGGTCCTGCTGGCGGTCCGCTTGGCGACGGTGGACCGCCCGCGGCCGTTTGGAGTGGACCTACGTGGCAGTTGGGCTGGCTGGGCGATGCCGTCGCGGCCGGTGGCGATCTTCGCCGCGACCCTGATCGGGGTGCTGTACACGCTGGTCCCGGTGGGTCGCTGGCGGCAGCTCGGCAAGTGGGTCGCGGCCGGCCTGGTCGCGGCGTTCGCCCTGGCCCGGGTGGACCTCGGCGTGGACGCTCCCACCGACGCGCTCGTCGGCGCGGTGATCGGTGTTGCGGTCTCGGTGGCTGCCTACCGGCTGTTGGTGCCCAGCGAGGTCTTCCCGGTCGTCTACCGGCGTGGCCGCAGCGCCCACCTGGACGTGGGCGGGCGCCGCGGCGAGGCGATCCGCCGCGCCCTGGCCGAACAGCTGGGGCTGACCGCGCTGGAGGTCGAGCCGTTCGGGCTGTCGGGCTCGGCCGGGTCGACCCCGCTGCGAATCAAGGTCGAGGACGGGGCCGGCGACGCCAGATATGTGTTCGGCAAGCTCTACGCGCGGAGCCATCTGCGCGCCGACCGTTCCTACAAGTTCGGCCGGGCGCTGCTATACGGGCGGCTGGAGGACGAGAAGCCGTTCAACACCGTCAGGCGGCTGGTGCAGCAGGAGGATTACGCGCTGGCGCTGATGCAGCGGGCTGGCCTGCCCAGCCCCAAGCCGTACGGGGTCGCCGAGCTCACCCCTGAGCGGGAGTACCTGATCGTGTTCGAGTTCCTCGATGGCGCCACCGAGATCGGTGAGGCCGAGGTCGACGACGCGATCATCGACCAGGGGCTGGCCATCGTCCGAAAGCTCTGGGACGCCAACCTCGCCCACCGTGACATCAAGCCGGCCAACCTACTGGTGCGCGACGGCAAGCTCTACCTGATCGACGTGTTCTTCGCACAGCTGCACCCGAGCCCATGGCGCCAAGCCGTCGACCTGGCCAATATGCTGCTGTGCCTGGCCCTGCGGTCCAGCCCACAGCGGGTCTACCAGCGGGCGCTGCAGCGCTTCTCGGTCAGCGAGATCACCGAGGCGTTCGCCGCAGCCCGCGGGCTCGCGCTGCCGTCCCAGCTCCGCCGAATGATGCGCGACCAGGGCCGCGACCTGCACGGCGAGTTCGTGCGGCTGCTGCTCACCCCACCCCGCCCGATCGGCGTCCAGCGCTGGAGCGCACGGCGCGTTGGGCTCCTGCTGCTTGTGCTGCTGGTGCTGATCCCCGCCGCAGTCCCGATGGCCTGGGTGTTCGCCCGCTCGAGCGGGAACCCGAGCGTTGGGGCGGCCGTCAGCGGCGGGAACGGGTCCTGCACCCAGCTCGAGGAGCTGTGGCTGCAAGCGCAGGCCGTGCCGTCGGCCTCCCTCATCCCCTGCGTCGAGGCGTTCCCCGCCGGCATCCACAGCGCGCTGCGCGTCCGCAACGGCGAGTCGGTCCTCCAATTCGACCGCGCCAGCGTCGACATCAAACTCAATATCGCTGACTGGCCACAACTAACCGCGGAGGCCGGCAGCGTGACAATCCGGCTCGCGGCAACGTGCGCGGTCCCGACGACCCAAGGGGGGCAGACTATCGCGCCGGGCGCCAGACGCTTCCAGCTCGGAGGACCCCGCCGCACATCCGAAGTGGTCGACGTCTTTCCCGGCGGCTGTGTCACCTACCGGCCAGAAGCCGACGACGGTGGGTCGGCCGCGCTGCTGGACCAGGCCCAGCGGGCGGTTTCCTTGCGGACCCGTGATGACCTGCGCCAGCTCCTCCGGCGCCGCTCCGGCGGCAGGCTTGACCTCGACCCCGCAGCAGCCTGAGTCGGGAACGTGTCGCGGAAAGGGTGCGAGCACTGGTTGCAGCCGTGCCTGTAGTGATCGAATAACGTGGGCGGCCTGCCGGAGGATCTCGGCGACCTCGGCCTTGAGCTTGTCGTGGGTGCGGTTGGCCTTGTCGGCGGCGTTGGCGGCCAGGTCAGGCCTCGGCTGGAACGTAGGTCGCGATGATCGCGCCGGTGGTCGTGACCTGGCTGTCGACGAGCCGCAGCGGCCTGAGCACACCGTCTTCGCGGAAGATGCGCTTGCCGCCCCCCACGACGACCGGGTCGATCATGACCCGGAACTCGTCGACCAGGTCGTGCTCGATCAGCGTCTGTACCAACTTCGTGCTGCCGATCACCAGCAGGTCGTCGCCGTCCTCCTGCTTCAGCGCGACCACGGCCTCGGCGACGTCGCCCTGGAGCACCGTCGAGTGCTGCCACTCCAGCGGCTCGGTGAGCGTCGTCGACGCCACATACTTCGACCGCGTATTCAGCGGCTGGGCGATGACCTGCTCCTCCTCGGACGCATTCGGCCAGTGGGACGCGAAGCCCTCGTAGGTGCGGCGCCCGAGTACGAAACCGCCCGCCGCGGCGAGGTTCTCGACCACCCACTTCATGGAGATGTCGTCGAAGTAGCGCAGGTGCCAGCCGCCGTGCTCGAAGCCGCCGGTCGTGTCCTCGTCGGCGGCGCCGGGCGCCTGCACGACCCCGTCAAGGGCCATCCACTCTTGCACGATCACCCTGCGCATCTCGGCCTCCTTGCAGTCGCTCGATCGTTCTGAGGGTTCAGAGGGTCGGCGCCGAGGCCCTCATCGGTCGGCGTTCGCGCGATGCGGGCAATGCAGCAGTGAGCCCTCCGCGACGGCACATCTGGGGGTTCCAGCCAAAGTGGACCTCACTGTGTTCTCCCCATCTCTTCTCCCGCAGTTCGCGGACCGCGTACCACCCGAAGACCTATCCGGAGGCGGGATTGGCAAACCTGGCCGGTGACTCGACTGCCATCCAGCAAGCGCGACGGGCGGCCGGGCGTCGAGTTCACTCCGGACGGCCACGACGAAGGCGATCCGCAGGAACCTGCGGGCGCCCTGCTGCTCTTTGATCTGGCCGAAGACTGGCTCGACGGTCTCTCGGCGTTTGGCGTAGCGGACCTTGCCGTCCTGGCGGGTCGACGCGGTCCGTCTCCTGCAGGTACCAGCGCTTCCACGCGTTGAAGGACTTCCAGCCACCGGATCGCGACCACCCCGACGTCATCGGTTCGACCCTCCTCGCCACAACCCTGCGTCAGTCGTCACGGCCCGGCCAGCCGTCCTGCTCGGTATGCCAGTCAAACCAGCGACGCCAGCCCGCAAGGTAGCGGTCCATCGCCGCCTGCATCTGGCGGTGGAGTCCGGCACGCTGCTGGCGACTGATCTCCGCCCGCACCGCTTGCTTGCCACGCCCGACCTGCAGCAGCAGACGCTCCTGCTGCTCCTGCCTGAGGGCCTCGACCTCCACCCAGGCAGCCTGGGTCTCGCCCAGCAGCACATCGTCGGTTTGGCGGCTACGAAGGTGGTAGGCCAGCAGCGCGCCGGCAGCGGCCTCCAGTTCGGCCCGGTCGGCCGCGCCTGCCGTCCCGGACCGGTCGCCCTGGGGTCTGACCCGCTCGTCGATCGCCCTGAGCTGGTCCGTGATCCGCCGCACCTCCGCCTCCGCGACCCGCGGGTCCTTGCCGCTGAGCTGGCGGTACAGGCTGACCGCCCGCTGCTGGCGTGCCATGACCTCCCGCGCCCGACCGGTTACGATCATGCGCACCAGGCCGATCAGCAGCACTGGCAGGAGCAGCAGCAGGAGCTTCAGCCATTGCAGGCGCCGCGGCGGCCGCCGCGGCACCCGCCCACACGGTAAATGTCAATTCCTCGGCACTCTCGCCTGTCCGGCGGCGACGCCAGGTGGCCAGCCGTTCAAGACGACGAGCGGCCGCGTCGAGCTAGTGCTCCTCGGCATAGTGGCGAGCCCAGGCCTCCTCCAAGCGACGCTGGCCCTCGATATAGGGCTGCAGGTCGAAGATCCGGACCAGCTCGACCGACTCCACCGGCAGGTCGCGGCCGCGGAGGGTCAGCGTGCGTTCCTCCAGCTCGGCCTGGGCGACCCAGTGGCGGCCCTCGCCCAGCCAGGCGAAGGCGACCGGCCGGCCGTCCACCGGGATCGTGACCTGCGACCAGGCCAGGTCGGGCCGGCTGCGGGCGGCGGCGATCCGGTCCCAGTGCCCGGCGGCGTCGTGGGCCGTGGGCGCGGCCTCAAACCACAGGTCATCGGCCAAATCGCGCCGGCTCTGGACCCTCACGGCCAGCAGCTGCTCGGTGTCGACGCGCTCGACCCTGACCTCGACCCGCAGCTGCGGCCCCTGCTCGGCCAGCGGGTCGCCATGGCCAAGGTCCAACGCGACGGTGACCGGTCCCCGCCGCCTCTTCGACCGGCGCTCCTCGCAGCCGCCAAGCTGACGCGGCCCAGGCCAGGAGGCCGGCAGGCCGTACAAGGGGAAGGGGGCGACCCGGAACCGCTCGACCTGCTGGCGACGGTCGCGCGCCACCGCCCGGCCAGGACGCACCACCCGCAGCACCTCGGTGGCAAGCGACCGGCTGGACCCGCCGCCGCCCCACAATGCGGTGGAGAGAAAAAGCAGCCACACCGCTGCGACGAAGCAGGCCGCCACCAGCCACCAGCGCCAGCCGAACACCAGCTGGGCAGCAACCCCCAGCGCCGCCCCAACCATCGTCGCCACCAGGTAGGTGGCCGGAACAGGGGTCATGGTGCGCCGCCGACGCAGAATCCGGAACAGCTCGATCGGCACCGACCACCAGCCCCGCCGGTAGGGGGCGAGTGCCCCGACGCCGCCGGCGCTGCTCACGCTCCCGCACCGCCGGCAGGCCTGCCTGCTCGGCCGCCACGGGCCGCCAAACCGGAGCCAGTCGCGCAGGCCCTCGGCCCATCCTGGGCGGGTCACCTCGAAGTCCCGGGCGCCACAGTCCATGCACGGGACCTGCACGATCCACTCGGCCGGCCCGCGGGCCTTCATCGCTTCACCGCCAACCGCTGGGTGCTCTCACAGCGGAGGCTGCACCCCCGTGAGCCATTCCCGCAACACGCTGGTGAGTGTCAACCGGCCCGGCTGCCAGGACCTTCCTGCCTGTCCCAGCGCCGACCCGACATCAACGCGCTCCTGGGCCTATCGTCGAGCCGCGCTCGGCCCGTCGGTCAAACCAGCGCCGCCAAGCCGCGCGGTAGCGGTCGGCCGCCGCCTGCACCCGCTCCTCGACCATCGGGTCGGGACGGCCGCGGCCAAAGCGGTTACGATCCGTGGCACGCTTGAGCTGCTGCTCACTGAGCTCCTCGTACTCGGCCCAGGCGGCCTCGACCTCGGCGAGCAGCTCGTCGTCGGTCCGCCGCCCGGCCAGGTAGTAGCCGATCAGCGCCCCCGCAGCAGCTTCGAGCTCGTCGGGGTCGGCCCCGCGTGGCGCCCCGGGCCGCTCGTCGTCAAGTGGGCCGCGGAGCCGCTCGTCAAGCTCCCCGAGCTGCATGATCCGCATGACCTCGGCCCGTGCCATCTGCGGGTCCTTGCCGCTGAGCCGGCGGTACAGCCCGACCGCTTGCTCGTCACCGATAGGGAACCCGCGCCGCAGGCCGGACAGGAACATCCGCCCCGCGTCCACCACAATCCAGGGAATCACAAGCCACGACAGGTGCAGGCGCTGCAGTCCATCCCACACGCGGACGCTGCGGTGGCCCGGAAGTATCCGCATGAACTGGTCGTGTGAGCACAGCACCGCGGCGCGAAGCGCCGTCAGTTCCTCCGCCGAAGCGCTGCCGTCGTGCACGCCATCTCCCAAGAGCCTATGGCGGCATGGTCGCACACCTTGGCAAAGGACCTCGTACCACCCGCGACCGCAGTCAAGGCCATGCAGTCAACCGTCTGGCCAGCCTGCTTTGTGCAACTGTGAGTATGTGGGAGGCGGTTCGGGAGGATCGCTGGCAGGCTTGGCGTCGGCACCGCGGCATGACTGGTTGTGCAACTGGCACCCCGTGGTGGGTTGCCTTCAGCTGTGAGCTGTCTGCCGGGGTGCCGGCGT